>Ga0187784_10001447_pt1 | contig 18864 bp, 23 predicted proteins | sample 1015_SJ02_MP15_2_FD_132964 | JGI IMG/M metagenome (GOLD analysis project Ga0187784, IMG submission 132964) | Tropical peat soil microbial communities from peatlands in Department of Meta, Colombia - 1015_SJ02_MP15_20_MG | ecosystem: Environmental > Terrestrial > Soil > Wetlands > Peat | place...
TGAGGTTCGGGCTGAATTTCTTCATTAGCATATCCCCGAAGGCCTGGATCTTTCTCAGGGGTTCCTGCAGGTCATGAGAGGCTATGAAAGCGAAGTCCTGCAACTCCCGGTTGCTGCGCTCCATTTTTTCTGAGTAGCTCTTGAGCTCCTCTTCGGCTCGTTTTAAGTCGGATATATCCCCGAACACAATGCGCCAACCGTTGAACTGGTCGCTCTCATCCCTGGATGGCGCGACCTCCACCCGAGCATAAAAGGGTACGGCCTCAGCCCTGAGAGGTCGAATTTCGGCGGTGCACTCCTTTTCACCATCGGCGACCTCCCGAATCAGCGCAAAGTATGCTCCATGGTCTTCCCGGTAGATGAAGCCGGAAAAGCCACGGCCATTGAGATCATCCTTAGAAGTGTGCAACATGACCGTCGCCGTGCGATTTACGCGGGTGATGATCCCTTCCTTGCTAATGGTCACATAGCCAATGGGTGCCAGTTCATAGAGATCGGGGTATGCCTTCCGTGAGTCCTCCAGTTGCCGGCGTGCCAGGCAAAGCTCTTCATTCTGTATCTGGAGTTCGATCTGATGGACCTCAAGTTCATGGATGAGGGAAAGGATGTCCATGCCCGAAAATTCAGCTGGTTTCCCGCCCTGCCCCTTGAGCAGTTCTTCGGCTTGGTGGCGCAGTTCATCGAACTTGGAATGTGCGGACGCTTTGTTCATTTCGCTTGGCTCTCCTCTCACGGACGGCTGCCCGGATGCAAGTAGCTACACAGATGAAATCGGGGATGCCACGTGAAATAGTTAAACCTGGAGACTATCGGCAATTTCAACATGGTGCACGATCCTTGATTAGTCGCTGTCTCGCCTGCCAAACTTCCTCTTTCTGCTTTAGAACCTTTTCTGCAAATTGCCGGACGGTTGTCCCCAACTCATGGGACGTAATTTCTTCTTCGTGGAGCTTCCGCCATTGTTTGAGGTATGTCCGATTATCCATTTCGAAATACTTCTGCGCCAGTTTTCCGGCATTCCTGACTGCTTTCTCATGCTGAATATGAAGGTTTTTATGATCAATATAAAGCCTCTCAAATTGCGCTTGAAGCTCATTCCCGACTCCGTCTAGCCGCTCTAATTCGAGTCTGTCCTCTACCGAGAGACAGTGTTGCTCCCGCCCATTCTGCTGATCATCCAGATGCATCGTTTAGTGCCCCCTAAAAGTTCTCAAGTTTGAGCTTGAGCACGTGATCGTTTAGAAGTGCTCTCACCTCTATAATGTATGTCAACTCTTTGACAAATGCACGCGCGGTGGCAGAGTCCGTTGCACCACCAAGGAACGAGCAGAAGGTTTCGAGTTTAGTCTGACCTGTTGGGTGCATTCTCGTCCTCAAAATCGTGGCATGGGCTTGGTCCTTCAATCGGGTGGCTTTGCTCGCGACAACAGAATTCCTTGAAAATCCCACCTGTGGTGTCCTGGACGCAATCGTGGTGCAAGGACCAGTCAAACATGGACTTCGGGTCACATATGATTTGAAAGTGTGAATCTCCCAGGCGACGTCCCACAGATCGAAAGGAGAGAAATATTGGTTCCACCAATTTCTCTCCAGACGCGGTAAGGTTGGCATTATGACGACGATAACCGGGTTATAGCGCATGAGCATTTGGTTAACAGTGAGTATGTGTCAGGCGAAATTTACTATTATGAGGGTAATGACAAGACGCCCTACTTTATTAGCGGCGCAGACTATGATGATACAAACCATAAGTTGGTAGAGCGTAAGGATGATCATGAGCGAAGGGTTAAAACAGAAGAGAAAATGAAGTCTCCCGAATCGGATAAAAAATCCGAGGGCGACAAGAATGTCGGGGGAGTGGACAAATCAAAGATGACCGGTCCGGATAAGAAAGCCCCGCGACAAAGGGTTGAGGGAGGGAGCAGGTCCATGCCCCACAGATCGACTTTTAGGTACCGCTATTGCGGGCAAATCGTATGGCCAATGTAACGGATTATCCACTGCTTGTTTTTGTCCTCTCTTTTTTCGGTCTGTCGCTGTCGGCGTGGATCGGAAAGTCTATTTCCAAGAGGCGGCGAGCATTGGAGGCCGAGGTGCGCGAAGAGTTCGGCGTCGTCCAGGCCGCTACACTGACACTGCTCGGGCTCATTATCGGATTTAGCTTCTCGATGGCCCTGAGCCGGTACGATCAGCGCAAGAACTACGAGGAGGCAGAAGCCAACGCGATCGGCACAGAATACGTCCGGGCAGACCTGGTGCCTGCCGCCGATGCGGCGAAAGTGCGGGCGCTGCTCGCAAACTATCTGGACCAGCGTGTGTCGTTCTATGCCGCCCGCGACGAACAGCAGATTCTCCGGATCAATGCCCGGACCGCCGAATTGCAGGCCGAACTGTGGTCGGCGGTCCGGGTTGCGGCCGTTGCTCAGCCGGGGCCTGTTATCGCCCTGGCGGTCGAAGGCATGAACGATGTTTTGAACTCGCAGGGCTACACGCAGGCGGCATGGTGGAACCGAATCCCGATTGCGGCATGGGCGCTAATGGCGGCGATCGCCGTATGCTCCAACGTGTTGCTCGACCTCACTATGCGAAACGATAAAAAGGGGCTTGCGATGCTTTTAGTCCTGCCTCTTGTTGTCTCCATTGCATTTCTTCTCATAGCGGACATCGACAGTCCACGCGGAGGCCTTATTCGCGTGATCCCGCAAAATCTCCTGAGCCTTTCTCAGTCCCTGCATACGCCTTGATTGGACAGGCGACATCAAGATAAAGACCAAAAGCGATTACCCTTGCCCGAGTGCGTGTAAATCTGCATAATGTGACCCCGGCCGGCAAAGGACGCGGGATACCCCAAGCTGTCATGGCTAAAGGCATGCAGCGACAAGAAACGAGCCCTCCGGCAGCGATATTTTGTACATACATCTATCAGGCGCAACAAGGCGGGATGGCCCGCGATTCCTTCTGTTTTCTTCGCGGTCTTCCGGCGTCCGGACCATATTCCGTCTTCGCGTGAAAAGTATCAAAGGAGGAATACATGCACATGGGAACACTTACCTCTCGACGCCGTTTTTTGTCCCTTACCGGCAGTCTGGCTGCGGGCATCGCCGTGCCCGGAATTCCGGCTTCCGTTTTGGCTGCCGAAATGAAAGAGGGCAAAGTTAAAGAATCCGGGGTGAACCCCGTGGAAGATCTCGTGCGGGAGCATGGGGTCTTAGGCCGTGTGCTGCTGATCTATGAGGAGGCGATAAGCCGCATCAGGGGGTCGAAGGAGCTGCCTTCCGAAGTTGTTACGGATTCAGCCGGCATTATCCGACGCTTCATCGAGGACTACCATGAAAAGCTCGAAGAAGACGAGATATTTCCGCGTTTTCAAAAAGCGGTAAAGCTGAGAGATCTTGTCAGTGCACTTTTAGACCAGCACCAGGCAGGGCGACGCCTGACCGATTCCATCTTGAAATTATCGACGCCCGAGGTACTTCCCTTACCCAAAGCAAAGCAAGAGCAGAAGGACGAATCTGCAGCCATGCAACAAATCTATGGAGGGAAGCCTCTCCTTTTCAGGGATGACGGGACGGTCCGCTTCAAATCAAAAAGCCCGAATGCAAAGGCTAAAGATGAGCTGGTTTTGGCCATGCAACAATTCATCCACATGTACCGGCCACATGCAGCCAGAGAAGATACAGCGCTTTTCCCTGCCTTCCGTTCGATTGTGTCGCCTAGGGAGTTCGATGAGCTGGGCGACAAATTCGAGGAGAGAGAAACGGAGCTTTTCGGAAAAGAGGGGTTTGAAAGAGTAGTGGCATCAGTGGATGAGATAGAGAAAAAGCTTGGTATCCATGAGCTGTCAAAATTTACACCAAAAGTATGAACTTCCGATTATGAACGGCTGCCTCTGAATTTGCACTGTATTTACGAGCGGGAGCAAACGGAATAGGCAGGGACGGAGGCTGTCTTCCATCCGATCGATCGGGCTAATCTAATCCTATCGGGCATATTGTCTTTCGCGCCGCATGCCGTCAGGAGGCTGACACCCGGCAGATCCGGCAAGTGCTGCGAAACCGGGAAGAGACTGCAAATGGCCTGATTTTCGCGCTTGACTGGACGTGCCTGGTTTTCACGCAAATTGACAAAAGGCACGCCTTCTGATAAGGCTCTTGTGAATTTAATCACCACCTCGTTGCGGATGAATCGACAATCAGGAGTTCATGATGCTTTTTCCAGCACCGTATGCGGCGCTTTTCCCGTTTGACGCACCTCCGGGAGTTTTTTCGCTCTTCATCCTGGGAATAATGGCCATCGCGCTCATATGCTTCGAACTAGAAGCCGACGACTCGAAGAAGGATTAGCGACCCAAGACTGCGCACGTCCTAATTACGACCGGGCCACGGGGGGGCGGGTGAGACTGCCCCGCCCCGCGGCCATATTTCGAGAGCAGAACGCGCACTTATGTGCAGATGAGCTTGGCTTACAGCCCAAGGTCTTCATTTATCAAAATTATCTTGATTCTGCCTTTGGGAAAGGACTTTTCGGTAATCGTCCAGGTATTGCAAATTCGGTCGGGACTGCGGCATTCTTCGCATATCGAAGTCTTCACGCAGGGGGTCTTCTTGTCAAGCCGCATCGCGTTGGTCGGGGCGGCGTAGTTTTTTACCCTCTGCATCGCGTCTTCTATGTCGGGAACGACCTTGTTTCGTCCGGTAAGAATAATGACATTCCTGGGACCAAAAGTGACAGCGGCCACCCTGTTGCCAGTCATGTCCAGATTCACCAGTCTTCCGGTCTCGGTTACTGCGTTTGTTCCGGTGATAAAGAGATCTACCAGGAGCGCGCGCCTTCTTCGCTCGATCATCTCCTCGGGCGAAAGCCCCTTGTCGTATGTGTCGAGGACGTCAACGCCCGGATAATTCTTCAGCTCCTCATACAGGCCGGTTTGCACGAAGGTCACCGACCCGCCCCACGATATGCTCTTCGCGCCGGTCCGAGGGAGAATTTCCCTGACGATTTTTTTCGCGGCATCGATATTTTCGGCGATGTGCACTTCAAAATTATTTGCTTCAAGCGCCTCTTTTAGGTCGGCAAGTCTTAGAGACCAGAAATTTTCAATCGGCTTTTCCATTCCATCACCCCGTCAGATCATTTGGTTAGAGGTATTTGCTGAAATCTCCGAGAGTTTCTCTACAAGAAGCCGCTTATGATTAAACTCTTCTGTTCTTATCTTTTCAAGAAGCGAAGAGACCCCGGGATCGGAGATAAATGAGGCTATGAATTCAAAAAACAGGATCGTGTCTTCTTCGAAAAGGACCGCCGCCCTCAGCATCTCTTCTTCGTCCTGAATGGAGTCTATTTGAAGTTCATCCAGGGAAAAGGCATGGCGACCCATCGACCGGCTCAAAGCCTGCTGACTCAGTGAGGGAAAGGAGAGAACTGGATTAGTTCCGCGTGTGAACCTTTCCTTTATCTCCGCGAACGCGCTTTTGTGCACCAGTTCCTGGTCAGCGAGCCAGCCGAGAAGATCCTTCACGGAATCTATTTTCACTCTTGCCATAGCATGGCGGTAGAACCGCTCGCCGTTTGCCTCGATCTTGATAGCGAGGTCGAAAAGTTCCGAGGCCGTAAACATCGGTTTTCATTCCCACCCGGTATCTGAAGAACTCAGGTTCTCACGGACTGTGACCTTCCGGCTGCTTTGCGCTTCTTCTCTTGTAGAAACTTCACCAGATTCTCCGGCAGTCCCCGCTTTTTTGCCGCCCGGCTTCTGGCCCTGGAAAGAGATTTCGCCGAAAGAGGGGTTCTCATCGGGAAACCCCATTTTTTCTTGTAATCCCGCTGGGTAAGGCCATGTATCCCTAGATGTCTCCTTGTGAGTTGCTTCATTTCGATTCCACACTCCAGGCACATGATCCTATTATCGCGGATCGAGTCTTTTGGAGCAACAGACTGGGGAACTCTTTCCAGTGGCGAACCCGTGTCCGGTACCGGGGTGGATTCAATCGAAATCCCGTGCTGTTCAGCATTTTGCATGCGCTGCAAGACAAAGAAAGTATTCATGAGAGTGTGTTCGATTTCTTCAGGAGATATCTTGCCCACAGACGCCTGTGTTCTCACGATGGAAGCAGCGATCTCCAGTAATTTTCTAGCCATTGATTTCCCTCCGGAATGAATTCGTAATAAGGCCCCAAGATGATAGAATATAAATTATTTTGCCCCGATCAGCCTATCCCGCCCTGTTCCCTCCTGACAATTTCCTTGCAGGGGACACCTCTAAGTGTTGTTGATATGGAATGCTCTTGACAAAAATACAATAAAAAGAGAGTTATGCAAGCAAAATTGAGATTTACCGCTATCGGGTCCAAGATTATAGATGATCGAATTCATTGCAATTTTCACAACATCTTTTACAGTGGCCCTGTCTGGGGCCCTAATGCCCGGCCCGCTGCTCACGGTTACCATATCCGAATCGGCCAGGCGGGGATACATGGCCGGACCGCTGCTGATGGTCGGCCATTCTGTTCTTGAACTGGGGCTGGTTGCCGCCATCTGCCACGGGCTCGGCATCTATCTGAAGGCGGCTCCGGTGAGGGCAGCTACAGCGTTTCTTGGGGGGGCAATTCTCCTTTATCTGGGCATAGATATGTTGAGAACGGCCGGACGGCAGTCGATCCAGGCCGGGAACAGGGGAGGCACGGCGCAGGGCAGAACGCCTATACTCACCGGCGCCCTTACGAGTCTTGCCAACCCTTACTGGACACTTTGGTGGGCGACTGTGGGTCTTGCATACCTGATGAGAATATCCGGCAAGGGCTTGTTGGGCATAGCAGTTTTTTTTGTCGGCCATATCGCTGCCGATTTTGCCTGGTACACCATGGTCTCCCTGGGCGTAAGCAAGGGAGCCTCGATTATGCGGGACAGCGCTTACCAGAATCTGATCAGGGCATGCGGAATCTTCCTGGTGCTGTTCGGCGGATGGTTTCTGGTCACCACCAAAGATTTTTTTCCGGGATTGCTTTCTTGAAAAGCCGGCACAAACGTTTTGACAAAACCTTATAAAAGAGCGGGCGAACGGTATGGACGAAAGACTGAGACAAGCTTTCCATTCCCGGGTCGACAAAGAGCCACTTGCTTCCAAATTCGGTCTGAAGCTGCTGGAAATCGGGGACGGTTACTCGAAAGTGGAGATGAAATTCCGCCCGGATATGGAGAACCTGTTCGAAAGGGTGCATGGGGCGGCGGTGTTCGCCCTCATCGACGAGGCGTTCGAAACCGCCGGAAACTCGCACGGGACCCTGGCGGTGGCGCTCAATATGAATGTCACCTTCGTTGCGTCCCTGAAACCCGGAAGCACACTGAGAGCAGAAGCACGCGAGATAAGTCTCACGCGAAAAACGGCTTCATACGATATCAAGGTTCACGACGATCGCGGGGACCTGATCGCGACATGCATGGGCCTGGTTTACCGCAAGGGAAAACCCCTACCCTTTGTAAACGAGCAGCAAGAGCCGAAGTGAGCGGAAGCAGGAAGAGGATGCAGCGTTTCTCAGGAATCGCTCCCTGCTACTTTTCGACAGGCAACCCGGCATCCTGCCAGACGGACCATCCGTTTACCAGCACCTGGACGTGTGAGAACCCTCTAGCAGACAATTGCAAGGCAACCTCCTCGCTCAACGGGCAGTTTTCGCCGTCGCAATAAGCGATGACGAGCGAATCCGGCGGGATCTGCGCCGCCACAACGGGCAACAGTTCCTCGATGCGGTCCGGAGGCAGGTTCAGTGCCCCCTTGATGCGCCCGGCACGATAGAGTTCCTCCGGCCTGGCGTCGACAAACACCGCCCCGTTTGTGAGGAAAAGCGCCCGTGCCTCGTCGATGGAGATGATGGTGTTTTCCCCACCCCCGGCTGTCTTCAAGCCACTCAAACCCGTTTCGGAGGCAGGCGGGGCACGGTGTCCGACAAGCGGGACTCCGCCTTGCCGGAAATGATTCACCAGGAGTGAAAGAGCGGCTGCTATCAAAATAATCAGGGCTCCCTGCCACAAGGCCTCCATAAAGAAGTTTTTCCGTTCAGCTGTTTTCATACAAACGAACAACCGGGGCGGCCGGCGTCTTTCGGCCGTCGATCTCTCGGTTTATAGAGGCAAAGCGGCTCTTCGGCCAGGTAGTTGCCCGAGAACTCATAGGCCCTGGCGCGACATCCGCCGCACACTCTTATGTACTCGCATTTTCCGCACTTGCCTTCATAGCGTTTCAGGTCCCTCAGGTCACGGAAAACGGGCGAGTTTCGCCAAATTTCCCTGAACGATTTCTCACGCAGGTTTCCGGAGTCCACCTCCAAATATCCGCAAGGCTGCACCTGTCCCACATGGGATATGAACACGAAGCCGCTGCCCCCCAGGCAGCCGCGCGTAACGGCATCGAGCCCAAAGGTTTCGAAGCTTATGTCAATTCCATCGGATTTGGCCCTCTGCCTCATTATCCGGTAATAATGGGGAGCGCAGGTGGCTTTGAGCTGCAAGGGCGCTTTGCCCTTCTGCTCGTAGAACCAGTGAAGCGCTTCCTCGTATTTGTCGGCGCTGATGGCCTCTTCGGCCAGGTTTTTTCCCCTTCCCATGGGGACCAGCATGAAAATATGGTGCGCAGCCGCGCCAAGCGAGACCGCGAGTTGGTGTATTTGGGGGAATTCCTCGATATTTGATTGCGTTATGGTCGTATTGACCTGGAAGTCCAGTTTGGCTTCCTTCGCCAGAGCGATCCCTCGCATGGCGCCTTCGAAGGCGCCGGGGACCTTTCGGAATGCGTCATGCGACGGGGCGGAAGCCCCATCGAGACTGACGCTTATCCGCTGAATTCCGGAGTCTATCATCTTTCTCACGATCTGCGGCGTGAGAAGGGTGCCGTTGGTAGCCATGGTCATCCGGAAGCCCAGTTCATTGCCGTACCGAGCTATATCGAAAACATCGGGCCGAAGCAAAGGCTCTCCCCCCGTCAGAATGACTATGGGCTTTGCCACTTCGGCGATTTCTTCCATGACCCTCCTGCACTCGGTCAGGGTGAGTTCCCCTTCGTAGGGGCGGTCCTGGGCGGCAGCGCGGCAGTGAACGCACGCCAGGTTGCAGGAGCGTGTAAGCTCCCAGGCCACGAGGCGCAGGTTCGCCTGGAGAGTTGCCCCGGTTTCGGCGTGGTGGGGGCGGCCTTTCATTTCGGTGTGTTTTGGGTTCATTTCGCTACTTTTCTCATTTTCAACCGCCGGATGGGAGGGCGTTCAAAACCTCTCACCCGGTTTCAGGTTAGTGCTCTCGGCCCATACGGCCGCATCGACTTTACCGGCTGAAGAGGTACGCACTTTGGTTACGAGCAGTTCCCCTCCCGCAACCGCTACTCTCAGGCCCTTCAGATCGAGTCCCGTAACGGTCCCCGGGGGCGCGTCGATCCCCCCGCCGATTTTCCCGGGCACGAAGCTGGCGCCATAGAAGCGCACCTTCTCTCCATGGAAGTCGGCATAAGCCCCGGGCTGAGGGTCGCACCCCCGAATAAGATTGTAAATCTGGTGACCGGGGCTGTTCCAATCAAGACCCGCGACCCGGTCGTCGCAAGGAGGTTCGTATGTGGCTTTAGAATCATCCTGCACGATCCGCGGCGCTTTCCCCTCCCGGATGAGCTTTACCGACTCGACCATCGCTTCCACTCCCATGGGGAAAAGGCGGTTGAAGTAGAGTGAGCCGGCGGTGTCCTGCGGGTCGATTTCGACCTCCTTTTGGAGCAATATGGGGCCGGTGTCGATCCCCTCGTCCGGCCAGAAGACGGTCAACCCGGTCCGCTTGTCTCCCATTATAAGCGCCCAGTTTATCGCGCTCGCTCCACGATGGCGGGGCAGTATCGAAGGATGGAAGCAGACAGCCCCTTTGCCGGCAGCGGTGAAGTAGCGGGCGGGCACAATGGCGGTGACGAAAGCGAGGACCACCAGATCGGGCTTCATCCGCGCAAATTCACTGAAGACCTGCTCGTCCTTGTACGTTTTGGGCTCGATATTCCTTACTCCCCCGGCCAGTGCCGCTTCTTTCAACGGGTCCGGTTTCGTCCCCAGTTTTTCCGGCGGCGTGTAGACCGCTACGATGTCTTCACCCGCTTCCAGCAGCGCTTCAAAGGTCCTGGCTCCAAAAGGCGCCTGTCCGATCATGATGATGCGCATCGCTATGCTTTCCCTCCATCGGGTTCCTAGTCACTGTCCGCCCTGGTGAACTTCCTGCCGGATTCGTTCTCCGTCGGCTCCGCATCGTATTCGCTTTCCTCTGCGCCCGGGTAGGCCACCGTTTTGCGACACCAACTCGGCTGCTCGTAAAATGAATGGCTGCGAATATGGCAAGGCTCCTGCGAACAAATGCGGCACTCCGGGCCGATACACGGTTCGACATGAATCATGGCGTCTCCCACTCCCGGCAGTTGCGCTTTAAGAAGCCGCTCCACCTCCATGACTTCGTTGTGGGCATCCTCAAGACTCAAGTCGCGCGGCAGGATGAGGTGGAAGTCTATGTAGATGTGCTGGCCCGAACGCCAGGCGCGTAAACGATGGACATCTATCCATTCCGGTTTTCGGTGCTCGGCAATAACCGCAGTAATCCGGTCCAGCAACTCCGGGTCGTATGCATCCATAAGGCGCGACGAAGACTGAAAGACCAGCCTGGCGCCTATGAAAAGAATGTTTGCGGCCACCACGCAGGCCACTGCTCCATCGAGGAAGTACCATCCGGTTTGTCGGGCCAGAAACAGTCCGGCCAGTACGCCCGCCGTAGCGTAGACGTCGGTGAGGATATGTTTGCCATCTGCGGAAATGGCCATGGACCGGGCGCGCTCACCGGCTCGAACCAGGGTCTTTCCCAGCCACAGATTTACCAGTGCAGTCCCCAGGAGTATCAAAAGGCCGAGATCGAGTTTCGGCAAGGGCCTTGGCGCAATGATCTTGGGCAGCGCCTGCCAGAATATTCCTCCTGCCGCCAGGACTATCAGCACTCCTTCGAAGCCCACCGAAAAGAATTCGATTTTTCCGTGTCCGTAAGGGTGGCCGACATCAGGAGGCTTTGACGCCAGCCAGACGCTCCACAGGGCAAATCCGCTGGCAACCACGTTTATTATCGATTCGAGCGCATCCGAAAGGATTGCCGACGAACCGGTAATCCAATAGGAATAAAACTTCAGCGCCATGAGAAGCGCGCTGACGCAAACCGACAAGACCATCATCTCAAAGCGGTTCGTTTTCTCCGCTGGTGCCTTCAATCCTACTTCCATCCGCATTTCCGGAAATCACTATGGTTCAAGTCATTTAACCCGATCATTCACTTATAAGCCATTGGAACCGGACCGGCAAGAAGGCAAAGAAGCGCCGTTCAGCACGAAGTCCTGGCCCTGTCTTTAGCATGCTCGCGCGCCTCCCGCCGTAGTTTGGCCTCGCAGTTGCGCCGCAAGTCCTGCTCGGTTTCCAGGACGAGAGGCGGGACAGGCGTCGGCCGGCCGTCCTGCCCCAAGGCCACTAATGTGAGGTAGGCGGAGGCGGTCCACCGGATCTCTCCAGTTCGCAGGTTTTCCGCTTCCACCCGGACGCCGATCTCCATCGAGGTCCGGCCTACCATGTTTAGACTTGCTTTAAGGGTGACGAGGTTCCCGATGAAAATGGGCTCGTGCAAGTCGAGCCTCTCGACGGAGGCGGTCACCACGTTGCCGAGGCAATGCCGGACCGCCGCCACGGCCGCGGCAACGTCAATGAGCTTCATTATCACGCCGCCGTGGACGTTCCCGTAGAGATTGGCATCCTGCGGGCTCATCACCTGCGTCATGGTGACTCTACTGTCTGCAACCTTCTTTGCTTGCATCTCCATTGCTTATCGGACCTCTTTTTTACCGGGGCTACTATTTGCCGGAGCGAACAGTCAGTACCGAGCATGCGGATCTTCTCACCACCCTGTCCGCGGTACTCCCGAAAAGGACGTGGGCGATGCCGGTCAAACCGTGGGATCCCATGACCAGCAGGTCTATGTCTTTTTCCTCCACCACCCTGAGTATTTCCGTAGACGCATATCCGGACCGGAGGTTCACGTTATGCGGCAGACCTTCGGGCAGGTTCTCCACATACTTTTCCCGGATCGATTTCAGGGCCGCCTGTGTAATTTCTTCTATAAACTTCGGGTCGTATTCGACAGGCATATAGGTGGCGTGCACGGGCGGGGATAGGGAAAAACTCACCGTTACGTGAATAATCTCAATGGGTGCATCGAACTGGACCGCCAATTCTCTGGCAACAATAAACGCCTGATCGGCGTTTTCGGAAAAATCGGTGCAAAACCCTATCCTTTTGAAGAGTTTCGATCCCATGTGCCGTTCCTCTCATTTGTCCGCTATATTTCGATGACCCACACCGCCATTCTGCGAGCCGATTTAATCACCGAGGTCGATACGCTGCCGAGTAGAAGTTCCCTCACCAGACTTGGGTGCCTGCGGCCGAGCACTATCGTCGAGCACCCGAACTCGGCGGCTTTGGCCAGGATCATTTCCGCCCTGTCACCGGATTCAACGGCGAAGAAAGACGATACCGACTCCGGCCGAAAGCCCCCGTTCACAAATTTTTCTTTGGCCTGGATAAAGCAACCGGTCATTATTTTCTCATCCTCCTCCTTCCAGAAATACCCGGTCAGGTCCGGCCTGATCGAATGCATATGTTCGATCTGCTGGACCTCCTCCTTTCTCAGTTTATCGGGAGACGCGGTGGAAAGGATGTGGAGGATCTTGAACTCGCAATTCTCAGCCCCCTGGAGGACCCGCACCATGTAGTCTACAATTTTTACGCAACTGGGCTGGCAGTCGAGAGCTATAAGGAAGCGTTCCATGGATCTCCTTTCAGATTTCTTTGAACACTTTGGCCAGAGACTCCCCGGCAACATGCATCTTCCATTCGTTTTGCCATCCGAAAGGGGTCTCGAAAACCTCGAAACCTGCTTTTTGCAGCCGGGCTCGCACTTCTTCCCGGATTCCGGCGGCGCTCTCCGGCGAAGCCTTGCTGTGCGAAAGATGATTAAATGAGTGCAAAACGACGCTTTTCGTACCGAACTTTCCAGCGAGCCATTTGGCGTTCTTGACCCATTTGGCGATTACGCCGCTCCTCCGCCCGGCGTCGTCGGCTTCCGCATGGTAGAAGATTACCACGGCTTTATGAAACGTTTCTTCGATCGGGTGGTCCGGGGCGTTCGGCACGCTCTTTTCCGATGGTTTGACCCAGAATTCGAGCGAGTAAAACATGAGGAGTTTCATTTAGTTAACCCCATTAAACCTATCGGTTGGCCGGGTCGTTTGTCTATCATGGGCCGGCATGGGCGCTCCCGCCCTTCAAGAAGTTTACCACAAACTCCTCCGACCGGATCGATGTTATATACGAACTATAAGTTCAGTCCTCCGTTCTGCGTATGGGTGTGAGGCTGAGAAAAGAGCCAGGCCGAATTTAGTCGGAAGCACTCCTGCAGGAAGACTTTCTTTCAGCAGTTTTTGTTATTATGATGCAAGGTTAGGTTGGATTTCAATAGTGAAACACTGAGCGGGACATCGTTAAAGATCCCAATGGCGGCAGCTTTCCGACGACTTCTTCGAGCAGGTTCATGGTATACCGGGAGTCAATTCCCTCACCAAGCCACCTGTATCCGCGGCCTAGATATACTGGTCTGCCAGTTCCTTGATGAGCTTCTCCAGATCGCCGTCAGTTTCCGAGGTCAGCTCATTCATTGCCAATTGCAGCCGCTGCCGGGTCCGGGGATCGTTTAAGTCATCGAGCGACCTCAAACCTCCTCCCCGGCGTCCCAGGCGAAACAGGAGCTTTTCCTCCCCAGGCAGCGCCAAATAGCGGTCCATCACCGCCACCATCGCCTGTTTGTCTTCCGGCAGCTTTCCGGTGACTTCTTCGAGCAGATTCATAATGTGATCCGATATGACCCGGCTCGAGATCCCATCCAGCAAAGAGACGAACAGTCTGATCTCAACTACGGTTTCATCGTCCGAAAGAGCGGTAAAACGGCCCGACTGCCAGTCCTGAAAAAGAGGGACGCGCGAAGGGATGCGCAAGCTTCGAAGCCTTATGAAATGTGGATTTATTTCATTCAAGACGCGCGCGGACTCTCGCGCATGGTCCTCTGAGAGTTCCTTTCCTCCCAGTCCGGGCATGAAGTATTCGGAGAGCTCCATGCCAGCCTCGATGACTTTTTTCCCTGCCTCTATCTGGCCTTTGGCTCCAACCCCTTTTTGGACCAGCTTCAGCACGCGGTCCGAACCGCTTTCCATGCCTATGTGAATCCGGTCAAGGCCGGCCTTGCGGATTTCTTCCAGTTCGGCCACACTCATTTTGGCGAGGGTGCTGCTCCGGGCATAAGATGTGATTCGCCCGATCCCTGGAATCTTTCGCTTAAGATACCGAATAGCTTCGGCAAGCACCGGGGCGGGAAGCACGAAGCTGTTGGCATCCTGGATGAACACGCTTCCTTTTCTCATGTAGAGCCAAAGGGCTACCTGCCGGTGAAAGTCGTTGAAGCGCGCGGTGGAAAATACGGCTTCCAGTACTTCGCGAGTTACACTCCCCCCGTGGCCCTGGATGGATGAAAAGGCTCTAATTTCCTGATAGATCTCCGCCGCTGAATCGATGTCACCCTTAATTTCTTCCAGAGAGCGCCTGCTGAACTGCTTACCCTTATATACCGGACAGAAAGTGCACCTGTTCCACGGACAGTTCCTGGTGAAACGAAAAAGCAGGCTGCCTGCTTCGCTTGGCGGGCGTATGGGACCCTGTTCGAAGGTCTTTTGTTTCATTGCGCAACCTCTGTGTATAAACTAAGAACAGCGGGCGGAGGACGGTAAAAAGTTGCTCAGGCATCTTTTATGTGCCACCCGCTCACCGTCCCTTTTACCCTTTCCAGCAGCAGACACCTGCTGCTAAATTGATTGTCCGGAACGGGAAAGACCACTCAATAAAAAAATAACAGATTTGTGGGGAAATAATGGAGGAAAAAGTAACAGCCATGTACCTTTTGGTCTGGCAACACGAGTTGACGGACGGGGATGAAGGCAGCTACGAACGACCCCTAGCCGCACAGAAGGAAAAATGCCTCAAGTTCATCAGGCACAAAGGCATCGATAAGTCGTCGCAGGTGGTCTTCTACACGAGCAGGAGTGATTTGTTCAAAGACGTAGAGCGGGGGCGGGTAGGGCGTCTGGTCCTAAACGACATCGGAAGGCTTGCCGCAACGCGGTGACATGGAAGGCGCCCTGTTTGAACTGGAGATGAGAAAAGTCGAGGTTTTGTGCGTAGAGGAAGGGATTGCGGACAAATAGCGCATGGCCGGGCTTGTCCGGGCCGAGTGCGGGAAAAGCACCCGGTCCCGGCCGGAGCGGTTCCGGGCCTAAAAACAGTACAGGTACTTCTGCAGGCCTGTGGGATTTTGCTCCTTTGCCCAGTCAAAAAGCTCCGGTCACGGGCCCGGAGGGCTTTCATCCGGTTCTTTGCCGGAACAGCGAGCTTCATTCTCACCGGATGTGCCGGGAAGACCCGGGTCCCCGGAGCGGCCCCGCGTTCCTGCACTGCCGTTGTCCTTAGGGTTGCCGCCGATCAATCCGTTCAGGTCTCCGATGAATGTCTGCAAGTGCCGATCACGAGGATAAAAATGCAAGAAACCGGCTGCCCCTTTCGAGGCAACCGGTAGTAATTGACTTCATTTCCCTCCCCTGTGAAAGGGAAGGGGGCACTGGTCGAATTTTAACACGCCCGAGCGCTTAGACAAGTCGGGGCAAATCATTTTTCTTTTCCTGCAGCCCTTCATGCCGCTACACTCCAACCTCCCGCCGTCGATTCCTCTGTCTGCCGTCACTGCGTTCGAGACGGTCAATTGGCCGCGCCGGATGAATTTCACCGGAAGTATTATGGTGATTACGCAACTAACGTATTTACATTACAACAAAAGAGCAAGAGCGAGATGTGGATGGGCAAGAACAGACTCGAAGCATTCAGCGACGGCGTGATCGCCATCATCATCACCATTATGGTGTTGGAACTCAAGGTACCACTCGGTGAGGGTATCGAAGCGCTTGTTCCGTTGATCCCGGTGTTTTTGAACTATGTATTGAGCTTCATCTACGTCGGGATTTACTGGAACAACCACCACCATATGCTGCATACGTGCCGGAAGGTGACGGGGCCGATGCTGTGGGCCAACCTGCATCTGTTGTTCTGGCTGTCGCTGTTCCCCTTCGCCACGGGCTGGATGGGAGAAAATCACTTCGCCGCCGCACCGTCGGCCTTCTATGGCTTGGTCTTGCTGATGGCCGCCATAGCCTACTGGATACTGCAACAAATCATCATCATGTCCCAGGGTCGCGAATCCCTCCTGAAAAAAGCAATCGGCAGTGACTGGAAAGGAAAATTATCGCCGTTATTCTACGTCATTGCCGTTGCCGCGGCTTTTTGGTCACATTGGATCTCCCAGGGCTTGTACGTGCTGGTCGCTCTGATTTGGCTGGTCCCGGACCGACGCATCGAGAAAATCCTCGCCGAAAAAGAAGATTGACCTCGCTTCCAGTGCGGCTGTAACCGGTGGACTTCACTTGAACCAATCCGTCTCAAGATGTTTGCCTGGATTATTTCGTAAAAAACGGACGCCTTCTGAACAGCTGTGTTAATCCAAAACAGTTCCTCGAAGTTAAGATGGTATTGGACAACAACATTCGGCAAAAAGGCTGAATGTGATTATGTCAAACATACCCGGGCCGGTAAATGTCCGGAGTGCGGAGGTAATAATTTTAGGGGCGAAGCGGTTGCTCGCGACGCCGACCGGCAACACATCTTCCTGCAAATTTAAGATGATTCTCACTTGCTCATCAGCCGCTCTTTTGCCAGCCAGATCTTCACTCTCTGGTTTCGAACCATTTCCGCATACCCCCGAATGGTTTCCGCCAGCTCCTGCAACGCAATTTCTTCTTCGTAAAATTTCCTCCATTGTGTGCGGTACGTCCGATTATCCATTTCTAAATACTTTCGCTCCAGGCTTTTGGCATTCATGACCGTTTTTTGATGCTGACTGTACAGGTCTTTGTAGTCAGAGTAGAGCCTCACATATTTCGCCTGAAGTTCATTCCTGAACTTCTCCAGCCGCTCCATTTCCGGTATATGCTCCACCGAGGGGGGGTAGCGCCTTCCCCCATTGTGGCATCGCTGATGCTTCCCTGCTTCCATCGTTTAAGGACCCCCAAAGTTCTCAAATCCGGGCTTGGACATGCTGTCGATAGAGACGCCCGCTCGACATAAGTTATGTTTGTATACCGGCTGATGCAACGTGCTGCCGGAAACAATGTTAAACGACACCCCAGTGGGACCAAACCGCTTCCGGCCCTTAATTGATGCTCCCTCCCTATCGGAACCATTCCCGCCATGAAATTGGAACTCATCGCGACCAGATCAGCCCTGCGCCTGACGGGGCACGCCCCAGGAGTCTTATTCGCGGACAAGTCCGCAGGCCGATCACTGGCGAAACATCGAGGGCGAAGCCGCATGTGTGATGTCGAACAATCATATTGACATCGTTTGGTTACTTCTTAAGGTTTATCTAGGAATCATTCTCTGTTCCTGAAGCGTCCCGGCTGCTGTTTGGCGTTCAGATTTCGAGTCTCCACAGGGGAGCATGCCTCTCCACGGGACCGAAGACAATGAGGTGAAGCCTATCACTGTTTCGCGAGTTGGGCATGGATTCGTCAGCCTCTCTGACCCATCTGTCTATTTAGCTTTAGCGTACCGAAACTTTTCATTTTCCGGAATTGTCCTGTGAGGTCGACTATGCTCAAAAAAGGAGGAACGTTATGAGCCGAAGAACGAAAGACGATGCGAAGGACTGGGTAAACAACGCAATATCCTTCTACAAAGCATCCGGCAAGCGGATTGCTTTGGCAGAATTCACGAACCCCCACGGCATGTTCATTCAAGACGAAATGTATATCTACGCCCTCAATGTCAAGGGCACGATGCTGGCCCACGGGGTTAACGAAAAGTTCGTCGGTGAAGATTTCTCAGAACTGATGGATTCGGACGGGAAGAAATTCATAAAGGCAATAGTGGACAAAGCAAACGCCGAAGGAAAAGGTTGGGTGGAATACAAGTGGTACCACCCCGTAACCAAAGAATGGCTGCCAAAAGTTGCTTATTTTGAAAAGATTGACGACCTGATCATAGTGAGTGCGGTTTACAAGCAATAATCCACGCCGGAGACGGAAGGTTAGTGTGAGTCTGAAAGCGAAGGTGCATGCACCATTTTGACGAGACGATGAGACGAGGGGATTATTACATCAACGGCCGAGAAAAGTTGAACCGGTTTAATCCGGTTGTTTCCGGCGTCTGTCCGGCGGTGGCAAAATTGCTTAGGTCGGATGGGGGACCTTCAGCGTCGCCTCAAGGCGTCCATGTGTAAGCTGCAATCCCCGGACCGGTGGAAAGATTTCGACTTCCCGTCTCAAGACTCGTCAACATAAAAGCTGGCCAGACTCTTAGCGAAAAGGTCAGATAGACGGGTATTATTATTTCGGCGTACCTAACGAGAAAAGCTAAAGGGCTGCCTGCCGGAGTGCACCGGCGGGCGGCCCTTTACGTTTTTGTGGGGGTCCGGTATTCCGGCAATCCAGAACAATGCCCGGCAACACCTCCAAACCCGGGATCCCAGCGGTGAAACCGGAACTCTTCAAGCTGCCCTTATACGACTACACGCATGAACGGAGCTGCTAGTCTCACTTTAGCCGGCTTTTCTCATCTTTGTGCTTCCGGCCGCAACCGTTTGCCTGAGACCTAACCTTCCAATGCCCACCGTGAAAAA
>Ga0187784_10001448_pt1 | contig 18861 bp, 14 predicted proteins | sample 1015_SJ02_MP15_2_FD_132964 | JGI IMG/M metagenome (GOLD analysis project Ga0187784, IMG submission 132964) | Tropical peat soil microbial communities from peatlands in Department of Meta, Colombia - 1015_SJ02_MP15_20_MG | ecosystem: Environmental > Terrestrial > Soil > Wetlands > Peat | place...
GAATTTGAATGGTTCCAAAAACGGCAGCCGTTCTAATTCTGCAAATACCCTTGCGCTCCGATCGGGCCGACGATATCTACCCGTGCAGCGGCCACATTTGGCAGCCGTAAGCGTTAACGTCACTCAACGCGCAAATGAGAGAAGCCGACTCTTGTCGGCTTCGTTATTGCGCAGGTTGGTGACCGATGACGACTTTGACTCAACCCACCGTGTCGAAAATTATCGATCGGCTTTTTGCGGAGGCCGATGCCGCGGAAGCGCGACGGAGCGCGGACTTTTCGCGGGCGGGCCGTGCCGCAGATCGTAACGACTACCTTCGTTATTACGCCCGCCTGAAGGATCAGCCGCTGCCGGTGTCCCGCGATACCGGCCGGCTTCTCTATATGCTGGCGCGCGCGGTGCGGGCGCGAAACATTGTCGAATTTGGCACCTCGTTCGGGATTTCGACGCTGCATCTTGCGGCGGCGCTGCGGGATAATGGCGGCGGGCGGCTGATTGGCAGCGAATTCGAGCCGTCAAAGATAAAGCGCGCCCGCGAAAACCTTGCGGCCGGCGGCCTGTCCGATCTGGTGGACATTCGCGAAGGCGACGCGCTGCAAACGCTCGCCCGCGATCTGCCCGACGCGATCGATTTTGTTCTGCTCGATGGGGCGAAGATGCTCTATTCTCGCATACTCTCTTTGCTTGAGGGGCGATTGCGCAGCGGCGCCCTCATTGTCGCCGACAACGCCGATCACAGTCCGGACTATCTCGCTCGCGTCCGCTCGCTGGCTGGCGGTTATTTATCGGTTCCGTTCGCCGACGACGTCGAACTGTCCATGCGCTTTTAGGAGGCGCCCGGAAACGGCGCTGCACGTGGCTGATCCCGATCGGCGTTCTTAGGTAAAAGTTTTAGGCCGCATACATCCAATGCGAAAGGTGTTTAGCAATGTCGGAAACCTCGCAAACGACCGCCCGGGTTGGCCGCCGCGTCCGCCACGAGACGAAACTGCGGCTGTTGCAAGTCCGTGACGTGAGCCGCCCCACTCCGAAGATGGTGCGTGTGGTGGCCGGCGGCGGTGCGCTGACCGGCTTTGTCAGCGCCGCTTACGACGACCACGTCAAACTCTTCTTTCCGCATCCGGGTGAAGAGAAGCCGGTGCTGCCGACGCCCAGCCCGAACGGCCCCGTATATCCGGAGGGCGTGAAGCGGCCGGCGGCTCGCGACTACACCCCGCGCCGCTACGATGCGGCCGCCAACGCGCTGACGCTCGATTTCGTGCTGCATGACGCCGGGCCGGCGACCGCGTGGGCGGCGCAGGCGCAGCCCGGCCATTTCCTTGGCGTCGGCGGCCCGCGCGGTTCCTTCATCGTTCCCGACGATTTCGATTGGTATTTGTTCGCCGGCGATGAGACCGCTTTGCCGGCGATCGGCCGGCGCCTGGAGGAATTGCCTGCGAACACCCGCATCCTGGTCGTCGCGGAAGTTGCCGATAAGAAGGAGGAGCAACAACTTGCACGCCGTGCATCGATTGAGGTCCGCTGGCTGCATCGCGATGGGGCCGCGCCGGGAACGACTTCGCTGTTGCAAGACGCGCTTGCCGGATTGTCGCTGCCTCCGGGGGAAGGCTACGCCTGGGTGGCCACGGAGGCCGCAACCGCCAAAGCATTGCGCCGGCATCTCGTCGACGAACGCGGCCTGGACAAGGAGCGGGTCAAAGCCGCCGCCTATTGGAAGCGCGGCGCCGTCGCCGTGCACGAGACTTACAACGACTAGTGTTCCGGCAGCCTGTCGCTGCAGTGCCGGTCTGCCAAGACGGGCGGCTAAGCCATAATTCGGAATCCACCGAAGCGTCGGCGCTGGCCGATATCGGGCCTTAAGCCATTTAATAGGTGGTCCCGGCCTCTTGGCGGAACCGCCTTTGACAACGAAGTTTTGTGGAAGCGATTGTGAAAGATAACGCCAGCCCGCCGCATACGCGCGTCTTCTACGGCTGGTTTGTCGTTGCCGGCACTTTTGCGGTTACCTTTGTCGGATTCGGCAACGCCTATTCATTCGGCGCGTTCCTTCCTTCGCTGCAGCACGATTTTGCCGCGTCGCGCGGCTCGGTGTCTCTTGTCTTTTCGCTGGCGGGCTTTTTCTATTTCGGGCTCGGCGTAATCAGCGGGCCACTCGCCGACCGGTGGGGTTCGCGACTGCTGGCGGTGACCGGCATGATTCTGGTCGCGGTCGGGCTTGCTCTCGCCAGCGTGGCGCGGAGCTTGACGGAAGTTTACGCCGCCTACGGTCTTGGCGTCGGGTTGGGCATCGGCTGCGCCTACGTTCCAGCCGTTGCCGCGGTCCAGCGCTGGTTCTCCCGCCGCCGCGGGTTCGCCTCCGGCCTTGCGGTCAGCGGCATCGGTGTCGGCACTTTGGTGATGCCGCCGTTCGTCGCGTTCTTGATTGGACTCCTTGGCTGGCGCGGGACCTACTTGGCGTTGGGTATTTTCACGCTCGTGGTCGGCGTTGCTCTTGCCTCCCTGATCGAGGACGATCCGCGCGGGCGCGGCCTCGCTCCCGACGGAGAGCTTCTCTCGTCCGGCTTGCAACCAACGCCCGTGACAAAAGCGGGGGTGCGGAGTGTCGTCACCTCGCCGCGATTTATTGGATTATATGGCGCCTGCTTCATCTGCTCGTTCGGGCTCTTTGTCCCGTTCGTGCATCTTGTGCCTTATGCGCTCGATCACGGCGTCGGGCAGGCTTCGGCGGTGCTTTTGATCGGCGCCATCGGCGTCGGCAGCACCGCGGGACGTTTCTTGCTTGGCGACCTGGCCGACCGGTTGGGGCGCGCATTGTCCTTTCTCGTCATGTTTGTCGGCATGGGCCTTTCGTTTGCGATTTGGCTCTTTTCAATGAGCTTTTGGCCGCTCGCCGTCTTTGCACTCGTTTTCGGCGTTTTCTACGGCGGCTTCGTCGCGCTGGCGCCCGCTGTCGTCATCGATTATTTCGGGGCGGTGAACGCGTCGAGCATCATCGGCATTCTCTATACCAGCGTCGCCTTCGGCACGCTGATCGGGCCGAGCGCGGCCGGTTACGCGTTCGACTTGAGCGACAGCTATACGCTGCCGATCGTCGCCAGCGGTTGCGCTTACGCATTGGCGACGGCGGTCCTGGTGCTATCTGCAAAAACTCCGCTCGCGAAGGTTTAATCGAGCGCTGCATAGACGAGATTGCGGAACAGGGAGCGGTAGTAATCGCGCTGGCCGGGCGCCTGGGTCATCATCATAGCGATCAATTCCTCCGCCGGTGCCACCCAAAAAACCGTGCCGGCATGGCCGCCCCAAAAAAATTCGCCAACTGTCCCGATCGTCGGCGCCATCCCGACGTCCCGCCGAATCGCAAAGCCTAATCCAAAACGGTGCCCCGGCTGCAACAGATTGGTGTTGGCGATGCGGACATTGGGGGCGAGATGATCCGACGTCATGTAGTCAAGCGTCTTGCGGCCGAGAAACCGCGTGCCGGCAAGCGAGCCGCCGCGATAGAGCATAGTGGCAAAGCGAGCGTAGTCGTCCATGGTAGAAAAAAGACCACCGCCACCCGATTCAAAACGCGGCGCGCTTTTCCCCTCGATGAGCTGCACCGCCTTTCCGGTTTCCGGGTCGCGGTCGAAGGGTCCGGCCACGCGCTCGCGCTCTTCGACCGGCACGAAAAAACGGGTGTCCTTCATTCCAAGCGGTCTGAAGATGCGCTCATCGAGAAACGCGCCGAGCCGCTGTCCGCTGACGATCTCTATCACTCGGCCGATCACGTCGGTCGAATGGCCGTAGAACCACGATGCACCGGGCTGGTCGATCAACGGCAATTTGGCGAGTTCGACAACGAATTCGGCCGTCGTCAGATCGCGGGTCAAGAACTGCCTGGCATTAGCCGGATCGGCCGCAAACAAGTCAGCGTCCTTATAAAGTCGCTGAACCGCCGAGTCGCCGGTAAAGGCGTAAGTTAGGCCCGAAGTGTGGCGCAACAAATCCTGAATGGTGATGGGACGCTCGGCAGCAACTAGCTCGAGCCGGCCGTCTTTTTCAATCCCGACTTTCGGATCGGCGAATTCCGGGACGAATTTCGCAATGGGGTCTGTCAGAAAGAGCTGTCCTTCTTCCACGAGCATCATCAAGGCGACCGAGACGATCGGCTTGGTCATGGAAAAAATGCGGAAAATGGCATCTCGTGTAAGCGGCGGACCTCCGGGCCGCAACGCACCGACATCGCAACGGTACGCACATTTTCCGCCGCGCGCGATCATCATGGAAACGCCGGGCACGCGGCGCGCTTCGACCTCGCGTTGCATCACCGCGGTGAGGCGGGCGAGAGCCTGAGGGCTTAGTCGAGCTTCACCGGGATCTATGTCGGGAAGGGAAGCGCGTATGTTCACGTTCACTGGGTCCGCTGTAGGATGGAGACAAAACACTGCCCCAGCCCGGACCCCTGCGCAATGCCGACAGCCTTTGCAACCCTAAGCGGCGATGGGCTTGGCGAGTCTATTCATCTCCCGCTCGACCAGCCGCCGGTAAACTCCCTCCCGCCGCAGCAGGGCGTCGGGCGGGCCATCCTGGATGACTTTCCCGAGCTCCAGAACGACAATGCGATCGAAGTTGCGCACCGTGGAGAGCCGGTGGGCGATGGCGATCACGGTCCGGCCGTGCATCAGCCTGCTTAGCGCATCGCGGATTGCCTCTTCCGATTCGCTGTCCAGCGAGGAGGTCGCCTCATCAAGCAAAAGCAGAGGGGCATTCTTGAGGAATGCGCGTGCGATAGCGATACGCTGGCGCTGCCCGCCGGAAAGCCGGACGCCGCGTTCGCCGACCAAGGTCCTCATTCCGTTCGGCAGTTCTTCAATGAAGTCGCACCGGGCCGCGAAGGCCGCATCGAACACTTCGTCGTCCGTCGCATCCGGTCGGCCGTAACGGATGTTCTCCATGACCGAACGGTAGAATAGCGAAATATCCTGCGGTACTACGCCGATCGCCTCCCGGAGGCTTTCTTGGGTGACGCGGGAAACGTCTTGCCCGTCGATCAAAATGCGCCCGCCCTGCGTATCGTAAAAACGCTGCAGCAGCGCAAATAGGGTCGATTTGCCGCCGCCCGAATGGCCGACAAGGCCGACCCGTTCTCCGGGCATGAAGCTTAAGTTCAAGTCTTCGAAAATCTGCTGCCCGTCGGGGTAACGGAAGTTGACGTGCTCGAACTTGACGCTGGCGGCGCGGCGAATGAGCGGCGCCGCTTGCGGATGGTCACGCAGCTCGTGGGGGACGAGCAGCGTCGCCAACGCCTCCGAGAGCCGCGCCACGTGCTGCGTGATGTCGACCAGCGCCACCGCAAGGTCGCGCGTCGCGTGCAGTACCGACAATCCGAGGGTGCAAATGAGCACGACGTCGCCGGTCGTGGCCTCATTCATCTGCCACAAAATGATCGCCCAGGCGAGCAGACTGAGCGCCAGCACGATGGTGACGACGGCATGGAAAATGCGCAGCTTTTCCAGGTAGTAAAGGCTGCGCCGGCGCGCCTCCATTTCGTGCTCGACGGTGGCATCAAAGCGGCGATGTTCGCGCAGAAGTCCGCCGAATGCCCGCACTAACGGCATGTTGGTTATAACATCGATCATTTCGCCGTCTACCGCCGCGGCTTTGCCGGCGAAGTCGTGGTGCAGCGGCCGGCCGTTGGCGGCGAGGCGAAACATCAGGCAAACCATTATGCCGGCGACGATGCCAAGGCCCGCGGCCATGGGCAGACTGACCGTACCCACCAGCGCAACCGCCGCGACGGTCGCCGCGCATGGGGGAAGCACGTTCCATATGAACATATTCTCCCCGGTAAAGACCGCGTTCGAGGGTGCGGTGACGCGGCTCGTCAGCGCGCCGGGCAGACGTTCGGCAAAGGAGCACGGAGAATGTCCGGTCAAATGACGGAAAAGATCTCGGCGTAAGTCTCCAGTCACCGCTACGAAGGAGTAGTTCGCGATCCAGCTAGCAAGCCGCCACAGGAGGGTGTCAGCGGCTATTAAGGAGCCGAGCAGCACAAAGGCGGTCCATACATCGGCAGTCACCCCGTGGGACAGGGTGTCCACCAGGAATTTCACGCCGTATTGCGTGCCCACCGAGCAAGCGACCGCGCACAATACTGCTGAGAGAATGACCGCATGAGAGAGCGGCCGCCGCCGCACGTAACTGAAGATAAAAGAGAGGGGACGCTTGGCGTAATCACACAGGTCGGCCATGCGCGCTCAAACTCCCCTTATGGATGCTGGCGGTTCCCGCTGACCCGTCCAGCATCACAACGCGGGCACGTCAAAATCTATCCGTCCAGACCGCAAAATTTTCCGCGTCCCTCAAAGCCGCAGCTACTACGATCGGATAGAGTCGACGCCTGGCCTGCCGAAAAGTTCCACGATGGGGCAAAATAACTTTCGTTCCCGTTTTTGGAACTATCCGGCCCTTCCGGGTTCTTGATCTAGCGCCGGGGAACCCAAAGTTTCGATTCATCCCCTCAGAAAGAGGACGCTCAATGCACATTGCCCAGATCGCGCCGTTGACGGAGGCGATCCCGCCTAAGCTTTACGGTGGTACCGAACGCGTCGTGTCGTGGCTCACGGAGGAGCTGATTGCGCTCGGCCACGAGGTGACCCTTTTCGCGAGCGGAGATTCGATCACCTCGGCGCAACTTGAGGCCGTATGGCCGCGGGCCTTGCGGCTTGACGGTTCAGTCCGCGATCCCAACGCCCTGCACATGCTCATGCTCGAGCGCGTATATCAACGAGCGGGCGAATTCGATTTTCTCCACTTTCATCTCGATTATTATCCCTTTTCGCTATTTGCCCGACAGGCGACGCCGTTCGTTACCACTTTGCACGGCCGGCTTGATTTGCCCGAGCATCAGCCGGTTTTCGACGAGTTTTCCACGGTGCCCGTGGTCTCGATATCGAACGCGCAGCGGCGTCCGTTGCCACAGGCGCGCTGGGTAAGGACGGTCCATCACGGCCTGCCGAGAGATTTGCTTCGGCCAAAGCCGAAGAAACCTTCATATTTTGCCTTCCTCGGCCGCATCGCTCCGGAAAAGGGCGTGGACCGTGCCATTCGTATTGCCGAACATTGCGGCGTGCCTTTGAAAATCGCAGCCAAGGTCGACAATGCGGATCGTGAGTACTACGAGGAGCAGATTAAGCCGATGATCCAATCGGCAAACGTCGAATATATCGGGGAGATCAACGACGAGCACAAATCCGACTTTTTGAGCGGCGCGACTGCTCTGCTCGTACCCATCGATTGGCCGGAGCCGTTCGGCCTCGTCATGATCGAAGCCATGGCCTGTGGCACACCCGTAATTGCGTTCAACCGTGGATCGGTGCCGGAAATAATCGAAGACGGAGTGACCGGCTTTATTGTCGAGGACGTCAACGGCGCGATCGGTGCGGTCGACCGCCTCGCTCACCTGTCGCGCACGAAGATTCGGCAGAAATTCGAAGAGCGCTTTACCGCGCGGCGCATGGCGCTGGATTATCTTTCCGTCTACCGCAGCCTTGCCGACAAGAAAGCGCCGCAGCTGCGCCTGGTGGCCGACGATGCACCAGCCTTGGTAAGCCGAACTTAATCTGCCGCGGCGGAGTCGCGGGTCTCCGGCATCAGAAACCATACCGCCGCCAGGCCAAAGAGCGCGACTACCGCCAAACCGGCAAAGGCTGCCGGGCTTCCGAGCCGATCGCTCATAAAGCCGGCGAAAGTCGCGCTCACCGAGGCGCCGATTCCGGTAAAGGTGCCGACCAATCCCAGTCCGAGGTTGAAGTGGCCGGTCCCGCGCGTGAGATCGGCGACGATAAGCGGCACCATGACGCTGAGAACTGCGGCGGTCACTCCGTCGAGCAGCTGCACGACGACCAGTAATTCCGGATTGGTCACCGAGGCAAAGAGCAAGCCGCGCAGCGGCAGCGCAGCGAATCCGATGACCAGCAAGGGTCGGCGGCCCCATGATTGGGCCTGTCGGCCGACCCATGGCGAGAGGGTGGCCACAAGAAGCTGTGGCACCACAATGCAGATGGCGATGAGAATCGTGGCCCAACGGGCCGAGCGCATGGTCACCACGCTGCCCATCAGCGGCAACATGGCCGCATTGGCGAGGTGAAATAGCAGGAGGCAGCCGGCAAAAATGAGCAGCGGCCGGTTGTAGAGCAATTCGCTCCATTTGTGGGGATGGCGCTGGACGACGCGCCGCGGCGGCGCGCCGTGCGCTCGTTCGGGATCAATCTCATTCGGAGCGATAGTGCGTAACGCGAGCAGCGCCGGACCAAGGAGCAGGACGGTGACGATAAAGACGGCGCGGGCGGAGAGGAGATATCCGCAGGCGCCCATGGCCGCCGCTGCTATGCCATTGCCCACTGAAGCAAAGCGTGCGTTCCGTCCTAGCCGCTCGCTGATCGCCGCATGGCCGACCAGACCGAGGCTGATTGCAGCGATGGCGGGACCAAGAATGCAGCTCGCCATCGATTGCAAGATCGCCGCCGGCAGGACCACGGCAAAGGCGGGGTGCGCCGCGTAGGCCAGGGCGCTGGCGCAAATGCCCATGATCGCGATACCTGCGACGAAGCGCTCCGAGCGCGCAGCGTCGACCAGCGCGCCGCCGGGCATCTGGCCGATCAACGAAACAAGCGCGGCTGCCGAGAGCACGAAGCCGATGTCGATCTGGGTCCATTTTTGCGTCGTGAGAAAAACCGAGACGAAAGGCCCGAAACCGGTCTGCATGTCGGCCACAAAAAAGATGAACCAATCGAGTCCGCGCAGGCTGCGTGGCGAGGGTGTAAGCGGCGGTTCCGCTCCTTCCGTCTGACCAGGAGGAGGGGAGGCGGGTTCGTCGGCGCTCCCGCCGCGGTGATCTCGATTGTCGCCAAAGCGGCGTAACGGTTCCGCGTACAGAAACCCCTCCAGGACTTCACATTATTCGGGCAGCGGTAGCAGCTTGCCGAGCGCGCCAAGGACGACAACAGGTTTGCCGTCCTTGTATTCTGGTGCGGCCTTGACTTGGTCGCGGGTCAGGTCGAGCGCGATCGTGCTGTTGGGCTTGCCCGGCGGGGGAAAGTGCAGCGCATTCCAATCCACCGCGATTTTGCGGCTGCCGACGCCGAGGAATCCGCCGAAGTCAATGATTGCGGCCCGAACCTCGCCTTCGCGATCGACGAGCACATCAACGATGTGTCCCATATTCTCATTGGTGGCGCTGCGGACCTCGCGTCCGAGCACGCCCTGGACTTCGTGCTTGTTGAGCACGGTCACTTCAGGGGCTGTCGTATCACCGGCCGGAGGCTGCTCGATTTTGTCGGTGTCGTTCTCGGCCAACGCCCCGGTCAGCGCCACAGTCAGCAGCAAGAGCGCGGCCGCAGCCATCGCCATGCGACGATTCCCGCCCATGCTGCCTCCGGAAAAAAGATGTGCTCACACTATTAAGCGCGGCATCCCGTGCGGGTTCCACGGCGGGTACAGCCAAGAATAGCCTTGTCGAACAAAGGATTAGCTTAGGAGGAAAAAACAACAGAAACCCGGATGCCGCCCTCGACCCGCGGCGTGTCGAGAGAAACGTTCTCATTGTGCCGGCGCACCCTGAGATCCACGCGCGAAGAGCCGAGCCGCAAGTTGCGCAGCATCACTTCGTCGAGAAATGCCGGCAGCCGTGGATTGCGCAGCCTGATTTCATTGGCGAACGGATCGAACTCGAGCCCGAGGCAAGCTTCGAGGAGTGTGAACGGCGTTGCGCTGGCCCAGGCCTGTGGCGAACACGCGACCGGATATAGCGTCGGCCCGTGACCATGTTGGCGCTGAAAGCCGCAAAAGAGCTCCGGCAGGCGGCGGTGCTCCATATAGGTTGCGGCGCTAAACAATCCGCCGAACAATGTTTCGACCGATTGCTTCATTCCGTACCGAGCGAGCCCGAGCGCGATGAGGGCATTGTCGTGCGGCCAGATCGACCCGTTATGATAGGACATCGGGTTAAAGCGCGCCTCGCCGCTTGCCACGGTGCGAATTCCCCATCCGGAAAAAAAGTGTGGGCGCAGCATTTCCAGGCCGACGAGTTTTGCCCGCTCCGGCCCGACGATGCCGGTAAACAAAAGCTGACCGGCATTCGATGACCGCACAGCGCACTGTTTTTTGGCCCCGTCGAGCGCCAGCGCATAAGTCTCGATCTGTGGACACCAGAACGCCGACTCGAACTGCTCGGCAAACGCCGTCGCGTCGGCGTCGAGCTCTCTTGCCTGATCGTGTCGTCCAATCCGGCGCGCGCATGATGCCGCCATGCGTTTGGCTGCGTAGACGTAGCCCTGCACTTCAGCTAGTGCAATTTTACCCTCGGCAAGTGAGCCGTCGGCGTGGAAGACGGCGTCATTCGAGTCCTTCCAGCCTTGATTGGCCAGACCCTGCTCGCTGGCGCGTTTGTATTCGACGAAGCCATCGCCATCGGGATCGCCGGGACCCGCCATCCATTCCAATGCGGTTTCGATCGAGGCCCACAACGCATCGATGGTCGCGACATCGCCGGTGCGCTCCAGATAAAGGCCCGCGAGCAGGACGAATAAAGGAGTGGAATCGACACTGCCGTAATAAAGCCCGAACGGCACCTCGTTCAGCGCCGCCATTTCACCGCCGCGCATCTCGTGCAGAATCTTTCCGGGTTCCGCGTCAGCCCGCGGATCGGTCGTCTTAGCCTGATATGCGGCGAGCCGGTGCAGCACGCCTTTGGCGACGTCGGGACTCCACCACAACATTTGCATCGCCGTGATTAGGCCGTCGCGTCCGAATGTGGTCGAAAACCATGGGATGCCGGCATAGGGGTAGCGCCCTTGCGGCGTTTCCGTCATCAGCATTTCCAGATCGGCCGCCGAACGGCACAACATCTCGTTGAACAGGTCGTTCGATGTCTCGGCGCTAGTGCCGCCGCGTGTGACGTTACGAAGTTCGCGCCGCGCGGCAGTAAGCGCGCGCATGAATGGTGCTGGCCGGTTCTCAGTCTCGCTACAGCCGGCGGCTACGAATATCGGCCGCGTCTCTCCCGGGAGGACATGCAGATCGTAGAGGGCCGCGTTTGTGGCCAAATGGGACGGCGGCGGATCGAAGGTCAATGTCGTGCGCCGCAATTTACCGTCGAGACCATGATAGTTGAGCAGCACCTGATCGTTGCCGCGTTGCTGCGACGTCTGCGTGCCGCGCCGCAGCCTTCGCGCGCCGCGCACTTCGAACAGGTCGGCGAAATCGTTAGCGAACAGAATAGATAACCGGACGTCCACCGCCTTCGCGCCGTAATTGCGCAAGCCGATGCGTTGATAGGCGGTGTCCCGCCAGAGGAAAACGGTGCGCAAAATATGCAGCGTGTCTTTTTCCAGTACGATCCGCCGATCGGACAGAAGGTCGGGGTTGGTCAGATCGACGGCGAGCGAGGCATTGTCGTCGCGCAAGTTAAAGCCCAGCAACAGCGGCGGGACATCGTTGACCTGCAGCTCAAGCCGCGAGAGGAACCTGGTATCGCAATGGAATAACCCGTCCGTCGCTTCAGCGGAGGCGCCAATATCGCCGTGGCTGTCGAGGACGAGAAAGGTATCGTTGTGTTTGAGCGAGCAGCGCGGTCGTGTCGCCGATTGTGTTGCGGAAATATAAAACGACGCCTCGGTGGGGTTGGCCGGAGGTGCCGTCTGCGCGGCGGTCTTGCGGGCCATAGCTTTCATGCTGACTGTGATATGCGATTCTCGTCGAGTCGGCGCTTCCCGAGGTGCCGTAAGTTAACTTTTTATACGCTCATTGTTGCACCGCAATAAGCGCACGGCGGATTCGTCGCTAACGCATAACGTGGCGCGCCGATCCCCGTCTTCTTTTTGCTGCCGACGAGGCGCGCCGCTCTTTATCCGCGCGGCCAAGCGTCGCGGTGTAACCATGGCGTACGCGCGTTCTTGCATTTATCTGCAGGATAACGTGAAACTCGCCGCTGGCGCGCCGCCTGGGAGCAGGTGGCTCATAAAGCGACGTCCTGAAGAAGATCTCTTGCAGGGCGCAAAAAACGGGGACGGAAACAATGACGGTTGAAGCACCGGCTATGGCGCCGGATGCCGCAGTTTCGCCGCCGGGTCGCTGGGGCCAGCTCATTGTCGGCGTGCTCTGCATGGTGATGATCGCCAACCTGCAATATGGTTGGACGCTTTTCGTCAATCCGATCGACCAAAAATATCATTGGGGCGCTGCCACTATCCAAGTGGCGTTTAGCGTCTTCATTGCCACCGAGACGTGGTTGGTGCCGGTGGAAGGCTGGTTCGTCGACCGTTTCGGGCCGCGAGTCGTCGTCGCGCTCGGGGGGATTTTTGTCGCCGGCGCCTGGACCCTCAATTCCATCGCGAGCTCATTGTGGGAATTGTATGTTGCCGCGGCGCTGTCCGGCATCGGCGCCGGCGCGGTCTACGGGACTTGCGTTGGCAACGCGCTCAAATGGTTTCCCGATCTGCGCGGCCTCGCCGCCGGGCTGACGGCCGCCGGCTTTGGCGCCGGCACCGCCGCGACCGTCATCCCCATCCGGGAAGTGATCCTCGGTTACGGCTACGAGCACGCTTTCTTGTGGTTTGGGCTCGGTCAGGGTCTCATCATCATCCTGTTCTCGCGGTTCTTGCGTGCGCCGCAGGCGGGAGAAACCCCACGGACGTCGATGCGGCTGACGCATTCGCTGCGCGATTACACGCCGCTCGAGATGTTGAGTTCGCCGGTCTTCTGGGTCCTTTACGTCATGTTCGTCATGGTCGCGGCATCGGGCCTGATGGCGACCGCCCAAGTCGCGCCGATCGCCAAGGATTTCGGACTCTCCGATCAGCACGTCGATTTGTTTTTCGTCAGCGCTACGACGCTGAGCGCCGCGCTCGTCATCGATAATATCCTCAATGGGCTAGCGCGGCCCTTCTTCGGCTGGGTGTCCGACGTCATCGGCCGCGAGAATACGATGGGGATCGTCTTTACGCTTGGGGCGGCCGCTTACTGGTGTCTCGGCGCCTTCGGCCACACCCCTTATCTCTTTATCCTGTTCGCCGGCTTAATCTTCTTCACCTGGGGTGAAATCTTCAGTCTCTTTCCCGCCATCGCGACCGATACCTATGGCGCGAAATACGCCACCGCTAATGCAGGGCTGCTCTACACTGCAAAGGGCACCGCGGTCTGGGTCGTACCCGTCGCGAGCCTGATCAAAAGCTACAGCGGCAGCTGGCATTGGGTCTTCGTCATCGCCGCCGCCATGAATCTATTCGTGGCTGCACTGGCCTTATTCGCGCTCAAACCGATGCGCCGGCGGATTATCAAGCGCGGCTAAAGCTCTGTGAGTGGCTGCTGAATTGAGGGGCCCGCCGTTGCTGTCTCGGCGATGGCGCGCAAGGACGGTCTTTGACGCTGTGCAAGTCTGGAATAATGTATGCCAGCATGACAGCACGTGTTGCCCCTATACGCCGGACAAGTCCGGAGCGGCCCGCGGTCAATAGGCGCCAGCCGAGGCCGGCGGTCGCTCCGCTGCCGGGCGCGCAAAACTTTAAGGGCCAGGTTTACGCGGCGCTCAAGAGCGCCATCGCCGCTATGGACATCTATGGCAGCCCCTCGGAAATCAGGCTGGATGAGCGCGGCCTGGCGCAAGATTTTGGCGTCAGCCGTACGCCGGTGCGCGAAGCCATGGCGCAGCTTGAACGCGAGGGCTTTGTCCGCTCGGTGCCACGCCGCGGCGTCTACGTGGTGCGCAAGACCAAGCGCCAAGTCATCGACCTCATCATCGCCTGGGCAGCGCTTGAGGGGATGGCGGCACGGCTGGTTACGCAGACTGCCGGCAGCGACGAGATTGCAGCCCTGCGCCGCATGTTTGCAACCTTCGAGGACGGTGAAGTGCGGGCGCACCTTGACGAATACTCGGAGATCAACATCGAATTCCACCAAGCGCTCATGCGCATGAGCGGCAATACGACGCTTGTCGATCTCGCCGAGAACCTGTTCACCCACATGCGGATGATCCGCAGGAAGACGATCGGGGAAAGAGATCGCGCCGATCGCTCGATCCGCGATCACATGCAGATCATCGAAGCGTTGGAAGCGCGCGATGCCGTCCGCGCCGAAATTTTGGTGCGCGATCATGCGCTCGGCCTTGCCGAGCACGTCGCCAAATACGTGGATTATTTGGACTGAAGCATGAGTTTGCTGCATCACGGCGGCGCGCGAGTGCGCCGGCGCTTTAAAAAGAGGATGACGGATCGTCAGGGAAACCCTTTATGGCGCAGGCGGTAGCGAAAGAGCAGCGTAACGCTGATATTCAGATGCGTGCCGAGCCGGAGAAGACCGACGGATTTTCGCTGGTCATCGACGCGCTCAAGCTCAATGGCATCAAAACCATATATGGTGTGCCCGGCATTCCGATCACGGATCTGGGCCGCATGGCGCAGGGCGCGGGCATCCGCGTTATTTCCTTCCGCCACGAGCAGAACGCTGGCCATGCCGCGGCCATAGCCGGCTTCCTGACGAAAAAGCCGGGCGTCTGCCTGACGGTATCGGCACCTGGATTTCTCAATGGCCTCACCGCGCTCGCTAATGCGACCACTAACTGTTTTCCGATGATCCTGATCAGCGGCTCATCGGAACGCGAGATAGTCGACTTGCAGCAAGGCGACTACGAGGAGATGGACCAGCTGGCGGTCGCCAAGCCGCTCTGCAAGGCGGCATTCCGGGTGCTCAATCCCGCCGACATCGGCATCGCCGTAGCGCGCGCAATCCGCGCTGCATTGTCCGGTCGTCCGGGCGGCGTCTATCTCGACCTGCCCGGCAAGCTTCTCTCGCAAGTGATGGACGCGGAAGCGGGAGAAAAATCGCTGATCAAGGTCATCGACCCCGCGCCGGCACAAATACCGGCAGCCTCGGCGATCAGGAGAGCGCTCGACCTCCTCAAGGCCGCAAAGCGTCCGCTGATCATTCTCGGCAAGGGCGCGGCCTACGCGCAGGCCGACGACCAGATTCGCGCTCTGGTGGAAAACAGCGGCATCCCGTTTCTCCCGATGAGCATGGCCAAGGGCCTGTTGCCGGACACGCACGCGCAATGCGCCGGTGCCGCGCGCTCGATGGTGCTAAAGGACTCCGACGTCGTCATGCTGATCGGCGCGCGTCTCAACTGGCTATTGTCGCACGGCAAGGGCAAGGCATGGGGCGAGCCTCATTCGAAGAAGTTCATCCAAGTAGATATCGAGCCCAACGAGATGGACTCGAATGTCGAGATCGCGGCACCCGTGGTCGGCGATATCGCCTCCTGCGTAATCGCGCTGATGGAAGGTATGGGCAACGCGTGGCCCGCGCCGCCGGCCCATTGGCTATCCGCCATCAACGCAAAGAAAGAAGACAACATCGCGAAGATAGCGCCGCGGTTGATGAGAAACTCGGCGCCGATGGATTTTTACGGCGCCCTCGGAGCGCTGCGGACCATCATCAAGCAGCGTCCCGACACTATCCTCGTCAATGAGGGAGCCAACACGCTTGATCTCGCGCGCGGCGTCATCGACATGTATCAGCCGCGCAAGCGCCTCGACGTCGGCACGTGGGGCGTCATGGGCATCGGCATGGGCTTTGCCGTCGCGGCCGCGATCGAAACCGGGGGTCGCGTGCTGGCCGTCGAAGGTGACAGCGCCTTCGGTTTCTCCGGCATGGAAGTGGAAACAATCTGCCGCTACAAGTTGCCGGTCTGCATCGTCGTCTTCAACAATAACGGCATCTATCGCGGCACCGACGTCAATACGGTCGGGCCCGACGCGGCGACGACGGTATTCGTCAAGGGCGCACGCTACGACAAAATCATCGAAGCTTTCGGCGGTGTCGGCGCCCATGTGAGGACTCCGGACGAACTCGCACGTGCTGTCAACGATGCCCTGGAAAGCGGCCGTCCGACCTTGATCAATGCGGTCATCGACCCGGCGGCGGGCAGCGAGAGCGGCAGGATCGGCAACCTCAATCCGAAACGTGCCGTCAGCAAAAATCGAAAGCGATAGGGATTTTTTGCGCGGGAGAATTAAGAATGGCACGCACCAAGATCGCCAAGACAAGGTCGAAGGCCGCGAGGAAAAAATCGGCCAAAAAGGTCGTGAGGCTCCGCGCGAAGAAACTGGCGCCGAAGCATGCCATGCGCAACGAGTCGCCGCGACCGAGCAGCAAGCCGTGGGGCGAAGCGGGCAGGGCGCTCGAAGGAGTTCGCATTCTCGATTTCACTCACGTCCAGTCGGGACCGACCTGCACGCAATTGCTCGCCTATATGGGGGCCGACGTCATCAAGGTGGAGCGCCCCGGAGCCGGCGATATTACCCGCGGCCAGCTGCGCGACGTTCCCGGCGCCGACAGCCTTTACTTTACCATGCTCAACGGCAGCAAGCGGTCGATCACCATCGATAGCAAGCACGCCAAGGGAAAGGAAATCCTCGATCGACTGGTGCGGCGCTGCGATGTGTTGGTCGAAAATTTCGCGCCCGGCGCGCTCGACCGCATGGCGCTTACGTTTGACCATATCAACAAGCTCAATCCGCGCATGATCGTTGCTTCGGTAAAGGGCTTTGGCCCCGGCCCCTACGAGGACTGCAAGGTCTATGAAAATGTCGCCCAATGCGCCGGCGGATCGGCTTCGACCACCGGATTTCGCGACGGGCCGCCGCTCGTGACCGGCGCGCAGATCGGCGACTCGGGCACCGGCTTGCACCTGGCGCTCGGCATTGTCGCCGCTCTCTATCAACGCACCCGCACCGGGCGCGGACAAAAGGTGTTGTGCGCCATGCAGGACGGGGTTCTCAATCTGGCGCGCGTAAAATTGCGCGACCAGCAGCGGCTGCAGCGCGGGCCGCTGACCGAGTACAGCCAGTACGGCGAAGGCATCCCGTTCGGAAAGGCGACGCCGCGCGCCGGTAATGATTCGGGAGGCGGGCAGCCGGGGTGGATCCTCAAATGCAAAGGCTGGGAAAGCGATCCGGACGCTTACGTCTATTTCATTACGCAGGCGCCAGTGTGGAGCGCGATTTGCGATCTGATCGGCAAGCCGGAATGGAAGACGGATCCGGATTTTGCCACGCCTAACGCCCGGCTGCCGCGCTTACGAAAAATCTTCGCGGCCATAGAGGGATGGACCATGACCATGAGCAAGTTCGAGGTCATGGCGCTTTGCAACAAACACGACATTCCCGTTGGACCGATCCTGTCAATGAAGGAACTCGCCGAAGAGCCGTCGTTGCGTGCGACCGGCACCGTTGTGGAAGTCGATCATCCCACACGTGGGCAATATTTGACGGTGGGCAACCCGATCAAGCTCTCTGACTCGCCGGCCGATGTCCGACGCTCGCCGCTCCTTGGTGAGCACACCGATGAAATCTTGCGTGATGTACTCGAATATTCTGCTATGGAGATTGCCGAAATCAAAGCGTCCGGCGCGCTCAGCGCCTCGGAAAAGAAAGCCGAGGCGGCGTAACGTCGTTTTCTGAAAAATCATAGCGGCAATGCGTATCGTTGTTCATGGGCAGCAAGCGTTCGGCAAGGCGGTGCTCGAGGCGCTGTTAAGCCGCGGCGAGAACATCGTTGCCGTCTATGTTGGTCCGGAAAAGGAAGGCGCAAAAACCGATCCGCTCAAGGAGGCAGCGTTGGCGGCTGGACTGCCGGTGCATCAACCGTCATCGTACCGGCGGCCGGAAGTGTGGGACGAATTCCGCGCGCTCAAGCCGGACCTGCAAGTGATGGCCTTCGTCACCTTGTTCGTGCCCGAAGATTTTTTGAACATCCCGACCCACGGCTCAATCCAATATCACCCGTCGCTTTTGCCCGCTTATCGTGGCCCGAGCGCCATCAATTGGCCCATCATCAAAGGCGACAGCGAGACCGGCTTGTCGATTTTTTGGCCCGATAACGGACTCGATACCGGCGATATTCTGCTGCAGAAGAAAACACCAATCGGGCCAAGCGATACGCTCGGCTCGGTTTATTTCGACCGATTGTTTCCCATGGGTGTGGCGGCGATACTCGAGGCCGTCGATCTCGTCAAAGACGGCAAAGCGCCGCGCCACAAGCAGGATGAAAGCAAAGCAACGTATGAAGGCCGCTGCGGACCGGACAACGCCCATATCGACTGGGGCAGGCCCTGGCAGCACATCGATCGGCTCATTCGCGGCTGTAATCCGGCGCCCGGCGCGTGGTCCGAACTCGACGGCAAAAGGATCAAAATCTTCGAGGCAAGGCAGCTGCCGGCCAAGAATCCAAAGGACATCGGCGGCAAGATGGGAGAAATCGTCGCCATCGAAGCCGATGGGTTTTCGGTCGTCTGCGCGGACGGCCGCTTCAAAATCACACGCGTACAAACCGACGGCCCCAAAATCGCGGGCGGTGAATTCGCTGCCACTGCAAAGCTCAACCCCGGAATGAGGTTTTCATGACTCCATCCCCCGCCACTGCGGCGAAGGCTCCGGTCGTCGCCTCGCAACACGCCCAGCCGAAATCCGACATTGAAATTTCGCAGGCGGCGAAGAAGCGCCCGATTTTCGATATCGCACGCGAAAGACTTGGGATTGGGCCGGAGAACCTCGAGCCCTACGGCCACTACAAGGCTAAGGTATCGATGGACTTCATCAGGTCGATCCAAAGCCGGCCGAACGGCAAATTGATCCTGGTCAGCGCCATCAATCCGACTCCGGCAGGTGAAGGCAAGACGACGACGACGGTCGGGCTCACCGACGCACTCAATCACATCGGCAAAAAGGCGATGCTGTGCATTCGCGAACCATCGCTCGGTCCGTCATTCGGATTAAAGGGCGGGGCCGCTGGCGGCGGCTACGCGCAGGTCGTGCCGATGGAGGACATCAA
>Ga0187784_10001449_pt1 | contig 18860 bp, 18 predicted proteins | sample 1015_SJ02_MP15_2_FD_132964 | JGI IMG/M metagenome (GOLD analysis project Ga0187784, IMG submission 132964) | Tropical peat soil microbial communities from peatlands in Department of Meta, Colombia - 1015_SJ02_MP15_20_MG | ecosystem: Environmental > Terrestrial > Soil > Wetlands > Peat | place...
ATTCTTCAGGCTGGCGGCACGCAACGAGGGCCTCGCTGATGCGAACGACGGCTTGGTAGCGTCGTGCGCCAATATCCGGCGTGATCTGCACCTGTCCGCCCATACGGGTCTTGCCTTGAGCTGCTATCGATAACGGAACAGTTTAGCTCAGAAACTGATGACGATTAACTTCAGTACATGCTACTTCGCTAACGAATCGAAACTCGTGACGATGAATACGAATCGCGAACCATTCGGAAGGTTATTCACGGGTCTCCCAAGGAGTCCCGGTACAACTCGGTACAATTGAAACGAGAAAGAAGTGGCTTTCTGGCTCCTAAGTGACGCCAGATGAAGCACTTAGATTTTGTCCTGCTCTTGGTTCGGGGCTAGGCGCTCAAATCAGGTTCGATTGGCTCCTGGGTGGTCGGCCAACCAGAAGTTGGCCTTGGCCGCGTCGGTGAACACCATCCGAATCCGCCTCGGGCACGAGTCGCTGGACGTGACGCTCGCTTACCTCAAGGGCAAGGACGCCGAGTCGGAAGAAGCTCAGGAGCACGCAAACAGCAGTAGCTTGGCACTGTACGCATAAGACCTAAGAACATCATCACGGGAGATTTCTGCTTCATTGAGATCTCCCGTTCTCATTAGGCCACTGGACCGAGTGGCTCGTCGTCCGGCAGGAACGCTCATTCAACGGCGATTTGCTGAAAGCACAAGCGGTACTCAACCCTTTCTCTGCGACTGGTAGAATCCCTAATCGAGGAGCATCGCCTGTGAGCAGTAGTGTCTCAGTAGCACCAATGCCCGTTCCGGAGAAAGGTAGTTGGCGGTGGTGCGCCGAGAATTATCTGAACAATATCTGGTGGAAGATGGACCGCCAGTTCACCCAGCAGTTCTCTGGCACGGTAACCTGCTCAATCCTGGATGACCTCTGCAGGAAGTATGGCGTGGCCCGCACGATTCCTGGAATGTTCATGACCAAATACCAGCCCCTTGCGGACGCCCTCAACAGGCACGCCGGAACGGTATTCACGAGAATCGCGGCTGCGCAGCGTACTGTGCTCACGAGAGATGATGTGCCACTGATAGTTGAGGGTGAATTGACGGCCCTTTTCCGTGCTTATGGCCAAGACCCGCTATCTGCTCTCACCAAAGGACTGTGGATGATGAAGCAGCATCCGGTTGTGATCTATGACAGCAAGGCTTACAAAGGCATGACGCTGGCGGGGCTGAAGCCCGGATACCGCTATCAAAGCTATTACGACGCCTGGTTTGAGTTTTTCGAGACACCCGAAACTCAGGGCGCGCTCGACGATGCCCTGGCTTGGGCGCCAACCTGCTAGGTAGTTGAGGCCTCGCTGCTGCGCCGCGTCCAAAGCAATGGGGAAATTGGTTTGGTGGCCGGAAATGTCGAACGTCTGACCATGGACCAATCCGATACGAAGGCGCTGATCATTCGTCTTGCGCGCAGGCAGCCGAGAAGCAAGATCGTCGGCTCCAGCTTGGCTTCTGCAAGTCGCCATTCAATGCGAGGGTCGAATCCATCCAACAAACCGAGGATTGGAAAGAAGAAAAGGTCTCCTTCGACGCCGCCTACGGCGGAGAGCGAATCATTGCGTACTTGTTCCTGCCCCAAAGAGCGTCGGCGCCTTTTCAGGTTGTCGTGCATTTTCCCGGTGCTGGTGCCGTTCACATGCGATCTAGCGCGAAAGGGCTCCTGAAATATCTTCCAGGCTTCGATTTTATTATCAAAAGCGGACGAGCGGTTCTATTCCCTATCTACAAGGGAACTTTTGAACGGGGAGGCGGACCGAAGCCGATCTACTGGCCAAACACCAGCAGTACTTATCGCGACAATGTCATATTCTGGTCTAGGGACCTCAGCCGATCGATCGACTACCTTGAGACGCGCTCCGACATTAATGTCAGCAAATTGGCTTATCAGGGGTACAGTTGGGGAGCAGCAATGGGAGCACTCCTCCCTGCTATTGAAACTCGCTTTAAGGCCTTAGTTCTCATAGCACCAGGATTCTATTTGCAAGAGGGGTTGCCGGAAGCGGATCAAGTCAACTTTGCTCCACGTGTGAAGACTCCTGTTCTGATGCTCAACGGCCGTTTCGATTTCATTTGGCCGCCCGGCATCTCCCAGGAGCCGATGTTCCGCCTATTAGGAACACCCGCAGAGAACAAGCGCCGCGTGGTCTACGATACGGGACACGACATACCCCGAACTGAAATGATAAAGGAATCGCTCAACTGGCTTGACCGTTATCTCGGACCTGTCAAATAGAATGAATAGGCTGGGGAATCCGAAATCGCACGGTTCACTGCGCACAGTGAGGGGATGCTGTGAATCGGTGGTCGCCATACTTTTTTAAGCATCTGAGAATAATTACCGCCTTGGTACACGGGGTACACGGCACGCAGAAGTTGTTTGGGTTTCCTGCGCCATTCCCGGTGCCGCACCTTCCTCCGCTGTTTTTGGCAGGCGGAATGATCGAGACTTGGGGGCTTGCTTTTACTGACTGGACTCTTCACTCGACCCTTCGCCTTCGTCCTTTCAGGCGAGATGGCCGTTTAGGGCGTTGAACGCGTTCGTACAGGAGTCTCCCCAACACGTCCGTGAGTTCGATCGCGAGTCTGAATCTGCGCGTTCTGACAGTTCTATCCAGTGCAATCCCTGACTATCCTGATGGCGACCGTGGCATGTCATCCAAGAGACGAGCGGTGGGTCATGAGTCGCCTACGAATATTTGGGGTTTGTCGAGTTCTTGCTGTTGTGGCCTGTGTTGTCGCGGTTGCCCGTGGGGACAGCTTCGAATGGGCACAGGACGCAGCGTCTTCAGGGAATCAGAGTTCCATAATTCCGCCGGACCAATTGGATTCATTGGTGGCGCCGATCGCCCTTTATCCTGATCCATTGCTGGCGCAGGTCCTGGCGGCTTCTACCTATCCTTTAGAAATCATCCAGCTTCAGCAGTGGCTGGAGAAGAACAAGAATCTGAAGGGTCAAGCGCTAGCCGAGGCAGTGGCCAAAGAGCCGTGGGACCCAAGCGTTCAGTCGCTTGCGGCTGTTCCGGACGTCGCAAAACGGCTCGCCAACGATATTCAGTGGACCACAGACCTGGGGAATGCTTTTCTCGCGCAAGAGGGCGATGTGATGGCGGCCGTGCAGCGCATGCGGAGAAAGGCCGAAGACAAAGGGAATTTGAAGTCGACCGAGCAACAAAAGGTGGAGACGCAAACGGTCGATAACAAGAGTGTAATAGTCATCCAACCGGCCAGTCCAGAAGTGGTGTACGTCCCTTCCTACGATCCTGTTGCAGTGTACGGTCCTCCGGTGTATCCGTATCCCCCGATCTACTATCCGCCTCCAGGGTATTACGCCGCAGGGATGGCAGTCTCTTTTGGCGTTGGTATGGCAATGGGAGCGTTCTGGGGCGGAGGCTATGGCTGGAACTGCGGGTGGGGCGGCAGCAATATCTACGTCAATCGCAATAACAACTTTTATCGCAATACAAGTATTCGCGGAGGCAATCGCGTTTCGACCCTTCCCGCCAACGGCAGGTGGCAGCACAATCCACAACATCGCGGCGGCGCTCCTTACCGCGACCGGGGAACAGCGAACAGATTTGGCGGCACGACCCGGGGAGATTCGTTAGCCAATCGGCAATCTAACGCGCGGCAGCAACTTCGACAACAGGGCGGGAATGTTGGAAGCAATCGACCAGGTGGCGGCCTCAACAACCGTCCCGGCGGCGGAAACCTTGGAGATCGTGGCGGGGCCGGGAACCTTGGCAATCGACCGGGAGGCGGAGGGAACCTTGCTAACCGACCAAGCGGGGGCAATGTTGGCAATAGGCCGGGGGGAGGAAACCTTGGCGGAGGAGGAGATCGGATTGGATCGCGGGATCTTTCTGGCGGCGGCAATCGAGGCCGTGATGCGTTCGGCGGAGGTGGGGGTGGATTTAACGGGTCGCGAGCTCGTACCGACAGCAATCGCGGTGCAGCGAGCATGGGGTCCCGTGGAGGAGGCAGAGGAGGATTCGGAGGCGGCGGAGGCAGAGGAGGATTCGGAGGCGGCGGAGGTCGTCGCGGAGGCGGCGGAGGGCGGCGGAGATAGAGAACCATGATGGCAGACTCGCGAACCTAGGAGACCACGATGAGATCGACATCGGCAGATGGAAACCGTTCCAGATTTCTTCAGATCGCGTCCGTTGTAGCCTGCGTGTGTTTTGCCGTTTCTATTGTTGTCAGAGCGCAGCAATCCGCCACTAAAGCAAGGCCGGCCGCCCCTGCCGGAGCGCACGGCTTTGATACGCCGAAGGAGGCTGCCGACGCTCTAATCGCTGCGGCGGAGAAATTTGACGAAACTTCTTTGACACAGATTTTCGGACCCGACGGGAAGGACGTTGTGGGGAGTGGCGAACCCGCCCGAGACCGCGAAAAAGCTGCGCAGTTCGCAGCCGAGGCACGAGAGAAAGAAGCCATAGCAGTAGACTCAAAGAATGCCAATCGCGCACAGCTTCTTGTGGGCAATGAGAGCTGGCCTTTTCCGGTGCCGCTAGTGAGGGTGAGCGGTAAATGGTACTTCGATGCAAAAGCCGGCCAAAAAGAAATGCTCTACCGCCGCATTGGAGCAAACGAGTTGGATGCCATCGCGATCTGTCGCGGCTATGTAGAGGCGCAGTACGAGTATGCGATGCAGAAGCGACAAGGCTATGACGTGAATCAGTTTGCTCAGCGAATCATCAGCACCAAGGGCACACAGGATGGCTTGGCTTGGCAGAATCCCGACGGGAGTTGGGCTGGCCCAATCGGCGAGAAAATTGCCGAAGCGATTGAGAAAGGATATACAAAGCGCACGGAGCCCTACCACGGTTACTACTTTAAGATTCTCAAAGGACAAGGGCCAGCCGCACCTCTTGGCAGAATGGATTACGTGGTGAAAGGTGTAATGATTGGCGGTTTCGCATTGATGGCCTCCCCCGCCGAGCACCGCGTTACGGGTGTGAAAACCTTCATAGTCAGCAACGACGGCGTTGTCTACCAAAAAGACCTTGGGCCGCAGACGCTGGAACAATTCCAGAAAGCCGATCTATTCAATCCAGACAGGTCGTGGACTCCAGTACCGATGAACGTTGACTGAAGCTCGATTTTTCCGGCGCAGTCGACAACGTTTTTTCCTCTGAACACCGACTTCAATGGTCTTCATCTAATACGGCGGGTACGTTCCGTTCAGTATGTCGATGTCAATTGAATCCAAAGTTCAGTTCGCCTCTTGGGTATTTGTTACCTCGAGACGGCATCTCGAAAAACCTCTACGTGATCCGCACATCCGGCGTTTCGAGAACGCTCGAAAGAGATGCTTTCCAGAAAAAGGCGAATTTCATTGTGAACCGCTGCGGGCCCTCAACCCGTAGACTTTTCCCAGTCCGACTCTAACCGCCCTTCGCTCACTTTATTGCCTCCAAGGTTACTTCCTTCGCGATTTTCTTGTGTTCGAGCACCGCGGCGACCATCACGTTCTTGTCCTCGTAGTGTCCATAGCGAAGTTTCTAGAATTCGTCAGGGTTGTCAATTTTCCGCCGTTGTCGCGCAAAGCATCTCAACTTGTAGTTGTATATCGGTCTCGCAAGCTGACTTCAACCGAAAATCAGTGGACACATCACAACACTCTCTCTAGCTGTGTTTGCCTTGCCTCTGTAATGGGACGCCATCCTGGCTTGCATTTCGGTTACCCGCCTTCAGTGTCGCGCTGGCGTCTCAGTAACAGCAGCCAGCTTGCCTAGTTCGAGAACCTGTTCCGGCGTCGTGGTTGCAAACAGATGCATAATCCGGGCTATGATGCCAGTCCAACCGGTCTGATGGCTTGCTCCAATGCCCGCTCCGTTGTCGCCATGAAAGTATTCATAGAACAGGATGTAATCGCGCCAGTGCGGGTCTTCTTGGAATTTGCGCGTTCCTCCATAGACCGGCCGTCGACCATCCTTGTCTCGTAGAAAGATGTTGGCTAGCCGTCGAGTGATCTCTTCAGCCACTTGATACAAGGTCACCCGGCGTCCTGACCCTGTCGGGCATTCCACGGTGAAATCATTGCCAAAGTATGCGTAATATTGCAGCAGGGCTCGTATGATCAGCGCATTTACTGGCATCCAGATCGGGCCGCGCCAGTTGGAGTTGCCGCCGAACATGCCCGTATCGGACTCTGCGGGTACGTAAGATACTTTGTACTCCTGGTTCCCGACGCGGAACACATAGGGCTGCTCGGCATGGTAACGGGAAAGAGCGCGGATGCCGTGAGGACGCAACCTGGGCGAATCCCCATCTGTTGCTGGCGACGAGGAACAATGGAGACCAGAAGGAGACATTCCTTTTAGGTTGCTGAATCCTGACGATCGCGTCGAACAGCGGGCAGATATTCTCAAGGATTGGGGCTTGAATCGACGGGTTCTGGTGGGTGTTCGCGCTGACCATTCTTTGGAGGCTATGATCCGATTTATCGGTTACGCCGACGTGGTGCTGTGGTGCGTTCGGCCACAAGACACACGCGCAGCGATACCGCTGCTTCAGCAACTGGAGGAAAAGGAACCGAAATGGCGAGACAAGATCCGAATTGTGTGGTTACTGGACAACAAGACGCCAATCGCACCCTATGTGCCGGAGTTTGATGAGCTCTACGATCGGGACTTTAAGCTCACGTTTGAACCGCCTGGAGAGCACCAAGGCAATCTGCTGCAGCATGGATTGGAACGTATTGTTCATCATTTGCGAGGCGTCCAGATTGGCTTGGCCCTCGGTGGTGGTGCAGCACGCGGCATGGCTCACCTCGGGGTGCTCAAAGCCCTTGAGCAGCAGGGCATCTACATAGCATGCTGGCTGGTACGAGCGCTGGGGCGCTCACCGGATCTGTCTACGCAGCTGGCTTAGATCCTGAGTTCATTGTTCATGTATTCAAGACCGATTTGAAGCCATCGTGGCTTTTCCGACAGTTGCCGGGAGGAGGCTACTGGTACTTGCTTTACAAGTACCGGCGACACAAGTTTGATCCCATGCTGCGGAAATACTTAGGCCAAGCCAGGATGAAACAACTGATTATTCCGACTATTGCCATCTCCGTCGACCTGGTCGAAGGAGAACCGATGGTGCGCGAGAATGGCGATGCCACGATGAATGTTCTGGAAAGCATTAATCTTCCACCCCTATCGCTTCCTATACTGGCGTCGGATCGGGCATTGGTAGATGGCGGATTGCTCAACAACATTCCCGCGAACATCTTGGTCGCCAGGGGATGCAACTTTGTGATCGCATCGAGTGTAACCGCAAAGCTGGAGAAGGACTTCGTAGGAATTCGCTCCAAGGGACGTCAACGCGCTGGTCATTTCTTGCCAACACTCCAAGTGATCATGCGACAGAACATGATTCAACACCACAGCATGACTGCGGTTGGAGTGCAGCCTGCAGACTTTGTCATCGCACCAGATGTAACGTCCTTTGATTTATCGGAATTCACCCGGGCTGATGAGATGGCGGTAATCGGGGAAACGACAACCAATGCAACTGTTGGAAATCTGCACAAAATGCTTAACAGGCTTGATTCCAACCTCTTCGAGAGCTCATCACAGGTATCGTTGCTAAAGGCCAGCTGACGCGAGAACGGGCGGATGCGGCCTGCACGCTGACCTCCACTTATGCTGAGTTTGCCTAGAAAGACAAGGGCAGCTTAGAACCCGGTAAGTCGGCTGATATCGCGGCAGGCGATTCTCGGAGACTTGTGCCCGGGGCGGTGATGTAGCGATATCCAGCTTCGAGTACCAATGTCCTTTTCTTAGAGTCATCCAGGTCAAAAAGCCGTGATGTTTTTCAGCTTGAGCAGTGGTTTTACGTACCGCTGGATGCTTCGGGCCAATGCTCAATTCTGGCGACCCCCGGCGCCTTGATCGTTCTTGGCCTGCAGATAAGCCCCCCAGGAGGGCTCGGCTTTAGATAGACATCCGTTTCCGGAAGGAACTAGCAGTTCGCGTAATTTCCACCTAGGCGCGCGAAAATCTGTAAAGCACAATCGTTCCACTACTTGAAAGCTCGTCGATTAAGGCCAGAACGTACGGTTATGTCGACTCGCTAGTGCGTTGCCGCCCTGGGATCATGCACTGTCCAGGCGAAGCCGAAGACGAAGGTTCGACCTTGGGTCGAAGCCTTGACCAGATATTCCGGCAGGTACTTAAAGTACGCAGCGAAGCCAGGGCCGGGGAGAATGAAGTTGGTCTGAAGGCCGATGGCATGCATGGAGTAGTACGGGAGAACCCGGGTCAGCCCCTGGTTGGCCGAAACCTGCCATTGGTCGTAGCCAATCACCCCGAGTTGGGCCAGCCGGCTGAGATCTTTCTTGAGAGGAATGATTTGTCCTATTCCCCATTCCATGGTGAAGGCTTGGCCGGGGATGATGTTGGTTCCCCTCTTCGTGCCGTGAAACTCCCAGTTTGTAGCCAGGTTCATCTGGGTTGCTTTGTTCTTGGTGGCATAAAAGGTCGTCCCCGACGCGAAGTTGTTTCCCCAATATCCGGAACCATTGTTACTGGTGGATCCGGGAGTGAAAGCTCCTGTGGGAGCCACAAAGGCATATCCGACCCAAGTGTCAACTCGGCTCAAGTGCCAGCCCAAGTTGACCGGCTGCACCCAGGTGTCGGTCAGCCCCTCTCCACCCCCGTTGATACCAAAAGAACCGACCGGTATGTCAGCCGTCAAAGAGCCGTTCGCCAAATTTAACGAAGCCATAGAAGTAAACTGCCCCCCCAGAATCTTCCAGTGCGGAGCGTAGAAAAAGATATTCTCCACCAGCCAGAATGAATAATTTCCCTTGACTGGGACGGCGACCGCATTGGAGTTTTTCAAGGTATCTGCCGAGTAGTTGAAGTCGAGGTTGGCGAAGGTAAATCCTGGCGGAGGCAGCAGGGCAGCGCCGGCATTCAGGCCGTACTGGCCTGGGACGTACTGCCCCTTCTGTTGTGCCAGCGAAGGCAAAGAACAGGCAAATCCGAGGCCCATGAGAAGTGACGTGCGCAACAGGCGTTTGACTTGATTTCCATTATGCATGCGGCTGCTCCAGAGATGTACCGAGACACAGATCACTCTAAGCAACGCTGCCGGTCAGAACGACTGAACGAACTGCCAGATTTCGTAAGGGGGAGTTGCCAGTCCAGGAATGCAACTTTGTGATCGCATCGAGCGTTACCGCAAAGCTGGAGAAGGACTTTGTAGGAATTCTTTCCAAGGGACGTCAACGCGCTGGTCATTTCTTGCCAACACTCCAACTGATCATGCGACAGCACATGATTCAACACGACAGCATCACTGCAGTTGGAGTGCGACCTGCTTTTGCAGCCTGCAGACTGTGTCATTGCACAGATGCAACGTCCTTTGATTTATCGGAATTCACCCTGGCCGATGAGACGGCGGTAATCGGGGAAACGACGACCAATGCAACTGTTGGAAACCTGCGCAAAAATGCTTAACAGGCCAACCTCTTCGAGAGTTCACCACAGGTATCGTTGCCAAAGGCCAGACCACACCGAATCCAAGTCAGAGGCGATGAGTGAACAGAAAACTGGTTTACTGATGATTGAAGAGTGGTGGAGGGATTTTATGGGCGACCACCACTTCCGGGAAGGTATAGGCGGATGTGCCAGAAGCAGCTGAAATGCGAGGTTCACGCCAATGAATGTACTCACAGCATAAGTTTCACGACCCGATCAATCAATTGCTCCAGCGGGATCATGGTCAGCGTCAGCGGTAGCAGCGGTATGCAGAGGAGAATTGCGACTCGGATCACGGCGTCCTTGCCAAACGGCACGATCCGCATCTTGCTGACCACGCCATAGGAGTTTGCCAAGTCCGACAGTGACTGAATATCGGCAGTACCCAGGACTTGTCTTTGGGTATCTGCATCGTTTTTCGCGATCCATTTGTTCCAAAAGTCATCTGCATATTGGGACGCCAGCGTACCGTACCTAAGCTTTGCAGTGCGCGCCGCTTGATTGAGTTGCCCCATGAAGAAGCAAAGTGGTGTAAATACAACAAGTAAGAGAAAAAGCAAGAGAGCCACGATCTCCATTTTGAAGCCCGGTAGAGTCATCCCCGCGTAGGAATTTCATCGGCAATGACACCCGAAACAATCACCGTCTGTGCGATCAGTATGGACGAAAACGCGGTTGTGCTCGCGGATAAAAATCCGAGTCCTCCGGCAAGATCAGGATGCAAGAAGTTCAAATGAAGCTTAAATCGGCGGACATTCCACAGAAACCAGTACCAAAGCGCCAAGCGAAAGCACCAACGGAAAAAAATGAACCGTAGAACTGGCTGGCTGATAAGTACGTACCAGTAGCCGGCGAGTGTGAAGTGAATCCTGCCGTTTGTTTCGATGACATACCACGTGCTGTCTCCCAGTGTAGGGTATTCCTGCCACATCCAAAACCCCGCAAACGCTAACACTAGCAGCAAAATTTCGATGAATGCCGAGTTTCGCAAGCGCATCACTGAACGAATAAGCTCTTCGAACCGCGCTCGATCGCCATTTGCAATGATGTTTCGATCCAAGAACTGACGAACGATGATAGGGATTCTGCTTTGCACGACCGGTTCGGCTGCGATCAGCAAAGGCAAGGAGCCGAGGAAGCGGACGTGCGCGCCGATATCAAGAGAAAACGGAACCTTCACACCACCAAAAGCGGTGCCCGAGAGAAGCGAAAGCACGAGCGGGGGAAGCCAGCAAATCAAGCTCAGGACAATGATCCTGCGCCGAACCAAATCAATTGGCTGTTTGGCCAGTCTCGTCCGCAAATAGAACTGATAGAGTGGACCTCCGAGAACAAGAGAAAATTCAGGCGGAGTCTGCGCGACTTCCTTCAGTGGCACGGTCTTGCGAAACTTTGGCTGATGCATCACTAATTTCCTTCTGAGCCCCAAACGGATTCAGTGGTCACTTTTTTGGAACGGCGCCAAGGCTGGTCCCGATTTACTATCCTCAATCGCGAACGGGGCCTTTTTTCTTGACACTAGGCGAAAACTGAATTCCTTCGCGCTCGGCACGCTCGAGAAATCGCCGACGGATACCTTCGTCCGGCAAAGAATTCATGTGATCGACGACCTCGTGTAGGGAAGTTCGTGAAGGCCATAAACACCGGACGAGATCAGCAAATGCACGCTCACTTTTTCGACACTCGAGGCAAATGGCCAAATGATCGCGCAGTTCCTGGCATTCCTGGTCAGAGAGGTATCCTGCCGCGGCTAGAGCTGTGAGCTCCTTATAGTAGAAATGATCCCTCATTGCTTCCCTGCATTTGTATTTTCACTCACCCCTCTGGAGAAAGAACAATTCCCAAAATGTCCTGTTTGTGCCGATAGTGACATGGGCGCATCATGTTCTCCGGTGATTGAGAGCCCCACGGCGTGCTCAAGAACTCATTTAGTATGCCGTAGCAAGCGGTGAATTGCTCCACGAACGGGCACTTCCCAAAGAGATCGTTACAAAGCTATCCAGCTCAGTCAATGTGTACACGGTGGTTACAGAACGCCAAGAAGTACGAACAGGTGAACCGGATGGATGGCGGCTGGGGGACCAGCGCAAGGACTTAGCTCAAGCCGCAAGAGCGGGATGGAAATCCGGCCAGTAGTACTATGGCCCATCAACCTTTCGAAAAGCTGCATTCTCTGGAGCCGGTGCAGCCTTCTCGATGATCGAACGCAATTTATGGAGCCCACGATAGTAATGGTGTCGCACATTTACCAAGGTCTCTCCTGTCAAATCTGCAATCTCCCTCATCGACAGTCCTGCGTAGGCGGACAGTTCAATCACCCTTTTTTCCCTTTGGCCGAGCATCTCCAGAGCCTGCTCAACTAAGTATTTCAGTTCATTCTTGGTATAGCAGACGTAGCAGGAGTTTACCTCCAGCCCATCAGGGTCTTTCTCGTCAATGCTTTCCTGGCTATAGAACTTGCGCACATCAAGATGTTGTCGGCGATTCAGCGCTCGGTGATAGGCGTACTGCAATATCCATACCTTTGCACTGCCCTTGGCAGGGTTGAATTGCCCTACAAAGCGAAAGATGTCTAGGAACACATTCTGCACAACATCCTCCGCTTCACCGATATCGCGCACGATCCGAACTGCTATCGAGAACACAAGACGGTGATACCGGTCAAACAGCACAGCGAGGGCATCACTGTATTCCAGGCCCAAGCGGCCCAATAATTGATCGTCGGTCAGTGCTGCCAAATCTACGTAAGTGCCTTGCGCTCCTAAAGGCAGGCTTAGTTGTTCAGATAAGTATCGTCCCTCGTCGGACAGACTTTCGGCGGAACAACCGTCCGTCAGACTGTGATTGTGGTTGGATAAAATGCGGGGAACATGCCTTTGTATCGTCATCGTCCTGGATTTGCACGTAGATCCGACATCGATAATTTCGATCAGCGCTACTTCTAAATCGATGCTATGAAGTATGCTTCGGTCTCGCAGAGGAATCCGTCAGAACTCGCGGCCCTGCAGCTTACTGACCTGAAACAAGGTCCTTGAATCGCCGCTGACCCTTCGGGCGCTAACTAGCCGCCTCCAGCATTCGGCGTGGTATCGATAAACGACCTGACGAGATTGATACCCACGCAAAAGTCTACTGATTTGCAAATAATCAGCAACTGTCACTTTAAACAGTATCGAGTCTTTCCAAATTCGCGCCATTCCGTGCGCCAACAAATTATCTTCACTCTTCGTAAGGCAGAGACCGACGACCCACCCCGGAGTCAGTGCGCTCAGAGTCGTGGCTTTCGTTCCGATTATCGGCAGTCCAGAGCGGGTTGGTTGCGCTAGCACATCGCGGCTATCTCGGTCCGGCTCCTGCGGAAGATTCCAGCGGGCAACGACGGCGGCTGGGGCACACCAGCAAACAGGAGAGTGCGTGGTGCGCTTTCTCATGGTGGAAGCAGCGCAGATAGCTGTACCGAGCGATGCGGGTGGCGTAGCAAGTGTTTCCATTCGGCTCTGCGGCGAGAACGCAAGATCGCCAAAGTTGCCATGGCGCGCGGATTACCGACTCGTCTGCACTGGATTCGGAGCCAGGGATGGGACTATCAGCGGTGTAATAAGTTCGGCCCGCTCGCGCGCGAGCTCGGGCGTTGGTATGCAACAGAACATTGAGCTTAAACCGGCAGTGTCTTCGACTTAGCGGAAATGTGCGAACCTGTTTAAACCTGTCAGAGCCGCCAGCTTACGCGCTTCTGAGATTGCCGAGATTGGAATTGTTCTCAACGACCCCGTTGCGGTGGCACATTTCGATTGTGTCGACGGCATTCTTCAGGGGAGCTGCGTAACAACCTTGTCCGGGGAGGGCGTATGTCAGGTCGAAGTTTTGAGGCGCATGAAGACTCTTCTTTTTGTTTTCAATCGACTTGCGAATCGGTACTGGTTGTACTTATGACGTCACTAACGCTCCTTTCGGGGTGCTCCACCAGTTCGCTCAAGTGTCCGAGTTTTACTGGAAGCTTCACAAACGCGAGTCTCGGATCGACGGGTACACAATGGGCTTACGAATTGTCGGGCTGGATTCTGAATTCCAGTGGAGTGTATACCCCGTACACTGAAGCCGGAATCTTTGTTGTAGATGGCAACGGAAACATCACCAGCGGGACCGACGCCTACTGGGGCAGCGTTGTAAACGGGACGTATAGCGTCACGACCAACGGCACGGGTGCAATCAATTTGAATACCGCGAATCAGACGGGAACGCAGAGTCTTATCTGGGGTGTAACCGTGGCAAACGCGTCGACAAATAGTAGTCCCGGGCTTCTTGCCGTCATTGAGATGGACACCTTTGCCAATTCGCGAGGGGCTGCGTATCAGCAGAATGCAGCAACATTGAATACGCCCCCCAGAGGAGCGTTCGTGTTTCGCACGCACGTTACTACGGCAGGCACTTCTATCGCGGGCTCCCAAAATTCTGTAGGTGTGATTTCTTTCTCCGGTACGAGCGTCAGCGGCGATGAGGACTGGGTGAACGGGGGAGTCGCGTCGGGCCAATTTACAAATTTCACGGGGACTTTTACTTCCCCGAGTGCGGGCTTGGGCACGGTATCGTTCACCGACGGGCTGGGACCGCGCACGTTTGACTACTTCGTGATCGATGCCAATGATTTGTTGCTGTATGAGACCGACAGCCTCAATATCACGCTTGGGCTGGGCCGAGCCGAGTTGCAGGAGACGCCTCAGGGCGGCTTTGTGAACGCCTCCTTCAGCGGAAGCTTCGCCTTTGGCGGGCGAGGAGATACGAATGCAAGCGCCGCGGGCAGCGTCAACGAGGTCGGTCAGGTTGCGACGGATGGCAATGGAAATGTCTCAGGCGGGTCGCTCGACTCTGTGCGAGGCGGTGCGCCACAGCTGGCGCAAACGATTGCACCCGGTACTTACGCGATGGCAGCCAACGGCCGGGTAACAATCACTTTAGGCACATCAGGCATAGGCGACGTCGCACTTATATTTTATCTGATCCGTCCCACACGGGCCTTTTTCCTGGTCAATGATACGACTGTCGTTGAAGACGGAACCGTTGATCAGCAATCGACCACATCGTTCAGCAATAAGACGTTTACTGGACAGTACGCATTCGTGATGGGAGGCCTGCTCGCGTCAACTCCCGTAGACCGCACTGGGCTGATTTTGGCTGATGGCAATGGCAACCTGGGCTGGGGACAGCAGGTAAATTCGGGAGGAATTGCAGCGAACCTTTGCCTGTCGGGGACATACTCGGCAGGCGCAAACGGTCGTGTAACAGCTTCGGTTCCTTCATTGTCGGACAATGTTGTTCTGTATCTCGTCTCGCCGAATTCGGCATATACGATTCAAGGCGACCCCGAAGTCCAGCTATCCGGCGCTCTGATCAATCAGGATCATCAGGTGATGCTCGTGCCCGTACTTTTTTAGTCATGGGTTATATGGTGCCAGTACATCTGGTGCTATTTGTGCATCCGAAAGGCACGCCATCGATTCTGCCAAGAGCTTTCTCAACTCACGACTCCTCCTCGGGCGATCGGCATTTTTAATGTCTTGTTAATGCGCTTTCCCCTGTGGCTTTAAACACCTTTGCTAAAGCGAAACAAATTTTCATCCCTTGTGGCACAACCGTCGTTATTGGGTGGCAATACTCCATGTGGGTCTCCATCGTGGCAGTGATCGAGCCGATAGCGTTCGTCTTTGGATCACGTACCCGTCATGGTGGCTTGCAAGACCGGGTTCATCTCGGGACGAATTGTTTGTCACATAGGTCTGAGGTAACGGGGCTATGAGATCGAAGGTATGGTGCGTCGAGAGGCCAGTATTCCGCATCGCAATGTGTGTAATGGTCCTCTTATTTTTCGAGCACCCGTCTGCCAGGTCACAATCGTACGATGGTCCGAAACAGATCGCACCGGAACCCAACGGGCAACTGCAGGCCGAGTCGACTCCGCCGCCAACGGCCGGTGCCGAATCACGTTTCGACACAAGTCGTTCCGACGCCAGCCCGCTAAAAACCGCCGCAAGCTCCGTCGGGAAATCCAGCGCCGATGCTTCCGGGGTGCCGCAGACAACGGCCGACAACGGAAAAGCCAACGGATATCTCGACCTTTACGGGTTCGTAGAACTCGATCTGGGCTACAACTTCAGAACTATCGATCCGAACTGGTATGACGTGATGAGGCCGTCCAAACTCCCGTCCTTTTCGGGCGAATTCGGGAAAAACGGCAACACGTTTTTCAGCGTGCGCCCCAGCCGTTTCGGCACGAAAGGAATGTACCCCACTCCCTGGGGAGATATGACGTTCGTGTTTGAGTTCGATATGTTCGGCGTAGGTACATATGCAGGCCAGACCACGATTCGCCCCCGGAAGTACTACGGTGAAATAGGTCGAGTTCTAGCAGGTCAAACGAATACGAATTTTATGGACATCGATGTCTTTCCCAACGTTCTGGATTACTGGGGACCGAACGGAATGGTCTTCATTCGTCAGCCGCAGCTTCGTTGGACGCCAATCAGCGAAAATACGACTCTGGCGATCGCCATCGAACAACCCGGCGCCTCGGCGGACTCCGGCGCTCTAGCAGACCGAATTGACCTTTCCAACATAAAAGGCCGTTTCCAATGGCCAGACCTGACAGGATCCGTCAAGCACTCCTGGGGCAAGAGTTACATCCGCGGCGCTGGGGTGGTTCGCAGCATAAAAATAGATAATGTCGTCACTAATAACACTCAAAGTATCGTGGGCTGGGGATTCGATGCTAGCTCGAACGTGGCGTTCCGCAAAGACGTCCTGCGCCTGCAGTACGTGATCGGCGAAGGAATTGAGAACTATATGAATGATGCGCCGGTCGACGTGGCCCCAGAGCTCAACTCGAGCAATCCCGCGATGCCGTTTAAAGGCAAGGGAGTCCCGTTGCAAAGTTTCGTTGCCTATCTCGATCACAATTGGTCGGACAAATGGAGCAGCGCGATCGGATATTCCTCTCTGTGGATGACAAACACATCGTTGCAACTTCCAGATGCTTTCCACCAAGGCCAGTATGCAAGCGTGAACCTGTTGTGTTCGCCGTTCAAACACTTTATGACTGGCGGTGAATTCCAATACGGCCGACGCACCAATATGTCGAACGGTTATCACGCAAATGATTACAAGGTTCAGTTCTCATTTAAGTACAGCTGGGACTTCAGGGTTCTTGGCAGGTGATGAGGGAAACGATTAGAGAGCGTGATCGCACGAACGGCTGGATACGCCATCCGGCGCGCTTACGCAGTAGTACTGGGAGGCTCAAGATGAATCGCAGACGAGTTCAAGTTGCGGTCCTGGCGGCTGCATCGATGGTGTTGGCTGGGCCGGCTATCGCACAGAACGCTCGGTCCAGCCCGGTTGCTCCCCGCAAAGAAATGGCCGAGTCCGTGGTGAAACAGGCGTATGAAAAGTTTAAAGGCGAGACGAAGGGAAAGAATGCAGACTATATCCCTTATCTCGCTCACGTAGATTCGAAGCTCTTCGGAATTGCCATCGTCACGACCGATAACAACTCCCTGACGATGGGAGACGTGAACTATTCGTTCTCCATCCAGTCCATTTCAAAGGTTTTTAGCCTTGCGCTCGCGATGGAGGAACTGGGGCCGGACAAGGTTTTCGAAAAAATAGGCTCCGAGCCGACCGGACGAGCGTTCAACTCCCCAATTGCCGTTGTCGATATGCCGACGCATACAGCCAACCCCCTGGTGAATGCCGGCGCGATTGCCACAGTCAGTCTGATCTCTGGCGGTCCCGACGAAAAGTGGAACAAGATTCTCAACTTCTACAGCAAAGCGGCCGGCGAGAAGCTGACGCTAATTGACGAGGTTTACAAGTCGGAAGCCGCCACCAACACCGGCAACAAGGCGTTGTCCATGCTGCTGGCCAAGTACGACCGGATCTATTCCGATCCTTTCCCCACGGTCGATGTGTACACGAAACAATGCTCTGTCGGTGTCAACGCCCTCCAACTAGCTCGCATGGGTGCCACCCTGGCCAACAACGGTACCAACCCAGCTACGGGTGAGCAAGTAATCAAAGCAGAGGACGTACCGCACATCCTCAGCTCGATGATGATGGCCGGTCTCTATGACGGCTCCGGGGGATGGGCCTGGCACGTGGGCCTTCCGGCGAAGAGCGGTGTCGGGGGCGGAATTTTAGCAGTTGTGCCGGGAAAGGGAGCGATAGCCGTTTTTGCCCCGCCGCTCGATGAGGCTGGAAACAGTGTTAAGGCGCAAGAAGTAATTCAATACGTTACCAATATGCTCAATTACAACCTCTTTTCACCGGCTTCCGTCGGATGGAAATGAGTCGATACTGACAACGCCTGTTCGTCTACACGAACTCGAGTCAAGGCATGAGCAGGCGGGGATCTGTGTGTTGTAAAAGACGGATTATTGTGACTTACTCCAGGTGGATCGCAACATCGGGGATTCTCGAGCTGGCGCTCCTATCCGCGACTTGCGCGAACTATGCCCATGCCCAATCGGCGCCCAGGGTGGGCAACAGTTCCCAGTCTGATGCCGAAATTACGGCTGACACATTAAGAACAATCGACCGACTCGTCGAGCAGAACAGAAAACTGGAAGAGCAAAACCGGGAGTTCGAACAGCAAAACCAGGAGCTGATGAACCAACTGCAGAAGCTACGTGCAGTTATTGCCCAGCAGGCCGATCCAAGCCTCAACAAATCAACGAGCCCGAACAAGGCGCAGGCGACTAAGACAGGCGGAAGTTCCCTGGCCGCAAATATAACTCGGGCCACCACCGATGCCAAGGCCATCGAAATTGGCAGCGTCGGGTCTAACGACGCACGAGCACTGGCCCCGACTCCGCCGACTCAGCAGCCATCAACCACAGCTCAAGGCACCGGTCAAAACCAGAACAGCGGTGATGATAAGTCGCTCTTCCCAGAATCCTCGAACGGTAATCGCGCCATCTTTGGCGAGTTCAATCCTGGTAGAGGATTTACGGTTGGCAAGGGAGAATTCGGGGAGTTGAATCTGAGCGGCTATATGGCTGTTAGATATCTAAATCAGTTCCCGGCCAACCAATCGGCCACCGACCACCTGGGGCGCCCCGTCACTGTAATGCCTCGCCAGGACTTCCAGTTCCATCGAGTCATGCTGTTTACACAGGGATGGTTGTTCAGTCCCAAGTTCCAATACTCAACCTTCGTTTGGACAGTGCAGGACACGAATCAGGTAGCCGTAGGCGGGGCCCTGTATTACACCTTCGGCAAATTCATGACGCTCGGTGGGGGATGGAATGCCTATCCCGGTACGATGTCTTTACAAGGTTCTCACCCGTATTGGGA
>Ga0187784_10001450_pt1 | contig 18856 bp, 20 predicted proteins | sample 1015_SJ02_MP15_2_FD_132964 | JGI IMG/M metagenome (GOLD analysis project Ga0187784, IMG submission 132964) | Tropical peat soil microbial communities from peatlands in Department of Meta, Colombia - 1015_SJ02_MP15_20_MG | ecosystem: Environmental > Terrestrial > Soil > Wetlands > Peat | place...
CGATCTCGAAGTCGAGGTCATGCCGAACGGAGGACACTGGGTTTCCTATGAATGCGCCGCGGAGGTCAACGCGGCGCTCCTTCGCTTCCACATGCGAAGTTCGATGCACGCGACGAATTGACGCCTCAAGCCTGCTTCGACAACTCGGCGGTTATCCGGTGGGCCAGCTTGACAAGCAGCGGACCGATTTCGGTTTCGAGGCGACGCCGCGGCAGGTAGCGGGCTGAGCCGGCGCAGCCGATGGACAGGACTTCGGATTGATCGCGACGCGTGAGGTCGTTGCCGACGTCACCGGCTGCGCTCGTTTCTTCGGCATCGGGATCTCAGCGCCCTTGCCAGACCGGAGCGCGCTTTTCGGCAAATGCGCGCGGCCCTTCCTGCGCGTCTGCGCTGGCGTAGACCTTGGCGTAGATACGTTTGGCTTCGGCAAGCCCGCGCTCGCAACCGAGGCTCATGGTTGCCAGAATGCTCTGCTTTGCGGCGAGCACCGACAGCGGCGCGTTGTCCCGGATCTGTTCGGCAAGCGTCCGCGCTCGCGCGCGCACGTCATGCGGCGTCGGCTCGACGTAATTGACGAAGCCGATTGCCAGGAAGCGCTCGATCGGAAGCAACCCCGCGCAAAGGGTCATTTCCATCATGACCGGTTGCGGCAGCATCCAAAGCAGCGGCATGGCCCAGGGCGAGCCACGGCCGAGCCTGGCCTCGGTGATGCCGCCCATCGTGCCGGCAAGGCCGACCCGCAGATCGGCATTGAGGCTCAACATCATTCCGCCGGCGGCAAAATGTCCGGTCATGGCCGCGACGATCGGCTTGCGCACCGCGCGCATGCGCTCGTGAAAAGGATCCTTGAGGAGCGTCAGCACGTCCACGCCTCGCGTCGCCTTGATCTCGGCGGCCTCTTTCAAATCCATGCCAGCGCAAAAGGTGCCGCAATCGGCGCCGGTGAGAACGACGGCGCGAATGTCGTCGCGTCCGTCTATCTCTTCCCAGATCTCGTAGAGGCGGTCGGCCGCCGCGATCGACAGCGCGTTGCGTCGCTCGGGCCGGTTCAGCGTAACCGTCGCGATCTGTTGCTCGAGTTCGAACAGCACGACATCGGCTTCACTCATTTCCGAACTCTCCCGACTGGAGACGGCTTACACGGCGCGGCCGATTTCGGAACCCGTTTGCAAAATCCGCCGCCCGCCGCGCCGAGCGGGTAGCGAGGCTGGCACGGGCGCGCCGGCGCCGGCAAGCAAATTTCGCCATGCGGACACCAATTCCAAGATTTCTTGACTCCTTGCCCGGCGCGGTCGAAGTTTCCACGATTGACCCGGGAAAGATTCCAAACGCCGTCGCGAGTTAATGCCTAGATCGGCGCACCGGGACGGTTGCACTGCGCCGTCGCGCCGGCGGGCATGAGCGCGATGACGAAGATGCGGGCGGTCGAGCGGGACCCGCGCAGACTCCGGGCGAACCGCCTTTGCCCCGGATGGAGAGGATGATGAAGGATGTGATCCGCCTTGGCGCAGGATCGGGATTCTGGGGCGATGCTCTCGATCCCGCCGTCGAACTCATGCAGAAGGGCGAACTCGACTACATGTCGTTCGATTTCCTGGCCGAGCTGACGATGGCGCTGCTGCAACGTCAGAAGCTCAAGGATCCCGAAGCGGGCTACGTGCCCGACGTCGTCACCTACATGCAAAAGCTGATGCCGCTCGCCCGCGAGCGGGGGACCAAGCTCGTGTCAAACGGGGGAGGCGCCAATCCACGCGCCGCCGGCAAGCGCATTGTCGAGGCTGCGCGTAGCTTGGGACTGACCGGAGTCAAGGTCGGCGTGGTGGAGGGAGACGACCTGCTGGCGCGCCTGGACGACCTCATTGCGCAAGGGGTTTCACTCGCCCACCTGGAGACCGGCGAAGACAAGATTGCCGCCATGCGCAATCGCATCGTGTCGGCCAATGTCTACATCGACAGTTCCGGCATCATCGAGGCGCTCGCGCAAGGTGCGACCGTCGTTGTCACCGGACGAACGTCCGACAACGGCCCCTATGTCGGTCCAATCATGTATGAGTTTGGCTGGCGCCACGACGCCGAGCACGCGGACCGCATTGCCGCGGCGATAACGCTCGGCCATCTGGCGGAATGCGCGGCGGCCGTAACCGGCGGCATGTCGTCGCGCTGGGCGGAAATGCCGAGGATGGGGCAGCCGGGCTTTCCCATCATCGATTTTGCCCGTGACGGCAGTGCCGAGATCACCAAACTGCCGGGAACCGGCGGCCGCGTCGACCAATGGACCGTGAAGGAGCACCTCCTCTACGAGATTGGCGATCCGCAAAACTATCTGATGCCCGACGGCGTGCCCGATTTCACCACCATTCAGCTCCGCGAAACCGGTCCTGACCGCGTGCGGCTCAGCGGCATCCGCGGCCGGACGCCCCCCGATAAGCTCAAGCTGCTGATCGGCTACTCCGACGGTTGGATCGGCGAAGGCATGATGTTTTTTCCCTGGCCCGACGCACTTGGCCGCGCACAGAAAGCCAAGGACACGCTGCTGGAGCGTTTCGAGCGGCTCGATCTTAAGGCCGCGGCGATCCATTTTGATCTGGTCGGCGTCAACATGCTGCACGGTCCGGCGGCGCCGATGCCGGATTACGAGCCCAACGAAGTCGGGCTGCGCGTCGCCGTCAAGACCGAGACCAGGGACGAGGCGGAAAAAGTGCGACGCGCTTGCTCGCATCTTTGGATCATGGGGCCCGGCGGCACGTCATTCGGCACGCCGATGAAACCGCGACCGGTTATCTCATGCTGGCCCACTTTGGTGCCGCGCAGCGTCGTCGAGCAGCATGTCGAGATCCTGGAGGCGTGAATAATGGCGCATCTTCTCCGCGACATCGCCTATGTCCGCTCCGGCGACAAGGGCGATATCTGCAGCGTCGGCGTCATAGCGAAGGCGCCGGAATATTACGCGATGCTGTTGCGCGCCGTGACGCCGGAGCGCATCAAAGAACTCTACGGCGACTTCGTGAAGGGCGCCGTCCACGTTTATCGCCTCGACAACATTCACGCGGTGAACGTGGTCATGGAGCAGGCTATCGGCGGCGGCGCGCCGAGCACGTTGCGGCTCGACCAGACGGCGAAGTCCCTCGGACATGCGATCTTGCGGCTGCCGATCGAAGAGAGGCCGGGCTGACGGTGCGCGGGGCTTCCGCCGGCGCGCGGAAGGCGCATTTTTGTGGATTTAGCTTGCCCGCTGCGGCTCTTCCTCATCGGCGGTGAGAACTGCGACGATCTCGCCCGCCACGAGCTTGAGCGGCCGGCCGGCGCCGAAGATGTCGGGATCTCCGGCGAGCCAGATGGAGGCTTCCTCAACGTCGAGCACGGTGGGTCGCAACGCGACGATATCGAGCAGCTTTGCCTCATCCAAAGTCCCGAGGATGCGTCGAACGTCATCGGCTGTAGCCAATGCACCGCGATCCTGCGCAGGCGCTGTTTTCTTGGCCATGTTCGAATCCCGTTTGCTCGGGTGAAAGCGATCCAAACTTAAGACCGCGACTGCTCATACATTCGATCCGCCGAGCGATTTTCCCCTTGATTCAGATCAAGGGAATTGAGCGCGAATTTGCGCAACATTGTGACCGAGCGGCCTCGGGCGCTACGCTGAGAGCGCGCGCAACGGGCCGCATTTTCGTCCTTCATTCGATCGCCTGCGGGAGCAGGGGAAAATGGAAAGCGCCACCTTCCGAAAATGGCTCGTGCGGCAGGGGTGCCGCATCGACCACGGCGAGCATCAGCGGCGGCATGAGGGACAGGTCATGGTGACCGTGCACCGGGAGGGCCGAACGGCCGAAATTCCGCTGGGAGGTTCCCGGCAAGCCCTCGACGCGCACGTGGTGCGGCGGGCCTGCGAAGAGCTCGGACTTGATCCGGCACAATTGCCCGGGCCGAAAAGCCGCGTCTAAGCATGAGGCGCCGTCATGATTAAACAGACCACACAAGTCGTTGACCCGGATTTGCGGGAGCCTGCCGTCAACGCCGAAGATGTCCGCATCCCGCCGCTCGGGCTGGCCGGAAGTCTGCGCATACCAAAGAACGCTTATGCGCTCGTCGCTTTCGCGCATGGCAGCGGCTCAAGCCGCTTAAGTCCGCGTAACGTCGCCGTCGCCCACGCCTTGAACGATCGAGGCATTGCGACGCTGTTGTTCGACCTTTTAACGCCCGCGGAGGAAACCGATCGCGCCAACGTCTTTAACATCCCGCTGCTCGCGGACCGGCTCGTCGATGCCGTCCGTTGGCTTGAGGGCGAGGCGTCGACGGCAAAGCTGCCGCTCGGGCTGTTCGGCGCCAGCACCGGAGCGGCGGCGGCGCTGGTCGCGGCGGCGAGGCTTCCTCGCCGCGTCGGCGCGGTGGTTTCGCGCGGCGGACGCCCTGATCTCGCCGGCCACGCCCTCGACCAGGTGTTTGCGCCTGCCCTTCTGATCGTCGGCGGCGCCGATTTCGGCGTCATCGATCTCAATGAGCACGCCTTGGTCAGATTGCGGGGACCGAAGGCGCTGAAGATCGTTCCGCGCGCGAGCCATCTGTTTCCCGAACCCGGCGCCATGGAGGCGGTGATCGATCACGCCGTAAGATGGTTTCAACGCTATCTGGCGCCGGCTCATTTAGCCGGCGCCAAGGCGCCGGTGAGCGACTGACACAAGAGGCGGCCATGCCATTCAAGGATCGTGCCGAAGCCGGGCGCAAGCTGGCCAAGGCGCTCGCGGGCTACAAAAAGCAGCAGCCGGCGATTCTGGCGTTGCCGCGCGGCGGTGTGCCGGTTGCCGCCGAGGTTGCCGCCGTATTCGACGCGCCGCTCGATTTGATCGTTGTGCGCAAGGTCGGCGTGCCGTTCCAGCCCGAGCTGGCTATGGGCGCCGTCGTCGACGGCGGCGCACCGATCATCGTGCGCAATGAGGATGTGATCAGGCTCGCCGGTATCGACGAAGCCAATTTCAAGGCCGTCTGCGACGGTGAACTCGCCGAGATCGAGCGGCGGCGTCAGCGCTATCTGGGCGACCGCGAGCGCGTCGATGTCAGCGGTCGCACCATCATCGTGATTGACGACGGCGTTGCCACCGGCGCGACGACGAAGGCGGCCCTGCGCGCCACCCGCGCGCGCGATCCGAAGAAGCTTGTGCTCGCCGTACCCGTAGCGCCGACGGCAAGCCTTGTCGAGCTGCGCAACGATGCGGACGATGTCGTCTGTCTCGAAGACTACGAGTTCTTCGGCGCCATCGGCGCTTATTACGCCGATTTCAGGCAGGTTTCCGACGAGGAAGTGATCGACATACTCAAGCGGTTTCCGGTGCGATCCAAGGGTGCAAAGCAGCCTGCCGCATAGCGCAAGCGCGCCGCCGTCCTTCTACGGCGCGCCCGGAGGCTCAATAAAACCTTCGCCGATCAGGTCGTCTGCTTCCAGGACAGCGTAAGCCGCCCGTCCGCAGCTGATGCGACGCCGGCGCCGAACTTCCGGCTCTCGCGATCCAGCGTCTGCTGCATCCAGCCGACGTCCTGCTTGGAGGGGTGAACGAGTCGGAAGTTCCGCATCTTTAGAGGAACGATTTTGAGTGCCGCCAGAGTCCCCGCCGGACCGATGTCGGCAAAATACATCAAGACCAGATCATCGCGAAACTGCTCGTAGCCTCCGATCCCTTCGTAATCATTCAGAAAGTCGCCGCAGCCATAGAGAATGAGCCTGTCGCGGTAAACCTCGATGGCTTTGGCATGGTGCGAAGAATGCCCATGGATGACGGACACGTTGGCCTTGTCGATCAGCGTGTGAGCAAAACGTCGTTGCTCGTGTGGAATGTCGTAACCCCAATTCGCTCCCCAATGGACCGAAACGATGACCAGATCGCCCGGCCGTTCGACATGCATGACCGCATCGGCGATCGACAGCGCGCTGCGTTCGGAAATATCGCCGAGGAGATTTACGCCCGGCCTCTCGCTTGTCGCCGCCCAACTGCATGGCGTGCCGCTGGTGACGCTGGCGAAAGAAAACAGCAATACCCGTCCGTTGCCGGCGATCTCCATCGCCGCGGGCGCGCCGGCCTCGGCGAGATTCCGTCCGGCGCCCGCCGTCTTGATCTGAAGATGCTTGAGCGCGGCCAAGGTGTCGAGCAGCCCGTGCTTCCCCCAATCGAGGACATGGTTGTTGCCGAGCGCGCAGCAGTCGATGGCGGCGGCCTTCAGACAGTCCGCATTCTCGGGACTCATCCGGTAGTTGATGCCTTTGCGCGCATAGTCGCCGTTGCGGGTGACGCTGGTTTCGAGATTGACGATGCGGGCGTCCGGCCGCATGCGATCGAATTCGTCCAGCGCCGCGCCCCAGATGTATGAGGGATCGACACCGCGCGGAATTGGACCGTTTGCCGCTTCGGCGAGCCGCACATAGTCCGCAGCCGATTGTACGTAACTCTCGTGGAGCACGGGGTCGCATGGATGTGGCAGCACTTGGTCAATGCCGCGACCGGTCATCACGTCGCCGCATAGAAATAACCGCACGGATCGCTGCCGAGTCATCGCCGATTGCGCCGAGGCGCTCATGGGCCGAGCACGTCCCGAGTTCGACCATATCGGTTCTCGATCGGTCGGGCCGCGGCGTCGCAACGGGTCATCGATCCACTCTTTCGTCGCATTGACCGCAACTCACCGCTCGTCCGACGCCGTGCGGCTACGCTCTGTTATCAAGACTTTTATCAGAACCTCGTTGCATCAGAATTCGGCAGCGGGTGCAAGCCTGCCATCGGCGCATTGATGGCCTCGCAAGACCTACGGCGCCGGCGCGCCGAAAGTTTCACCCAAGCGTAACGAGGCAAGAACCCGGTAGCCGGTTTCGCCCGGCGGCGGCGATTGAAAGAGCTCGAGCGATTCGACGCGCTGCCTGAGCGATAACGGCCGGTCGATGGGGTACTTCCGTGCGATCGCCGGCCCATGCGCGCGAATTCGAGCGAGCGTCACATGCGGCAGAAACGGGCGCTCATCCGCCTGCCCGTAGGCCCCAATGAGCGCAGCATGCAAGGCGGCGATCTCCTCGGTAGCTGCACAATCCGCCCAGAGCAAGCGTGGCCGTCTCGGCTGCGGACCGTAACCGACATGTTGAAAGATCAGCCAGAACCCGCCGAATCCGCTGGCCACGCGGCCGAGCCTTGCAACCGCATCAGGTATCGAAACTTCGTTCCACGGCGGCACGAGCGTGAGGTGAATATCGGCGGGCTTGACGATCCGCGCCGGCCGCAGTTTTTCGAGCGCGGCGGCAAGCTGCGCGAGTTCATTCCCGATCTCCGGCGCGATCTTTAGTCCGACAAACACGCGCATCCGCGGCGGAGGAGGAGCAGTTTGTGCGCGTTCTGCTTCGCTGGAAGCGGAAAATGTCATCGCTCGTAAAGGCCGACGAGGGTTGCTTCGGCAATAGTGTGCCTGCGCGCCTCCCGTTCGACCTCCTGGCAGGATGGCCTAGTTCCGAGCGGCAGCCGGTCGACCGAAAGCGCCAATAAGCGAAAACGATAGTGGTGCGGCCCATGCCGATGCGGCGGGCAGGGGCCGCCGTATCCGGGCTTGCGAAAGTCATTGATCGCTTGTTTGAAACCGTGCGCGGCGCCGGCGCCGCCAGCGCCCTCGGCCAGGCCGGTGCGGTCAGCGGCGATATCGTAGGCCGCCCAATGGTGCCAAGTGCCCGCCGGCGCGTCGGGATCATCGCAGAGCAGGACGAAGCTGCGGGTCTCCGCCGGTACATGCGCCCACGCCAGCGGCGGCGATACGTCCTCGCCGTCACAAGTGAAGCGGCGTGGGATCGTCGTTCCGCTGGCAAAGCCGCTTGATCGCAACTCCATGGGTTTCTCCGCTGGCGTTACGCGGCCAGAATGCGCGTGCTAGGCCGTAAACGGATTGATGTTGATCAAGACCCGTCGGCGAACCGTGGCGCAGGGTTAGGGCGCTCTCGGCGATCAAGACCGCCTGATGTCAATCGCTCATTCCGAGTAGACGGCGGAGAAAACAATGCCGGCGCAGAAAGAGGTTCCGGACATGACTGCGCCGCCGACGGTAAGCGGCGCCGGATGGGAGCATTTTCCCCACGATGCCGACGTCGGGGTGCGCGGTTTTGGGGCTACCCCGGCGGACGCGTTTGCGCAGGCGGCGCTCGCCTTGACTGCCGTCGTTACGCGAGCGCCGGTCGAGCCGTTAAGTCCCATCGAGGTCAGATGCCGAGCGCCCGATCTTGAGCTGTTGTTCGTCGATTGGCTCAACACGATCATTTACGAGATGGCGGTTCGCAACATGCTGTTCGCCCGCTTCGACGTGAAGATCGAAGATACGGCGCTGCAAGCCGTGCTGTGGGGCGAGCCGGTCGACGTCGCGCGCCACGCGCCAGCCTGCGAACCGAAAGGCGCGACTTACACGGCGCTGCGGGTCGCGCGGGACGGCGACTGCTGGTCGGCGGCCTGCATCGTTGACGTGTAACGGAGCCGGCGATGGATACCAACCGCTTCACCCGTGTCGACGCAACGACATGGCGCATCGAGCCTCACGGCGCGATGCGCGTGCCCGCGGTCATCTATGCCGACGAGAATCTCATCCGCGACATGGACGACAAGGTTTACGAGCAGGCCGCCAACGTCGCCACGCTGCCCGGCATCGTGCAAGCCTCCTATGCGATGCCCGACGCCCATTGGGGCTACGGCTTTCCCATCGGCGGCGTCGCGGCGTTTGATCCCGACCGCGGCGGCGTCGTGTCGGCCGGCGGCGTCGGCTTCGACATCTCGTGCGGCGTGCGCACCATGCTGACCGGCCTCAAAGTTGCCGACGTTCTTCCGGTGCAGCGCGCACTCGCCGACGCATTGTATCGGAAAATTCCGGCCGGGGTCGGCAGCCGAGGTCCGATCACGCTCGACGAAAGCGAGATGGAGGCCATGCTGGCGGGCGGCGCGGCGTGGGCCGTCGAGCGCGGCCTCGGTGAGGCGCGCGACCTCGAACGCATCGAGGAGCACGGAATGATGTCGGGCGCCGCGCCCGCCGACGTCTCCGAACGCGCCAAGGAACGGCAGCGGCGCGAGATGGGAACGCTCGGTTCCGGCAACCACTATCTCGAGATTCAGGTGGTTGCGGAAATCTTCGATGCCGGGGCCGCCGAGGCCTTCGGACTGTCGCCGGACGATGTCGTTGCAACCATCCATTGCGGCTCGCGCGGTCTCGGCCACCAGATCGGCACCGAATTCCCCAAGGAAATGCTTTTGGCAGCGAAAGCTTCGGGCATCGAGCTGATCGACCGGGAGCTCGCCTGCGCTCCCATCAATTCGGAGGTTGGCGAACGCTATCTCGGCGCCATGCGCGCAGCCATCAATTGCGCGCTCGCCAATCGTGAAATCCTCGGCCATTACGCGCGCCGCGTCTTCGCTGATTTCTTTCCCGGTTGCGATCTGCAGCTTTTGTATGACGTTTCGCATAATACGTGCAAAGTCGAACGGCATACGGTCGACGGAAAGCCGCGCGCGCTGTTCGTTCACCGCAAGGGTGCCACCAGAGCCTTCGGGCCCGGTCATGAAAGCCTGCCCGCGGCGTTACGCCCCATCGGCCAGCCGGTGCTCATCGGCGGCAGCATGGGAACCGGCTCCTATATTCTGGTCGGCGACGCGACGGCCGAGACCAAGTCGTTTGCCTCGGCATGCCACGGCGCCGGACGAGCGCTCTCGCGGCACGCCGCGCTCAAAGAGTGGAGCGGCCGCAAGCTCGTGGACGAGCTCGCGGCGCGGGGCATTCTCATCAGAAGTCCGTCGATGCGCGGCGTCGCCGAGGAAGCGCCCGGCGCCTACAAGGACGTGACTGCCGTGGTCGCTGCTGCAGAACAAGCCGGTCTCGCCCGACGCGTGGCGCGGCTGCGGCCGCTGATCTGCATCAAGGGGTGAATGAGGTCCACCATGCACATTCCGCACGAACTGCCCGACGAATTCCCCGACGAGACCGTGCTCATTACCCGGCTGACGAAGACCAATTATCTGTTCAGAAGAGCGGCCAGCCGTTACGATGCGGTCAACCGCCAGATCTTTCGCATCGAGTCCGAAGAAGAGCCGACCGCCGACGAGGTGCTTGAGCAGCTCAAGAAGGAGCGCCTCAAGCTCAAGGACCAGATTGCGCGCATGCTGTCGCGGACCGAGCGCCGGATGTAGAGCTATCCGCTCATTCTCTGAAAACGCAGGTGATCGAGGCAAGCGCGAATGAGCGAATTTGCCAACAATATTTCCCGTCACATCTGGGAAACGAAGTATCGCTACGCCGAGCGCGGCCACACCGAGCGCGCCATCGCCGACACCTGGCGCCGCGTCGCCCGCGCGCTGGCCGCCGTCGAGCAAGAAGAGGCGCCGGCCTGGGAGGAGCGGTTCTTCGCCATCCTGCAAGATTTCAAATTCCTGCCCGGCGGCCGCATCCAAGCCGGAGCGGGAACGGGACGCAACGTCACCTTGTTCAATTGCTTCGTCATGGGCGCGATCGAAGACTCGATGCCCGGCATCTTCCGCGCCCTGCAGGAAGGGGCGCTGACGATGCAGGAAGGCGGCGGCATCGGCGTCGATTTCTCCACGCTGCGCCCGCGCGGCACGCCGGCGAAAGCCGCCGGCAATATCGCCTCCGGCGCAGTCTCGTTCATGGGCATCTGGGACGCCATGTGCGGCACCATTCTCTCCACCGGCGCCCGTCGCGGCGCCATGATGGCGACGCTGCGCTGCGATCACCCCGATATCGAGGAATTCATCACGGCCAAGCAACGCAGCGGTCAACTGCGCCGGTTCAATCTTTCCGTGCAGGTCAGCGACGCCTTCATTGCCGCGATACGCAGCGACGCCGATTGGCCGTTGCTATTTCCCGCCGCGGCATTCGCCGGAGACGGAGAAACGGCTTTGCATGAATGGCCGGGTCACAGCAGCCCGGTGGCTTGCCGCGTGACGCGGCATGTTCGCGCACGACAATTATGGGAACAGATTTTGCGGGCCACCTACGATTACGCCGAGCCGGGCGTCTTGTTCATCGACCGCATCAATCAACTCAACAATCTTTGGTACCGCGAGCAGATCACTGCGACCAACCCGTGCGGGGAAATTCCCTTGCCGCCCTACGGCGCCTGCGACTTGGGCTCGCTCAATCTCACCCGCTTCGTGCTGGCGCCGTTCACCGCCGACGCCCGGATCGATTTCGCGGCACTTGAGCAAACGACGCGGGTCGCGGTGCGGCTACTCGATGACGTGATCGATGCCTCGCGATTCCCGCTGCCGGCGCAGGCCGAGAACGCCCGCGGCTCACGGCGCATCGGCCTCGGCGTTACCGGCCTCGCCGACGCCATGGTCATGCTCGGACTAAGCTACGGCGGCGATCGCTCGCTGAGCATCGCCGCCGACATCATGCGCAGCATCTGCCATGCGGCTTATCGTGCTTCCATCGCGTTGGCGGAAGAGAAGGGTCGCTTTCCCTATTTCGAGCGGGAGCCCTATCTCGACGGCGTCTTCATTCGCAGCCTTCCCGAGGATATCCGCGAGGGCATTGCCAAAGGCGGCATCCGCAACAGTCACCTGCTCGCCATCGCGCCGACCGGGACGATCAGCCTGTTGGCCGGCAACATATCAAGCGGCTTGGAGCCGATCTTTGCCGCATCCTACGAACGCAACGTCCTTGGCGAGGACGGCATGCCAAAGACCTTCATGCTCACCGATCACGCGCTCGAAGAGTGGCGGCGGACCACAGGCTCGGCGGCCGACGTGCCGAATGGTTTTGTCACCGCTGGCGAGCTTCCGGTCGGCGCCCACCTTAAGATGCAGGCGGCGCTGCAGCCCTTTGTCGACAATTCGATCTCCAAGACCATCAACGTTCCGAGAGATACGCCGTTCGCAGATTTCAAAAAGATCTATGATCTGGCCTACGACCTGGGTCTGAAAGGCTGCACCACGTTTCGCGCAAATCCGGTAACCGGTGCGGTGCTCAGCGAAAGGGATGCCGGCGTGGAGGCTCCGCATTGCTGCGTCGCCGAGCGCGAAGCCGACTGAGCCGCTGGCAGCAAGGGTTCGGATGGTCTGCTGCGGTATTCGTAAGGTCGAGGTATTGCGCCAGCCGGAACTTTTGCGCCAAAGTCACTTTTGCGCCAAGTCATTCTGTGCGAAGTCACTTTGTGCCAAGTCACTTTTGCGCCAAGTCAATGTCGGCCCGCCTTGGCCTCGCCACTGTGCCCCTGTTGGCGCCTTTCATTTATGCGGGGCGCCGCCCGACGCGGATCGAGGTTGAGCGATGACGGATCGCCGGCTCCGCCTGCTTACCTTGCGCGCGACCGCCGAACTCGGCTCGGCGGTCGCGGCTGCACTGAAGCAGCCCTTGGCTGCGCACGAGGAGCGCGAATTCGAGGACGGCGAACACAAGACGCGACCACTCGAAGCGGTGCGCGGCGCGGACGTGTACGTGCTGCAAAGCTTGCATGGTGAATCCGGGCACAGCGCCAACGACAAGCTGTGCCGGCTCCTGTTCTTTATCGGCGCGCTCAAGGATGCCGGCGCCGCGCGCGTCACCGCCGTTGCGCCCTATCTTTGCTACACGCGTAAGGATCGGCGCACCAAGCCCAACGATCCGGTGACCACGCGTTACGTGGCGAGCCTCTTCGAGGCGGTGGGGACCGACGCCGTCGTCACCCTTGATGTGCACAATCCGGCGGCTTACGAAAACGCGTTCCGCTGTCCGACGGTGGCGCTGACGGCCGCACCGCTGTTTGTTGACTACGCCAAGGCGCTCAAGGACGAGAAGCTGTGCGTCATGTCTCCCGACCCGGGAGGCGCCAAACGCGCGGATATTTTTCACGAAGCGCTGGAGGCCGCCCTTGGACGGCCGGTAGGCAAGGCCTTCGCCGAGAAGCGCCGCAGCGCCGGCGTCGTCTCCGGCGACCTTTTCGCCGGCGAAGTGGCAGGCACCACCACGTTGGTGATCGACGATCTCATCAGCACCGGCGGCACGCTCGTGCGCGCCGCCCGCGCCGCGCGCAAAGCGGGCGCCAAGCGTGTCCTGGCGCTGGTGACGCACGGCCTGTTCATGCCGGGCGCCGAAGTTGCGCTCATGGACCCCGCTATCGATCGGATCGTCGTCACCGACTCGGTACCGGCTCGGAATCTCGGCGGCGGAGCGGGGCGGGCCAAGGTGGACATTATTACGGTGGCGCCGCTGCTGGCCGAGTGCATTCGTCGGCTTCACGTCGGCGAGGCGCTTACCGATCTTTGGGTCTTCTAAGCCGTTTTTCGAGCCGCACCGCATCTGCGGCGGCAAGCCGCAAATAAGCATGGGTCAGCGGCCCCCATTTGTCGGGGGTGCGCGGATTGGGCTCGAGCAGATGCGCGATGGAAAGCCGCGCCCGCAACGTCGCGCGATGGCAGCGATAGAAAATAAAAAGCTCTTCGCAATGTCCGTCGTGAAGGGCGCGCATGATGCGCCGCCGCAAATATTCGCCGGCCCAGGCGGCTCCCAGGCGCTCGCATTCGACACAGAGGAACGCGATCTCGTCAAAAGGATCGACCATCCGCAGGCGCGCGTTGAATTCCAGGCAGTCGATGATGCGCACGGGATCGCCGAGGCAAATGTGCTCGGGCCGCAGGTCGCCGTGGCCGTCGACGATACGTCGCGTGCGCACGCGCTCGGCGAGAAGTTCCGCGCGCTCGGTCAGGAACCGGCGCTGCATGGCGTCGATGTAGCGCACCGATCCGACCGGAATTTGAAAGCGTGGGTCGAGAAGAACGCGGCGATTGTAGGCGAGGCTGCGCCAAAACTCGGCAGCGTGGATTGCCGGCGAGAGGAACACCGCGCTGGCGCGGCGATAGAATTGCACGAGGACGGCCGCCAGTCGATCGAGCTGCCAGCGATGCAGGCGCCGCTCGCCAATCACGTGGTCCATCATCTGTCCCTCGTCCAGACGGTTCATGACGACGAGCCAGTCGACGACCTCGCCGCGGCCGCCGATCGCGAGGCCTTGTTGCGAAAGCACCAAGGGCGCGACTTCGCGATAGGTGTCGGGGGCGAGGCGGCGATTGAGGCTCAGCTCCGCCCGGCAAGCCGCCTCGCGGCGGGCGAGCGTCGAGAAATCGAGGTAGGGAAAATGGACCGGCTTTTTGAGCTTGTAGACCCGGTCGCCGGCAAGAAACACCTGCGACATATGGGTTTCGTGACGCGCGACTTCGGCAACGGGCGGCCGATAGCTGTCGCCGTGCATCAAGAATTCGACTTTGTCGGCGAGCGACGGCGCGGAAGCAGTGACCGGCTTGCGCACAGGGTCCGATGGGAGGTCCTCGACCAGCATGAATTAACGATAGCGCCCGCCCGGGCCGGACCGCAATTGATACGGATCAATCTGTCTTGACCGACAAGGAGATAACACGAGCCTGCGCCGCGGCACTTCGGTCATTGCGGATCATGCATTATTTATTTGGCGCGGCTGCGCGCAATGCCTTCGCCGGAGAAAGAACCATGCACCAATTGGAATCAAAATCGCCACCGGCGCCTACGCAGGCTGCGCCCGACAAGACGGCGGCGGTCTTGATGCCGGCGCAGCCGTTGCCTCCGGAGCGGCTCTATCGCGCCGCCGATTTGTCGGCGCTGGCGTTTGAATCGACGGTCGACATCGAGCCGACGGACGGACTTGTCGGGCAACGGCGCGCCGTCGACGCCCTTGAATTTGGCACCCGCATTGGACGCCCAGGATTCAACATATTCGTCATCGGACCAAACGGCCTGCGCGCGCAGCGCGCGGTCGAGCGCGTGCTGCAAGAAGCCACCAGCGAACGGCCGCGTCCGTCCGATTGGGTTTACGTCAATAATTTCGACAATCCCCATAAACCCACGGCGATCGAGCTGCCCTCGGGACGCGCAAGCGAGTTCCGGGACGCCATGCATGCGCTGATAGACGATCTCAAGACGGCACTCCCGGCGGTCTTCGAAAGCGAGGACTACCAGACGCGGCGCGGCGCCATCGATCAAACCTTGCAGGCCAAGCAAAGTGAGGCTTTTGCCGCCCTGAACGAAAAGGCGGCGCAGCAGAACATCATCATCCTGCGCACGCCCATGGGCTTTGCGCTGGCTCCCGCGCGCGATGGCAAGCCGCTGCCGGCGGAGGAGATCAGAGCCTGGCCGGAGACCAAGCGCACCGCCGTGCAAGCCACCGTCCAAGCGCTGGAAAAGGAACTTGAGCACATCGTGCGGCAACTTCCGCAATGGGAAACCGAGCGGCGCGACGAAATTCGCAAACTCAATCGTGAAACCGCGAGACTGGCCATCGCGCAATTCATTGATGCCGCCAAAGCGCGCTTCGTCGATGTGCCGAAAATCCTCGCGCATTTGGAGGCGATCCGCGCCGACCTCATCGAGAATGTGGCGATGTTCGTGGTCAAGAGCGAAGGCGAAGACAGTCCGCCGTGGCAGAGCCAGCTCGACGGGCCGTTCGATCGCTATGCGGTCAACGTCCTTGTCGGACACGCCGCCCGCGAGCCGGCGGTGCCCATCGTCGAGGAACTGCACCCGACCTTGAGCAATTTGCTGGGCAGCATCGAATACATCTCCCAGCACGGCGTCCTTGTTACCAATTTTCGCCTCATCAAGGCGGGCGCGATCCACCGGGCCAACAGCGGCTTTCTGTTGCTCGACGCGCACAGCCTGTTGACGGAGCCGTTCAGCTGGACCGCGTTGAAGCGGACGCTGCGCCAGCGGGAAATCAGAATCGAAGACCTCGGCCGCTTCATCGGGCTCACCAGCACGGTCTCGCTCGAGCCCGATCCGATTCCGCTCGATGTGAAAGTGGTCCTGTTCGGCGATCGGCTGCTGTATTATCTGCTGGCCGCTTTCGATCCCGACGTCGCCGAGCACTTCAAGGTGCTCGCCGATCTCGAAGACGACATCGATCGAACGCCGGCGACGGAAGCCGCGCACGCGCGCATGATCGCGGCGTTGGCGCGGCGGCACGGGCTCAAGCCCGTCGATCGCGCCGGCACCACGCTACTGATCGAACACGCGGCGCGGCTCGCCGATCACGCCAACAAGCTCACGCTTGTCGTCGACCAGCTTGATGACGTGCTCGCGGAAGCCGATTTTTGCGCCGGCAAGGCCGGCCGCGCCGTCATATCCCGCGCCGATGTCGAAACCGCCATCGAGCAAAGAATGCGGCGCTCCTCGCGGCTGCGCGACCGCGCCCAGGAGAACATCCTCGAAGAAGTGGCGCTGATCGATACCAGCGGCGCGCGCGTTGGGCAGGTGAACGGACTGAGCGTAGTCGAACTCGCCGGTTTTCGTTTCGGCCGGCCGACCCGCATTACCTGCCGGGTTCGGCCGGGCAGCGGCAAGGTCGTCGATATCGAACGCGAGGTCGAGCTCGGCGGTCCGATCCACTCCAAAGGCGTGCTGATCCTGTCCGGTTTTTTAGCGGGCCGTTATGCGCTGGACACTCCAATGTCCTTGTTCGCAAGCCTCGTCTTCGAGCAGTCGTACGGCGGCGTGGAAGGCGACAGCGCTTCGTCAGCGGAGCTCTATGCGCTGTTGTCGGCGCTCGCCGAGCTGCCGCTGCGCCAGGACCTTGCGGTGACCGGCTCGGTCAATCAGCAGGGGCAGGTTCAGGCCATCGGCGGCGTCAACGAAAAGATCGAAGGTTTTTTTGACGTCTGCCAAAAACGCGGCCTCATCGGAACGCAGGGCGTATTGATACCAAGCGCCAACGCGCAACATTTGATGCTCCGCCGCGACGTGATCGAAGCCTGCGCGGCCGGGAAGTTTGCCATCTTTCCGGTCACCACCATCGACGAGGGAGTGCAGCTTCTGACCGGCTGTGCCGCCGGCGAGCGGGGCAGCGACGGGCTCTATCCGCCGCAAAGCCTCAACCGGCTGCTCGAAGATCGGTTGCACGCATTTGCCCGCATTCGGCAAACCTTCGGCCGGCCATCCATTTCGGCGGACGAGAGCGGCCGATGAGCAGTTCGGGCAGCGGGTTCAAGCGCATGGTGGTCGGGCTGCCGCACGGCTCGGCTGGGCGCGCCGCCGTCGATGCGGCGGTCGACCTGGCCGAGTTTCTCAACATCGAGCTTCTTGCAACCTTCATCGCCGACGCCGCCTTGCCCGCACTCGCCGGGCTATCCGCCGTGCGCGAATTGCGTGCTTTGGAAGAGGGATGGCAGGCGATCGACTCAGCGCAGATCACGCGCGACATTGACCGCGCCATTGGTGCGGCGCGCCAATACTTTGCCGAAAGCATCAAGGGTCGCAGCATTAAAACGGGCTTCGACGTGCTGACCGACGCCGAGGCAATAGCCACGCTGATCCGCTCGGACGACATTGTCGCGATCATCGAGCCGGGCCATCCCGGCGAGAGGATCACGCGGCAATTCACCGGGCTGCTTGAGGCCGCATTCGAGGCGGCCGGCGCCGTCCTCGCCCTGCCGACGCGGATTGCGCGTACGCGCGGCCCGATCGTGGTAATAGCCTCCGACTCGCAAGATGCCGGCATTCGCACCGCACTGGACATCGCGGCCGCGCTTAAGGAACCCTTGATCGTGGTGACGGCAGCGGACGCGGCTCTGCCGACCGGGCTCCTCGCCGAGGCGCAACAACTCGGCGTGCGCGTCGAGCTCACGGATGCCTCCTTGCTGACCGCGGGCCGCTTACACGAGCGCCTGCGCGTGCTCACCCGCAGCGCATTGACCGAGAGCACCACGCAGCTTTTTTCGTCTCTGCAAGGAGTCCCGCTGCTCGTTATCGAGGCCGGCCGGGCAGGCGCGGCCGTGGACCGGAAAACCGGCGAAGACCATCAGTCCGGCCAGCAGGGCTGACGCCTCCTTCGGTTCAGCCGTTTAAATTTTTCGTATCCTGATTTCAGCTCCGTCGAGCTCGTCGATCACGCTTTCGTTCATCGAGTCCATAAGGGCACCGATGCTGGTGGCTTTGGCCGCACAGCGCTCCTGGATCTTGACCCATAAGTCCGCACATGCGGTGCCGAAGCTCGCATTGTCGTCGATCTCGTAGACGCCTTGATGCAAGTTTCTGCCGGCTTTCGCGACCTCAAGTCTTACTCTCATGGGCAAGTTCCCCCGGCGGATGTCATGAAAAAAGCCGCTCTGATCATGATCGATTTTCCGACAAAGAAGCCGCAAAATCAAAGGTCCGCGCCTCCTATTTGCTTGCTTTATCGCCGTCGTATTTGGGACTGCATGGCTTTCATGGTCCTTGATCCCGATCAAATTGTCGGGAGTAATCTGCCGGATCAAATTGCGAACGATCGTTATGGTCGAGACAAACAACCGCGATAAATCCACGGCCGAGGCGAAAATAGAGATCAGCCTCAGCCGATTGGGTCAGCTGTTTAATTCTCTCGATCCTTCGCCCTTTCACGAGCGCGATCTCGATCATGACGCGGAGGAGTACATCGTCGGCTCGGCCGAAGAGATTGCGCGCCAGCGTCCGCTGTGTCTCGTCGTCCATTTGCCGGCCGATCAGCTGCCGCAAAGAGGCGGCACCGACCTCGGCGAGGCCATCCACAATTATTTCGCTTATCGCGAAATAAACGAACGGCGGCGACTGCGCCTATTATTCCGCGACGGCCGTATCGCGCTGGTCACCGGGCTGGCATTTCTGTTTTGCTGCGTGCTGGTGCGAGAACTGGCGTTTTCCTTAGGCAGCGGCGCCACGTCCGAGATCATCAGCGAAGGCATGTTGATCATTGGCTGGGTGGCGATGTGGCGCCCGCTGGAGATTTTTCTCTATGAATGGGTGCCGCTGCGCCGGCGCTGCCAGATCCTGGCGAAGCTCTCGACCATGCCGGTGATCATCCAGACGAAATAACGGTCAGAGCCCG
>Ga0187784_10001451_pt1 | contig 18852 bp, 18 predicted proteins | sample 1015_SJ02_MP15_2_FD_132964 | JGI IMG/M metagenome (GOLD analysis project Ga0187784, IMG submission 132964) | Tropical peat soil microbial communities from peatlands in Department of Meta, Colombia - 1015_SJ02_MP15_20_MG | ecosystem: Environmental > Terrestrial > Soil > Wetlands > Peat | place...
ACCCTTTGACGTAGCGAAGGCCGTATCGACTTCTTCCAAAACTGTGACGCCTCAAGGCAAGGACTCAAGGCCAGCTCTGATCCAAGCCAGTCCGACCTTCCAGCCCTCGCGCGCGGTAGCGAGCGTCACAGCGGTGAAAGATGAGTGTGTTCCCATTTCAACTCCGAGCCAGCCGTCGCAGGGCATCTCGCAGCCTGCACCTTTTGAGGTAGTGAAGGCCGCCTCGACTTCTTCCAAAGCTGTGGCGGATCAAGGTAGCGCCTCACCACCAGCTCTCCCCCAAGCCAGTTCGACCCTCCAGAGCACGCGCGCAGTCGCGAGCGTCATAGCGGTGAAAGATGAGTGTGTTCCCATTTCAACTCCGAGCCAGCCGTCGCAGGGCATCTCACAGCCTGCACCTTTTGAGGTAGCGAAGGCCGCCTCGACTTCTTCCAAAGCTGTGGCGGATCAAGGTAGCACCTCAACGCCAGCTTTCCCCCAATCCAGTTCGACCCTCGAGGCCACGCGGGCGTTCGCGAGCGTCACAATGGGAAAAGATGAGTCTGTTCCGATTTCAACGCCAAGCCCAACGTCGCTCGACTTATCGCAGCCTGTGCCATTTGAATTCATGAAGACAGGTTTGACTTCCTCCAAAATCGTGACGGCTCAAGACAAGGACTCAACGCCAATTCTGCCACAAGCCAATTCACCCGTAGAGCCCTCGCGTGCGTTCGCGAGCGTCATAGCGGGAAAAGGCGAGTCTGTTCCTGTGATGGCCACCGCGCCAGTGTGGGATGGGGTGCCAGCCCTTCACGCCACAAGAGTGAGTAGCATAGTGAACGAATCACAAGCTGCGGGCCCTGAGACACCTGGGCCGCTGAATCACGAGATGGCGCAGGCGAAGCAGCAAAGTCCTTCAAGTGGTCCGCAAGCGCCAGCGCGACAGGCGGCGGAAAGTATCTCAGAATCTCAATCCCGCCCCGATGCCGCGATAGGTCCGAATGCGCAGATTTCAACCCCGGGCCTGTCGCCGGACTTTTCCCTGTCAACATCATTTGAATTGAATGAGGCGGTGGCCAGCGGGCCGGTAGACGAACCCCAGAATTCGGATCGAACCAAGAATGCTCAGGAGGTCACCGGCAACGCGTCCGGGGCTAACCTCGCGGCTGACCCAGGCGCCACGATGGCCGCGCGCTTAGTGCAGGCCGACAATACGGACGGTGTCGCGACGGGATCCTTGGTCGGCGACGCCCAACAGGTTAGCGCATCTGCCCCAGCTCAGGGTGGGAAAGCAGCCCCGGACGTGACGAAAGTCGGTAACGAGAAGGCTGGCCTATCGAAGGCCGAGGCTGATCCGTCGCTTGCACAGCCGCCTATTCCGCAGGGGCGTGCGGAAGCTGGCAGCGCCTTCACCGAGCCGGCTGGAGTTTCGCGGAGCCGAGGCCAAGCCGGCAGCGCCGCCATCTCAGACGGTTCCCAGGTCAACGCCACAGGGGTGGTGAGTTCTGCGCGCTTCATACAACAGGCGGGCAATGCCGAGATGCAAGTCCGGCTGCGCTCCGAGGCGCTTGGCCCCATTGATGTCCACACGATCGCAAAAGGCAGTGACATCGGCGCTTCCATTCGTGTCGAAGCTCGCGATACGCAAGTGCTCCTGGCCAACGAACTCTCGCAATTGGAACAGGCGCTGAACCAGCGAAACCTTCGTGTGGAGCGCCTTGATGTGCTTCAGGGCTCGGTATCGGGAGGCCAGTCGGATGGAACCGCGCCAGGAAATTACCACGGCAACCCCTCCCAACCTCGGCAGAGCTCTTCAAGCTATTCCTCGAGCCAGACGTATACATCTTTGCCCGAGGCTCCAACTGTTTCCGAAGACTGGGGGCTCGGGCCGTCCAGTACCCGAATTAACCTGCGCGTCTGATGACGCGCCATAAAACCAAGGAGAGATAATCGTATGCACGTAACCAATGCTCTTTCCATGTTACCCCGAGATACGACGACGACTCCGGCTGCGGCGAGCTCTTCCCAAAGTTCAACGACCTCGGCCAACAGCGAACTGAGTGAAAGTTCATTCATGACGTTGTTGGCTACGGAACTCCAGAACCAGGATCCCACACAACCAATGGATCCGACAGAGTTCGTGACCCAATTAGCTCAACTCAACGAGCTGGAGTCGGTAATGCAAATCCAGCAGTCGGTAAGCCAGATTGCCAATGTGCTGACCTCGAGCCAATCCTCAGGGACGAGCAGCTCGACCCCATCGACGGCCAGCACGTCCTAATAGATTTTCGCAGAACTTAACTCAGGAGGAACGCAATGGGATCTTTTTCTACTTCATTATCAGGCGTCGAGGCCGCATCACAGGACCTCGCGGTGATTTCCAATAACCTCGCCAATCTTGATACCACCGCCTACAAGAACCAGGAGGCCAACTTTCAGGACTTTTTCTATCAGATGTTGGGCGAGAACGGAGCGGGTGACCCTACCCAGATCGGTGCCGGCAGCATCATCGGGTCAGTCATCTCCGCATTTACACAAGGGACTATCAATAGCACCGGCGTCCCCACCGACATGGCCATCCAAGGGAGTGGCTTCTTTCTGGAGCAGAATGGCACAACAACGCTTTATACGCGAGCGGGCGACTTTTCTCAGAACGCCAGTGGATATCTTGTGACCAGTGACGGCGGCTACGTGCTCGGCTACCCTGCGGTCAACGGAGTCATCAGCCCTTCTCAGACGCTGGCCCCTCTTCAAATCTCCGCCGGACAAATCAGCCAGCCTAATGCCACCACCAACGTGGAGTTGACCATGAACCTGGATGCGTCGGCCACGCCTCCGACGACCACGGGTGGGACGGACGCCACAGGTACGCTCACCGCGACAGGGAATGCGAGCGCCGGTGATCAGGTCACCATTGGGGGCACAACGTACACCTTTGAAACCTCGTTTACGACCAGCCCATCTACGGTGGCCGATCAGGTTATGATCGCCACAAGCGGGCTGGCAGGCACACTTACAAACCTGGCCGACGCTATCAACGGGACTGGAACCGCGGGCACAAATTACAGTCAGGGAACGGACGCCAATGGTGAAGTGACGGGCACTGCCGGTGCGACAACCGTCGCGTTAACGGCGACCAGCGCAGGAACCAATGGCAACAGCATCCCCACGTCAGTAAACCTGGCCCAGGGCTCCTCATTTGGCGCATCCTTTGGCGCCACCACGTTGGCGGGTGGTACAGCGGGAACGCCCGTCCCCGGTTCGGCGGATAGCACCTTCAGCGAGCCCGTGGTCGTCTACGATTCACTGGGCACCAGCCACACCCTCACCTTCACTTTCAACATGACTGCCGCCAACACCTGGGCCTACCAAATCACCATTCCGGCTGCGGATGTGGCGGGAGCCACCGCTCCACAAACCCTCAAGAGTGGCACCTTGCAGTTTGGCGGCAACGGCAATTTGATTTCACCTACTGGCAATGTGACCGGCATAACTTTGAGCAACTTGGCCGACGGCGCGAAGTCGATGACCCTCAATTGGCAACTCTTCGACCCGACAACGGGCGCGGCCAATGTCACGCAGGTGGCCGGCTCCTCAAATGTCTCCAGCACCCAGCAGAACGGATATGCGAGCGGGGCGCTCCAATCTTTCACGATCAACAGCGACGGGACCATCCAAGGGGTCTTCTCGAATGGCCAGACGCTCACCCTGGGGCAACTGGCTTTGGCCACTTTTCAGAACACTGAAGGCCTACAGCTAAACGGCGCCAACACCTTTCTGGCCACCCCTTCCGCCGGCATTCCAAGCGTCGGGGCACCGAGTACGGGGGGGCGGGGAACTATCGTGGGTCAGGCACTCGAGAGCTCCAACGTCGATATGACCACCGAGCTTGCCGACCTTATCGTGGCGGAACGTAATTACCAATCCAACGCACGCGCCATTTCGACTGCCGATCAGATGGTCAATTACATGCTCACGATGCAACCGTAGTTAGATTTCTGTAACTCCATCCTTGCTTGCCTACCCTTTGCGAATCACGCGCAAAGGGTAGGCCCCGCCTTGGTTCTAAGAATCGTTCCATTAGTTTTTCCTTATGCAGGGCGAGAACTGCACGCTAAGCATAAGGGCTCCAGGAGGAACCGTCGCCGCTCAAACAGAAGAATTCCTGATTGGACAATCACTTGCGACGGCCACCTGCACGCGGCGCGTCTCAATGGACCGCCTGATAGTGTTTGGCTTCCCACTTGCTTTCGAGTCTGTTGGTATGGATCAGAGTGCAGCTAATCTTAGAAAAAGTGCAAGCCTATGGCTCCACAAAAGGTGGGTTCAGGCAGTGGCGGCGGGCTTGGTTCTCGTACTAGCCACATGTGCGGCGCGGCGCCTGTTTCACCACTCGGCGTCCAGCGTGCCGCAGAAGCCAAAAGCAGGGTCGGGAGTAAAAACGGTCATGCACCTCGACCCGTTTCTGGTGAACCTGGCAGATCCCGATGGCGACCGTTTTCTTCGCGTCGGAATTGAGCTTGGACTTCAGCAGGATTGGAATGAACACAACCACGCAGCACAAAACTCGACCCCGCCGACCGCACGCATCCGCGACGCGATATTGATGGTCTTGACGACTTGTAATGGGGACGCCTTGTTGCCGCTGGCTGGAAAAGCCAAGCTCAAGCAGGATTTGACCGACGCCCTTCAGAATCGTGTCCCTGAGCTAGGGGTAGTGGAAGTTTACTTTACCGAGTTCCTCATTCAACGGTAGCCAAGATGGAAGCCAACCAGACCGAGGCATCTATGGATCGACCTCTGGGCGAGGATGGGAGGTGGAGCTATGTCAAGGGGCTTCCCTGCCGGCTGAGTGTTGAGGTCCCCATCCCGGGAATGACGGTGGGAAAACTGCTCGATCTGGCGCCGGGCGTCATCCTGGACACCCACTTTGAGGAGGGATCCCACGTCCCCGTACTGGTGAACGGCGAAATGATCGGCTGGGGGGAGTTTGACGTGGTGGAGGAAAGCTTGGCCATTCGCTTGACGGAACTTGCTTGAGAGTGCTTTGGGATTCGGGACGGCACGGGCTTGGAGGAGAGAACTTCATGAATGGAGCCGGTTCTGGAACTTTATGGGCCGCGGTCGGCAGGATCTTCTCAGTCGTCAGCGAGCGCGCGGCGGGCGTTCACAAAAGTCTCACGCGCCGCCGGTCGGCGCGCCGCTTGCGTTTGTCGGAGACCCTTTCTTTGGGCGAGAAAAGATTTTTGGCGGTCGTGCAATTCCAACAGCAGGAGTTTCTGGTGGGTGGTACGGGAAATTCCATCGCTCTTCTGGCTAGACTCGACGCTCCGGGGGCAACGCCCGACAACTCCGCAGGGAATCAAGAAAATGGCCTCTAGAGTCCGAAGGTTTTGGCGGGGATTGAATGCGCCGGCTATTTTACTCACAGGCCTGATTGTCCTTCTGCTAGCCAGCGGGTTCGCGGCGGAGGCGCGGGGTGCTCCGCTGGACGAACACCAGGGGGGGGTGGTCCTCCCCGGGCTTCCAAGCACCGGCAACTCACTTCCCTGGACAATTGTCGTCCTCCTCACGCTTCTTACTCTGCTGCCCGCGATTTTGCTGGCCATGACACCGTTCGTGAGGTTGCTGGTAGTGTTTCACTTTCTTCGTCAGGCGCTTGGGACTCAAAGCACTCCCACCAACCAGACACTCATTGGTTTAGCCCTTTTTCTGACTTACTTCATTATCCAACCGGTGGTCTTGGAGGTTCACAAGGTTGCTGTGGTTCCTTTGCAGCAGGGAAAGGTCAATGCCCTCCAGGCGATCGAGCTCGGCGCCAATCCACTTCGGCGATTCATGCTCAAGTACGCGCGCGATAAGGATCTGGCGCTGTTTGTGGAATTGGCGAAGGAACCGCGACCTCGCCGGCCGGAGGACCTTCCCATGCGCGTGGTCGTTCCCGCGTACATTCTCTCGGAGCTGAAGGCAGGGTTTCAAATCGGCACGGTTTTGTTTTTGCCCTTCCTGGTTATCGATATGGTTGTAGCGTCGGTGACCACTTCGGTAGGAATGCTTCAGTTGCCTCCGGTGATGATCTCGACCCCACTCAAAATCCTGCTCTTTGTGGTCGTGGATGGTTGGAACTTGCTGGTGGGATCCTTAATGAAGAGTTTTTACTGAGGAAAAACGATGTCGACTGACATGGCCGTGGAACTCGCGCGCAAGACCCTGGAGACGGCTTTCCTGGTGAGCGCGCCGATCCTTCTGGTAGCGACAGTGGTGGGCTTGCTCATCAGCGTGATGCAAGTCATGACTTCGGTGCAGGATATGACTCTGTCTGCCGTCCCGAGACTGTTCGCGGTCGCCCTCACCACGTTTGTTCTGCTGCCTTGGTCCTTGCGAAAACTGATTCTATTCACTTTGGCAGTCTTAACCGATTTGCGCCGCTTTTTGGGCTGAGGCGTAGGGGCGGTTCGCGAACCGCCCCTACATCGGCAGGGGAGGGCCGGAGCGTGGGGACAGGATTGGAGCGGGTGATAGCCCAAGCCGTGTTTGTGGGAGTGCGGATAGGCATGCTCATGGTTTTTGCTCCTTTCTTCGCCAGTTTGGCCATCCCGGCGCGCGTGAAAGCAGGGCTCACGGTAGCGCTTACTGCCTTGCTGTACCCCGTTTATGCGCCACGCATTTTAGATTTGAACGGGTTGAACTGGTGCCGGGTGGTGGCGGGTGAAGTGATAGTGGGCCTCATCCTCGGGTTGACCTTGAATTTCGTCTTCGAGGGCGCGGAATTAGCCGGACAGATTCTGGGCTTCCAACTCGGCTATTCCCTGGTGAACGTGATCGACCCGCAGACGCAGGTAGACACGCCCGTTCTTTCGACGTTTCACCAGTTGGTCGTCTTGCTTCTGTTCTTGCAACTTGGCGTACACCACTGGCTGCTGCGAGGTTTGGCGAAAAGCTTCGAGTATTTGCCCCCGGGTGTGGCGAGCGCCACTCCAGCGGCCGCGGATCAGTTGTTGCGCGCTGCCGGCGTCATGCTGGTGGTAGCCGTGCAGATCGCCGCACCCGCGCTGGTGGCCACGCTGCTGGCTGACATTGCCTTGGGTTTGATCGGGAAGGCGTCGCCTCAACTCCCGGTTCTTTTTATGGGGCTTTCCGTCAAGGCCCTGGTGGGTTTCCTTGTGCTCGCCGGTGCGCTGCGTTACTGGCCCGGTTTGATGGAGAGGTATTTCCTTCGAGCCCTCCAGACCATGGAGCACCTGTTGCACCTGGTCCGGTAGGGGCGCATGCAGCCTGGTCCAAATCAGGGTTCGTCATGCCAATGACGATCTGCGGCTCTGCCCCCTGCCTTGCGTAGATGAAAGGTCTTTGCCGTGGCTGACGAGAACAAAACCGAACGGGCAACACCGCGCCGGCGCGAGAAGGCTCGCGAGCGCGGGCAAGTGGCGCGCAGCCGGGAGTTGCCCTCCGCCTTGGCGTTACTCATGGTGACCGTGCTGGTATGGTGGCAGGCGGAAGTCTGGCGACTGCAATGGGGGGAGTTCCTGGCGCGAGTTCTTCCCTCGTCTTCGAGTGAACGTGAAGAGTTCGGGAGGCTGCTGCAACAGACGGCGATGTTGGCGATGCGCTGGGCGGCCCCGCCTCTACTGCTGAGTTGGCTAATTGCGGCAGGAGGAGTGCTGGCACAGGGAGGCTTTGTGATGGCTCCGACGGCGCTCGCGCTCAACCCCGAGAAGTTGAGCCCTGCCTCGAACCTGCGCCGGCTGCTTTCCCTGAATTCCTTGCGCGGGCTATTGAAGTCTCTCTTGCCCGCCGGGTATCTGCTCTATCTGGGCATCACCCTGATATCTGGTGAATGGGGCAAGATCCTGCGGGCTTGTTTCCTGACGCCGCGTGCCAGCTCCACCTGGTTATTTGCGCTGGCTTACGGGCTGGCCTGGAAGGCTGGGTTGGTGTTCGTGGTGTGGTTCCTGGTTGACTACCTACTGGAGCGCCTGAGCTACGAACGGCAACTCCGCATGAGCCGGCAAGAAATCCGCGAGGAGGCTAAGGAGACCGAAGGCCATCCCATGGTCCGTTCTCGCCTCCGCCGCCTACAGCGCCAAATGCGCCGAAGACGCATGTTGAAGGATGTGGCGCGCGCTACCGTCGTGGTCACCAATCCAACGGAGTATGCCGTGGCGCTCGAATATCGCGCGGAGGAAATGCCGGCACCAGTGGTGGTGGCCAAAGGACTGCGCCTCCTGGCTCAGCGAATCAAGCGCGAAGCCAACTGGCATGGAATTCCCATCATCGAGAACCCCCCCTTGGCTCAGGCGCTCTACCGCACCGTCGAGATTGGCCAGGCTATCCCTGCCAAGCTCTATGCGGCCGTAGCAGAGATTCTGGCCTTCATTTACCGCCTCCAGGGTTGGACTCGCATCCCACGCCCCGGTCGGGGAACGGGGGCAGGGAACAGGGGATAGGGAACAGGTTGCCTAAAGAGGCTTGAAGACTTTTATGGCCAACGCTCCTAAGCCCGTGCAGCATCGCGATAAGTCGCCAAGCGACTGGGTCGTACCCGCTGCCGCGGTGGCGACTGTCTTTGTCATGCTGGTCCCCGTTCCTGCCTTCGTGCTGGATATTCTGCTCTCCATCAGCATCACCGCGGCGGTGTTGGTTTTGTTGGTATCGATGTACATTTTGCGCCCCATCGACTTCTCGGTCTTCCCATCTTTATTGCTCCTTTTAACGTTGTTTCGCTTATCTCTCAATCTGGCCAGCAGCCGTCGAATCCTGTTGCATGGGAACGAAGGTCCTGCCGCCGCTGGGCGCGTCATCGAAGCCTTCGGCCAATTCGTTGTAGGCGGCAACTATGTCGTGGGCTTCGTGCTTTTCATTGCCTTGATCGCCATTCAGTACCTGGTGATTAACCATGGCGCCGTGCGCATTGCAGAGGTCACGGCGCGCTTCACCCTTGATGCGCTACCGGGAAAACAGATGGCCATCGACGCGGATCTGGGCGCCGGCTTGATCGATGAAGCTCAGGCGCGCGCCCGGCGCGAACAGATCGCCCACGAAGCGGAATTCTATGGGGCCATGGACGGAGCGGCACGCTTCAGCCAGCGCGACGCCCTGGCGACCATTTTGGTCACGGCCATCAATATCATTGCCGGTTTCTTGATTGGGGTGTTTCAACTCAACATCCCGCTCAGCGAGGCGCTGCGAACCTATACCATCCTGACGGTGGGTGACGGTTTGGTTACCATGCTGCCTTCGCTGCTGGTTTCGGTAGCGGGCGGTATGGTGGCCACCCGTGCCTCCTCGGAGTCGACCCTGGGAATAGACCTTGCCCGGCAGCTCTTCCCCCGCAGCCGTCCTCTCTGGATTGTCGCGGGAGTGATGTTGTCATTGGCGCTGATCCCAGGCCTTCCGAAGACCTCCTTCTTTCTCATGGCAGGCCTGCTCTTAGGGCTCGCACGCCGAGCAACCTCACAGCGACGCGTCCGCGCCGCCGAAGAGATCCAACCGCCCAAGGTCACCGCGCAGGAAAAACTCGAAGCCCTGCTGCATCTGGATGACATGGCGTTGGAAGTCGGGTGCGCACTGGTCCCCTTGGTGGATGAGAAGCAGGGAGGGCAATTGCTCAGCCGCATTCGCGCCCTACGCAAGCACTTGGCATTACAGATGGGTTTCATTGTTCCTTCCGTTCACATCACCGATAACTTGCAACTGAATCCTCGCGAGTACGTCATTCGGCTGCGCGGGGTGGAGATCGCGCGCTGGGAAATGGTCCAGGATTGCTTGCTCGCCATCAGTTCCGAACCCTCTCCCCAACCCTTAGAGGGGAAGGACACACTTGAACCGGCTTTTCAGGTGGCGGCGAAGTGGATTGCGTCAAGTCGGCGCGAGCGCGCCTTGGCGGCAGGATATGCGGTCGTAGACCAGACGTCGGTCCTGGCCACCCATCTGGCGGAGGTTATCAAGCAACACGCGCACGAACTGTTGACGCGAAAGGAAACCAAGCGGCTGCTGGATTCCTTGAGCGAAACGCAACCCAAACTTGTGGAGGAACTGATCCCCAAGCTGATCACTCTCGGAGAGGTTCAGAAGGTTTTGCAACAATTGTTGCGCGAGCAGGTGTCCATTCGCAACCTGACCGCCATCTTGGAAAGCTTGCAGGACACGGTTGCAGCCACCAAGAATCCCGTGATGTGGGTGGAAGCAGCCCGCCAAGCCCTTGGACGAGGGCTGGTCCATCCCCTCTTGGGCGATGACGGGAAGCTCACCGTCGTCCAGGTTGATGTCAGCGTCGAGGACCAAATCAACCAAGCCTTCGAGCCCCAGGGCCCCGCCAATCGCGCCGGCGGACTGGAACCTTCCCTCCTCCGCCGGGTGGTGGATAATCTGAGGAGTTTTGTGGGCGAGCAGATTTCATCCACTTCTCCCGTCCTGTTGTGCAACAGCCCTGCCAGGTTTCATCTTCGCCGGCTTCTTGAACCCTTCTTGCCTCGTCTGGTTGTCCTGTCGCCCGCCGAGATTCCGGCCGCCGTGACCATTCAGTCGGTGGGGGTATTACGATGAGCAACTCCGTGGCAACACATCCCCAGAAAGACCATAACGGCCCGTCGCTCCGGCAGGTGAAATCTGCCTACGGGGTCATCGGCAATTTGAACACCGCCGAACGCGATCGCCTGTTGGTCGAACAGCTACCCCAAGTCAAATACATCGCCAAGCGAATTCATGATCGCCTTCCACCTCATGTTCTCCTTGAAGACTTGGTCCATGCGGGCATCCTTGGACTGATCGAGGCCGTTCAAAGGTTCGACCCCGCGCGCCATGTTGAACTCAAGTCCTATGCCAAACACCGCATACACGGGGCCATATTGGACAGCTTGCGCGATCTTGACTGGAGTCCTCGCCCCCTGCGCAGGAAGGCCCGGCGAATCGAGGAGGCCCATCAAAAACTAAGGGCCCGCTTGGGCTACTCCCCCTCCGAGTCTCAACTGGCCGAAGAGTTGGGCATAAGTCTGGAAAAATTCCAGCATTTATTGGGAGAACTACGAGGCCTCGACTTGAGAAGCCTCCAGTCGGAAGCACGTGAAGAAGGTTCGGAGCGCGGGGTTAGCGACGGCACCCCAACTACGGTCGCCGAGGACCCCTTCTCGCTTTGTTTACGTTCCGAAATGAAGGGCTTTCTGGCACAAGCCATCGGCGAACTCCCCGACCGCGAGCGCCAACTGCTGGCCCTTTACTATTATGAGGAACTCACCATGAAAGAAGTGGGGGCCGTGCTGGGGATTGGGGAGGCCCGCGTCTCGCAGTTGCACTCCACCGCGATTGTCCGTCTGCGAGCGCGCATGAATGAACTGCTGGAGGCCCAGGGGCCGGCGAGCGTGCAGGCGGAGCAGACGCCTGAGCTCCGGGTCGAAGAATAATGGAGAAGATTCTTAACCAGGACGAAATCGACGCCCTCTTCCACGCCGCCCGCGATCGCCTCCCTGACCGGACGCGTCCGAAAGAGGAGAACAAACACATAACCGCCTGCAACTTTCGCCACGGCGGTTTGGTTAGCCGTGATCAGTTGCGCGCGGTCAACATGCTGCATGACACCTTCGTGCGCAGCCTTACACGTTCGCTGGCCGCCTACCTGCGCGTTGCTTTTGAAGTGAACTTGGTCTCCACCGAACAAATGACCTACAGCGAGTTTTTGCAACATGTGCCGGAGGTGAATTATGTGGTCTCAATCCACATCCGGCCCCTCGAGGCCATGGCTGCCATCGAACTGGATCTGCAATTGGCCTTTCCCATGATTGACCTTTTGCTCGGCGGTCCGGGAAAGCCGGCGGGCGAAGTGCGTGAAGTCACCGAGGTCGAGGAGGAAATCCTCAAAGGGGTCGTGCAGATCATCTGCCGGGAGCTCCAGGCAACCTGGCAAGCGGTCATGGAGGTGGAATTCCAGTTTGAGGAGCGGCAGCGGCGGGCACAAATCCTGCGCTTGATGCCACCCAATGAGAAAGTTCTTTCGCTCAGTTACGAGCTCCGCCTGGGGGAACTCAGCGGCACGTTGGTTACGGCCTTCCCAGCCGTGGCGGCGAACGCTCTGATTCGAAAACTCGCCCAGCAAGGCTCTTATAGGAAGCACCGGGCAGGCTCCGCCGAAGTCTCCGCTTTGCGTCTAAAACTGGAAAAATGTCTCTTCCCCGTCGAGCTGATACTGCCGGGAGGTCCTGTTAGTAGCCGGCGTTTGCTCGAGCTGGAGAAGGGGAGCATCCTCGCCCTGCATTTGAGGGTCGATAAGCCGGCTATTCTGTACGTAGAGAAGCAACCGCTTTTTTCCGCCCAGCCGGTGCGGAGTGGGAAACACCGCGCCGGCCTGATCATTCAGAGGATTGGTTCTTCAGATCCTCGCCGGAGTGAAAAAATTGATCAATGAGAATCCTTCCCCGGCGTCGAGGGGTGCAAAAGTCTTTCTGAGCGTCTGGACCACGGGCGTGTGCGAAGTCCTGGAGAAGATCACCGGGACGGCGTTTACGGCAGCAGATCTTAGTCCCAAGGAGGCGGGCGAACAGGCCCGAAAGTTGGGGGAGGAAGGTGTGTGGCTGCGCTTCACCGTCGCCGGCGCACTCAAGGGGGAACAGTCGTTCGGGATTTGCAAATCCGGCGCTTTGCGCTTGGCGCAGATTTTGCTGGGCGAACCCTTCGACGAAACTCGAGATTTCTCCAATGACGATCAGGACGCCCTGGCCGAGCTTTTTCGCCAGTTTGCAGGTGCGGCCGCCCTGGCACTGAAACCCCGAGCGGGGGGAGAAGTCAGCCTGCAATTTGCGGGGTATGGCCCAGCAAACTGGAAGCCGCACGCCCAAGGGGGCGTGCGATTGGAGAGCGAGGCAGCCGCGCAGTCACTGCTGGTGGCCCTCCTCGATCCTGGTCTTGCGGAATCACTAGCCTCGAGCCCCTTGGGAAAAGCCGCCCAACCCTCCCGCGCCGCGAAGCGAAGCGCCTCCCCGGCGCCAACCCCACCTCCTCAAGAGACGAGAAAGGTCGATCTCCTGCTCGATGTTGAGCTGCAAGTCTCGCTGCGCTTCGGGAAGCGTGCAATGCCGCTGGGCGATATTCTGGAGCTCAGCGCCGGCGCCGTGGTGGAATTGGACCAAAAGATCCTGGAGCCGGTCGAGCTTATGGTAGGCAACAAAGTTGTCGCACATGGAGAGGTCGTAGTCATGGACGGTCATTATGCGCTCCGCGTTACTGAGGTTGTGAATTCGGCGGAGCGGCTTGAATCATTGCGGGAATAAGGCGAGCAATGAAACTTAAATGGCTTCGATTCCAGTGTGAAAACCCACGCTGTCCAAATCCGGCCCGAGTTTGGCGAACGCTGCTGGAGCCGCACCGTGGAGTGGTGCTGCATGACCAATGGCTTTGCTCATTGGAATGCCTCGATCAAGTTCTCGAGGAACGCCTGTCCCCGATCATCCAAAGCACACGGGCGCACCGAGAGACCAAGCCCCACCGCTTCCCCCTGGGTCTGCTTCTGCTTTCGTTGGGATTGATCAGCAATGAGTCTTTGCAGACGGCCTTGCAGGCGCAACGCGAGGCGGGGAAAGGACGCGTGGGCGATTGGCTGCGACAGCAAGGCGCGGTGACCGAACCTCAAGTTACCCGCGCCCTGGCCATGCAATGGGCTCTTCCTGTCTATCCCCTTGAAAAACGTGATGTCAACCCGAACTGTGCCCACTTGCTGCCTTACCACCTGCTGGACGCCTTTCGCATGTTACCGGTCTACCGCTCACCAGCGAGCAGCGTGCTTCATGTGGCCTTTTCCAACCGGGTCGACTACACGGTCCTCTATGCCATCGAGCAGATGCTCGAGTGGCGCACCGAACCCTGCCTCGCCCAGGAGTCTTGCATCGACCGTGCTCTTGAAAGGTTGCGCTGGGAAGGTGGCTCAACGGATATCCCCATTGTGGGGCCTATGGAGCCCTCCATCATTTCCCGTGCCACGCTGCAACAAGTGCTGAAGTTTGCCGGTCAAGAAGTCCGGGTAGTGGGGTGTGCCGACAACATCTGGGTGAGACTTCATGCTCAGGGTCGAGCGCGTGACCTCCTCTTTCACCCTGCGACGTAAAGACCTGCTCCCGCCTGCCGATAGAGTAATCGGAGAGACACGAGGCATGCCAGCACAACTCAACCGACCGGGTGGAGTGAGTGGGGATAGCGCAAGCTCTGAAGAGGCAGAGCGTTTGGAAAAAGAGCAGAGCCAAGAGGCCAAGATCAGGGCTCTGCTGGTGGACGGCATCCCCACGCTCCCAGCTTATGTTTTTGAGCTCAGCTCTTTGTTAAGCACTATACCCGTCGACTTGAAGCGCGTCTGCAGGGTGATTCGAACCGACCCCAGCCTTGCCGCGCAGGTCATTCGCTTATGTAACTCGGCTATGTTCGGTTTGCGGGAAGGAGTCTCCAACATCGAACACGCCGTGATCCTGCTGGGGACGGAGCGGTTGCGGACTTTGGTGCTGACTTGTTCGCTGGTGGAGTGCGTGGGGAACTTTCTGTCACCCACCGATTTGCAGTCCTTCTGGCAGCACAGTCTATTAACCGCGACTTTGAGTGCGCGCAGTGCCCTTTGTCTCCGCTACCCGGAATCGGAGCAGGCCTATTTGTCAGGACTCCTGCATGACGTGGGGGTTCTTCCTCTTCTCATCCTGGCTATGCGGTCAAGAGAACGCCATGTCACCCCCGGCCCCATCCTCTGGGGAGAATCTCTGGAATCCGAACAGCAACAACTCGGGGTTGACCACTGCATGGTCGGCAAATGCCTTGGCCGGAGTTGGAACTTCTCGCTTGAACTCATCGACGTGCTCGAACACCACCACCGGCCGCAGGAAGCGCACCAAAACGCACTTCTGGTGGAAATCGTCCGCGCCGCCGATCTGGTTTGCCAGATGCACGGCGTGAGAGTCGGAGGCGAGCCTACCCAGATCGAGTTAGGCGATCAAAACAAGTACCAGGACCTGCTCGATCGCTGCGCCCCCGGACTTACCAAAGATGAGAAAGACAAGCTGGCCAGAACTCTCGCAGTCGAACTTCCTGCCATTATCCAGTTGCTGGAAATGCAGGTCTCCGCCTTGCCGGGGGCCGCGGTCCTGGCCTGGCCGGCATTATGGGAGTGAAACAGCAATGAAACCAGCGCGGGTACTGATTGTTGATGACTCCTCCGTGATGCGCAAAATTGTCGGACGCACCCTGCGCCAAGCCGGCTTGGAGATGCAAGAAGTGCTGGAGGCCTCGAATGGGTCGGAAGCCCTTAGCGTGGCCCGCGAGCATCCCTTGGACCTTATCCTCAGTGACATTAATATGCCCATGATGGACGGCTTGGAATTTGTGCGCCAACTGCGGTGCATCGAAGGCGCCCAAAACATCCCTGTGGTTATGATCACGACAGAGGCGGGAGAAGGCCACGTGGTGCAGGCACTGTCCAACGGGGCCTCGGGTTACATTCGAAAGCCCTTTACCCCCGATCAGATTAAAGAGCGCGTTATCCCACTGCTCCGAGGTTAACTATGGACCAGACGTCGAATAGCGACCAGCAGCGTGTTCAGATTCATCTTTCCGTGCGAGCCGCGAGCCCGAGTTTTCGAGCAAAGGCAGGTGCCTCCGGCGAGGCCCAATCGACAAGCCGCCACGGTTGGCGGGAGGAGTTGGAGAAAGCGACCGGTGAAGTCTTTGAAATCATGCTGGGCACACGACTGGGGAATGCCATCGAGGGAAGTCCTCACATCGGCGCAGACTTCACCGCCATGGTGGGTCTCGCCGGTAGCCTATGCGGTGTGGTGGGCTTCCGCGCTTCTTCCCAATCGGCAAGGCGAATGGCGGCGAAGATGCTTGGCCTCGACGACGTGGGCATGGGTGACAGCGTGCTGGATGCCTTCGGTGAAATATGCAACATGGTTGCGGGCAGCTTCAAAGCGAGAATTGCCGGCTTGGCAGACGGCTGCGCCCTTTCCGTGCCCACGGTGATCAGCGGAAAAGATTACGCGCTCCATTCCCTGGCCAATGGAGAGCGCATTGAAGTGATCTTCTCTTTCGAAGGGAACCCTTTCTCCGTGACCCTGGACCTGCACAATTAACTCCACTGGAGCCAACATGCCTCGGGTGGCGCAGACGTGCCGTTTTTCGGCATGTCTGAGCCCCTGTCTGTCGGTTCGAAGGGGCGCATACATCACGACAAAACGCGTCGTGACGTATGCGCCACCCGCGGTGGTACGACCTTAGCGTTGGGTAAGCCATGGCCCCGTAGGGAAAGTCAGCGTATACACCCTCCACAGGCCAGGCAGCACCGACGCAAACCCCAATACCAGGCAAATCAAGGGCCCGCTGAAGGTGTCGAGGTACCCGCCAAGCTGCATACGGACCTCGTTCGGATCGGCAGGATTGTACGGGACCATGTGGTGGCTGCCGGGTGGGTATTCATCCACGATCTCCTCGCTCCACGCATGTGAGGAAGTCGCCCAACCGGACATTTCAGCGTCGCGGATGTACTCCTTTCCTGCCACGGTGTACTTCAGTTTCAAGCCCGGCGAGTACACCGGGCCACTGCCTCGCGATGATCCCCCGCTGCTCCCCTCCACAACGCGACTGCTGACTACCACAGCGTCCACCCTCGGCCAGGTTATCATCGCGCCGACCTCTTTGCGTACCAAATGGACTCCGACCCCAATCAGGCCCACCCCGACGGGGAAGAGAAATAGCATCCACGCCGTGCTTCGACGAATCATAAATCACCTCTGGTACCCGAAACTTGGTGCGCTGTTCCCTGGATCCTCGCTGTAAGTTACCGCTCGTAACCTGGAATTTCTATTATCCAGTTCCCTCGACGCAAAGGATACTCTTGCCCGCCGCCCAGTGCAACTGTGACCTGCCCAAGGTCCGTTGTTTGACTCAGAACCCGTCGCGGCGTATGATTTGCGGCAAGTGTAGGAGGGCGCCTGATGGTCGGCGAGACCATAAGCCACTATCGCATCATGGAGAAGTTAGGGAGCGGTGGGATGGGCGTGGTGTACAAAGCGGAGGACACTACCCTAGGCCGCCTCGTCGCGCTCAAGTTCCTGCCGCCGGAGGTGGCCCAAGACAAGCAAGCTTATGAGCGCTTTCTGCGCGAGGCTCGGGCAGCCGCCGCTTTGAACCACCCCAACATTTGCACCGTGCACGAGATTGGCGAAAGCGAGGGCCAGAGCTTTATCGTGATGGAGCTGCTCGAGGGTCAGACGCTCAAGCAACGGTTGGCTGTGGCGCCGGTCTCTGACCGGCGCCCCGGCGCTCAGAGAGCGCCGCTACAGAGCGACGAACTGCAGGACCTTGCTATTCAGATTGCCGACGCCTTGGACGCCGCGCACGCCAAGGGCATCATTCACCGCGACATCAAGCCGGCAAATATCTTTGTTACGAATCGTGGGCAGGCAAAGATCTTGGATTTTGGGCTTGCCAAGTTGGCCGTAGGGGCGAGCGGCGCTCGCCCTTGGGCTGAGGCTGAGCACCCTTCCGCCCGGGCCGAACGCCGTTCGGCCCTACCTGAGGCGCCGACGGCTTCGATCGATCCTGAGCACCTGACCAGCCCGGGGGTGGCGCTGGGCACTGTCGCCTACATGTCGCCGGAGCAGGCGCGCGGCGAAGAACTCGACGCGCGCACCGACTTGTTCAGCTTCGGGGTGGTGCTCTACGAAATGGCCACAGGCCGCCAGCCCTTCACGGGCAACACCTCGGCATTGATCTTCACTGCCATCCTCACCCAGGCCCCGACCTCGGCGGTGCGTCTGAATCCCGAAGTCCCGCCGAAGCTGGAAGAGATTATCAGCAAGGCGCTGGAGAAGGACCGCGACCTGCGCTATCACAGCGCCGGCGATCTGCGCGCTGATCTGAAGCGCCTGAAGCGCGATACGAGGTCAGGCCGGCAAATGGCAGTGACTGGCCCAACTCCAGCGAAGGTGAGGAGTGTCAGCGAGCCGCTCCCCAGCCCACCTTCAAGCGCCGCTATCCTTCTCAGTGAAGCCAAGCGCCACAAGCTTACAGTGGGCCTGTTCATTGCCGGCTTGGCGCTTCTGCTGGGCGGGGTGGGTTTCACCATCTATAAGCTGAGCGTCCGCAAAAGCGAGTTCAATCTCCAGAACATGAAGATCGTCCGGATCACCGAGAGCGGCAAGGCCACGGATGTGGCTGTTTCTCCTGACGGGCAATACGTGGTCTACGTACTCCAAGAAGGCGAGAAGCAGAGTCTCAACGTGCGCCAGGTGGCCACCGGCAGTGACGTGCAAGTTCTGCCGCCGGATGCAGTTTGGTTTAACGGCCTGACCTACTCGCCGGACGGAAACTATATCTATTTCGTCCGCTCCGACAAGAGCAATCCTGAATGGGAGTACCTCTGGCAGATGCCGGCACTGGGAGGCACGCCGCGCCAGTTAGTGCGCGATATCGATTCCGAAACCACTTTTTCTCCCGACGGCAGGCGATTCGCCTTTATGAGGGGGGATTTGGCTAAGGGCGAGGTCGACGTCCTGGTTGCAGGAGTGGACGGAAGCGGCGAACGTATACTAGCTAGGTTCCCGGAGGCAGGGTGGGGCGGGCCCGACTGGTCGCCCGATGGGAAGACGGTTGCTGTCACAACCTGGGGGGACACGAAGGGCCTGCGCGGGGTGATTTCGGCCATAGCGGTCTCCGACGGGACGGTGCGTGAAATCTACTCGACCCCGAACGAGTTGGGGCGGCCGCGCTGGCTGGCGGATGGGAGTGGCCTGCTCGTGGAAATGCAAGATCCTTCCCAGGGGTTCCGGGGCCAGCTTTGGCACATCTCGTTTCCTGGCGGAGAGGCCAACCGATTTACCAACGATCTGACGGACTACAAGCGTCGGCTCGACA
>Ga0187784_10001452_pt1 | contig 18840 bp, 12 predicted proteins | sample 1015_SJ02_MP15_2_FD_132964 | JGI IMG/M metagenome (GOLD analysis project Ga0187784, IMG submission 132964) | Tropical peat soil microbial communities from peatlands in Department of Meta, Colombia - 1015_SJ02_MP15_20_MG | ecosystem: Environmental > Terrestrial > Soil > Wetlands > Peat | place...
ACCGGCGCCATCACCGGAACACCCACACAGGCGGGTACATTCAACTTCACCGCGCAAGTGGTCGATTCCACCGGCACCAAGGCAGGCACGGCGACGGCGAATTGCTCGATCGTGGTCTCGCCGCCGCCGCTAACCCTGACTTGCTCGGCCAACACGGGTGAAGTCGGAGCGCCATACTCTTCGTCCGTGGTCGCCTCCGGCGGAACGCCTCCGTATACGTTTGCCGTGATCAGCGGCTCGTTGCCTCCGGGCCTGACGCTGAACTCCTCGACTGGCGCCATCACTGGAACGCCGAGATCCGAGGGTACGTTCAGCTTCACCATCCAGGTAACGGACTCCAACGGCTATACAGCTACAGCGAGTTGCACCATCACGATCAAGACCTGCGGCACATCTCTCACTCCGATCACCTACGATATGAACGAGGGACAGAGCAACGCCGGTCAGATCATCTGGTTCAACAGCAACCTCACGCAATTGCAGGGAAATATCCCGAACTCTGACTTCCAGATCTACATTTCGGGTGGGAAGATCACGTTTGGTTCGACTACGTTGACCGTGCCCGACGCAGTGATCAGCTTCAGTACCAGCGTGAACTGTGCGACCACCACGTTCGACACAACCAACAACCGCTGGTTGACGACCTTGCCGCTCTCGGCAGCCTATAACGCCCAGGAGATCTTCGCTGCTGGGCTCGCTTATCAGTTGCCCAGCAACTTCCAGGGCTTTAGCAGCTTCACCTGGTCGGCGGATATCTCTTCCACCGCGTCCGGCATCATCGCCTCCTGGGAGGTCGGCGCTTCGAACTGGCTTGTCTCCCAGAATGGCGTAGACTTCCCGGCGCTGAGTGAGCAACCCTTCGTGCCCAACTACAACGGCATGGAAGTCAATGCCGCCTATGGCAATTGCCAGTTGTGCTCCGGCAATTCGCAGGACCAGGCAGGTGCGCCTGAATTCCAGGGTCGTTCGAGCGTCTTTGTCGGCGCCTTTGGAAGCGGTTGCGGAGGCGGCTGCGGCCAGATCGAGCGCCAGATCAAGACCAAGGGCGAATGGGGCGGCGGCGGAGGCGGCGGCAACGACAACTGGACCGGTCCGTTCAGTTGCGTTCCGCAATCCGTCCAGGTCTGCCAGGCAGGACAGGCTGGTTGTTTGGCCTTGTCCATTAACGCGGCCATCCAGTCGGGCGCTAACTTCGCCGGGGTTGGACTCGACGGCGTTAATTTCCAGGTCCAGGGACCAATCTCGGTGACCGGCGATCTGGCCATTGCCGTCAACGGTACCTTCAGCCTGCAGAACTATGCCACTCTGAACTCGACCCTCTTTGCCGATCCCAGCGCCCAGGTGCAGATCGGCTGGGGTAGCGGATTGACGGGAGGCGTTACCACTGAGTCCTTGTCGGGTCTGCAGGCCGTTGCCACCACTCTGGCCAGCGCCGACGCGGCTCTGACGCCCACTCAGACCATCAACAACATTCAGTCTTCCGTCACCATTACCGGCGACGGCGGCCAGAATGTCATCAGTGTGCCCGGCGGCATCAACCTCGGGTGGGGCGGCACCATTACCATCCAGGGCGGAGCTTCCGACACCTTCATCTTCAACGTAGCGAACGGGATGACCCTGAATAACGGCGCGACCATCAGCCTCTCCGGTGTCTCGCCGGGTCAGGTCCTGTTCAATTTCTCAGGTGCGAGCGAAATCAGCATTGGGTCCTCCACCACAACCGGTATATTCCTGGCGCCCAGTGCCGAGATCAAAATCAGCTATGGGAATCACACCAGCGAATTTATCTCGGGGACTCAGCTCATACTTGACTGCAACAACACGGTGGTTACGGCGCCCTCCTGCTCGCAGTAGCGGCAGCCAAGGCCCAGGCTTTAGCCTGCGAGCAGACCAGCAAAAAAAGGGCTCCGGTCATCCCGGAGCCCTCTTTGTGCATAGCCTCAAGCCGCAGCGAGCGAGCCTAATCGGTCCGCGGCGTCAACAATTGCCGATACCCTAAACTCTCCACGTCTCGGAACATCGGCGTTCCTGGCGGCAGCCCGTAGGGAACTTCGAAATCCGTGTCGAAGTAGTAGTCGCGGAGCGGCGGCCGATACACCGTATACGTACAGCACTTGAACATCCCCGTGTTGTACGTGTTGTAGTACATCTCCACCATCGACCCGCCGTAATGCATGCTGTTCCCGCTCCAGTCTTCCAGGAATCGCAGGAAGTTGCCTATGCCTCCGTCCGTTCCCTCCGGGTAGTTATTGGGATTGGTTTCCCAGGCAGAAGGGTACGGGAACGTCATGGTTTTGCCCGCCGCCGCCGCTACGCGGTAGTAACTGTCGCTCGCGGAATTGCGGTTCCCTTGCGGCTGCGCTGGCGTATCCAGAGTGCTGTTATAGTCGTTCCAATTGTCCGACAGAAAAGTGACCGTATCGGCAATGATCGCCGCCGGAACGTGGATCGGACTGGTGTTGTCCGGTCCCGGCTGCCCGCCGCTTTCTTTGGAAAAGAACGTGTCCGACGAGTTGCTGTTGTAGTCGCCTTGCACGTACACCGGATTCTCCGAGGCTACCGTAAACCCGCCATAGTAATCCGTCGATTTGCCGTTCACCGTAACAACAACCGGTGACGGGCTTATCGGCAGGTTGCCCAGTGATCCATCCACCAGCTTCAAAACGTGGCGCGCTCCGCTCACCCAGTTCTTGCGGCCCGTCGTCCCGCACGTGGTTATGCGCGGGTTGAATGGGTTGGGCGGACTCGCGGTATTGATCTGCGCATTCAGATTGGTGCTTCCATTCCAGAAACCCAACCCCTCGTTGGCCGCGCCAAAATCGTCCAGATACCCATTCTGATTGGTGTCCTCGCCAGTCTCGGCGGGCGGCCCGTTGGGATAGCCGTCGGCCTGGCTCGGGTTGATCACATCTTCCAGTCCCGAGTCTCCCGTCTAGGCCGCCGGGCCCGTGGGGTTCATCGGTGGATTCGGGTTCATCAACATTCCTCGCCGGTCGGAGAAATACAGGATGTACCCGTTCTGGTGAACGTAGTCCACCTTCGTGCCGCTGCCGCTTGTCGACGCCAGCCACTTGGCCAGGTTGCCCACATCGATTTCCACCGCGTTCATCACGCCGTTCACCGCGCACGTATCGTTTCCGGCTCCCTGGTATGTCGTTACGTCGCGCGTCTCGCCTTCCCGCGCGTCGTAGAAGTTGATCGGATACCAGTTGTATTCGGTAAGGCTCTGCGGAGTCGCCGAGCTCTGCGGGCTGGCCACGGGACTTGTTGGCGTCAACCCAAAAGCCCATTCTCCTCCTGATCCGGTCACTCCCTCCGCTTGCGCCGTCAGGTCGTAAGTAACCTCTGGCGGTTGCCCGCTCCAGGCCGAGCACGTCTTCGTCGAACCGCTCCCCGCGTAGGTGGTGCAGCTCGGCGCGGTCGCGGTGGTGCTCACCGAGCCGTTGCCATCGCGATCAGAGGGCTCCTGGAACAGCAGAATCGCGTTCGGCGTGATCGGGTTCGTCCCCGGCGAAGTCGGCGGCGACGTGCCCCGCGCAAATCCCAGTTGCAGCCATTCGTTGGTTACCGGATGCCAGTTGCCCGACGAGTCCACATATTCCACTCGCAGGTAGCCGTCAATCAGGCTCCAGGACGACGTCGATCCGGAGGCGTAGTTCGTCGAACCAACCGGATTCGGCGAAGCCCAGTACGGATACGCGGGCGTCGACGGACAGCCCGTCGGCACCACCACCCCGCCCGTGATTGTTCCCGACGGAGGACACAAGCCCGTTACCAGCGCCGGTGCGCCGCTCGGTGGAATCTGGTAAGCCGGCGAGTTCACCGCCCCAACCGCACCCGGATTCGGATTAGCCGGTTGCAGCCCCTGTTGCGTCGGATAAGGATTGGCCGTCCACGGCGTTGGCGCATAAGCCCAGTCCATCGTGCACGACGACGAACTGGTACAGTTCGTCATCCACGGAACCACGTTCGACGCCGACGCGAAATACAGGTTGAACGTATAGCCGCTTGGCGCCGACCCGAACGTGGTCGAGTTGTAACTGCCCGACGGGATCGTGATTCCCCACTCGTTAATGCCATTGCTGACCGAGCTCCCGGTCTGCGCTGTCAACTGCGCCGCCGACAGATTCGCCAGCCGCACGTTGTTCGAGTCGGAAGCCCCGCCCGGAAGGTCGGCCGGGTCGTCGTCCAGCAGCACGTGAATCTGCGCGATGTTGTATTCGCGCGCCTGGCTGAGCGTGACCGAGTCTCCCGAAGTCGGCCGCCGGATCAGTTCATAGTTGTGCACCGTGCCGCCTACAAACGGCAGCTTCAACTGCGTGGCGCCCGTTCCCGTTTGTCCCGACGTCTTGTTTCCGTAGTCCGCGTTGATGATTTCCCCGTTCACGCTCGAGGAGAACGTATTGAATGCCGAGTTGTAGCTCGAAGCATACGTGGCGATGTTGAAAGCCGTGTTATAGTCCGCCGCCGGCGGTGCTCCTCCCATCCCGCTCACGCTGCCGTCCGCCGGCAGCAGCTGCACGCATGTGCCCGACGCCGATCCCGGATACGGACAGTCTCCGTCCGCGGTGGGAATGAATACTTGGCCGGTATCCCCGGTCGCAGCCGTAGTCAAAGTGTTCGGCAGGTTGTTGGTGACCACGTTGCCAAAGGCTTCCAGCTTGTCGTGAAACGTGATCGTGTTGTTGGCCGCCACCCCCAGATAAAGGTCCCCGTTCGCGTGGATGCGTCCGGCAAAATTCAGCGTCGGGTTATTGAAGAACGCGCAATCTCCTTCGCAAAAGGTTCCGTACTGAAACACCGGTATCAGCGCAATCTGCGCCTGTCGCATCATGCTTACTTCCTGCCCGCCCATACTTTGTGCCGTGGTCGTCATACTCACCGGCATGACCTGTGCAAACAGACCCTGCTCTGGTCCGGAAGCGATCTGTCCCCAGCTGGAAGTCGGCGTCGCGCTCTGCTGCAATGACGTGGAGCTGCTGCAGTTCACTACCGTCCCGCCGCTCGTCGTTCCCGTGGCCTGCACCTGATACTGCGTAAACGTGATCCCTGGAATCGTCGGCGCCTGGCTGTTCACGCTGCAGATCTGGTAGATGGTCGGCGCCTGCGCATTCTGGATCGCCGCGCTCAGCTGCATGTACATCGCCTCAATGCCGCCTTCGGCCGCGTGGAAGGATATGTCATTCTGCAGATCGGTCCCTCCCACCATGCCTTCTGTGTTCACCATCATCATCAGCCCGATTGCAATCCCGGAAATCAGCAGCAGCAGTAACAAGGATGCAATCAACGTGAATCCTTTGGTTTTCAGTCTGGGCTTCCTCATATCGCGACTCCCTGTAAGCGTGCTCACCTTTGTTTCCTTACCGCTCGTTTTCGCCATCCCCTTCATTAGTTGTTGTAGTCGTTCACGTACGTCAGATTTCGTGGACACACCGATGTCTGCAAATCCAGCCTCTGATAACCGTTGGCTAATCCGTACAGCGCCGACTGTAGCGAACTGTCAATCGCCATATTCTGAATGTTGATCTGCGTGACCTGGTTGGGCAGCATGCCGCTGGAAGCGCCCGAGGGAGTGCATCCGTCCGTTGCCGCCCCCGGATTGGTGCACCCTACTGCCAGCGTGGTCGTGGCGGTGTTGAAAAGGTTGTAGGTGAACTTCAGGTACGCCAGGTCTTCCGCTACCGCCACCGGGGAGTGCCCGCTGATCTGCCGCATCAGGCGCGGTGGACTTACCGTGTTGTCGATGTAATACGTGATCACTTCAATCCGGTTTGCATACCCTGTCTTCACCGAGCCCGAAGTGTACTGATAGGCCAGGCTGTATTTGACCGTCGTCCCCTGGTTCATGTTCAGCACATCACTGGCGGCAAACGGCACGGTGTATGTGGTGACGCTGCCGCTCGTGCTCGACGTGACCGCTCCCGTAACTTCAGCCACCACCGGCGTCGTGCCGAAGTAGAACAGCACCAGGTCGCCCGCCATCAATCCCTGGGCGGCGTCGTTCACCGCCTGCGGCGTCGTGCCCGAGGGCGCCGTGCAGTTCGAGCTCGTCGAGGAAGGCAGAACGAAGGTTGCTGTGGTCGCGCTCGCTGCCGTCGCTGTGTAGCAGTCCAGATACAAAATCGGGTCCGTATACACCACCGTGATGATGTCGGTCGGCCCCTGCGCCGTCAAAAGCGTGGGCCCGTCATCGTATCCCGGCAGCAGCCCGTATAAATAGCGAGTCGTTCCCTGCTCCGGGTACGACACGGAAGTGCCGTTGAGGTAGCAGGTTTTCGTTTGGTCGCACCCATACACCGGAGCCGTCGAACTCGGCAGCGGGATGGCCACGGTCGGCCCCAAACCTGCGCCCGCCAGACCTAGGTCCTTGGTCAGGATGTTGGAAGCGGCGCGGAAATTTTCCTGCATCTCCGCCCTTTGCGTGGCGATCCAGGTCGCGTTCAGTCCCTGGATGTAAATCTGCACCGCCGCCGCCAGCACAATCGCTCCCAAAGCCAGAGCGATCGTCATTTCCAGCAAACTGAACCCGGCGGCGCGTTTGATTTGGCAATTGCTCATACATCCACTCTTATTGGAACTCTGAAATCAGGGAATTCAGCGTGTAGGTCTGCTGCAGTCCCGCTTGCGGGATCGTGTACTGGATCGTGATCGTTACGCTGCGGAGCGTGGGATCCACGGTCGTGATCGTGATCTGGCGCTGGTAACCCGTCAACGGAATGAACGTGTCGTCCGCCGTCTGGAAAATCCCGTCCGGCCCCGGGTCCTGCAGCGTCTGCTCGCCCGAAGCCGCGTCATCAGCGGTCCCATACACCCCGTCCGCCCCGGCGTTATAAATCGGCATCCATCCGGTCAGGAACGCCCCGCAACTGGAGGCCCCGCTGATGCACTGCGTCGACCCCACGTTCTGCAGTGCGTCCCAGTTGAACTCCGTCGAATTGCGCGCCGTGATGATGCTCTCGTAGGCTTCGTTGGCCAGTTGCTTGGCAATCGTGTTCTGCTGCGAGGCTTGCGTCGCTTCCAGGGCCAGTCCGAACACGCCCAGCAGGCTCACCATCCCCACCGTCAGCACCGTCATCGAAATCATCACTTCGATCAGCGAGAACCCGCTCTCCGCTCGTTTGCCCGCTCCCGAGTTCGCTTTCTTGATCAATTCCGCACCCATACGTAGGTCCCCCCGCTTTGGGGATATACCCGCCATCCGTGAATATGCCCGGTGCCGCCCCACAGCGTGACCGCCCGCGAAGTCAGCAGTTGTCCCGGAAACGCGATGTACACCACTCCACCATCCCAACTGCCGGAACAGTTGCCCGTGCCGTCCTCGGAGTCTTGCGCCGACCCGTCGGGGCAGAAATACACCGTGCTCGCCCCTCCCGTGCCGCCATTGGCGGTGTAGCCAAGATCAATGGCCAGCAGCGACGAATTGAAGTAGTTGTCTGGCGCCGTCGCTTTGGTGGCAGGAAGTCCGCTGATCGCCACAAACTGGACATCGGGCGGAAGCTGATACGTCGCTGAGCTCTGCTCGCCCTGAAATTGCCCCGCCCCCGTGGGCAACACCGGCGCCACCACGATCGTGTTCGGCACCGTCGCGTTCTGGAATGTCACCGAATACGAAGTTCGCTGCGCCACCGCATTGTCGCGCGCCCGCCGCATCGCCGAGATGGTCGTGTTGTACGCATTCACCACGTGTTGCTCTTGCATCACCGGCACCAGGCTCATCACCGCGAACACGCTCGCCGTGAGCCCGAGCGCAACCACTATCGACATTTCAAGCAGGCTGAACCCGCTCGCCCGCTCCTTCTTCTGTTGTCTCTCGATCCGCATCGTCATTTCGCCCGCCCCAGCCGGCAACATGACCAAGTGCCCGGCAAGCGAGTGATCCCCCAGCGATTAAGCCTGATGACTTAAGGCTAGAGAGCCCTCGCGGGTGCGTCAAAGTACGGGCGTACATGAGACCTTCGGACAGTGGACTTTCGTAACTATCCCCGCTTTCCCTTGCCCGCCATTCCGCACCCGTCCTGACCCGCTCCCCTCGCACCGGCCAGGCCGTATCGATCGGGCGTTGTCTTCCTCGCTCCCCTCAGAGAAAATGTGAGAATGAATCCGAATCTCGCCTTCATTTCCGGGCTGAAAGTGCCGCGCAAGCTCCTTCTCCTGGCCTTCGCCTCGCTGCTTTTCGCCGTCACTCTCCCCGCCCAGATGCTCCTCTTCGATCGCCCGCCCGCCGGCTCCAGCGAATATCTCAGCCTGCCCAAAACGCAGGACGGCTTCCTCGCCGATGATTTTCAGGTCGGCATCGCCAAAGAAGACTGGGTCATCGATCACATTCGCGTCTGGGCCGACGCCGATCCCAAGGCCGTTTCGCCCCGTGCCCTCGGCGACATTGCCAAGAAAATCAGCCTCATCGGTGGCATTGCCCCCGATCCGCCCAAGCCCGGCCAAAAAGATTGCGATTGCCATAATCTTCCCGTCCTCAAGTCCGCTTCGGTCGAACCGGACGGCGATTCCACCGACAATACCGACGTCAAAATCAAATACGTGGAGCTACCCAGCGGCCCTTCTGCCTGGCAGATCGATTTTCAGGGTCTGCGCTGGTCCGTTCCCGGTGGCGACGCCATTCAGTTCCGTCCTCGCCGATACCTACTCCGGCTACACGTGGCACGCTATCGGCGCGCCCTCGACCGCCGACTCCCTGCGCGTTTTCTCCAGCGCTGGCAAGCTGCTCAGTCAGTTTCATCGCGATCCGCCCGCCAGCATGAACATCCAGGTCTGGGGCCACCTGCTCGCCCGCATCTCTATTCGTCCCGATGGTCAAAAGCTTCGCGTCATCCTCTGGAACACTCCCGGCGTCGACACGGCTCAGGTCGACTCCTCCACCCTCCGCTTCGGCCCGCGCAATGCTTCCCCCCGCGATGTGCGCAAAGACGATGCCAACCCCACCGGCAAACTCGCTCTGGTCATGGATTTTTCCATCGCCGAGAGCGGCATCGCTCCCCACAGCCTCAACGCCTGCCTCACCGGAAAACGCTCCGACGGTGCGCCCTTCGAGGGCTGCGACCTGTTGCCCCACTGAGGGCATTCCGCCTCAAGTCCATTGATTTAGAAACCTTCCGTTTGCGACCGGCGCCCTTGCCCCGCATCTAACAGTTGGTGTTAGCATTAAGGGTTTGCTGGCGCGCCCGCTTGAAGGCCCGCCTGCACCTATCTACTCCCGGAGGAGACAATTTTGGCAAGCAACGTCATCGTCGAGGTAACCGACGCCAACTTCGATTCGGATGTTTTGAAGTCCGATAAACCCGTGCTCGTGGATTTCTGGGCCGCCTGGTGCGGTCCCTGCCGCGCCATCGCCCCCATCGTCGATGAGCTCGCGACCCAATATCAGGGCAAAGTCACCGTCGGCAAAATGGATGTCGACCGCAACGCCGCCACCCCCATGCGCTACAAGGTCACCGGCATCCCCACTCTGTTGGTTTTCAAGAACGGGCAGGTCGTCGAGCAGCTCGTCGGCTACCGCTCCAAAGACGACATCCAGAAGGCCCTCGACCGCCACCTGGGGTGATTCTTTTGTCCGGGAAGAGTTGGCTCAACCGTGGAAGAGCGGCCTTTTAGGGCCGCGTAAGTATAGTTGAAAAAGTCGGGGCTTCAGCCCCGGGCGTAGCGATACAAGTACTTCGTTCGGCAGCCGCTAAGCAGCCGCGGGATTGCTCATCCCTACGCAATTGGTCGTTCCAGATGGCTGACTCCCCGGCGGCTCGCATCGCGCCTTTCCTGGCGACTAAGACCTAAAACCTGAGACCTGATTTCTGACGACTGCTCGCTGACAGCTAGTATTTTCTCAGCACCCCAATCACTCTTCCCTGCACTTCCACATCCGCCGCCGGAAAAATCATCGGCTTCATCGTCGCATTCGAGGGCTGCAGCCGGATCTTTTCCCCTTCCCGGAAAAATCTCTTCAGCGTCGCATCCGACCCGTCCACCAGCGCCACCACAATGTCTCCGTTGTGCGCCGTCTTCGTCTTTTCCACCAGCACGTAGTCGCCGCTCAAAATCGCCTCGTCCTGCATCGACTCACCCCTCACTTCCAGCACAAACACGTCTTTCGAGCGCACAAAATCCGCCAGCGAAATCGTCTCCGGGTTCTCCACCGCCTCAATCGGACGCCCCGCCGCAATCCGCCCCACCAGCGGCAGCACCACCCCCGTATTCACCGCCATCGACTGTTTCAGCTTCCCCTTCGGAGGCAGCAGATCGATCGACCGGCTGCAGTTGTAGTCCCGCGTCAGCAGGCCCTTTTTTTCCAGATTGGTGACGTGCTTGTGCACCGTCGCCAGAGAATTCAGCCCCATCGCCTCCCGGATTTCCTCAAACGAAGGCGAATATCCCTTCTCCGAAACAAAGCGCGAGATGAAGTCGTAGAGTTCCCGTTGCCGCCGCGTGATCGCCATGGGCAAAGCTTAGGCGAAGAAGAAGCGAATGTCAAGAGTCAGGCGAGCACCTTCACCGCTGTCGGCCGCCGCCCCCGTACAACACAATTTGCACCCAGTACGTCCCCCCAGAATAAGTTTTGCTGGTTGCAAAACAGACACCCACGGAAGCGGTGTCAATTCTCGGATCATCCCGCCCGATTTGCAGGCTTTCTGGCAAGCTTCCCGGGTCAAGGGTGGTAAAGGTGAAATTGCGGACGCTGCTCGATGGCCCGCTGCTATACCAGGCCACGCGACCGCCATACGGATTCACCGGCTCGGCCTTGAGCGAATCTTTCTTGGCCATCTCGCACGCCGATTTTCGCAGTTGCGGCATCTTCACGATGTTCAAGCGCCCAAGTTTCGCCTTGGTCCGGGCCTCCTGCAGAGACTCGACCAGCAAGTCCTCCACCTCGTCCGCCGACAGCGACTGCAACGCCCGCACCAGGTTGACGACGATAAACCACTCTCCTCCACTCTGCATTTGGGCCACGCCGGCCAGCGAATACGACGGAACCAGCAAGACCTTCTGAATGTCGTCCCGCTTTAAGACATCGGGAACATGATCCAGGTCAGGGACCTGCAGCATGACCTCCCCTGCCGCTCCTCCGGTTACCTGCGCCATTCTCACGCGTTCCAGCAGCGAGGGTTCGCCTTCAAACTGGTTCGAGATTTGCCCATTCTTCACAAATTCGCCCAGATGCAACGCCGCCGCATCGTCGATCCGCTTGTCATGATTCAGAATCTTGAGCCCAGCTTTCGTGCGAGCATCATTGATCATCAATAAGAGCTTCTCGTTTGGGTCATCGGTGGGAGTCTGAACTGGCCATGCATTCTGAGAAAACACCCAGAAGACCAAAATTAAAAGGCTCAGAAGGCCAACGCTCCTATTTCCTCTAACATAAGCCCTATCTCTTCTACCACCGTACGACAAGAGCATGGAAGACTCCTTCTTAGTATCGATATTGGGTGCTGGTAAGTGCTGTTACTCGACGGCCATTTCACCACGCAGAACTTGGATGGTCAACTTGAATCGGAGCCTCAGAGAATGCCGAGGCGTGCCCCACTCAAGCCCGGTTTTGGCTTGAGTGGGGATTTTCCCGCTGCGTCGGCCTGCCGGCAACACGCCATCGTGAGCACATTGCCGCTTGCCTTTTCCCATCTCGCCCGTCAATCTCCACATATGCGCACCCTGCTCATCCTCTTCCTGCTCGCCGCCGCTTCCTTTGCCCATCCCCAAACACCCCAACTCCCTCATCCTGACGCTGTCCGGATCCACGAGTTCTATCGCCTCGCGCCCGAAATCGCCGACCAGGTCTGGCCGGGCTGGTCCCAAATCCCCGCTCCTCTGCTCCTGGTCACCAAGGACGCTGAATTTCTCACTCACTATCCCTCGCCGCCCGCCGGCTTCACCAAGGTCGCCGACGATCTCTACGCGCGCCCTCACCAGTTTTCTCCCGATCTGCTGGCCACCTTCCCCGCCTTCGGCCCGCCCGACGTCATCGTCATTGGCGAACCTGAAAACACCGAAGCCAAAACCAGCACGCCCTGGCTGATCACTTTAATGCATGAGCATTTCCATCAATTCCAGGACAGCCAGTCCGGCATGACCGCGGCCGTTACCGCCCTGCATCTGGATCACGGCGACACTTCCGGCATGTGGATGCTCAACTTCCCGTTCCCCTACGACAAGCCCGAACTGGGCCGTTCGTTCGCCCAATTGCGCGACCTCTTATTGGCGGCCTTGCGCGAGCCTGATGAATCCCCCTTCCGTCTCGCCGCCCGGCAATATATCGTCGAGCGCAAGAAGTTTTTCTCTCAGCTCTCCGCCGACGACCGAAAATATCTGAGTTTTCAGCTTTGGCGGGAAGGCATCGCCCGCTATGTGCAGGTCAAGTCCGCCGAAGCCGCGGGCGGCTATCGCCCCACTCCCGAGTACGCCGCGCTCGCGGACTACGAGTCCTTCGCAAGCTACGCCGCCCGCGCCCGCCGCGACACTTTGCACGAACTTGAACAGGCAGACCTCGCTCAGTGGAAGCGCATTGTCGTTTATTCCTTTGGCGCCGCCGAGGGCTTTCTGCTCGATCGCATCAATCCAAACTGGCGAGACGGCTATTTCCAGCACCCGCTTACTCTGGATCCCTATTTCGAAACTGACACCCTGCGATAAGATAAGGGGCTGCACCCGCGTGTCCCACTAGCTCTCGCGGTTTTCGAGACGCCTGGGCTTTCTCCTCGGCTCCCAATTTCCTGTTGGCGCGATAAAGGCGGCTTCGCCAGACAGCCTGATGTCGCTCTTCGATGCTGAGCTCCCGGATGTACAATTCGAGCCGTCTCGTCAATCCAGGAAGGTTTTGGGAGGATCAACGTGATCCAGAGAATTTTTTTCGCTTTCCTGCTTTGTTCAACCGGTATCTGCTTTGCCCAAAACTCGGCAAAGCCGCTTGTGCTCATCAAGGCTGGGAGTTTTTTCGATGCCCATAGCGGACGCTTCAGCAAAAACCAGGCCATTCTGGTTGAAGGTGATCGGATAAAGGAAGTAGGCGATGCCGCGACGGTCAGTGCCCATGCCGCTGGCGCGACAACGATTGACCTCTCGAAGTACACAGTCCTGCCGGGCTTGATCGATTGTCACGCTCACGTCCTTTCGAACCCGAAGGATTACTCGGCGACCCGAGATCTGAGAATGTCGTCTCCCCAAGCCGTGCTCTGGGGATATCACAACGTGCAGATTTGGCTAGCAAAAGGGTTCACCACGCTAAGAGAGGCTGGCGAGTCCGATCCCGCCTACGGACAATTGGCTCTCCGCGACAGTATCAACACCGGCCTGGTGCGCGGCCCGCGAATTCTCTCCGCGGGGAACTTCATCTCCGTCACCGGCGGGCATGGCGATGCTGACCCGCTCGCTCCCGACCAAGCCCTGCCGCGCCGCTCTAACCTCGCTGACAACGTGGATGAAGTTGCGGTGGCTGTGCGCCATGATCTGAAATACGGAGCGGACTGGATCAAATTGATGGCCACGGGCGGCGTCAGCGATGTCCTCAGCGACTTCAACGTGCAGGAACTGAGTGAAGAGCAAATGACAAAGGCAGTGGAAGTTGCCCATCGCGCGCACAAGAAAGTCATGGCGCACGCCGAAGGCCCTGATGGTATCAAGGCCGCTGCCCGCGCCGGCGTCGACACGATCGAGCACGGCACCATGATGGACGAAGAGGGTGCAACTCTGATGGAGCAGAGGGGAACGTGGCTGGTTCCGACGCTGGAAACATTTCAGCGCGGAGCCACTGACGTGTATCCCGGCCAGTCCCCAATAGAAACTGAGAAGAGCAAGGCCATAGTCAAGTTCCAGGCAGCGGCGTTCCACCGGGCGCTGAAGCATCATCTGAAGATCGCGTTCGGAGTGGACGACGATCCCGACTATCTGGATCGCGAGTTCGTAGCTTTGGTCAGCGGAGGCATGACGCCTGTCGAAGCCTTGCAGGCCGCGACCGTGCGTGGTGCAGAACTGCTGGGATTATCGGAACAGATCGGCAGTCTCGAGGCTGGAAAGTTCGCTGACATCGTTGCTATCGACGGCGACCCGCTTGCCGACATCAAAAACATGGAGAAGGTGGCCTTCGTTATGAAAGGTGGCGAGGTGATCAAGTAAGGAGCCTATGACGGATTGAGTGTGGCCTACTTCAGAAGTATGCGGTTCTTAGCCCCAGGGGGCGAGGAGTTAACTACTTCTTCTCTTTCTCTGTCGTCTTCTCCACCGGTCGCGCTGGCGTTCCATCCATTTTCACATAATGCGCGTACCACGCGAGGTACCGTTCCATCCGATCCTTCAAGTGCGATGGTGTCTTGAACTCGTGATACTCGCCCGGATACACCACTAATTCCGTCTCTTTCCCCAGGCTCTTCAACGACTGGTACATCTGCTCACCGCCCAGGATCGGGACATTCCAATCAATATCTCCCCCCATAAACAGCGTGGGCGTGGTCACGTTCGCCACCTTCCCATGCATCGACACACGGTCCCACACATCACGGTTCTCCCACGGACGCCCCAGTTCTGTCTCGTAATCCAATGTGTACTCATCATGCCCGTACATCGAATCGAACTTCGTTGCTCCGGCCCCCGAGATCGCCGCCTTGAAGCGCGCCGTCTGCGTGATAATGAAGTCCGTGGAAATCCCACCGTATGACCACCCGCCCACTCCCAACTTCCCTGGATCGACCAGTCCCTGTGCGATTGCGTAATCGACCATCGCCATGTCGTCCTGAAAATCCTTGTTTCCCCAATCCGCAAAAATCGCCTTCGCGTAATCCTCTCCGCGTCCTGTCGACCCACGTGGATTCGGATACAGCACCACATACCCGTTCGCCGTCAACAACTGCGCGAGGTCTGTGAACTCCGCGTAGTACGACCATACCGGACCGCCATGCGGCCGCAATATCGCGGGATACTTTTTTCTCGGAACATAATCGAGAGGCTTGTACAAGAATCCGCGAACCGTCGTTCCGTCTTTGCTCTTGAAGCTTACGTACTCGGGCATCGACAGCTTCAATTGGGCCATCAATGCGTCATTCGTCTGCGTGATCCGCTTTGGTTCTCCGCCCTCCGCACGCATCGTGAAAACTTCCGACGGCCGCTCGGGCGTTGTAATCAACGCCGCCACCACTCCGTTTCTTGCTACCGTGTACGCGTACAGCATTAGCCGCCCGCCAATCAGCCGCGTCACCTCTCCGCCGGCCGCAGGCACTTTGCACAAGTTCTGCGCCCCGTCGTCATCTGCGATGAAGTAGACGAACTTCCCATCCGGCGAGAATCGCGGGGTGCTTGCCATCCGATCAAACGCCTTTGTCAGCACCTTCGCCTCGCCACCCGTCGCTGGCGACACCGCCACATGCCTCGTCGAGTAATCCATCAGTTTCGGATCCAGTTGCGTCACGTACGTAATCCACTTCCCATCGGGTGACCACGCTGGGTGTGTATCCGGTCCTGGATTCGTCGTTACTTGCGTCAGATGCACGCCCTTGTCCGTGTTGTCCGACGCCACCACAAAAATGTTGCGATCGTAATTCCGGTCCGGATCTGGCATTGTTCTCTTGCTTGAGAACGCCAGCCACATCCCGTCCGGTGACCACGCCGGCGCTTCATCATCGAAATCCCCGGAAGTCACCTGTGCCATTTTCTTGGTCGCAATGTCGAACACATACAAATGCGTACGTCGCCGATCCAGATATCCGACTTCATCCGACTTAAACGCGTACCGGTCGACTACGATGGGCCGTGGCGCCTTGCTCTTCTTCGACTCTGCATTCTTCTCTCCGGCCTCACCATCCGCCTCGTCCTTCGCCTTCTCCTTCGCTGCCGCCATCTCCTCCGGCTTCGGATCCCGTAGCACCACCACCATCCGCTTGCTGTCCGGCGCCCACGCAAAATCCTCAACGTCTTGCACCGTATCGGTGATCTTCTGCGCTTCACCACCTTGCCGGTTGAGCAGATACACCTGGGTTTTGCCGTCATTCCGCTCCGACAGGAACGCCAGGTACTTTCCATCCGGACTCCATCGCGGATGCGTTGACTTCTCATCCTCCACAGTCATCGCGATCGCCTCGCCCCCCGCCGACGGCACCATCCAAACCTGCGTGTGGCTCTTGTCCTCTTTCAGTGATGTAGTCTCCACTGTGTATGCCACCCAGGCTCCATCCGCACTAATCTGCGGATCATCCACCGCTTTAACTTGAAAAGTATCATCGACGGTGATCGCCCGCGGCGCAGGCGGCACTGGTTGTCCACTCGCCAAAATCGACGCGAAAACCCATCCCATCCATATACCGGAGGCAGCCATCCGACGCAGTTGCATTTGTCCATTCCTTGTGAATTTACAGGTGCATTGTTCGCACACGGCTAAACAAAATCAGTGATGCCGGTCACGGCGTCGGGGAAAGAAAAGGGAAGGCCTCCCGGCCGTCGGGGTTCGCCAAGATTGGATCGGACGCGAGAGCGTGACTTTTCAGCAATGAGTGGGAGCGGCGAATCTGTTGGATCAAAATGTCACGGACGCAGTGCCAGTAACGACAGCTTTCAGCGCACGATCGGCGTTGCTGTGCGAAGCCTTGCCAATGGAGAGTCTTGCCTCAGTGCAACTTTTCCCATCCATAAAGTGCAAGTTTTTTCAGACTGGCATATTTGGGGAAAGGGTGTAGACTTGAGTGCGGTCCTGTGGCCAGGAAGGATTCGTCTGGCCAAGCAGGCGCCCAGTCCCCCCACCTGGACTTGAATCTACATGCCTGATTTAGTCGGAGTGTCTTCCGAAGGTTGTCAAGACCACAGCAGGAACAGACTGTCTTCCAGGTTGTCACCGTCAAAGGAGAATACGAGATGATTCGAAGATTTGCTCTATTCGCGCTTATGGCCGTCGTTACCGTGGCGGTTATGAGCGTCGTTTCTCAGGCCGAACCCCAGTCTCTTTTAACCCGCAACGTGCCCGAGGCCGTAGCCAATGGGCAGGCACAATTTCTTAGCCGCCTCCCCGCAAACCAGTCTATGCGTTTCGACATCGTTCTGGCGCTTCGTCACCCGGCAGATTTGCAGAATTTTCTGCACGAAGTCTACGATCCCACCAGCCCCACTTATCGTCATTTTGTCACGGTGAAGGAATTCGCCGACAGATTTGGTCCCACGCAGGAAGACTTTAAGACCGTCATCGGTTTCGCAAAAGCGAACGGTTTCACAGTGGTGAACACCACCGCTAACCGCATGGACGTCGTGCTCACCGGTTCGGTGGCCAACGTCGAGAAAGCTTTCCACGTAACCATGGGTCTCTACCAACACCCCACGGAAAAGCGCCCCTTCTATTCTCCCGATCGCGCGCCGACCGTGGATCTGCCGCTGCAACTCTCGCACATCTCGGGTCTGGACAACTATTCGCTCCCGCACACCCTGCTGTCGCGCAGACCCGAGGGCTTGGCCAAGTCTGAAGCGCAGTATGGTTCCGGTCCCGACGATTCTTTCCTCGGCAGCGACATGAGAGCGGCGTACTACGGTGAAAGCGTTCTCACCGGTGCAGGCCAGTCTCTCGGCTTGCTGGAATACCTCGGTACCGACCTGGCGGACCTCGAGACCTACTACAACAACGTTGGCCAAACCGAAGCAGTGCCCATCACTTTGTATTCTACGGACGGAAGCCCGGTGACCTGTTATGCCGATGAAGGCTGCGACGACACCGAGCAGACCATCGACATGACGCAGGCTCTGGGCATGGCCCCTGGCATGGCCAGCCTGGTAATGTTCGTGGGATCCACCGACACCGCCCTTCTGAATGGAATGGCGTCGTACAGTCCCCTCCCGCTGAATCTGAGTTCCTCGTGGTACTGGGGCGCGGATCCCAGCACCGACGACCCGATCCTCGAGGAAATTGCCTCTCAAGGACAGACCTTCTTTGATGCGGCCGGCGACGGCGAAGACTGGCAGATTAGCGGCTCCATCTGGCCCTCCGACTCCGCCTGGGTCCAGGGCGTGGGCGGCACTCAGGTGTTCACCCAAAGCCCCGCTGGACCGTGGGCCTCGGAAACCACTTGGCAGGATGGCGGTGGCGGCATTTCGCCCAACCACATTCCGATCCCTGACTGGCAGATTGCCACCGTTGAACAGTGCATCGATCCCTGCTCCACCACTTATCGCGACGGCCCGGACGTTTCCGGAAACGCGTATTGGAGCTATTACGTCTGCGCCGACCAGGAGGCCTGCACAGCAAACGAATACGGAGGGACCAGCTTTGCAGCGCCCATGTGGGCCGGCTATCTGGCTCTCGCCAATCAACAGAACGCTCAGAACGGCAATGCGCCGCTCGGCTTCATCAACCCGAGCCTTTACACCATCGGCTTGGGCAGCAACTACGACAATGATTTCCACGACATCACCACAGGCAGCAACGGCTATAACGCAACCGTTGGTTACGATATGGCCACTGGCTGGGGCACGATGAACGGTGCGGGCCTCATCAACTCCCTCTCCGGACCGCAAGGGCCGTCGTTCGGCCTGAGCGCCAACCCGGGTACGATCAGTATCGAGCAGGGTACCAGCGGAACCAGCACCATCACGGTTACCGATTACGCTGGATTTACCGGCAACGTCACGCTAACGGTCACAGGCGTGCCCAACAACGTGACTGCTGGCGTAAACCCGAACCCCACAGCTGCGACTAGCACTCTGACGGTTACGGCTGCGCCCAATTCAACTCCGGGAACGTATTTGCTGACCATCACCGGTGTTTCCGGGAGCCTGACAACTCAAACGTACGTCCAGCTCCAGCTGGCTGCCGCTCCACTGGTTACTCTCTCGCCGACCTCCTTGACGTTTAGCAAGGAAGTCGTGGGCGAGACCAGTAAA
>Ga0187784_10001454_pt1 | contig 18835 bp, 18 predicted proteins | sample 1015_SJ02_MP15_2_FD_132964 | JGI IMG/M metagenome (GOLD analysis project Ga0187784, IMG submission 132964) | Tropical peat soil microbial communities from peatlands in Department of Meta, Colombia - 1015_SJ02_MP15_20_MG | ecosystem: Environmental > Terrestrial > Soil > Wetlands > Peat | place...
CTGATCGACCTGCACGTCGAAAGCGTTGCCGCTGATCTGCGTCAGATCGTTGCCGAGCGAGTTGCGCGGATGCAGGATCAGCTCGCGCCACGCCGAGACAGAGGTCAGCGTGTTGTCGCCCCACTGATAGTTGGCCTCGTTCGAGACGCCCGTGATTCGCTGATCGAGATTGCCGAGGCGCGTCAGAGCCGGCTCATAGGGGTCGTTCACTAAATAGGGCCAGTGGATGCGGGAGGCCAGATTTTGCGCGTAGGTCAATACCGGAGCTCCATTCGCATAGAAGGGAAAGGTATTGCCGATCACGCCGCTGTAGTTGTTGTATTCGTCCGAGCGCGTGCGGTCGAAGATCAGGCGATCGGTTAACTCTTCGTGCGTATAGAGCAATTGGCCGCGGACACCCCAGCGGTTGTTGTTGAGGAGGCCCGCGCCGGTGACCTCATCGTGCAGCGCGCCGTCGCTCTTGTCGAGGAAGAAGGTCGCGCGATAGGCGAGCGTGTCCGGAATGATTGGACCGGTGACGTTGAGCTTTTCTGTGATGCGATCGCGATTGCCGAAGGAGGTTTCGACCGTCGCCGACGGCGTGAAGGACGGCGCCTGCGTGTGGATGATAACCGCGCCGACCGTGGTGTTCTTGCCCAGCAGCGTGCCTTGCGGACCGCGCGCGACCTCTAGCGATTGAAGATCTACGAAGTCGGCCCACTGGAAGCCGACATGCGTGTAGAACACATTGTCGACGATGAGACCCACCGAGGATTCCGAACCGTCCGCGCCGCCCGAGATGCCCGAGATGCCGCGAATCGTCATCGCCGAGGTGCGCGGATTGTTGATGTAGGGCACGAAGTTCGGAACCTTCTGCGCGAAGTCGGTCAACCGCTCGACGTGCTCCCGCTCCGCCGTCTTGGCGCCGACGACGCTGACCGGCAGCGGCACGTCCTGCGCCTTCTCCTCGCGCAGGCGCGCGGTGACCTTCACCTCCTCGACTTCCGCGCTCGCCGGGCCGGCGGCGGGCTGCGGCGCGGCCGCTGCGGCCGGCGGCGGCGGGGGGGCCGGCGGCGCCGATTGCGAGAGCGCTGGCGCCGAAAGCGCAACGCCGCCCATGAATGCGAAGGATGCGAGCTGCGTGCCGCGCATGAGCCGCGCGCGAAACGCAAGTGATGGACGCCTCATCTCGAACTCCCCTTGAACGCCAGATGCGTTGTGAGTGTTTATACCTACCAACTAAGTATGATTATAAAGCCGCGTCAAGCGCGTCAGCGGTCTTTAGAGGGCGCCTTGCTGCGGGATTTGATTAATTTTTGAGTCCTGTTGCCAAAGTACAACACTGGAATTCCGGGGGAAATGGTTAACGGCGTCCCTGGCGGCGAGGCCCGCGCCGAATGCCTTCCTCCCCCGTCGTTCCCCCGGGAAAAGGTTAACAGCCTATCATTATGATATGATTGAGCTTTAGAAGCCGCCGATATCGGCGTCCGCCGGAGGGGCGAATTGCAGTAGGACCGCAAGCGCTGCGACGACGGCGACGAAGAGCGCGACCGCGTGAAGGCTGCGCGAGGAAGGAATGGCTTCTCCCGGCTGCACGAGATGCGCGGGCTTCCTGCCGGTGATCATCGCGAGAATGATATTCTCGCGCTTCAAGCGCACATGCGCGACGACCGCGATCACGTGCACCGCGATCGCGGCGGCGATCCAATAAAAGATCTTTCGATGGAGAGAGGTGAGGCCGAGGCTCAGGGGCTTCGAGACGAGCCCCGCCAGCGGGCCAGCGTTGAAAATCTCGTCGTTGGCGAAGAGACCGAACGTCGCCTGCAAAGCGATCAGCGCGAGCAAGGCGACGACCATCAGCGCGCCGAGCGGATTGTGCCCCGCATAGCGCGTGCGCCGCCCGCGCCCGAGCGCGCTGACATAGCCGAGCACCGCCTTCGGGCCGCGCAGAAAATTGGCGAATCGCGCGTGTTGCGGGCCGAGAACGCCCCAAAGCACGCGAAAGCCGACGAGAGCGAGCACCGCGTAGCCGAACCACACATGATAGGCGAAATATTTGACGCCAAGCCGGTTCGTCACGAAGGCGCCGAGGATCGAGAGAACGAGCGACCAGTGAAATAGCCGCACCGGCCAGTCCCACACGAGGCGTTGCGGCGCCTTGGCGGGCGCTTGCGATGGCGCGAGGCGGTCGTTCTCGAGGGTCGTCATGGCGGCGGATCCGATGTACTCGAAGTCGAGGAGGCGACGAGACGCAGCCCCGCCGCCTCCTTGGGTCACTTGGCTTTGTAAGTGTCGTGGCAGCCCTTGCAGTCCTGGCCCAAGGCTGCGACCGCCGCCTTGAACGGCTCCGTCACGCCCTTTTCCTTTGAGACGACATCGACGAAAGCCGCGGCGTGCTCTTGAAACTCGTGCAGCTTCTTGTCGAAGTCCGCGCGGTTGCTCCACACGTCCGCCTTCGCCTTGCTCTCCGGCTCACCTAGATTGGAGCCCTCGGGAAAGTTCTCTCCCGGCAGGGCGGCAAGGAAGGCGATGCGCTGCGCGCGCTTCAAGGCTTCCGCGTCGTCATAGGCCACATTGCCCTTCACCACGGCGCCGAACCAGCGGAAGCTGTTGCCGATCAGCGTGTAGGCGGCCTTGCGGTTCTCGAGCGCGACCTTTGTCGGCGAAGGACCCGCGCCGCCGCCACCGCCGCCTGCGGGCGCATTCTGCGCGTTGGCGGAGGCGATCAGCGCCAGTGCGATTGCGGCGCCGATTGCTACTGATGCGCGACGCAGAGATTTGGTTGTTGGCATCGTCGATGTTCTCCCTGGCAAGCCTAGTGTTGGTGCTCGTCGCGCCATTTGCGCACGAAGGCGAGCGTCGATTGGACGTGCTCGATCGGGTTCAAGCTCGTCAAAGCGAAGACGATCTTGCCGCCGGCGACGACATAGGAAACGCGATTGGCGAGCGTTTCTCCCGAAGCGGAAGGCTGCTCGCGCTTCGCGTCGTAGGCGGTGATTGCGGAAAGACGAGCGTCGGCGGCGACCGGAAACTTGTCGCGGCATTCCTTAGTCGAGAAGTCGCGCTGCGTTTCGATCGTATCGCTCGAGACCCCGATAATGCTTGCGCCCGCCGCCTCGAAGTCGGCGGCGTGATCGGCGAACTCATGCGCTTCGAGCGTGCAGCCGCGCGTGAAGGACTTCGGGTAGAAGTAGACTACGACTGGCCCCTTCTTTTGCGCGTCGGCCAGCGCGAAAGTGAAGTCCTTGCCGCCGACCGCCGCCGGCAGCGTGAAATCGGGCGCGAGATCCCCGGGCTTCAGCGCCGCCTGCGCAGCGACGCCCCATAACGCGAGGCCCGTCGAGACCGCCAGTCGCGCCAAGGCGGACTTTCGCAAGGCGCAATTCCTCATGGCTTCGCCGGCGCCGGCGAAGCCGCGGCGGCGGCCGTCTGCGGCTGACCCTCGGGAGCCGGGCCGGCGGCGGCGTTGCGCGGCGGCGGCGGCGCAATCTTGGTCAATACGCCGCCTTCGTCCTGATAATCGAGCACGCCGATCGCGCCGACGACATGGTAGCCGAGCCCAGCAAGAATATCGCCGGTGGCGCCGGCGCGATGCGCGCGATTCGACACGACGACGATCAGCCGATCGTGCGGGATGAAGGAAAGATTCCTCTGCACGTCAGCCGCCTGAATGCTCAAATAGACCGGAAAGCCGCCGATTTTGGTCAGCTCGTCCGGACGGCGCACGTCGAGGACGAGAAGCTGCTCGGGCTTAGCCAGCAGCGCATCGAAGGCGAAGCGGTTGAGCCGCAGCGTTTTGTATGTGTAAGCCGGATCGTTGGCTGGCGTGACTGGCGCCGCGGGCGCCGGAGCCGCATTGGCCGAAGGCGCGGCGGCGGGAGCGGCGGGCGCTCCCTGTTGGGCGGCGGCGGGCGCAGAGGCGAGCGCCAGAGCGAAGGCGAGAATCTTTGTCGAGGTCTTCATTTGGGTCCTCTCGGGTGAAGAGCGTGAACGGCGCAATCCTCAACCGCGCAGATGCGCGTTGAAGAAGTCGATGGTGCGGCCCCAGGCGAGCTTCGCTGCGCCCTCGTCGTAGCGCGGCGTGGTGTCGTTGTTGAAGCCATGCTGCACGCCGGGATACACGAAGGCCTGATAATCGGCCTTGGCGGCTTTGAGCGCCGCCTCGTAGGGGGGCCAGGTCGCATTGATGCGATCGTCATTGCCGGCGAAATTCAAGAGCAGCGGCGCTTTGATTTTGGCGACATCCTCGATCGCCGGCGCGGCGCCATAGAAGGGAACGCCGGCGTCGAGATCGGCGGATTTCGTCGCCAGGAAGTTCACGACGCCGCCGCCATAGCAGAAGCCCACCGCGCCGACCTTGCCCGTGCCGATCGAACATTTCTTCAGCACGCCTAAAGCGGCGATGAAGTCGTTGCGCGTCTTCGTCTGGTCGAGCTTCGGGAAAAGCTCGCGCGCCTTGTCCTCGTCGCCGGGATAGCCGCCGAGAGAGCTGAGCGCGTCGGGCGCGAAAGCGATGAAATTCGCGAGCGCAAGACGGCGCGCGATGTCCTCGATATGCGGGTTGAGACCGCGATTCTCGTGAATGACGAGGATGGTCGGCAGCTTCTCCTTGCGGTCGGCGGGCTCGACGAAATAGCCTTTCACCGTTCCATTGCCCTCGGGCGAGGGCGCTTCGATCGTCTTGCCCTTGATGCGCGGATCGTCCTTCGAAACCTGCTCGGCTTCGGCGAAGCGCGGCGAAAGCGCTTCGAGCAGCGCCGCGGCGCCGGCGGCGCCGGTGGCGAACTTCTTCGCGCCGTCGAGAAAGCCGCGCCGGTCGAGAAGCCCGTGCACGAACAGGTCGAAAAGCTTCAAGACTTCGGGATGGAAGTCCGCGGCGGTCTTGCGGGTCATTTTTAGATCTCCCTAGCGCGCCAGGCGCGGCTTGTAGACATCGTGGCAGGATTTGCAAACGTTTGGCGTTTCTCTGGCCGCGGCGGCCGCGGCCTCGAAATCGGCGCTGTCGATCAGCCCCCGCACGTCGGCGATGATCTTGGCGCCCTTGCGTGACAGCTCCACGGCGTCGTCGGCGCCGCTCTTCTTGGAGAAATAGTCCTCGGTGTAGCGAAAGCCCTCTGCGAGGAGGTCGAGATCCTCCTTGGCCGCATCGGCGTTCCTGGCGGTGATGTCCGGCTCGAAATATTTGATCGTGCGATCGAGATCTCGCATCAGATCATTATCGTAATCGCGAAAATCGAAGGTCGGGGCCGCTGCGGCCGCAGAGACAATGATGCTCATGCCCATCACCCAAGCCCATCTCCGCACGGACATCTTCACCTTCACCTTCAAGGGTCTCCAAGTTCAAGGCGTCGAGCGCTCACCGCCCGACCAGGATATTACCTGTCATCGACGCATGCAGTCCGCACACTATCGCGATATCGCCAGGCCCGTCGATAACGACCTCGAAGCTGTCATCCGTGTCCATCTGCTCGACGGAACGAAAAACTTCCTCCTCGCCGCGCAAGCCGACGACAGAGTGCGGCAGCTCGTCGCGATTGACGAACACGATGCGGTCGCCGACTCGCGCCGCGATCGTTTGAGGATCGAAGGCGAATTTCTCGATGGCGACGCGCAGAACGTTTTCCGCTTTTGCTTCCGAGCAGGCGACGCAGACTGCGAATGCCGCCAGCGTCGCCGTCAACCCTCGGCCAGTGCGCGCCATTTCGCCCTTAGGCCAGGACGTCCTTGACCACCTTGCCGTAAACGACCGTCGGGCGCTCGGAGCGGCCAGCGCGCAGATAGATCGTTTTCAGGTGATCAAGGCCCAGGAGCTGCAAGACGGTCGCATGCACGTCATAGGTGTCGACCGGATTCTCGACCGACTTCAAGCCGATCTCGTCGGTCTGGCCATAGGTGAAGCCGTGCTTCAGGCCGCCGCCCGCGAGCCACTGCGTGTAGCCCCACGGATTGTGGTCGCGGCCGTCGCCGCTCTGACCGTAAGGCGTGCGCCCGAACTCGGAGGTCCAGACCACGAGCGTCTGGTCGAGCAGTCCACGTTGCGCGAGATCGGTCAGCAGGCCCGCGATCGGCTTGTCGACCGCTCGGGCGTGAGCGCTGTGATTCTGCTCGAGACCGCGATGCGCGTCCCAGCTGGCGTCGTCGCCCTGGCCCTGCGCGTCGATCGGGCCGCTCACGACGTGAACGAAGCGCACGCCGCGCTCGACGAGCCTGCGCGCGCGCAGGAACACGGTGCCCATGTCGCGCGTCGCGTCCTTATCGAGACCATAGAGCGCCTTGGTCGCATCGGTCTCTTTCGAGAGGTCGACAGCTTCGGGGGCCGTCGCCTCCATGCGATAGGCGAGATCGTAGGAGTTGGTGCGCGCGGCGAGTTCGCTGTCCTCGGGCCGCGACGCGGAGCGAATGTCGTTGAGCTTCTTCAGGAGATCGAGATTGTCCCGCTGCTGCTCAAGCCCAATCAGCGCGGGAGGCGCCTGGTGCAGGATCGGCTGCGCGCCGGGACGGAACGCCGTGCCCTGATAGACCGCCGGCAGGAAGCCGGAGCTCCAGTTGACCGAGCCCGCGCGCGGCTCCCGCTGCCCGCCGTAGAGCACCACATAGGCCGGAAGATCGGGATTGGCGGAGCCGAGCGCATAGACGACCCAGGCGCCGAGCGACGGACGGCCGGGGCTCACGTCGCCGGTGTTGAGCTTCAGGATCGAGATGTCGTGCGTCGCGCCGACGGTGACGCTCGACTTGACGAAGGTGAGCTTGTCGGCGTGCTCCGCGATGTTCGGGACCCAGTCGGAGAACCAGGCGCCGCTCTCGCCATATTGCTTCCACGTGCGTTTGGAGGCGAAGAGCTTGCCGACGCCGCCCTGCGTGCTGGTCTTGATGCCCTTGAGGAAGGATTCCGGGATCTCCTGTCCGGCGAGGCGAACGAGCTCCGGCTTGTAGTCGTAAAGATCGAGCGAGGACGGCGCGCCGTCCATATGCATCCAGATCACCGACTTCACCTTCGGCGCAAAATGCGGCTCCTTCGGCGCGAGCGGATCGATGAAGGCCGCAGCGTTCGCCTCCGGCGCGCCGAACCAGCCGCCGCCGGGCATCAGGCCGGAAAGCGCATAGCCGCCGACGCCATAGGCCGCCCCTCGCAGCCACTCGCGACGCGATGTCTTGATGAGCATGGTCTTGATCCTTTGCTGTCTCTTAGAAGCGGTAAACGAACTCGTTGGAGTTCACGACGGTGTGGACGAGATCGACGAAGGCCGAGGCGCGCAGCGGATCGGCAGGCTTCGCTTTGACGCCGACAGGCTGGGCGAGCGTGAGCTTGCCGTCGTCGGCCTTGTCGGCGAGGGTCTTCTGATGCTGCGCGAGGAAGGCCTCCAGAATCTGCTTCTCCTCCTGCGTCGGCTTGCGCGAGAAGAGTATCTCGTAGAGACGGTCGAGCTGCGCCGACTCGTCCGCGCCGGCCTCGTTGATGACGCGGCCCGCGAGCGCCTGCGACCACTGGAAGACGAGATCGCTGTTGACGAGGGTCAGCGCTTGCAGCGGCGTCGTCGTCACGTCGCGCTTGCTGTGAATCTGCTGCGCATTGGCCATGTCGAAGGTCTCGAGCAGCGGATAGGGCAAGCTGCGGCGCGTGAAGATGTAGATGCTGCGGCGCGTGTGATCCTTCGGATCCTTCGAGACGGTCCAGGCCGCGGCCTCGACGTTGGCGTTGTTGTTGGCGTTCACATTGCCGCCGAGGAAGCCTTCTGGAACTGGAGGATAGACGCTCGGACCTCCGATCGTCTCGTTCAGCTTGCCGGAGGCGGCCAGTATGGAATCGCGAATTTCTTCCGCCTCGAGGCGCTTGCGCGGGAAAACGGCCAAGAGCTTGCTTTCCGGATCGGCCTTGGCGACGTCCTCGCGATAGTTCGAAGATTGCCGATAGGTCGAGGACAGGAGAATGTGGCGGTGCAGCTTCTTTATGTCCCAGCCTTCCGTGACGAAGCTCGAGGCGAGATGGTCGAGCAGCTCCTGGTTGGTCGGCTTGTCGCCGGCCTTGCCGAAGTCGCTGACCGTCGCGACGATCCCCTTGCCGAAATACTGGTTCCATATCCGGTTGACGAAGACGCGCGCGGTGAGCGGATTTGACGGGCTCACCAGCCAGTCGGTGAGCGCCGTGCGCCGCCCGGAGGAGGTCGCCGTAGGCTTGATGTCGGGCTTGTCGGTCGTGATCGCCTCGGGGAAGGCCGGCTGCACCTCGTCAAGCGGACGCTCGTGATTGCCGCCGAAGAAGACGAAGGTCGGCGGCGAATCGGAGTGGCCGAGCTCCGTGGCGGCGGTGTATGTGTCGGAGCCGCGCGTCGGGCGCTTGTTGGCGAACTTGCGCAGCTCCTGATTGAGCTTCTGGTATTCCTCGAATTTCTTGACGATCTCGTCGCTGTGCTCAGGCGCCTGCTTGTCTTCCGAGGCATAGCGCAGGAACGCCGCGAGCTGGGGCTCGTCCGTCACCGCCTCGAGGCGGTGGTTGACCCAGCGGTCGAGCGCGTTCCACTGCTCCTTCGGCTTGAAGATCGATTCGCGGCTGTCCGTGAGATAGCGCTCCTTGTGATACTTCCACGCCGCGTCGCGCACGCTGTCGATGATCGCCTTCTGCTTCTCTCGGACTTCCTTGCTCGCCTCGTCGTAGACCGCCTGAGCCTTCTCATAGGCGAGCTCCTGCTCGCCCTTGATCGCCGGCGCCTTCTCGTCGAAGGCGGTGTTAGCGAAGAAGGCCTGCAGCGAATAATAGTCCTTCTGCGAGAACTTGTCGGTCTTGTGGTTGTGGCAGCGGGCGCAGCCGACCGTCGTGCCGAGGATGGCCTGGCCGACCGTGTCGACCATGTCGGTCGTGATCTGATATTTGCGCTGGATGAGGTCGCGCGAGTTGAAATTGTCGGGATAGCCGGCGAGGAAGCCGGTCGCGACGAGCACCTTCTGATCGCCCGGCGCGATCTCGTCGCCGGCGATCTGCTCGCGAATGAACTGCGAATAGGGCTTGTCCTCGTTGAAGGCGCCGATGACATAATCGCGATAGCGGAAAAGGTTCGGCCGCGTCACGTCGTTCTGGAAGCCGGCGCTGTCGGCGTAGCGCGCGAGATCTAGCCACAACCGCGCCTGCCGCTCGCCATAGCGCGGCGACGCCAGCAGACGATCGACGAGCTTTTCATAGGCGTCCGGCGACGTATCGGATTCGAAGGCGGCGGCCTCCTCGGGCGTCGGGATGAGCCCCCAGACGTCGAGCGTCGCGCGGCGGATGAAGGCGGCGCGATCGGCGTCGGGCGAAGGCGTCAGGCCCTTGGCCTCGATCTTCGCGAGCACGAAGGCGTCGAGCGGTTCGCGCACCCAGGCCTTGTTGGCGACGGCCGGCGCGGCGGGCGTCTCGACCTTCTGCCATGACCACAGCGGCCTTGCGGGTGCCTTCGCCGCCTCCGCAGGCGGATTCTGCGCGCCCTGAGTCGCCGCGGGCGCAGCAGCCTTCTCGTCGGCGGCGACCGCGAGCGCGGCAGCCGAGACGCTGAGCAGCAAAGCGGCGAAGCTGAGCTTGATCGACCTCTTCATGTATAACCTCGTTGCGCGAACGCCGGCGCTGCCGGCTTAATTCCTACTCATTTGGTAAGGTTATAGAGTCTTCCCATCTATGTCTACCGGTTGGGTAGGGATTTTTTTGTCGCACCCCGCCTGAGAAAAACTTCAGACAAAAATGGGGCGGCCGCATGAGCCGAGATGGGCGGCATGGCCAATTTATCCCCGAAGTTCAAGGAGTGGAGGGAGGGCTCCGGCTTGCCTCGAATGCTTGCCAAAATACGGCGGGGCTCGGCGCCGCGACTCTCGTCCCAGGGGACGCGCCCCTTGAAATATATTATTATTATATGATAAACGCGCACACGCGCCGGCTGGCGGCTTCTCAACGCGGAGAAGGACATGAAGTTTCGCAGGGTGTTTCGTCGCGCGGCGTTCCTGTCAGCGCTCTTTGCGAGCCTGCTCGCGCAAGCGGGGGAACGGGAATTCGTGCGAATCGAGCCGGAATCCGTTCCCTTCAAGAGCCCTCTCGGCCTTGGTCCGGAATCGGCGGTGCTCTATGGCGATCCTTCGAAGCCAGGCCTCTATGTGGTGCGCAACCGCTTCCCGCCGGGCGCCCATTCCAACCCGCACTTCCACTCCAAGGATCGTCATGCGACGGTGATCAAGGGCGTCTGGTACACGGGCACGGGTCCGGAGCTCGACTTCAACAAGGCCGTGCCGCTCAAAGCCGGCTCCTATATGCTGCATCCCGCGGACGGCGTGCATTGGGACGGCGCCGGCGAAGAGGAGGTCATCGTCCAGATCATCGGCGAGGGGCCGGTCGAGACGACGCAGATCGCCGAGGGCGCGCCGAAGGGCTATTGGCCGAAGCCGTAGACTACGGCCTGCTCCCTCTTCAAATCGTTTTCGCGCTTCCGCGATTAATTAATGGCCTTCAATCTTGGCCTGCGCGAGATCGAAGCGCAGCTCGGCCAAATCGTCGCGCTTGATCGTGAAGGTCATCGCACCGCAGTCCCACCACATGAAGCGCGGTCCGTAGCTGTCGCTGCCGAGCTGAAGGAGGAGAACCTCATCGTCCCCGATGCTGCGCTGGACGGCGCAGCCGCGGCCGAGCACGAAGTGCGCGCTGCTCTCGCCGCTAGCGACGTTTCGTGGGTCGCACGCCTCGACCTCCTGAGGACATTGCGCGGCAATTTCGGGAAAATCTTGAAGCAGAATCGGCAAGGCCAAGCCAGGAAACGCCGTCTGTTGCTCAAGACACCAATACGTTTCGCCAAGCAATCCTTTCATGCGCCCGGATTCTTCGACCAAAGCGAGCACACGCGCGCGTTCCGCGTCGCCAAGCACATGTGGACGCCCGAGACCCTTCAGCGCCTCCACCGCCTCTTTAACAAGCGGGAGCCAGGACGCATGGGCGTCGCGGGCCTTGGAGAGCGCGACCGCCCAAGCCTCGGCGCCGTCATCGATATTGTATCGATGCTCCCTCTCGACCAGCTCGTCGAAAGGCATGAAGCCTTCGCCCCAACTGCAGCGCGCCCTGTTGAGCGTGAGAAGCGCGTCCTCCACGCGATAGGGTTGCGCCGGATATTCGTATCGGTCATGACGCCAGTCGGTCAGTTGCTCGCCGAGGCTGAAATACGCAGGACAGGCAGGAAACAAGGTGAGATGACGCGCCTCAGGGTCGCATAGCTCGGAAGCCTCGCAAAACACATTGTCGCTTTCCTCCCAAACTCGTGCCGAGTTCGCCGGCGGCGTGCGGGACGGAAAAGCCGAGGCGTCGCCCGGATAGTAGAGCACGCGCCAGGAGTCGCGTCCGTGCTCCTCCTCCAGGGGCTCGCCTGCGAGCGCAAGCGCGAAGAAGTAAAGAACCCCTTCCTTTGGCAGCAGACTGCGCTCAGGAGCCTGAGGGAGGTCAGCGAGCCTGATCTGCGCCAGAAAATCAAGCGACGCCTGCGAGCCGTCCGACAGCGTCACGACAGGCCATTCGTATTCCGGGGGCAGATTGGGGAACCCGCCGATTCGCGTCACCCAGTTCTGGGGTGCGCTGGCAGGCGGCCAAAAGCGGACGAGGCGAAAGCTCTCGCTGCTGCTCATCTATGTTTCTCCCAAAAAGCCAAACTAAGGATGCTAGCTCCATAAGTACCCGAGTCCGAGCCTCAGCTCAAATTGATTCACGTCACGCCTTCGACCGCTGGGGCGCGACGGCCTTGTCGCGCCGGCCACAAAACAGCTCGTAGATCAGCTGGATCGTCCGCGTCACCTTCTCATCCGCCAGCGAATAATAGATCGTCTGCGATTCGCGACGCGTCTTCACCAGCGCGTCGGCGCGCAGACGCGCCAGATGCTGCGACAGCGACGATTGACTGAGACCTAGCGCCGCCTGGAGGCGCCTGACCGACATCTCGCCCTTCTCCAGCTCGCACAGAATCATCAGCCGGTGGCCGCTCGCGAGCGCCTTGAGAAAGCGCTCGGCCTCCGCCGCCCTCGGCGCCAACTCCTGCAACTCCATTTGCGTCACGCTTCATGCAGCATCAAGCTCAAGCCTTCTTCGGCCATGCGCCGCATGTCGGCCAGCGAGCATTTGTCGAGCACGTTCGAGAGCGCGCGTTGCGCCTCGATCATGACGAGGCGCACCGCGCAGGCCTTCTCGTCGGGACAGTCGTCGCAGCGCTGATATCGCGTCTTGCTGGCGCAGGGAATGGGCGCCAGGGGCCCGTCGATCGCGCGGACGATATCGCCGACGCTGATGCTCTCCGCCGCGCGCGCCAGAGTGTAGCCGCCGCCCTTCCCCATCTTGGAGTTCACGAAACCGCCATTGCGCAGCTCGCAAAGGATCGCGTCGAGAAACTTTTTCGGAATTCGCTCGGTCGAAGCGATGTCGAGCACGGGCGTCGGCTGCCCCGGCGGATATTGCGCGAGATGCACCATCGCCTTGAGCCCGTATTTGCCTTTTTTGGTCAGCACGCCGCCGGGTCTTCCTGCCTGAGTTGCAACAGGAGCCGAAATTAGCCGGCGGCCGCAGCATGGTCAATAAAAACCATAGAATAAACGAACTAAACTGCTGGCTTTGCGCGGCCCCCGAGTCAAGGGGCCGCGGCCTGTCCGCTCTGCAGGCGCATCAGCGCCGCGACCAGCGCGTCGACATCGGCGCAGGTGTTGTAGAAGGCCAGCGACGGCCGCACCGTCGCCTCGAGCCCGAAGCGGCGCAAGATCGGCTGCGCGCAATGGTGGCCCGCGCGCACGGCGATGCCCTCGCGGTCGAGCGCCTTGCCGACGTCGCTTGGGTCGTGGCCGCGCAGCACGAAGGAGAGCACCGAGGCCTTCTCCGCCGCCGTCCCGATGAAGGTCAGCCCCGGCACGAGCCGCATCTTTTCCGTGGCGTAGACGAGCAGGTCGTGCTCATAGCGGCCGATAACCTCCATGCCTATGCTCTCGACATAGTCGATCGCAGCGCCGAGCCCCACGGCATCGGCGATGCTGCCGGTGCCGGCCTCGAAGCGGTCCGGCGGGCCCTGGTAGATCGTTTTCTCGAAGGTCACGTCGGCGATCATATTGCCGCCGCCCTGCCATGGGGGCATGTGCTCCAGCACTTCATCCTTGCCGTAGACGACGCCGATGCCGGTCGGCCCGAACACCTTGTGCCCAGAGAAGACAAAGAAGTCGCAGTCGATCGACTGCACGTCGACCGGTATATGCGGGACGGACTGCGCGCCGTCGATCAGAACGCGCGCGCCGTGGCGATGCGCCATGGCTGTGATCTCGTGCACGGGCGTCACCGTGCCGAGCGCGTTCGAGACCTGCGTCACCGCGACGATGCGCGTCTTCGGGTTGAGCAGCTTCTCATATTCCTCGAGAATGAGCTGGCCGCGATCGTCGACCGGCGCGATGCGCAGCCGCGCGCCCTTCTCCGCGCAGAGCTGCTGCCAGGGCACGATATTGGCGTGGTGCTCGAGCCAGGAGATGACGATCTCGTCGCCCTGTTGCACATTGCGCCGGCCCCAGGCCTGCGCGACGAGATTGATCCCCTCCGTCGCGCCGCGCACAAAGATGATGTCCTTGACGTTCGGCGCCTTCAGAAAGCGGCGGACTTTCTCGCGCGCAGCTTCATAGGCGTCGGTCGAGCGCGCGGCGAGCGCATGCGCGGCGCGATGGATGTTGGAGTTCTCGTACTCATAGAAATGCGTGAGCCGGTCGATGACGGACTGCGGCTTCTGCGTGGTCGCGGCGTTGTCGAGCCATACGAGCGGCTTGCCGTGCACCTGCTGCTGCAAGATCGGGAAGTCGCGCTTGACCCGATAAGGATCGAACGCCTGACGCGTCTGTGGCGTCGCCGCCGCGAGCTGTGGTTCGTAGCCGGGCGCCGGCGCCGGCTCCTTCGGCTGCGCGGGGACGGTTTCGATCAGTCCGGGATGGCCGCCGGCATGGCTCACGAAATAGAGCGCGTCGCTCGCAGCGGGCCCGGCGGCGCCGGGCGAGGCGCCGCTTTGCAGACCCTCGAGCAGCGCAGGCGCGGGCGGCGTCGCGAGCGAGGCCAAGTCGGAAAAGCGATGCGGATCGGCTTCCGACGGACCGGAGAGGGCAAAGATATCAGGCGTTTGGCTCGGATGCGCCGGCGCCGGGACAGCTGACGCGTCTGGCTTGGGAGCGAAGCTCGGAAACGCGAAGCCATGGGCGGCGGGCGGCGAGCCGGGCGTCGCGGCGCCCGAGCGACCGTTCAGAAAATAAAGCTCCTCGTCCGGCGACGAGCTGGCCGAGGGGGCGTAGCCGGTGAACGGCGCGGCGTTTTCGTTCGAGGGCGCAAAGCCCAGCCCATCCCCAAGCAGACGCGGGATCGCCGCGTAATCGATCGCGCCAGGCGAGGCGCCGTCGAGCGCGCCGGGCGAGGCGCCAGGCTGAGGCGGATCGGGCAGGCCCAGCGGCCGCGCGCCCGGCTGCGCGTTGGTCGGCGCCGCGGGCGCGGCGACGTTCGGCGTCGGCACGACGGAGGGAATCGACGTCGGCGGCACGTCCGGAGGGCCGTAGGAGAGCCGCGCCGGCGCATAGGGCGCGACGGTTGTGACGACGGAGGGACCAGGGATCTCCGGCGCGAGAGGCGCGGCGATCGGCACGCCCGGCGCGATCGGCGCCGGCGGCGCCTGCTGCGGCTGCAGCTGGAAGAAGGCGTTGGCCATCTGCGCGATCATCTGCGGATCGAACGGCCCCGGCGCGTGATGATCGACCGCCTCGTGCGAAGGCACGTCGGTCGCGGGCATATTGGGCGACGCCGGGATCGACTGCGCGGATGACATGCTCTTGGCCCTCAATCTCTTTGTAACTCCTTCGTGTCCTTCGTGTCTTTAGTGGTGCGTTTAACCACGAAGGCACGAAGGATCACAAAGCGCGACGACGAAGGGTCTCAAACGTATTTGTCGCCGTAGTCGTGATATTTGCCGACGTCGACATCCTCCAGCACGCCGAGCGCGTCATGCGTGAGCACGGCGGCGGAGCAATAGAGCGAGATCAGGTAGGACGCGATCGCCTTGCGGTTGATGCCCATGAAACGAACCGAAAGGCTGGGCGCCACCTCGCCGGGAATGCCCGGCTGGAACAGGCCGATCACGCCTTGCTTCTTCTCGCCCGTGCGCAGCAGCAGGATGTTGGTCTTGCCGGCATCGTCGATATAGAGCTTGTCGCTCGGCACCAAGGGTATTCCGCGCCAAGTGACGAAAGGGCTGCCGAACAGCGTGACGGTCGGCGGCGGCACGCCGCGACGGGTGCATTCGCGGCCGAAGGAGGCGATCGCGCGCGGATGCGCGAGGAAGAACGCCGGCTCCTTCCAGACCTTGGCGATGAGTTCGTCGAGATCGTCGGGCTGCGGCGCCCCGGTGCGCGTCTTGATCTTCATCGATGGCGCCGCATTGGCGAGAAAGCCGTATTCCGGATTATTGATGAGCTCCGACTCCTGCTTCTCCTTCACCTTCTCGGTCAGCAGACGGACTTGCTCCTGAATCTGATCGTAAGGGTGATTATAGAGGTCGGAGACGCGGGTCTGCACGTCGAGGACCGTCGTCACCGCATTCATCGAATATTCGCGCGGCGCATCCTCGTAATCGACGAAAGTCTCGGGCAGATCCGCGTCACGATCGCGCGCCGGGCTGCACTGCACGTCCGCGTCGGTAAGCGCGACCGCCTCCTTCACGCGGTTCAGGCGATAGATGCCGGCCTCGACCGGAACCCACGGCAGAAAGGAGATGAGCCAGCGCGGCGTGATGCCCGACCATTGCGGCCGGGTCTTGGTCGCGTTGGCGAGCTGGCGCGCGGCCGATTCGCTCAGCGTGCGCCTTATTTCGGGTTCACCAGTCATGCGGTTCTTTCCTTGAAGCGACTTTGAGCGGCGGCGCAGACCTGTCTTGCACGGCGCGCCAGCCGCCGACGGTCCAGGAAGTCGTCGAATATGACGCAAGCGCTCGGCCCGCGATGACGCTTTACTATCCCACCGCCGCCTGAGATGCAAGTGCTTGTAAAATAAAAATCGAAGCAGCTACACCGAATACTTATCAACCAAAAGTGTATACGTCTACAAAAGCCATAGATCATGCCGAGCGCGCCTGCATGTGCGCTCGTCAGCTGCAGACGCCTTCTGCCGGCGCTTCGTACGACATGACAAGATAAAGAGCCGCCGGCGCCGTCCCGAGATTGCGATAGCTGTGCGGCACGTCGGCGAGGAAGTCGATAGCGTCCCCCTCGTCGAGCTGCACCGGAGGCTCGCGGCCGACGACGATCTCGATCAGGCCTTTGGCCACGACGAGATTCTCCTTCGTGCCGGGAGCGTGCGCCTCGGCGCGCTCGATATGGGAGGGCGCGAGCACGACATGATAGAACTCGACCGGACGCTGACTGTCGTAAGGAAACAGCGGGCGCGAAAGAAAGGCGCCGTCGGCCGAGCCGATCGCCTGCGCTTCGTTCTTGCGAATAACGAGAACGCCCTGTCTCTCCTTCGAGGCGACGAGGCTGCCGAAGGGAACGCCGAGCGCGTTGGCGATGCGCCAGAGATGTCCGATTTTCGGCGTCTCGGCGCCGCGTTCGATTCGCAGCAGCTCGTCGGGGTCGATGCCGCTGAGCTCCGCTAGGCGCTCGAACGAGCCTCCCTTCCGGCCGATGAGGCGCTTCAGCCGCTCAGCGACCGTGACCGCAAGCTGTTCCGTCGATGACCGGCGCGGCTTGGCGAAGCCGATCGGCGCCGTCGAATTTTGGGACATTTTATCTTTCCTATAGTTCATGAATGATTTTAGCTGCTGGCGCTTCTTGCGTCAAGCCGAAGCGGGAGCAGCAATCGCCTCTCCTACGCCCCTATCACGCTCTTTTGCCTTCTGCCGCCGAGACCTCTCGCCCGCCCTCGAGCATGGGTCTCGGCGAAGAATCCTATTGCATACTTTTCTAGTATATATATGATGAGATTTATCTTTCTCACCAGGTGAAAATCCATGAAGCTCAAGGGCCTATCTTCCGCCAGCCTTTCGGTCGCGCTGCTCTGCGCGCAAACGCTAGCCGCCAGCGCGGAGCTGCCGACGCAAAAGACGCTCTCGACGCCGGTCGCGCTCGCCATCGCGCAGGGCGCCTACGAGGCCTGCACACAGCAAGGCTATCATGTGTCCGTCACGGTTGTCGGCCTCGAAGGCCAAGTGCTCGTCGGGCTGCGCGGCGACGGCGCCTCGCCGCACACTTTCGAGAACAGCCAGCGAAAGGCGTACACAGCGCGAACCTTCCGCATATCCTCGGGCGAATTCGCGCAGCGCGTGAAGGACAACCCCACCTCAGGACAGGTCAATCTTTCTGGCGTGATCGCCATTCAGGGCGCGCTGCCGATCAAGGTCGGCGATCAGGTCTTGGGCGCGGTCGGCGTCTCCGGAGCGCCGGGCGGCGACAAGGACGAAGCCTGCGCCAAGGTCGGCATCGACAAGGCGGCCGAGCAGTTGAAGTGAGCTTTTGCGGCGCGGCGCGGCGAGGAGGCGGACCAAGGCGCGTCAAGGCGCGCCTTTCCTCGCGCGGCGCGCCGCGAAACAGACGCGTGGACCGCACAAGATGACCAAGCACGTCGAGCCGACCGCTCTCGAGAACGAGAAGAACGACCTGAAAGAAATCGTCGACGCCCTGCGCGGCCTGCGCAAGACGTCGCAACAGAGGCGCTATCGCGGCAGCCGGCCGCCGGAACTGCCCTCGCGCCAAGCGATCGTCTCGATCGTGAACGGGCTGGTCGCGTCGCTCTATCCGCGCCACTTTGCGCCGGCGGAGATCACTCTCGACAGCGTGGACGGCTACATCGCCTTCACGCTCGACGTCACCTTGCGCGCTCTGCGGGAACAGGTGCGGCGGGAACTGAGGCTTCAATCCGAAGGCGAGTATTCGAGAGAGGGCGATCGCGAGCTGCGCGCAGGCGAGATCGCGCGGGCTTTCGCCCGCAGCTTGCCGAGGGTGAGAGCTTTGCTCGACGCCGACATCCGCGCCGCCTTCAACGGAGATCCCGCAGCGCGCAGCCTGGATGAAGTGATCTTCTGCTATCCGGGCGTCGCCACGCTCATCCGGCATCGCCTCGCACATCAGCTTTATACGCTCGGCGCGCCCATGCTGGCGCGCATCGTCGCCGAGATCGCCCATTCGGAAACGGGCATCGACATTCATCCGGGCGCCGAGATCGACGAGGGCTTCTTCATCGATCACGGCACCGGGGTCGTCATCGGCGAGACTGCGCGCATCGGCAAGCGCGTGCGCCTCTATCAGGCGGTCACGCTCGGCGCGAAGCGCTTCGAGGCGGATGAAACCGGCGCGCTCGTCAAGGGCAAGCCGAGACATCCGATTCTGGAGGATGACGTGGTGGTCTACGCCGGCGCGACGATCCTCGGGCGCATCACGATCGGCCGCGGCTCTTCGATCGGCGGCAATGTGTGGCTCACGCACAGCGTGCCGCCGAACAGCAACATCACGCAGGCCAAGGCGCATGTGGAGACGTTTGACGACGGCGGGGGGATATAGGAGCCTGCTCCGGCAAAGCCGACGCTGGCCTGCTTAAGTCCACAGAGCGAGCGGCTCATTCGCCCAGCGGATCATTTCTGGCCGCTGTCCCCATTCCGACGTCGCATATTTTAAGGCGGTCTCGCGGTTGACGAAAATTCCGCCGGCGCGCTTTCGACCTTCAGTGACAATCCAATGACCTCGCAAATCCTGGCCTATAATGAATTGTAATCCCTCCTCCTGCTCGCAGGCTTCGAGGGTCTTGGGCATACTGGGAGGCATATTGAGGGGGATTGTCATCTTGACGTCCGGGGTGACCGCGATTCGATATGTGAACCGC
>Ga0187784_10001455_pt1 | contig 18834 bp, 14 predicted proteins | sample 1015_SJ02_MP15_2_FD_132964 | JGI IMG/M metagenome (GOLD analysis project Ga0187784, IMG submission 132964) | Tropical peat soil microbial communities from peatlands in Department of Meta, Colombia - 1015_SJ02_MP15_20_MG | ecosystem: Environmental > Terrestrial > Soil > Wetlands > Peat | place...
CAGGCGACTACCAGTTCACCCTCACCGACACCGCTTCCGGCCAGCACACCTATGTGGTGCGCTACCCGGGCAGTGCGACATACGAGCCCTCAGTGAGCGCCGATATGGTCGTCACCTACGTTACCATCCCCACGACCATCACCGCCACCGTCGCCCCACGACAACAGGTCGTCGGGGGCGATGTCACCATCACCGGAACGCTCACTGCCGACGGTACCCCTCTCGAGGAGGTATCCGTTACCCTTTGTAACGCTGATGATGCCGAGCGGGTTCCCGTAGCCACGGTCGCCACCAGCGCCGCAGGCTACTACCAGTTCACCCTCACCGACACCGCTTCTGGCACCTATGAGGTGCGCTACCCCGGCAGTGCGGCATATGAATCCTCAGTGAGCGCCGATATGGTCGTCACCTACGTTACCATCCCCACGACCATCACCGCGACCGCCGCTCCCCTGCAACAGTTCGTCGGGCGCGACGTCACCATCAGCGGACGGCGGCTCACGCCCGACGGCGGCAGGGTGGCAGCCACCCCGCTCACCCTCTATAAAACGGACGACGCCGAAAAGGTTCTCGTAGTCGCCACCACTACCGACGCCTCCGGGCACTACCAGTTCACCCTCACCGACACCGTCGCGACCATGCACGTCTATACGGTGTGCGCTGAGGGCGACAGCACGTACAGCTCTGCGCAGAGCACGGAGCTGCTCGTGGCCTTCACCTCGCTCCCTGCAGTCCCGGCCGTCAAGGCACGACTCACACTTCCAATCTTTTCTAAGCTACTTGCAACGCGTCTACGAAGCTGGCTCTCCGTTAAACACTCGACTAGGTGAAAACGTCTCACCGTTTACGAATCAAACTACAGTTTCAAAAGCGCGTGAAAAAGAAGAATTCGGTGGAGCGACCATCTACCAGGGCCGAGACGCTTATGATCCGAATACGTGTAATAGAGAACTGCTTAGGGCGAAGTCCAATCTAAACCGAGGCGATCAAAGTGTTATGTTTCTTAATTCCCATTGCCGCACAAGTATCTATGGCTCGACTCTCTCAGTAGTTTTGATCAAGCGATCAAGCGTCCTTACAGTTCGTCACGCGTCATATCGCGCGCGAACTGATCAAACTCAGCGACAGCAACGAAAGTTCGTGCGAGCGGTCCCAGTCTGAGCGTAGTCACATACTCGCGCGGCACCGACCGAGCCGCTAAGGTTGCGAGTTCGTTATCAATAAAGGACCCGCCCTTCTGGCAATAAGCGTTCTGTCGCGGGACACCGCGCTCAATCGGTGCCCACTCCGCTACGCCAACAGCGCCTTTCGCACTTCCTGCGCGTTTTCCTTGGTCGTCAACACTTCTACAAGGTCTATGGCAAAGTCAATAGCCGTTCCTGGGCCCCGGCTTGTGATGATCGTCCCGTCCCGGACAACACGCTCTCCAACGCGCTGCGCGCCAGGGATTTCGATCCCTGGGTAACAGGTCGCCGTGACTCCTGCCATAATGCCCGCTACGCCGAGCACGTGCGGCGCGGCGCAGATGGCTCCGACGTATTTGCCGGCGTGGTATGCTGCGCGTATGAGCGTGAGAACCCGTTGATCGCGCTCGAGGTTGAGATAACCGGGGTTCCCGCCCGGAAGAACGAGGGCGTCGTACGTCGCAACGTCGTCAATAGAAAGGTCCGACATCACTTTGATCCCGTGTCCACCTTCTATGGGCGCAGATGCTATACCGGCGAGGAGCACAGAGATGCCAGCGCGGCGCAGCACGTCGACGATCGTGACGGCTTCCACCTCCTCAAAGCCGGGGGCGAGGAGGACAACTACGTTCATAGGTCTACTTCATGGGTCCAAGCTTTTAAGCGTTTTCGACGCTGGAGCTGCAGGCGGCTTGAGCTGCGTGCGTTAGAGGGCGTCGCCTTTGTCGTCGTTGTGCGCAGTCAAAAAAAACAGGTAGCACCCGCCTCTCAAGCTGGAAATTTTTCGGCTAGTGAGTGTGTGCCAACACAGATTGCAAGGCCCCGATTAGCGGCTCACTCTCTGCACGCACGAATCCCTTTATTCGATGCCCGCAAATGGACATAAGTGACCGCTGTGATTCTTGGATGAGGTAAAACGATGCTGGAAATTACGGTGCACGAGATTCGGGGGAAATGCCCGGTGCACTCCACTGGGGATCGCATCATCGTTGACGGGCCCAATATTGTGGTGGCAGAGTGCGACGCACTCTGTACCCACGCGCTCTCGACGCTGCTCCATTATACGACGATCCTCGAACACACATGGTGCCCCATTGCCCTTGGCTTGACGACGTCTGAAGACCCCTCGCACGGCTACATGCAGTGCGTCGATCCTGGGCCGCCGTATACGCAAGGAGGTACTGTCATCTTCCGGTGTCAGAAAATAGTAAGAGAGTAGAGCGGCGAGGCACGGCGCTGATGATCGCAATTGTGACCGCTCCCCAACGTTCCGTTCAACTGCAGGGTTTGCGCCTGAAATAGAGCAGCGTCACATTGATGGTCATCGCCAAATCTAGCCAACATGAAACACCTCTAGCGGGAGAAGCAACCTCTGGCTCATTAAAGTTCGTGCCGTAGACGTCCGCACAAAACGCGGCAAGGGCCTATGTAGGTGACCGTACGTATACGGTGCGTATGGATGATGCGTAATCGACGCCTTCATCCTACTCACCACACGGTGAAACAGGTGATATGGGTGGTTATCGAAGAGCAAGAGACAACTTCAGTCCTTCTGCACGAAAAGCGGGTATTTCGCCCGAGCGCAGCGGTCGTCGAGGCGGCGCGCGTAAAAGACTGGGAAGCAGAACTGAAAGCAGGACAGGACATCGAGCCGTACTGGGCGGCGAAAGCTCGGCAGTTTGAATGGTTCGCGCCGTGGACACAGGTTCTCGACTCGCGCGAGGCTCCTTTTTACAAGTGGTTCGTCGGCGGCAGAACAAATATGACGCACAACGCGGTGGATCGGCACCTCTCCGCCGAACGTCGCGACCGCATCGCGCTCCTCTACGTCAACGAACGGGGAGAGGAGCAGAAGGTCACCTATGCCGAGCTCGCCAGAGAAGTGAACAAGATGGCGAACGCGCTCAAGGACCTCGGAGTGCGAAAGGGGGACCGTGTGGCGATGTACCTCCCGCCGTGCGTCGAGGCCGCCGTATCGATGCTCGCGTGCGCGAAGATCGGCGCCGTGCACAGCGTCGTGTATGCCGGCTTTAGTGTCCGAGCACTGGCTGACCGGATTCACGACGCGAATGCCCAGATCCTAATTACCGCCGACGGTACGTTCCGCCGCGGTAAGGTGATCGACCTAAAAAGCGTGGCAGATGAAGCGGTGGGCGCAAGCCCAAGCATCAAAACGACCGTGCTAGTGCGGCACGCGGGCAACTCCGTTTCTGCGCCCTTTGGGAGCGAGATTCTGTACGACGAGCTCATCGAAGCAGCAAGCGTCCAGTGTGCTGCAGAGCCGATGGACGCAGAGGACGCGCTCTTTATCCTCTACACGTCCGGAAGCACGGGGACGCCAAAAGGCGTCGTTCACACGACAGGAGGCTACATGGTCGCGACGGCTACCGCCTTACAGACCGTATTTGACTTACACGACGATGACGTGTGGTGGTGCACTGCTGACGTCGGATGGATAACGGGTCACAGCTACTGCGTCTACGCACCGTTGCTCGCCGGCACCACGAGCCTCATCTACGAGGGCGCGCCCGACTATCCGGAACCAGACGCGCTGTGGCGAGTAGTAGAGCGCAACGGCGTGACCAAATTTTATACGGCGCCGACGACCATCCGCCACCTCATGCGCTTCGGGGAGAGATGGCCGCAGGGTTGCGACCTCAGCTCTCTCAAGATTCTCGGCACAGTCGGAGAGCCGATCAACCCGGAGGCCTGGGTCTGGTACTATGAACACGTCGGCGGGCTGCGCTGTCCGATCATGGACACGTGGTGGCAGACGGAAACCGGCTGCTTCATGATTTCACCGCTCCCGGTGTCCCCGCTCAAGCCAGGGTCGGCGACCAAGCCTCTCCCTGGCATCGAAGCGGACGTCATGGACCTAGACGGGAAGCCCGTTCCGCCAGGGCACGGCGGACTGCTCGTTATAAAGACGCCGTGGCCGTCGATGCTCCGTACGCTCTACAACAACCCAGAACGATACAAAAAGACTTACTGGGAGCAGATACCAGGAAGGATCTACGTTTCTGGGGACATCGCGCGCAAGGACGAAGACGGCTACTTCTGGATACAGGGGCGGGCCGACGACGTTCTGAAGATCGCTGGGCACCGCGTCGGCTCCAGCGAGATCGAATCGGCGTTTGTGAGCCACCAAGCGGTGTCTGAGGCAGCCGTAATCGGCAAACCCGACCCCGTCAGAGGGGAGGTCATAAAGGCGTTCATTATCCTCAAAGAGGGATACGGGCAGACTCCAGAGCTCGTCAACGAGCTTAAGAAGCACGTGCGGCACGAGCTCGGACCGGTTGCCGTCATAGGAGAGATCGTCTTCACCCCCACGCTCCCAAAGACGCGCAGCGGGAAAATCATGCGGCGGGTGCTCAAGGCGCGGGAACTCGGCATCGACGTAGGGGACGTGTCAACGCTCATAGAGACGTGACCTTCCACGCCTCTGGTAGCGATCGCAGCTCTAGCAGACGCCGTGCTCGTAAGTGCCTTTCTTGCGGTTCACAGCCACCCCTAAGCCGCGCGGAGCGCGCTACTTAACGACTGACGACCCGCGTGCTGCTGCGGGTGCGCCACAGCTCGTTACGGTTCAACGATTCCACGTGCGCATCCGCGATCGGTCATGCGTCAGCTTAGTAGGCGTAACTGCGTTCCGTCCATCCGTAGGCGTTGGGGAGGGTCATCCACGTCCGAATCTTCGCTATTATCAGATGCAGATGATTTCTCGCCCGTTCCGATATCGCGCCGTCGAACACTCTTTGCTGGAGGTACTGAAAAGCGTCGCCGCTGCGCGAGCACGCCTGCATCAATTGTTCGGCAGCGTTCTCAGCGAGTCCGCCGTCATCGCCGAGTTCGGAGATGAGCGCATCCACTTCAGCCAAATCCCTTAACATCGCACAAAGGTGGTTATCTCCAAGAATAACGGTTTGGCAAGAGTAGCGCGAAAGTAATCGCGCCCCAGTGTTCCGTCGCACGCGCATATCAAACGGATCGGCCCCGGAACGCTTGAGTAACACATCGCAACAATCTACCTGATCCCAGCGAAGCGAACGCGTTAACCAATCAATTCGCGGCAACAACGACCGAAGGCACAGCCGGCGGCACTACGACAAATCAATAGGGATAAGATATCGTTTGACGAACTGGACCGCTTCGTCATCTCGCGGTTCAAAAAGGATCCCTTGATCATTGGGAAACGGAACGCGGTGATCGTGTTCCCAAGAGAGTATAGCAGGGGGAATACCGTCGGGATAGGCGTCGCACGTTGCCTGGGGAAAGCTGACCTCGCGAAAGTGCTTGCAAAGCGTGCAAATTGGTGTCATTAATAGTGTCATATTCCCGCTCGCCATGACGTTGGCCGGTCGCTTAAACGTATTCCTGCCGCGTCGTCAATGGCGCCAGCACCGTGATTAGAGCTCGTGTGCAGCACAGGGATGACAAAGTTGCACGACCGGATGTGAGGGGCGACTCCGGTTTTTTATAGAACGGAGGCGTATAGGGCAGCAGGTGTTTTCGTGATCAATCTATGGAAATCGCTTCCCGTTGGACCTCACCCGCCCGAAGTCGTTTACGCGCTGATCGAGGTCCCAAAAGGGTCCCAGAACAAGTACGAATATGATAAAGACCTCGGCATCTTTGCTGTTGACCGAGTCCTCTATTCACCCGTACACTACCCGACTGACTATGGCCTCATCCCGCAGACGTATTACGACGACGGAGACCCCCTAGACGTCATGGTTATGATAGATGAACCAACCTTTTCAGGATGCCTCATCGCTGTGCGGCCCATCGGCTTGATGCGGATGATTGACAGTGGGGACAACGATGACAAGGTCTTGGCTGTACCCGATAAGGATCCGATGTACGCTGAAGTCACCGACATACGCGATGTGCCCCCGCACGAAATGCGAGCTATCGGACACTTCTTCACCGTCTACAAGCAGCTTGAGGGCAAAAAAACAGACGTCACTGGTTGGGAAGGAGCTGAAAGCGCCAAAAACGCTATAACGCATTCAATTAAGCTCTACAATGACAAATTTGGCTGATCATGCTTCGCGCTCAGTTTTTTGCTCATCGAAAGGCCGCTTCTCACACCTGATCAGGCCGATGGCTTTTCGGCTCACCTCGTCTCGAAGAGATCGCAGAGCGACCGCCGGATCTCCCGACGCCAGTGGACAGCAGCCGAGGACTGCGCGCGGGCGCGGTATCGCCTGAGCGACCGTAAGTGCGCGTTCGCCACATCGAGCGGCTAACCCTTGACCTAGGCACCCTTGGTCGCCACCAAGGTTAGGTCCACTCGCTCACCTGCGAAACAACCGGCCGAGTCGAGCACAGTTTTTCTCCTCACCACGAGGAAATCATGCGAATCTCTGCAAGCGCTCGCACAACAAACGCGCCGCCAAGCCAGAAATCGTGTGAGGCAGATGTTTTGATCTCCTGTTGAGCTCTGCGCCCAACACAACTTGGTGATGCGCAGGGGCGTCAAGCGCGAACATTGCCGGAGCTCGAAGCCTTCTAAAAGCATACACTTAAATCTGATTATATGAGTATTAGTTCATATATGGGTGAGATCTGTGACGTCTTCGGCATTCACAAGGAAGTTGTAGATAGCGTGCGGGCGCAGATGCTTGACCGCCAGATGGTTACAGATGCCGCTGAAATCTTCAAGGTGCTCGGCGATCCGACGCGAATGCGGCTTCTCTACGCGCTTGCACAACGCGAACTGTGCGTATGTGACCTCTCAGCTGTGCTGGGCATGACGCAGTCCGCAATTTCGCATCAACTGCGCGTGCTACGAAGCGCTCGTTTAGTCAGATATCGAAAGGCGGGCAAGATCGTGTACTATTCACTTGCCGACGCCCACGTGATTCAGCTGATTGACGGCGGAGTCGACCATGCCCGAGAATCACAGCCGCGGTGAAGAGAGCTGCTCTGCCTGCGCGACGGACATTTTTGAAGAAAAAGGGCCGCTGTGGAAGCAAAAAGAAGTTGTCGTTATCGGCGTAGCCGCAGTTATCTTTGTGATCGGCGTTTACGTCGATGTCGCGGCCCATCAGCACGACCTCGCCCAACTCGCGTTTCTCGCGGCGGCACTCGTCGCGGGGTACTCCATTATCAGAAAAGGGGTCTTCGGCCTGATTCACAAGCACCGACTCGACATGAACCTGCTGATAACGATCGCTGCCGCAGGAGCTTTCGCTATCGGTTATGGCGAGGAGGGAGCGGTGGTGATGATATTGTTCTTTATCGCAGAGTTCCTCGAGGACTACGCCGGCGACAGGGCGCGACAAGAAGTCGGATCACTGCTCAGGCTCGCCCCAGAGACGGCAGTCGTCGTGCGTGACGGTCGCACGGTCGTCCTTCACGCCCACGAGGTCACAGTCGGAGAGGTCGTCGCGGTCAAGCCAGGAGAGAGAATACCACTCGACGGCGCCATAATTAGCGGCACTTCGTCGGTAAATCAAGCCCCGCTCACAGGGGAGAGCGTGCCGGTCGTCAAGACCATCGGCGACACGGCACTTGCCGGCACGATTAACGAGGACGGGTATCTCGAACTACGCGTCACGAAAAAATCTGACGAAACGATACTGTCACGAATCGTGCAAGTGGTTGATGAAGCTCAGCGGAAGAAGACGCCGACCGAGGCGTTTATCGACAGGTTTTCGTACTACTACACCCCGACCGTCGTGGGACTCGCAGCTCTGGTAATCGTTGTTCCCGTCCTCTTCTTCGGCCTGCCCTTTGGCGTGTGGTTTTACAGAGGGCTCGTGCTGCTCGTCATCTCGTGTCCGTGTGCCATGGCGATCTCTACGCCGGTTTCTATGGTGTCTGGGCTCACCGCAGCGGCGAGGCGCGGAATCCTCATCAAGGGCGGAGATGTGATCGAGAGACTAAAGGACGTCAAAGTAGTCATCTTTGACAAAACGGGAACGCTTACCGAGGGGCGACTCGGTGTGACCGATGTCATCAGTCTGAATGGCGCATCTGAACGCGAAGTAGTGCAGATAGCAGCGTCATTAGGCGCAAAATCGACCCATCCCGCGGCGCAAGCCATCGCGAAGAAGGCAGAGGACGACCACGTAGCATTGGTGCCGATCACCGACTTCAAATCGATTGCCGGAAAAGGCCTCACGGGCAGTTTCAACGGCGCCTACTTCTACGTTGGCAGCCGTAGCTTCCTCAGTGGCGTCAACTCACCACTACCTGACGACGTGCTCGAGCAACTCGAGACTGCGGGCAAGACCCTTATGCTGGTTGGCACCGACAGCCACGTCCTGGGCGTCATCGGCCTCAAGGACCGAATTCGGGCCTCATCGGCAAGCACGCTGCGAGATCTGACCGCTCGCGGCATCAAAACCGTCATGCTGACGGGTGACAATGAGCGCGCAGCGGCTGCGATTGCTCACGAGCTTCCGCTGAGTGAGTGTTACGCCGAGCTGCTGCCTGGCGATAAGGTACGACACGTTGAAGAGCTGGCAACGGCCTACAAACACGTCGCAATGGTCGGCGACGGTGTCAACGATGCCCCTGCGATGGCGCGGGCACATGTGGGTATCGCAATGGGCACTGCCGGTTCCGACGTCGCCATTGAAACTGCCGATGTCGCGCTGATGCAGGATGATCTCTCGAAAGTGACGTATCTTTTCGACCTTAGCACGAATACGATGTCTGTGGTCAGAGAGAACGTAATCGCGGCGATCCTCATCAAAGGGTCTTTTGCGGTGCTCGCCTTTCCGGGAATCATCACCCTCTGGCTTGCTGTCGGCGTCGGTGACATGGGGCTAAGCCTCGCGGTCATCCTTAACGCGTTACGAATCGGCAGCGGGTGACGTGGGATGCGTGTTACCGCCGAATCATTTTTTGATGCCAATCGTTTATCTTTTTTCAATTAGCGGACAGTACAGGAAGGGACATTTGACGGACAAATCACCGAGAGTGCTTCTAACGGGGCAAACTGTGATGGTCGCGTACTGTCAGATTAATCTGATTCTGGGAGTGTTCTTTTTACGTTTAAGCTGGCTCGAGGTTCTCAAACTTAGCCGCGTCGCACGATGCTCCGGACCAGCGCAATATCCTCTTTATCGACCACGCCGAGGAGATATAGTATCGCGAAGTACAGTAGTACTGCAGGAAAAACTGAAAGGAGATTGAGGTTTCCCGCGTAAACAATAAACAAACCCATCAACAAACTCGCCGCACCGATCTTGACCAAACTGGCTATGTCCTTTCTGGAGAGCGGGTATGTGATCCTGGAACTTACGAAAATACCGAGCAATAAAACCGTTAACTCAGTTACGGCAGTCGCGATGCTCGTACCTACGTAACTGAATCGCGGTATGAGTAGTAGGTCCAGTGCTACATTTTCAACCATGCCTACGGCCGTAATTTTTGTCACTATTATTTGCCTGTTCGAGCTCTCAAACAGTCGCAGAAAGGCTGCGGTTAGGAATATGAAGACCGTTGCCCAGATAAGTATCTGAAGCGCTATTGCGGAGTTACCATAGGCAACACCGAAGATAAGGGTGATAATTGGGCTAGCAAGCAGCGTTGTTCCCACGCCGATGGGAATTCCGACAATGGCCATGTACTTAAAATATCTTTTATAAATCAGCCTGAAAGCGTCGTTTGCCGTTCCGTGAAAGCGCGACATTGCCGGAAATACCGCTGTACTGACTACCGTTGGGATGAATACTAGGATCATGATCAATCGATAGGGAGCGTTGTACAAGCCAACCGCTTCAGCTCCTTTCATCACCGACAAGAGGACTGAATCGATGTAAAAATAAATCGTAGTAAACAGTCCGGTTAAGGCAAATGGCAGCGCCTCTGGAAATATCGCCTCCCAAAACTTGAAATCAACCTCAATGTGAGGCAGACTGAATTTTGTGCCATAGACCGTCACGCAATAGATGGTAACCGCCAAGCTACTTACGAAGTACGCAAGTGCGAACCAAACGACGCTCAGCCCCGCAGTGATTCCCCATATGACGATGACGAAAGTAGCGACAGCGTTTAAGATTACCCCTATCGCCTGGTATTCCATCCTCTCGAAGGCTTGAAATAGTGAGTAGAAAATACCGGTGAACGCTCCATCACAGACCACGGAAAGAGCTAAAATATAAATCAAGATGATCGTTTCTTGAGGATATCGTAAGATGTAAGCCGCAAGAGCAATCAAGCAGAACGTGCCGCTTGCCAGCGCGATCTCGATGATGATCAAATTGCCTAGATATCTACTGGCTAACGATTGGTCTCGCGCAACCTCTCTCGTAGCCAACGTGCTGAGCCCCAGACTAGTGAAGGGAATAAAAACTCCGGTGAATGCGATTGCAGTACTCAGTAATCCAAAGCCCGTGACGCCGAGATATCGAGCCATTGCAATCCCGAAGACAGCTGCAAGACCCAGGCTAACGATCTGCCCAATAAGCAAAAGAGTGGAGCTTTTTGCTATCGTACTTGCAGTGCTCATGTTTTTCGCCCGCGTATCAAGTTGCGTCCGTCAAGTGAGCGCGCAGATTGCCGTCCATCACCTCTCGGCACCGGTTTATTTTATCTTTTCGAGCCTGCTTCACTCTCGTCCGCAGTTATCTCAGCCAACCACGTGGTTATCGATCAGATGCGCTAACTTGCGCGTTATCAGCCTTATAAATGCCAGTGAAACGAGCTCTGTCAGATTTGCATCGGCCAATTACTCGAGAGCACAAAGCTAAAGCGATTACGGGAGACAATGGAGTCGTGCAAGCAGCAGCTCTCAACGTGCGAGATGTGGAGAGGGTTCCACTGGATTATCACAAACTCAGCACCCTTCAAGGAGGGATACAACGCGGAGGATCCCTCAAGGGCGGATCGTGAATTCTAGTCCCACCGATCGCGCACGCATTGAGGTATGACGATCGAAAGGCCCGCCGTGCTCTTAAAAAACTCAGAAACTGCATCGTAACCATCTTGACATACCAGCGATGACACACGACTAATTCAAACGCGCTTTCTTCAAAAGTTGCAAGGCTCTATGACCCTTCAAAAGTATGAACTAGCTTTAGGGTAATGATCTAGGGACAAGCAAGGCGGGTCGGGAAGAAGATACAAAATAGCGAGATCTTGGCGTCAATTGATCAAGCTACGCATTATTTTGCTAGCGACAAGGGACGGTTGATTGACGACAGCTGTAAACGCGCTGCGTATGATCAAAACAAGTCTAATTAACGATCACAATAATAAGTATCGGCGGAATTGTGGCTGCCGTACCAGCGTACTTTTCAAAGTGACCCCACGCGCTGCCAGCATTTAGGCTATGTATGCCGGTCGCAGGTTTATCATACACCCTACAGCGCTGTCTTGGCAGACCAAAGCATTTGCGAAAGCTTGACCGTAAAATTAAAGTTACACTGAGAGAATAATAGACGGATTATTGACTGAAGTTGCAAATCTACGCTCTGCTGTCACCTTTGCTGCAACAGACCGCAGATCTGCAGCACAGTCTCCCGAGCCAAGGCGGCTCGGGCTTCTCTTTTTTGGGTCTAAGAGCGTAACAGGACATCTCACATTCATGTTGTTAAAGATTTCGATTTAATCCAATCACCGAAGCTTTTTTTGAGAGGCTTATCCAGTTGCCAATATAGCAAACGAAGGAATTTCGCAGCGCAATCCAGACGCAGGAATCCATCCGCATCACAAGCACTGTTTGCCCGCGCACGCAACGTCAGCTAAGCGAGCTGGCGGTAATGATCGATCCGCGAGAGATTTACGGCGTTCTGAAGCTCTCTAAGCGTTAATTAGCAGCACCATCCTAAAACGCAACCCCCGAGTTTCGCTCCGCAGTTTTGATCGTGAAAACGATGTCGTAGATATCATAGCTTACCTTCAGTGCCATCTATTCGCGCCTGGCATCTAGCCCATAACGTTGGCCGTACGTGACGACGATTAGAGTGACCCCCCAAGCGTGCCTAGTAAGCCCAGTTTTGAGATTATTTCTCGCCGGCACTACAGCTCAAAAAAACGCAGGAACGTTTATCGACTTGAAAGACGCCTAAAGATTTGGGAAAAATATGTGCTCTGGCGGTGGTCCGGTTATAACTATGGAAACGAGCTGGTTTGTGAAGTATCACTGCAAGAACTGCGGGAGGATGTTCAAAGCGATGGGCAAAACCCCGCCGTGTCCTTCCTGTCACTCTGAAGACGTTGCGAAATATTCAGATTAAACGTTGAGCGTGCAGGAAATTGCAGACTTCCTTAAGCGGCTGCTAGGTGGTCGCTCTGAACGTAACGCGAGTGTTCTCGGTTTAAACGTGGCTGTTATTGACAACACAAAGTCACGAAAGCGTATCTAAGATTCGCCGCTCTGAGTTCAGCGACTTAGCGAGGCATCCCTGTTTTTGTTCTTGTGCACAACCGAGCGCTTTCGAAGCATCCAAGCTATGGGCGTTTTTGAACTGCCTACCATCACGGCAGTCTGTGTTCCACGCCGTGGCCATATCGGTAATGCTTTTACGAAGTCCACAAATTAAGAATGCATGCGGCCCGACACGGATGCTGATCGCGACACGCGGTTCTGGCGCCTCGATACGTTCAGCGATGCTATTTTCGCGGTCGCTATGACGTTGCTCGTTTTCACGTTCCCTCTCGCTGGGCTGCCCCGCAACATCGGACAAGAGGCGGTTCAGAACCTGCTTCAGGGCTTATCGACCCAGTTTGAGACATTCATAATCAGTTTTCTCGTTGTGGGAGCGTTCTGGGTCGCCCACCACAGGGTGTTTGACAAGATTAAGCGCTATGACCAAACGCTGGTTTGGCTGAATTTCGTCTTCTTGTTGTTTATCGTTTTCGTTCCATTCCCTACGGCTGTCCTGGTCAGCGCCCAGAGTTCTTGGCTTCCCGTCGCGTTCTACGCATCAAACATCGCTTGCGCAGGGTTTGCGCTTACCTTGGCGTGGGTGTATGCTTCCTACAACTTTCGGCTTATTGATGCAAGCACACCCATTCGCGACGTCCGCTTGAGCACCCTTCAGGGGGTCGTGGTTCCTTGTGTCTTCCTGTTATCAATACTCGTGGCTTTCGACAACCCGAACCTGGCCGAGTACTTTTGGCTTCTAAGCTTTGTGGCACAGTGGGCGGTGGCGCGACGCTGGAGCTTGACACCAGCTCGTTGACCGACAAACCGTCAATTCGCTCAGCTGTATGAACGTGGGACAGGTCACGTTTCGAGCCTGATGCTGTTGAACAGCAGTACGCGACGTTCGATCCTTGACCTGAATGAATTTGCAATCAGGGCTACAGGGCGCAAGCATGGAGACGTCATGTGGCGGCGGCTCGCGTAAGTTGCACTAAGCAATGTGGAGCGAGTTCAAGTTGGTAGTCTCATATAAGAATAAGTAAACGCACTCGTGAGACTGAATAATATTGGTCACCAATTGTAGAAATGCGAGTACTCGTCTCCTACGGCGGGCTGGCACTATTCTGAGCTAGCATTTAGAATTTGGCTCTCAGTCAAAGTGAATATCAGTTTACGATAACGTTTGTTATTGTCTCTTTTTTCACTGATTACCGCGCCTACACATACCAGCCATCCTTGCAGTTCCAAGTCTACTAGCGCTCCCACACGTTTATTGCCGCGTGCGGTGCGACTGAAATAATTTACGGATCGCGTCTTGTGTTTCGCTTTGTGTTTTGCGTGGCGTTCCTTGCTCACACATCTTGCATCAATTTCGAAACGCGCGCTGATGATGATTCAATTTGTCGAGCTGCTGTCGGTGTTCTCCTTCATCGACAACACGATTTATGTGCCACATCAGTCTTTTTCCGGCTTTCTCTGTAGTCCAATGATCCTTAACGCATTCGATCGCATTTTGTGACGCGTTTCTCTTTTTTTCTTCGTTTGAGAGAAGTTCTGTAACAACTTTGGCAAACATACCCTCATCTCGTTGAGTAAGTACGCCCGTTTTGTTGTGAATCACACTTTCTCGTACCCCGCCCTCTTTTACGGCAACTACTGGTGTTCCACACGCCATAGCCTCTAACGGTACTAACCCAAACGGTTCGAGATAAGGCGCGTAGAGAACGAGTTGTGCTTTGTTGTACAGTGATACGAGTTCATCATCAGCGATTGCGGTCTGTATTCGCAGGTCAACTCCACTTCTTTGCGCAAATTGTTCTAAAGAAGTTTTGAAGTGCCAATCAACGTCATCTGAAACTACAATCAAGCTCGGACGCGTTTTTGAATCAATCGTAGCTAACGAACGAACTATGAAGTCAAATCCTTTCTCTGGGATCAGTCTGCCTACCGACAAGACAAAATCTTCTTTGGGAGTGCCCAATGGTTTGAATACCTCAGTATCGACTCCGAGGTAAGAAACAAACGAGTTACGCCCGTACCTTCGCAAGATTGACTCTCGCGAGAAATACGAGTTTGTCAAAATGTGTTCGGCAAAGGAGGCGTTCTCTTTGTCTATTTCTGACACTCGCCTATCAAAGCTGCTGCGCATAATTCTTTCGCGCAGGCTTTGAGGGCGAGGAAAAAGTTCACTCGTGGTCATATTGCCTAGAGCTGCATCCTGATGCCTCGCAGGCTGTTGACAATAGTAGATCGTCGGTTTCTTAATATATTTTAAAAAAAATGGTGACAAAGTAAAGCGATCCTGTTCGCATAAGACGACTTCGAAATCTTGACCATTAATGGTGTCAGCGATATTCCGCTCTGTTCGTTCCAAATCCGCTAACATGAGTAATGGATAATTTCTTAGCATAGAAGAGATTGAGCCAGAAATGGTCCTTTTAACGTCAAATACAGTGACCTCACTGACAACATCTCTCAGGGGCAGGTAACTCTCATTCGCGGCAGAGGGGACAAAGACGTTTAGCGCGTGGCCTGATTTGTTTAGAAACTTACTAAACGTATAAAGCGCCCTCTTAGCGCCTCCAGACGATAAATTGTGGAATATCGCAACGTTCATCTTGCTATTTTTTTACTTTTATAATTTTAAATTTAGGCATTCATCGTTGTAACGCGCTATGTAATTACCCATCTTTCGATGCTTGGCCCGACAGCTCTTGTATACGAACCTGCGCAAAAGTGTTTTAGCAGCTGCAAAATGGTCCTTAAGCGGGCAACCTAGACTCCAATCTTTGAGCTCGGAATAATCGCTATGGAGATCATCTGCGGTTGTGCAGTCAACACATACCACGCGGGCGCCAACAAAAAACTGACAGTGGTCGATGCAGTTCTCCAATTTCGAATCCGTTACCGTGTATAAATTTTTTTGGCCAATAGAGTCTGAGTATCTACGAGCGATCTCGCTAAATTCTCAAGAACAAGTTTCTTATAACTCCCCCTTCCCCAAACATCAGGTCACGAACCCCGATTATAAGAAGGGTCTAGGTTCGACCGGCAGTCGCGAGCCGCCTGAGTAGTCCGTAATGCCTTACCTAGTTCTGAGGAGCACGACGTCGCATTTTTCATTGCGTGCTTTCCAAACAATGACCGAACGAAAAGGGTACAATCGAAAATTAGATGAGAGGACACGCGAATTACTGATCACAACGTTCGCTGCACGCGACCCTATAAAGCACAGGGTATCCCACCGATGATCTCAGTAATTTGCGTTTACAACAGCGAGCAGATATTGCGCAATTGTTTGCTAAAAAGCCTCTCAAAACAACAAACTGATTTCGAGCTCATCGGGGTAGATAACACCAAGAACCGATTTAAATCAGCGGCTGAAGCGCTAAACTGGGCCGGCGCAAGGGCCACTGGGCGCTACTTGCTGTTCGCACATCAAGACGTCGATCTCTGTTCTGATTCGTGGTTTGATGGTACTGAAGAACTATTAGATTCCTTACCCGATCTCGGCATTGCCGGAGTAGCAGGAGTAAGTGAGACAGGTGCCACCTTTAAGGAGCGGTATAGAACTACCGTAAGTCAAGGGCCGTTACAGAGACACCGAAACGTTATCACTCACGGGCCGCAAAAGGAGCAGTGGGGAAACCTAATAAGACTACCTGAACCCGTTCAAACCCTCGATGAGTGTCTTGTAATAATTCCTGAGTCGGTATTCGACGTCTTACAATTTGACGAGGTTACTTGCAGTAACTGGCATCTGTACGCTGTTGACTACTGTTTGAGCGTTAAAACGCGTGGGTTTGGCGTCTACGTTTTACCAAAGTATCTGCACCATCAATCAGTAGGGATTCCTGATAAGAACTCATTACAAGTGCTAACCTCGCTCGGTGAGTACCCTGAAGAATACTATCGCACGTTAGAACGTATTCTACAGAAACACAAGAACCACTACAGGTGGATTCATATGCCGTGCGGCTCGTGGAGCGTTAACTATCCATTCACTGTGCAAAGAGCTTATTACGCATTCAGATGCGCCGTAATGTCACCCATGGCTAAGCACCTCGTATCACCTTTCTTAAGAAACTGATACCGTCAGAAAGATAAAGAAGAACTTCTGTGCTCTAAAACCATTAGTCGTTCCAGCGTGGAGTGACTGATGTGCCTCTATGCGTGTCTCTCTTTAAATCCTAACGCACTAAATCTGCGGGACCGAGAGCAGATCGTGGTTAGGGAGCGCTTCACTAGCACATCGTTCCAGCCCTTTTTAATGTCGGGGAAAAATACAAATGTCATTTGGGCATTTGTGGTCGAAAATGCTACTCCAGTTCGCAACGGATAGGCATAAAGGGTTTGACTTTCGCTCTTTGCAGGTAGGTTTCCCGGATGAGAGCCCAAAGCTCTGCGCAATCCGACCGTCTTCCGTACTGCGGACTTAACGTGGATTCAATGGCCCCAAGTCCGCAGCACGAGAGACAGATTTGCGAAAGAAGTAAAGCCAAAACGCAATAATGCTGCACAAACTTCGGGCGCTTTTTTCCGACGTGCATTCGGTTCACTATAACTCGCTCCTCATCCCGCACAGATGCGATCAGGCAAATAGGTTCGATCGTCGCTTGCAGAGGTTTGTTTGTCTCTTGTAACTTAACGATTTGAAACTACGCGAGTCAGTTATCAGCCGAAGCTTAAGAACTAAGAGTACAACACCTGTTTAATAACTAACTAGTTGCTCGGTGCCAGAAGACTTAGATTAGGGGATAATCGTGCCGTTAGTCAGTGCATTATTGAAATCGTACAATCACGGACGATACATAGCAGAGGCAATCGAGAGCGTTGTAAGCCAAGATTACGAAGATCTTGAACTAATAATTGTTGACGACGCCTCGACCGATGCATCGAGACAGATAATCGAACGCTATGCAGACGAGGACCCTCGAATTCGGGTCATATTTCACGAACGTAATTTGGGCATCTCAAAAGTTGTAAACGACGGCATTGACGCGGCGCGCGGCACGTTCATAGCTCAAATAGACTCTGATGACGTCTGGGTAAGAGAGAAACTTAGGAAGCAACTGGCCGTTCTTGAGAGCGACGAGAACTTAATCGTCTGGTCAGAAGGTGAGCTTATCGATGAGAATGGGCGGTCCACGGGCAAGCGCTTTAGTCAAATAGCCCGGAGCGTCTCGAAGAAGAAGAGCGGCGACCTGTTTCAAACGCTTTTGTCGGGAAATTACATCTTCGGATCAACGCTGATTTACAAGAAGACGAATCTCAGCGATCTTCGGTACGATGAGTACTTCTCGTACAACAACGATTACAAGTTCTTGCTTGAACTCGCACGCAATTACAAGTTTTACTGTGTCGCCGAACCGCTCGCAAAATACCGAATGCACGGTAAGAACACGCTCGTGGGCTCGGGTTCACGAGCCGAGGAAAGACGTCGCAGGGCATATAGAGAAGAGATATTAATTCGTCAACAAGCCTTGCTGAAATATGAAACGGCGTTACCAGACAGCGTCAAGGCCCGTATCTATGCGAGCATAGGCTTCAATTACAACCAGTTGCGCGAGTACAAAAAGGCACGAAGCTTTTATTTGCAGGCGATAAGATCCAGCCCGCGCAGTTTGTCAACGACGGCGTATCTTGCTCGCCTACTTGAGTCGGAACTTGGCGTCTTGCTCGTGATCGATCGCCGCGACGCGAATTGAAAAGCTAATTGCCCATTACGAATTGCCTTATATAAAGAGGTGCAGCGTATGCACTTGTCAAGCGCCTTGTCAACGCTTTAGTTTTGCGTGCGCGCTCCCGCGAATCGGAGAGTGAACTAAAAGACACGGCGCGAGAAAAAGCTAAGCTCTGAAGTTTTTCAGGAGAAAACAGGTGCGACCGTTGTTTGTCGCGAGGTGAAAAAAAGTGAACCAGTCTACGGTTTGCAGGGAAAAAATGAACCCAGCCGTCGCCGTCATTACACTCAACTGGAACGGATGGCACCATACCATCGAGTGTTTAAAGTCTCTATATCAAACGGATTATGCCAGCTGTCAGATCGTAGTCGTTGACAACGCTTCAACCGATGAATCGCTGGCTAAGCTAAACTGGTATTGCACGAACGAGCTTAAGTTCGTCCCCCACGTTACAGAGGCCAGAGTCAGAGATAAGCCAATAAGAATCACCCATTACACTAAAGGGTACCCATCAACTTCCGCGCGCGGGCGCGAGATAGCAGGGCAGCCAGAAGCAGACCACGCGCTCACCGTGATACAAAACGACTGCAACTACGGTTTTGCTGAGGGAAACAACATTGGCGTTGCATACGTTTTACGC
>Ga0187784_10001456_pt1 | contig 18827 bp, 16 predicted proteins | sample 1015_SJ02_MP15_2_FD_132964 | JGI IMG/M metagenome (GOLD analysis project Ga0187784, IMG submission 132964) | Tropical peat soil microbial communities from peatlands in Department of Meta, Colombia - 1015_SJ02_MP15_20_MG | ecosystem: Environmental > Terrestrial > Soil > Wetlands > Peat | place...
CCAGGACCGACATCGCAAAGGCCTGAGCGTCAGCGGCGCATGCCAAGCAGCCGGGACGGACGGGGTGGCGGCGCCCGGGAGGAATAGGGTGTAGAGCGCGGCCGTGATTGAGGCGCAGATTGCCGGTCGGATGGAGAAGTCACAACTCGAGGAGGTGCTTATGACGGCGACTGTGGCGAAGGCACTCGTCCGTCGATTCTGTTCCGAAGTATTTCGCAATTTATCGCTGGCCGAGGAATTCATCGGCGCAAACTATGTCGATCACAATAACGTGCGAGGAGGCCGCGGAGTCGCGGTTTTCCGCGCCCACGTCGAGGCGGTAGGCCGGACATTTCCCGATTTCAGCTTGAAAATCGAAGATATGATTGCGGAAGGAGACAAGGTCGTGACCAGGGTGACAGGCAGAGGGACACACAGCGGGCGCTGGATGCAAATCGAGCCGACCAACGCTGTCGTGGAAGCCAAAGGCATCAATATCGATCGCGTCGTAGACGGACGGATCGTCGAACATTGGGGAGAGGCCGACACCGTCGCCATGTTACTCCAAATGGGCGTCGACCCCTTCGCAGGCCGAAAGGGATAGGGACACGATCGCCCGATTGCGATTCGCCGCGGGTCGACCCCGGTCAGTATCCGAGTCGTCCGAGGCGTGGCGAGGGACCAGGCTTTTCCTTCGCGCGGGGCCCCGGTATGATGTTGCGCAAAAGACGAGCGGCGCTCCGAAACAGTGGGAGAGGACATGCGGAATTGGACGGTCAAGACGCTGGCGCTCGCCGCGGCATTCGCCCTCGCGCCTATCGGCGCCGAGCGCGCCGCGGCTTTCTGCCTCTTCGGGGGCTGCGATGTGACGGAAGCGCAGGCCAAGGCCGTATTCGAGAATCTTCTCAAGCAGCGTTTCGACAAGCCCGGCAAGATCGAGGACTTCAAGACCCGGATGACCGAGCGGCTCGAGATGCATGCGACGGGAGAGAAGGGCTACGAATATTTCTTCAACGCCACCGTGCTGTTCCCCGACGGCGCCAATCTCGAGTGCAAGCCGGAGGGGACGAAATATCCGGAGGGGTGCTCGCCGAGCAGGCATTACGTCACGGCGCCGCGAAGCTCCGATCCCAAGGGCAAGCAATATGTCGCCCCGGGGGACAAGGTCGAATTCGACGAAGAATATCGCTTCTACGAGGCCGGCAAGGGCTGGAAGGGCCCGGACGGCAATACTTATAATCCCGACTGACGGGTCGGCGCCTTCCTGAAGGAGGCGGGGGCTCTGGTCGCAGCCCTCGCCGCGGCGTGACGCCGCTCGTCGCCGCTCAAGACGAGCTTCAATCGGGAAAAGGCTCCGAACCATGACCACGCTCCCCTGGCTGCCCGAGGCCGAAGACTGGCGCGAAAGGCTGCGCGCGCTCATCGATCCCGCGACGACCTCTCCCTGGGACGCGGGGGTCGCACTCGCCAACACGCGGCTCGACTTCCTGCGCACCATCGCGCTCGACGACGCCATGCGCCGAGCGACGCAAGGCTCGCCGCCCGCGGGGCTCGCGACGAGGCCCGTGCGCCTGGCGATGCTCGGCTCCTCGACGCTGGCGCATCTTTCGCCTGGCACACGCGTTGCCGGCCTGCGGCGCGGCCTTCACATCACGATCTATGAAGCGGAATACGGGCAGTATTGGCAGGAGCTTCTCGACCCCGGCTCCAGGCTGCGCGCCTTTGACCCCAACGTCGTCCTGTTCGCGTTCGACGCCTATCACCTGACGGCCGGCGTGCATGCGGCGATGGACGAGGCGGAGGCCGAACGCGCGCTGATGGAGGTTCTGGAGCGCCTTCGCGACTGCTGGCGTCTCGCGCGCGAGGCGTTTCGCGGCCAGGTGATCCAGCAGACCCCGCTCGTCGTGCATCCTCCACTCTTGGGGGGCAACGAGCACCGCCTGCCGGGCTCAGCCCGCGCCTTCATCGCCCGCCTTAACGCCGAGCTGCGCCGCATGGCCGACGCCGAGGGCGTGAGCCTGCTCGCGCTCGACGACCGCGCGAGCCGGGACGGCCTCGCCGCCTGGCATGATCCGGTGCTCTGGCTGCGCGCGAAGCAGGAGGTCTCGCCGATCGCCGCGCCCATGTATGGCGAGCTGCTCATGCGGCTCGTCGCCGCCCAGCTCGGCCGCTCTTACAAGTGTCTGGCGCTCGACCTCGACAACACGCTCTGGGGCGGCGTCGTCGGCGACGACGGGCTCGAAGGCCTGACGCTCGGACAAGGCGGCGCGCTCGGCGAAGCCTTCGCCGCATTCCAGACCTATGCGCGAGAGCTGTCGCGGCGCGGGGTCATCCTCGCCGTCTGCTCCAAGAACGACGAGGCCAACGCCTGGGCGCCCTTCGACAAGCATCCCGAGATGGTGCTCAAGCGCGGCGACATCGCCTGCCTCGTCGCCAACTGGTCGGACAAGGCCGCAAACCTCCGCGCCATCGCGGAGCGGCTGAACATCGGCCTCGACAGCCTCGTCTTCGTCGACGACAACCCCTTCGAGCGCGCGCTCGTGCGCCGGGAGCTGCCGATGGTCGCAGTCCCGGAGGTTGGCGACGATCCGGCGCTATTCGCGCAGATCGTCGCCGACGCCGGCTATTTCGAGCAGATCGCCGTGACGGGCGACGACCGCGCCCGCAACGCGCAGTACCAGGGCAATCTGCAGAGGGAGGCGCTGAGGAGCTCCGCGACCGACCTCGGCTCCTATCTGCGCGGCCTGGAGATGGAGCTCGCCTGGCGCCGCTTCGACCCGATCGGGCTCGCGCGCGCTGTGCAGCTCATCAACAAGACCAATCAGTTCAATCTGACAACGCGCCGCTACACGGAGCAGGACTTGTTGGCGGTCATGCAAGACCCGCGCGCCTTCGGCTTGCAATTGCGGCTAACGGATCGTTTCGGCGACAACGGGGTCGTCTCGATCGTCATCGGCCGGATGCAGGACGACGCGGATCTCTTGATCGACACCTGGCTCATGAGCTGCCGCGTGCTCGGGCGCCAGTTGGAGGCGACGACGCTCAATCTGATCGCCGCGCAGGCGGAGCGCCTGGGCGCAAAGCGCCTGCTCGGCGAGTATATCGCAACGCAGAAGAACGCGATGGTCATGGATCACTACGTGAAGCTCGGCTTCGTTCGGATAGGCGAAGACGACACTGGCGGCAATCTCAACGCGCTGCATCTTGCGGATTTCTCGCCCGCCGAAACTTTCATTCGCGTGCGGATGGAGGATGCGCCAGCCGAGCTCAGCCCGGCGGGGTGAGCGACGCCGCCCGCGCCTCAGAAGGCGAGCTCCGCGGCCCGAGCCTGCGCCGAGCGGCTCTGCGCCGCGTGAATGCGTCCGGCCTCGTCATAGGTCAGCGCAAGGCCTGCGACGCCATGGCCGTTCAAGCGCGCGAGCACCTCGGGGGTCTGCACTCCGGCCCGCAGAATCATGATGTTGCGCGCGCCATCGTCCCAGATCCAGTCGGCGCGGTCCTCGTTCAGCCCGCGGATGGCGTGGCGGGCGCGCGCGCCGCAGATCTCCCAGCATGGATTGCCGTCGCCGCCCGCGGGGATGCTGAAGCTCTCCTGCATGGCGTCGTCGGCGATCACGATCGGGTTCCGGGACGCGTTGACGAACTCGGTGATGAACGCCGTCATGGGTCTGCTCCATTTTGGTCCAGCGGGCCGAACCGATTGACTGGAGCAAGACTAGAACCGACCAGCGGCCGCGGCTGTGCGATAACGCACGCCCCGCATGGTCAGGCCGGCGCCGGAGCGCGCTCGCCAAGATGCTCGCGCGCCGTCGCGACCGCCTGCTGCGCGACCTTTTCGGACGCGGCGCCGAATTGCGACACGACGGCTTCGAACTGCGCCTCCGCCTCGCCAACGCGTTGCAGGGCCTTGAGCGCCAGGCCCTTGTCAGTCAGCGCCTGCGCCTTGCGCTCGCGCCGCGTTTCTTCCTCGAGCCCCTCGCAGCGCGCGAGCTCGCGGTCGAAGGCCGCGATCGCCTCCTCATGCCGGCGCAGCTCGTGCAGCGCATAGCCCTTGTTATGCAGCGCCGTGGCGACGAGCCGTTGCAGCTCCGGATCGTCGTCTTCCGCAAAGCGCGCGAACACGTCTTCATAGACGCAGAGCGCCTCTTCGCGCCGGTCGAGCCGGGAGAGCGAGAACCCTTTGTTATAGAGCGACTTCGCGACCAGTCGCCGCGCCTCGATCGCGGGCTCGCCCGCGAAGGCCGAGAGCAGGGCGTCATAGGTCGCGACCGCCTCGGCGCGCCGCTCCAGCTGCGCGAGATTGGCGGCTTCATTGTACATCGCCTTCAGCAGCAGCTGCCGGATCTCCGGCGCGTCGGAGCCGGCGAAGCGGCTCTCGATGCGCTTGTAGACCATGTGCGCCTCCTCGCGCCGGCCGAGCGAGGTCAGCGTGAGCGCGAAATTGTACATGCTTTCGATCAGGAGGTGCCGCAGGCCCGGGTCTGTCGGATCGCCGAGCCGGTGCATGAGTCCGCCGAACATCGGCAGCGCCTCGGCGTGCCGCCCGGCGGCGCGCAGCGCCAAGCCGCCGCGCGCGAGCGAGTCGAGCGCGGTCCGCCGCGCGCCAGCGCTGTCGGCCTGCGCATATTCGGCGGTCAGAGTCTCGCAGGCCGCGAGCGCCTCGTCGACGCGTCCGAGCTGCTCCAGCGCGTAGCGCTTGTTGTAGAGCGCGAGCGCGGCCTGCTCCTGCAGCACCGAGTCGTAGTCGCCGCGCGCGAGCGCGATCGCGCCGTCATAGGCGGCGATAGCGTCGTCATAGCGCGCGAGCTTCGCGAGCATGCAGCCCTTGTTGTAGAAGGCGCGCGCGACGAACTGCCGCAATCCCGGCGCGGCCGCGTCGTGACAACGGGCCAGAAGCGCGTCGCAAGCGGCGACGCCGTCGATGTTGCGGTCGAGCCCGGCGAGGGCGATGGCCTCATTATAGAGCGCCTGAGCGACGCGCTCGCGCAAAAAGGGGTCGTCGTCGCCGTCGAAGCGGCGCAGGATCTCGTCATAGGCCGAAAGCTCCGCGTCGGTCTGCTCCAGCGCGCCGTGGCACAGGCCCTTGTTCAGCAGGCACATGGCCACGGCGGCCTTGCAGGCGCGGTCGTCGCACGCGCCGAAGCGCCGCAAGAGCTCATCAAAGATGACGAGGGCCTCGTCCCGGCATTCCGCCGCCAGGAGGATCGCGCCGACATTGTAAAGCGCGTCGACGGCGACGTTTCGCAGCGCGGGGTCGGTCACGTCGCGGACCTTGGTCAGCGCATCGTCCAGGAGCTCCAGCGCCTCGGCAAGCTCGCCGCGCTGCGCGAAGGCCACCGCGTCCCGGACTTGCCTCATGAGCGCGTCTGCGGACGAAGAAGCGCGCCCGAAGCGAATCGAAGACAGGAGGGAACCGAAGAGATTGCGCATGGAGCCTCGCCTCGCTGGGGGACGTGCGCATTCATTGGAGGCCGCGAATGGTTACGAAAGGGCGGACGGGACGTGTGGCAATTGAATACTGGTTAGCGGGGATTTATGCGGAATGTCGGGGGCTGATCTTCAGCCGGTCTTAAGGGGCCAATAATGATAGGCCACGCATCTGCTTCTCCCGCTTGCGGGAGAAGGCGGCCCTCGCGAAGCGAGCGTCGGAGGAGGGACCGCGCCGCCCCAAGTCCGGTGTGCGTCTTCTCCCACTGCGTGAGAGAAGGAGTCGCCCGCGTTACGCCCCCGCGGTCGCCGTCCCCACAACCTCCAGAAACGCATGCGCCGCCTCCTTGCGCTCGAAGACGTGCGGGGAGAGGCCGCGCTTCTGCATCGCCTCCTTCATCTTCAGCCGCGCGAAGGCGCTCGTCGCATAGCGCGCCGTCGTCGCATAATAGTGCTCCTGCATGAAGCCGATCATTTCGGCGTAATTGTCGTAGAGCGCCTCCCCGATCTTCGCGCCGTCGTGGTTGACGACCGAGTTCACGCGCTTTCCCACCTTCTGGCAGGCTTCGACCAAGGTCTTGCGCAGTTCGTCCACATCCTTCTTCGTGCGCGCGTGCCAGCCCTCGAGGTTCACGAACAGGATGTTGCGGGCCGGGTCATACTGCACGCGCTCGTGCATGTTGAGATTGAGCAGTTCGGCCAGCAGCCCCATGGGCTCGTCGATGAAGATGCGCTTGTCCATGAGCTCGGGCTCTTCGATGATCGGCTTGAAGGCCATATGCGCCAATATGTCCCTGTCGATGTCGATTCCCGGCGCGACCTCGATGAGCTCCATCCCGCGCTGCCCCAACCGGAACACGCAGCGCTCGGTCACATAGATCACGGGTTGCTTGCGCTTCTGCGCAAATTTGCCGGAGAAGGTGATCTGCTCCACGAAGTTCAGGAACTTCTTGTTGCGGCCCTCCTTGACGTTGCGGACCTTGCCGTCTTCGATCGCGACCTCGAGCCCGCCGACCGTGAAGGTGCCGGCGAAGACGACGCTGCGCGCATTCTGGCTGATATTGATGAAGCCGCCGCAGCCGTTGAGTCGTCCGCCGAACTTGCTCGTGTTGACATTGCCCTGCACGTCGCATTCGGCCATGCCGAGGCAGGTCATGTCGAGCCCTCCGCCGTCGTAGAAGTCGAACTGCTGGTTCTGCTGGATGATGCTGTCGGCGTTGGTCGCGCCGCCGAAGGAGGAGCCCGACGCGAGCACGCCGCCGATCGCGCCGGCCTCCGTCGTCAGCGTGATATAGGGCGTGAACTTCTCTTCGTTAGCGACCGCGGATATCCCCTCGGGCGCGCCGACGCCGAGATTGACGACGCCGTTCGGCGGCAGCTCGAAAGCGGCGCGGCGCGCGATGATCTTGCGCTCGTCGAGCTCCATCTTCGCCATGCCCTCGACCGGGACGCGGATCTCGCCCGCGAGCGCCGGATTGTACATGACGCCATAGTTCATGCGGTGCAGCTCCGGGGTCGGCGCGACCACGACGCAGTCGACGAGAATGCCCGGCACTTCGACGTCCTTGGGCTTGATCGAGCCCTGCTCGACAACGCGCTCGACCTGGGCGATGACGATGCCGCCATTGTTGCGCGCCGCCATCGCCTGCGCGAGATTGTCGAGAACGAGCGTCTCCTTCTCCATGCTGACGTTGCCGGAGGGGTCGGCGCTCGTGCCGCGGATGAAGGCCACGTCGATCTTGGTGGCGATGTAGAACAGCCACTCCTCGCCCATGATACTGTGATATTTGACGATGTCTTCGGTCGTCGCGTCATTGACCTTGCCGCCGCCGAAGCGCGGGTCGACATAGGTGTACAGTCCAACCTTTGAGAACAGGCCAGGCTGTCCAGCGGCGCAGGCGCGATAGAGCTGCGAGATCACGCCCTGCGGCAAATTGTAGCCGAGGATCTTGTTCTCCTGCGCAGCCTGCGCCACTTTGGGCATGCGCCCGAAATTCGCGGCGATGACGCGCCCAAGCAGGCCCTCGTGGTGCAGGCGACCGGTGCCCAGTCCCTTGCTGTCGCCGGCGCCGGCGGTCATGATCAGCGTGAGGTTCTTCGGATGGCCGGTCTCAACGTAGCGCTGCTCCAGACCCATGTGCAGCGCCTCGGGAATGCAGCTTTGAACGAAGCCGGTCGTGGTGATGACGTCGTTGTCGCGGATAAGGGCGATCGCCTGCTCCAGCGTGGTGACCTTATTGTTCGCCATGACCTTGTCCGTTTCCCTCTTCGGCGGCGCATTTCCGGCGCGCCCAGGACGCACGCGGCGGCTCGCTCCAATCTATGGCTCCAAGGCTAAAGTTTGGGCGGTCGTTTCGCAATAGGGAGCCGCCCGCGAGCCGCGGGCAAAGCCTTGCGCACAGGCGAAAAAATTTGCCAAATCGGGTCCATGCCGCCAGAATCGCGTCCCGCGGGGCTTCGAACGGAGAACGAACGTACTGACGGTGACGACGATCCGCGGCGCGCTCGCCGCTCTGGCGTTGACCCTGCTCCTCTCGCCCGGCGCAGCCTTGGCGCATGCGATCGTCGTCGCCTCGAACCCCGAGCCGCGTCAGACCGTCAAGGGTCCGGACATCTCCGTCGAGATCCGCTTCAACAGCCGTATCGACCTGGAGCGCTCTCGCCTCACGCTGAAGCGGCCGGACGGCTCCAGCGTCATTTTGCCGCTACAAGGGGGTGAAACGGGCGACATGCTGCGCAGCGGCGCCTCGGGCCTTACCGAGGGAAGCCATACGCTGCTGTGGCAGACCCTCAGCGTCGACGGGCACATCACGCATGGCGTCATCCCCTTCGAAGTGAGCCGCTGAGACCTTGCAGCTCTTCATCGACATTTACGGATTCCTGAGTGTCACGCTCCGAGGTCTCATCCTCGCGGCGCAAGCGCTGTCGCTCGGCGGCCTCGCCTATCTGACCCTGCCGGGGCTCGCAGCCGACACGGGCTTCGTGGGGCGGGCGCGGCGCGCGCTCTTCTATTGCGCCGCGGCGCTCGCGCTCGGCGAGGCGCTCTCGGGGCTGGCGCTGATGACGATGCTCGCCGGCACGCTTCAGCTGCCTCTTCCGCAGCTGCTCGGCGCCGCCGCAGTGCGCATCGATCTCGTCGCCGCCGCGCTCGCGGCGGCTGCCGCAAGCGTCCTGCGGACGCAGGGCTCGCTGCGACTCGCCGCCGCCCTCACGCTGGCGCTCTTCGCCGTCGAAGTCGGCGCGACGCATGCCGCGAGCCGCCTGGACGATTCGGCGAGGCTCTATGTCGCAGAGCTCGCGCATCTCGCCGGAGCCGCGGCGTGGATCGGCGGCATCCCCTTCCTGCTGCTGGATCTGCGCCAGGGAGCGCCCGAGGCGCGGCGCTTCATCGTCGCGCGCTTTTCGCGTATCGCCATGGGCGCCGTCGCGCTCTTGCTCGGCGGCGGGATCTTCATGGCGATCGACTACCTCGGCGAGCCCGCGGCGCTCTTCGGCACGTCCTACGGCGTCATGCTCATGGCGAAGATCGCGCTGCTCCTCGCGCTGCTGCTGCTCGGCGGCATGAACTTCCTGACTGGCAGACGTCTCGCCCGCGATCCCGCGACCTCGACGCTGCGGCTGCGGCGCTTCGCCGAAGTCGAAATCGGCGTCGGTCTCACGGTGATGTTCTGCGCCGCCTCGCTGACCTCGCTGCCACCGGCCCGCGACCTTCTGAGCTATCGCGCGAGCCTGGAAGAGGTCGTCGACCGGGTCACGCCGCGTCTGCCGATCCGCCTGGACAGTCCCGACCACGCAGCGCTCTCGACGTCGCAACCGTCCTATGTCGAGGCCGACGTCGCGCGCGCCTACGCCGCCGGCGAGGTCCCCGCCCCGCCCCGGAACGCCGAGGACATCGCCTGGTCGGAATACAACCATCACTGGGCCGGACTCTTCGTCGTGGCGATGGGACTCATGGCGCTCGCCGAGCGAAGCCCGCGTCTCGCGCCTGTCGCGAGGCACTGGCCGCTGGTCTTTCTGGGGCTCGCCGCGTTCGTCTTCCTGCGCGGCGACGAGACGGTCTGGCCGCTCGGCCACCTTGGCCTTATCGAGAGCCTGCGCGATCCGGAGATCGCGCAGCACCGCTTCTTCGTCCTGCTGATCATCCTCTTTGGCTTGTTCGAGTGGCGCGTCCGGCTTGGGCGAGCGCAGTCGGCGTGGGCGCCCTATGTGTTTCCGCTGACGGTCGCGATCGCGGCGGCCTTCCTGCTCACCCACTCGCACGGCCTCGCCAGCCCCAAGGAAGAGCTGCTCATCGAGATTACGCACATGCCGCTCGCGCTCGTCGGCGTGACCGTCGGCTGGGCCCGGTGGCTGGACCTGCGTGCAGACGGCGCGGTCGCCCGCGTCGCGGGCTACATCTGGCCGACGGCGCTTGCGCTTGCCGGGCTGATGCTGCTGTTCTATCGTGAAGCTTGAAGTGCGAGACGAAGTTTTTGACGGCGGACGCAATCGCGTGCGCCTTGCAGTGGCGCGGACCTGCCGCTAAAGCCCGTATGCGATGGGCGAGGAAATAGGCGCTTCCGGCTTCCGCTCAGAAGATTTTGCGCTCTTCTCGCGACGGCTCGCGCAGGAGACGGATCTTGCGCGGGCGATGTTCGAGGCGCAGGCCTTCGCGCGGGAGGGCTATCGCCTCGGGTTCGAGATCGAAGCCTGGATCCTCGACCACAATTATTTTCCCGCCCCCGTCAACGAGCGCCTGCTCGCCACGCTCGACAACCCGCTCGCGGTGCCCGAGCTTTCGCGCTTCAACATCGAGCTCAATTGCGAGCCGCTCTCGCTCGCGAGCGGCGCGCTCGACCGCGCGGAGGCGGGGCTATCTGCGCTATGGCGCGACTGCAACGCCGTCGCGCACGGCCTCGACGCCAATATGGTCATGATCGGCACGCTGCCGACAATCCGCGACGAGGATCTGTCGCTCGCAAACCTCACGCCGCTCAATCGTTTCGTCCGGCTGAACGAGGAGCTGCAGAAGCAACGCGCCGGCGCGCCCGTGCGCGTCGACATCAGCGGCGAGGATCGGCTGCTCTGCGAGCATCATGATCTGATGCTGGAAGCGGCCGCGACGTCGTTTCAGATCCATCTGCAGACGCCCGCCGATCTCGCCCTGACTTTTTACAACGCCGGCCTCGCAGCCGCAGGACCGCTGCTCGCCGCCTGCGGCAACGCGCCTTTCCTCTTCGGCAAGTCGCTCTGGGAAGAAACGCGCATCGCGCTGTTCGAGCAGGCGATCAACTTCGGAAGCGCTGCGCGCGTCGGCTTGGGCAGCGGCTATCTCAAGCGTTCCGGCGTCGAGCACTTCGAGGAGAATTTGCGCGACCATCCGCCGCTGTTGCCGGTTCCCTTCGATGATCCGCCGGGGAAGCTGCGGCATCTGCGGCTGCACAACGGCACGATCTGGCGCTGGAACCGGCTGCTGATCGGGTTCGACGACGGCGCGCCGCATTTGCGCATCGAGCACCGCATTCTGCCCTCGGGACCGACGCTCGCCGACATGATCGCCAATACGGCGCTCTATCTCGGCCTCGTCGGCCATCTCGCGGGTCTCGGCGACGACGGAACGGGTGGTTTGTCGTTCGCTGAGGCCGCCGCGAATTTCTACGCGGCGGCGCGCCATGGTCTCGAGGCAGAGTTCGCCTGGCCGGGCGTCGGGCGCGCGCCCGCCGGCCGCCTGCTGCTCGAGCGGCTGATCCCGGCGGCGCGCGCGGGGCTCGCCGCCTTCGGACTCGCGGCGCAGGACGGCTGGCGATTGGATATCATCGAGGCGCGGGTGCGCGCGCAGCGCACTGGCGCCGCCTGGCAGCGCGCCGCCTTGAAGGCCGCAAAGGGCGACCGGCATCGGCTGATGGCCGCCTATTGCGAGCGCCAGCGTAGCGGCGCGCCGGTCCATGAGTGGGAGCTGTGAAGCGAAATTGAGCGAAGAGACCTGCGTCGTCCTGAACCACGTCCCGGAAGCTTTTCTGGAGCGGCCTGCGTCGGAATTGTCCGACGTGCTGAGCGGCCCGACCCTCTTCGATCTGCCCGGACGCGATCCGCGACCGCTGTTCGTCTCGACCCTGCTGCACGGCAATGAGGACAGCGGCCTCGCCGCCGTGCAGGAGGTCCTGCGCCGGCGCGCGGCGCAGGGGCCGCCACGCGCTTTGCTGCTCTTCATCGGCAATATCCGCGCGGCGACCCAGAGTCTGCGCATGCTGCCAGACCAGCCCGACTTCAACCGCATCTGGCCCGGATCGGCGCTGCCTCCGTCGCCCTTCCTCGGCATGGCGCGATGGGTCTATGACTATGCGGCGCGCCGGCGTCCCTTCGCCAGCATCGACATCCACAACAATACCGGCTTCAATCCGCATTACAGCTGCGTCGCGCGGCTCGAGCCGCAATCCATCGCGCTGGCGCTCTTGTTCTCGCGTGTCGTTGTGCATTCGCAGCGGCCGGTCGGCACGCTGACGAACGCCTTCACCGCGCTGTGCCCGGCGATTACCGTCGAATGCGGGCGCGCTGGCGGCGAGTCGGGAAAAAGCGGCGCGGCGCACGCGGCCGAGCTGCTCGAAGCCGCGCTCGCGATCGCCGAACTGCCCGCGCGCCCCGCGGCGCCCCGTGACCTCGACCTGCTGCGCGCCTTCGCCATCGTGAAGACGCCGAAGGGGGCGAGTTTTTCCTTCGACGGGTCGGAGGCGGATTTTCGGTTCCGCACAGAGCTCGACCGCTTGAACTTCAGCGACCTCTCCGCGGGCGAGAGCTTTGGCCGGCTCGGCGCGAACGGCGCGCGCCTCGAGATCCACCCCGGAGAAAGCGATCACGAGCCGCCGGAATATTTCGACTATGCGAGCGGCGAGATCCGCCTCTCCCGCAACGCTATTCCCGCGATGCTGACCTTGGACCCGAATGCGATCCGAGGCGACTGCCTGTGCTATCTGATGCACCGCATAGGTCTCGACGGGAAGAAGCTATAGCGTCCTCTTTTCCTGCTCGACAGGCCTCAATCTCTGTGTTCGTGGCCACGGTTGAGCGTTTGAAGGAGCCGGGAGGCCAGGCAGATCCCGAGTCCCGCTCCGACCAGCAAATGAAAGTTCTTCGCGGTCCCCTGGGCGACCGCTTTCGCGGCGGGCGCGCTTGCCCGGCCGGCGAAGCTCAAGAGGTCGCGTCAATTGCCGGCAGGCTCAGCTTGCCAATCGCTTCCTGCACGGGAGTGACGAGCGGCGTTTCGGCGAGCGGCGGTGCGCGTGCGCCCCGCCGGTGTGGATTTTCGGCAAGCCCTGCCCAACGACGCCGAATGGCTGCTGATCGAGTGGCCGAGGGGCGAAGCGGAGCCGACGAAATATTGGCTCTCGAACCTGCCGCTGGTTTAACTTGCGCTTCTACGCTTGTGAGCCTAAGTTATCCACAGGCTGACAATCTCCTGTCGCCGAAAAGAGCGCCGCAAGCCCGGATGGAAGGCTGCGGCGCTTTTGTTTAGGCCTCTGTCTCGGCTACATGAACGATCCAAATATCGCGCCGCCGATCGCGCCCAGCACCATTGTCGGGATTGCGCTGACGGGGCCTAAGGCTACAAAGGCTATCACACCGCCTAGGGCTGCGCCGACAATCGCGCCGACAGTTGCCATTGTCGTATGTTCTTTAGCGCTTATCATCGTCTCCTCCTTTGCGCGGCCTCCCCGCACTGGACGTGCTTAAACCGAGCTAGCGCTTATCTATCGACTGGCAAGGGGCCGAGGCGAGGGTCGGCGACGTTCCAGACGCGGACTGAGAGCATCGGAACTGAGTGCGCCCGAATCGGATCGAGCGCGACGAGTCGGGCGCGGGCATGGGGTGCTGAGGGGCTTGGCTGGGAGCGCAGTGGCGGCCAAGCCTAAACGCGGTAAACGGTCACTTGAATAACCCGTTGATTTAATTGGTGGCGGACGCAGTCCTTGCAAACCGGTCTCTACTGATTTTTGCGGTCGCCCGCTCGGAAGCGGTTTCTCTGGCAACAGCCAATTTTTTCAGCGAATCCGCCGGATTCCCGGCCTTCGGAAGAATCTGACGCCCTCACAACTCTCTGACAGCTCGAGAGAATTTCGATTGGCGGCGGAAGATTTGTTAGCTTTCGGAACAGGGAACACTAACCCGTCTTCGCGGATTCGCCTGTGGATAGGCCGAAAATGACGATTTTTGGCTCGGACACGTGATTGAAAATATTGATGGGCGTTGCTCAAAATGGGCTGAAAATGTCTGTGAAGACCAATCGGTCTAACACTCTGTTTTAATTGGAAGGGACCTTTGAAAAACGCGGCGATCAAGGCCATGGAAATTTGAAGCTGCTCGTCCCCATGCATCCCGGCAAATGCAGTTGTACATAAAGCATATAAGAGATCTCGCTTTCTGATCATCCGTCCAACGGCTTCAACCCTGCGCTTTCGCCGCGAGATAGGCGACGGCCTTCTCCAGCGTGTAGAGCTTGTTGTAGTCCGCTTCGGGAACGTCGATCTTGGTGCGCCTGTGGATCGCGGCGACGAGATTGGCGAAATCCATCGAATCGAGATCGAAGGTTTCGCGCAAGTCGTCCTTGTCGCGCGCCGAGGCGGGATCAGCCTCTGGAGCGATCTCGCAAATCAAGTCCAGGATCAGGCGTCTCAGCTCGTCGTCCGTCATAGCTTCTCTGGCTCCTGTAGCAGGCGCGCGACCGTTGCGAGATAAAGCCCGCCGAGATGCCCGTCGGTGACCCTGTGGTCCGCGGCGAGGCTGACGGTCACGAGCGGACGACTCTCGACGCGGCCGTCGACGACCCAGGGGCGAGCGGCGACGCGCCCGAAGCCGACGATCGCCACCTGCGGCGGATAGATCACGCCGGTCACCGTCTCGGCGCCGCGCTCGCCGACGCTGGTGACGGTGATCGTCGGCGAGGCGAGCTCCGAGCCGCGCAGCCCGCCGCGCCGAGCGCGTTCGACGAGGTCGCGCATCGCCGCCATCAGCTCGGCGAGCGACTTCTTGTCCGTGTCGCGAATGGCCGGCGCAATGAGGCCGCCGCCGCGCAGCGCGATCGCCCAACCGACATGAACGCCCTCGCCGGCGACGAAGGCGCCGTTCTCATAAACGCCGTTGAGCTTGGGCTGCTCGTGCAGCGCCAGAGCGGCGGCTTTGAGGAACAGAACGGCCGGCAGGATGCGATCGATCGGCTCTCTCTCGGCGTTGAAGCGCTCGAGCCAGGCCAAGGGCCGATGGAGGTCCATGGTTTCGGTGAGGTAGTAGTGCGGGATCTCGCGTTTCGAACGGCTCATGGCGGCGGCGATGGCCTTGCGCATCTCGGCGAGATCGAGACCTCTCTTGACGGGAGACGTCGCCTTCGGAATGAGAGCCGCCGCTTCGACGTCAGCCAGACGGATCGATCCTTCAACGCCGGTCCCTTTTATCGTGGCGAGATCGAGACGCAATGTCGCCGCGCGGCGACGCGCGACGGGCGCGACTTTCCTTCGCGAGGCGGAACGCGGCGACGCGCCGGCCGTCGCGGGCGCGGGCTCTGCGGCAGCTTCGCGGATCGCCACGGGCGTTCGTGCGGCCACCGGGACGGGACCGCTCTCTGAGGGCGTGGAAGGCGCCTCCTCTCCTGGCCGATCGATCCGCGCCAAAATAGTTCCGACCGGCACGCGCTCGCCGACCGGAATGAAAATGTTCGACACCACGCCGTCGACGAAAACCTCGACCTCGATCGCGCCCTTCTGGGTCTCCACCACTGCGATCACGTCCCCGGATCTGACGCGATCGCCGAGATTCACGCACCATTCAACGAGTGTTCCGGCCTCCATGTCGGCGCCGAGCGCGGGCATCTTGAAGTCGCTCATGACGGACGCACGAGTTCACGCGCTGCGGCCACGATGGCGTCCACTTGGGGCAGGCAAGCGTCTTCGAGATGCGCAGCGTACGGCATGGGGACCTCACGCCCGCAAACGCGGCGCAACGGCGCATCGAGCTCGAAGAACGCCTCTTCGGCGATGCGCATGCCGATCTCGGCCGAGATTGAACCGCTGCGCCAGCCTTCATCGACGATGACGCAGCGACGCGTCTTTGTCACCGAATCGAGGATCGTCTTAGCATCGAGCGGCCGCAGCACGCGCAAATCGACGACCTCGGCCGAGATGCCGTCTTGCGAGAGACGCTCCGCCGCGCCGAGCGTCTTGAACAGGCTGCCGCCATAGGCGACGAGGCTGACGTCGGCGCCGCTCCGGCGCACCTTGGCCCTGCTGACGTCGACGGAGGCGATGGCGGCGTCGAGATCGCCTTCCATATTGTAAAGCATCACATGTTCGAAGATGATCGTTGGATTGGGGTCCTTGAGCGCTTCGATCAGCATGAAGCGCGCGTCCTCGATCGTCGCCGGAGTCAAAATGCGCAAGCCTGGAATATGCGCATACCAGCCTTCCAGACTGTGGGAGTGCTGCGCCGCAACGCGACGCCCGCCGCCCGTGGCCATGCGGATGATGAGCGGGACCGCGAATTGCCCGCCAGACATATACGGAATGGTGACGGCGTTGTTGAGGATCTGATCGAGCGCCAGCAGGCTGAAGTTCACGGTCATGATCTCGACGATCGGCCGCATGCCCGCCATCGCCGCGCCGATCCCGGCGCCGACGAAGGCGCTTTCGGACAGAGGCGTGTCGCGGATGCGCTCTTCGCCGAACTCGTCGAGGAGCCCCTTCGTCACGGCGTAGCAGCCGCCGTAGCGCCCAATGTCCTCTCCCATCAGGAAGATACGTGGATCTGCGGCGAGAGCCTGGCGCAGCGCCTGCTTGCACGCCTCGCGGTAGGTCATGCGCTCTGCAACGGGTTGTTGCGGCGCGTTCACGCGGGGACCTCCTGCATCGTTACGAACCGTTCGAGCTCGGAGACCGGCTCCAAGGCCCCGGCGTCGGCGAAGGCCACAGCCGCCGCAACTTCCGCGTCAATCGCTTTCTCCATCTGCAAGACTTCTTCGGCCCTGATGAGATGGTTCTCCTCCAGCCAGGTCTGATAACGAATGATGGGTCCTTTCTTGCGCCATTCCTCGACCTCTTCCTTCGATCGGTATAGCTGCGCGTCGAACATCGAATGCGCGCGAAAGCGGTACGTCCGGCACTCCAAGAAAAAGGGGTCGCTTGTGGCGCGGATTTTGTCGATCGCGTTGCGCGCCGCGCTTTCCACCGCGACCACGTCCATGCCGTCCACCCGCTCGCCTTCGATTTTGTAGCTCGCCGCCTTGTGCACGAAATCCGTGTCGGCTTCGGCGCGCTCGACCGCCGTCCCCATGGCGTATAAATTATTCTCGCAGACAAAGAGAATCGGCAGGCGCCAGAGCTTGGCGAGATTGAGGGTCTCGTGGAACTCGCCCTCATCCGCGGCGCCGTCACCGAAGAAGCACGCCGTCACCGCCTTTTTGCCCACCATCTTGTCGGCAAGCGCGACGCCGAGCGCCAAGGGCAGGCCGCCGCCGACGATGGCGTTTCCGCCATAGAACCGGGTCTGGCGATGAAAGAAATGCATCGAGCCGCCGCGTCCACGGCAACAGCCGTTGAGCTTGCCGAACATCTCGGCCATCAGACAACCGGGATCGACGCCGCGCGCCAACGCCTGGCCATGCTCGCGATAGGTCGCGATGACTGCGTCCTGCGGCGTCAGCGCCTCCATCACCCCGACTGAAACCGCCTCTTCGCCATCATAAAGATGCAGGAAGCCGAGGATCTTCTGCGCCTGATAAAGTTCGACGCACTTGGCTTCAAAGCGCCGAATGCGGATCATCGCGTTCAGCAGGTGGCGCAAGTGAGCATGGTCGAGATGCACCTTGTGGGTCATCGTTCGTCGCTCTCCAGGGTCGAGAGGTCCCCCTCGGGGAGGCCAAGCTCGCGCGCCTTCAGCAGGCGCCGCATGATCTTGCCACTGCGCGTCTTTGGCAAATTGGCGCGGAACTCGATCTCCTTCGGCGCAACCGCCGCGCCCAGCCGCTTGCGGGCGTGGCCAAGCAGCTCCTTGAGCATGGCCTCGTTCGCCTCATAGCCGAGCTTCAACGCGATAAAAGCCTTGACGATCTCGCCTGCGACCGGGTCTGGCTTGCCGATCACGCCCGCTTCGGCGACCGCCGGATGCTCCATCAGCGCGCTTTCGACTTCAAACGGCCCAATCAAATGGCCCGACGATTTGATCACGTCATCGGCGCGGCCCACGAACCAGAAATAGCCATCCTCGTCGCGACGCGCCAGGTCGCCGGTCAAATACCAGTCGCCGACAAAACATTTGCGGTAGCGTTCCTCTTCATGGAGGTAGCCGCGCATCATCGACGGCCAGCCGCGCTTGAGCGCGAGTTCGCCTTCCTCGTTCGGCGTGTCGACGATCTCGACGCCTCCATCCGCGCTTCGTCTCGCGATGCCGGCCTCTATCCCCGGCAAGGGGCGCCCCATCGATCCCGGCCTGATGTCCATTGACGCAAAGTTGGCGATCATTATTCCGCCCGTCTCGGTTTGCCACCAATTGTCATGAAACGGCAGGCCGAACGCCTCCAGGCCCCAGACGACGGCCTCCGGGTTTAGCGGCTCGCCGACGCTGGCCATGAAGCGCAAGCTGCTGAGATCGTAGTCTCTGACTGCCGCCGTCCCGACCTTCATCATCATGCGAATGGCGGTCGGCGCGCTATACCAGACGCTGATCCGCTCTTGCGCCAGCACGCCGTACCAGGTTGGCGCGTCGAATTCCGCCTCCACCACGATGTTCGTCACGCCGTGCAGCAGCGGCGTGATCACGCCATAACTCATGCCGGTCACCCAGCCGGGATCCGCCGTGCACCAGAAGCGATCGCCTTCATGCAGATCGAGCGCATAGAGGCCGGTGACATAGTGGGTCGCGACGGCTTCGTGCACATGGATGACGCCTTTGGGACGGCCGGTGGTGCCGCTCGTGAAATGCAGCAGCGCGGGGGTTTCTGGATCGGTCGGCGGAATTTCAAACGTTTCCGACGCCGCCGCCATCACGCTTCGCCACGACAGCGTGACGCAGCCGTCCGTCTCGCCGTCAACAAGAATCACATGTTTGAGGTTGGGCAGCCGGCCACGAATAGCGGCGACCCTGCGCCGATAGAGCGCCTCGGTCGTCACCAGCACGCGGGCTTCCCCTATCTCCATTCTCGTCGCGAGCGGCTCGGGCCCGAAGGCCGAGAATAACGGCGAGACGACGCTATTCGTCTTCAGCGCGCCGAAAACGGCGATATAAAGCTCCGGGAGACGGCCGAGCAGCACGAACACCGCCTCTCCCCCTGCGACCTCGAGGCCCCGCAGGACATTTGCGAAGCGGTTCGTCGCGACGGCGAGTTCCCCAAATGTGAGGTCCCTGCGCTCGCCTGTCTTACCGACCCAGCGAAGCGCGACTTGATTCTTGCGTTTTCCCTCGGC
>Ga0187784_10001457_pt1 | contig 18825 bp, 17 predicted proteins | sample 1015_SJ02_MP15_2_FD_132964 | JGI IMG/M metagenome (GOLD analysis project Ga0187784, IMG submission 132964) | Tropical peat soil microbial communities from peatlands in Department of Meta, Colombia - 1015_SJ02_MP15_20_MG | ecosystem: Environmental > Terrestrial > Soil > Wetlands > Peat | place...
CGAGATGCCGCGCGACGGAACGCCGTCCGTGACGTACTGCTTTCGCGCCCAGTGGGTTTTCCGGAAGATACAGAGCACATGGAAGATCAAGTACCAGATTTGGAACGACAAGCCGATGCACCTGGTGGCGCCGCTGTTCGCAAAAGCGCCTTAACGGCGGCGGCCGGCCTCGGAACGGGAGCAGGCAACGATGGCCGATGCGGAGGCGATCAAGAACGTCGTCGAAGCCGTCCATCCCACGACGGCGAATTCCGGGGCGCGGGTGCACATGCGACGCTTCACGCCGATGATGCGCCGTGGTCCCCTCCCCATGCTCCCGACCGGAGCGGCCCCGCCGACATTCGCTTCGGCTACGCCGCGAAAAACGCCGACAGCGGCGCCGCGATGAAGGCGGACGACTGCGCGGCGGCCGGCGATTTCGGCGTCGCCGCGGCGCTCGCCCGCGTCGTCGTGACGCCGCGCGAGGGAACGCCGCATGCGACCTGTTTCCACCGCGGCCAGCGGATCTTCCGAAAGGTCCGGCGCGCCTGGAAGAGCGCCCGCCGGATTTGGACCGACAAGCCCGCATGCCGGGTCGCGCCGCCGTTCGGGGGCGATCAGCTCTACCCCCCGTAAAAGCCGCGGCGGAGGCGAACAAGAACAACGATGGCCCACCTTTTCCTCATCCAATTCCTGGTGGTCTTCGTCACGGCAAGGGGGCTCGGCTTCCTGGTGCGCGCGCTGGCCCAGCCGCCGGTGGTCGGCGAGATGCTTTCCGGCTTCGTGCTGGGGCCGCTCTGTCTCGGCCACTACTTTCCGGCCGCCGCCGCGTGGCTTTTTCCCGCGGGCGGGCTCGGCGGGCTCGGCATGCTGAGCGAACTTGGCGTCGTTCTTTTCATGTTCGTTGTCGGAACGGAGCTGCGCCTTGGGTCGACCATCGGCGCGCAATTCCGCGCGGGCGCGGTGATCGCCGTCTTCTCGCTGTCGATCCCCTTCCTCGCAGGGACCGCGATGAGCCCCTTCCTGTTCGAGCGGTTGCCGCCCCCCGTCGGATCGCGCGCGCAGTTCGGCCTGTTCGTCGGCATCGTCTTTTCGGTGACGGCCTTTCCGGTGCTTGCGCGGCTGATCAAGGATCGCGGCATGATGGCGACCGAGATCGGACAGATAGCGCTGACGACCGCGGCGATTGCCGAGGTCACGGCGTTTGCGTTTCTCACCGTCGTCCTGACCTCGCTCCACGCCGGCGCCGGCGTGCACAATCCGGTCGTTCTGGAACTGGCCGGTCTCGTCGGGCTGGCCGCCGTCACGTTCCTCGCAACGCGCCCGTTCCTGCGCGGGCTTCTCCGTCGCCACGACCGAGACGGCAAGCCGGACATCTGGACACTTGCCGTCCTGCTCGGCGGCGCCGTCGCCTATGCCGTGCTCACGCAGCAACTGGGCGCCGGCTCGGCCATTGGCGCATTCCTGTTCGGCCTGGCCATGCCGCGCGAGGATCGGCTTGTCGCGACCCTGGCCGAGCCCATCGAGCATCTCACGATCGTGATCTTCTTGCCGTGCTTTTTTGCGAGCGCGGGGCTCAACCTCGCCGACCGGGCATTCGCCGGCGTCGGCGTCGGCGTCATCGGCGCGGTATTGCTGCTTGCGGTTCTCAGCAAGTTGATCGGAGGCATGACGGGGGCGCGGCTTGCCGGCCAAAGCTGGCGGACCTCCCTCGGCATTGCGACGCTGACGAACGCACGCGGACTGATCGAGATCGTCATTCTGAAGATCGGTCTCGACGCGGGAGCCATCGGAAAAGACCTCTTCACGGTCTTCATGGTCATGACCGTCGTCACGACCTTGATGGCCAGCCCCATGCTGGACCTCGTCTTGCGGTTGCGGGTGCGCGCCCTCCGACCGCCCTATGGCGCGTCCTGACCCGGCGCGGCCCGCCGCCGGCCGTCGCGGCGCGCGCTCGAGCCGCTTTCCACTCCCGCTCTGGAAGCCCGGCCGCTCTTGCGCCAAGATCGAGGCGCAACCAAGCGATGAGGCGTTCTCCCGATGACACCGATCGCGCGGTGGTTCCTGGGCGCGCTGGCGCTCTCGACGCCGACCTTCGTCGCCTTCGGCGTCTTCGCCAGCGCCGGCACCATCGCCTGGCGCTGGGCCTTGCTCGCCTCGCTCCTTCTCTATGGCGCGGTCCTGCTGATGGTGCGGCCGTTGCTGCGGGGCGTGGCGGCGGTGCAAGCCGCGGTCGACCGCATGGCCGCGGGCGAGAGCGCGGGCCCCGATGTCGCGACGCTGTCGCCGACGGTGCGCGAGCTGTGGCTTGCCGTCGGCCGCTGGGCGCGCGTCTCGCGCCAGAAGCTCGCCGCGCGCGAGGCCGAGCTCGGCGCGGCGCAAGAGGTGCTGGCGGCGCTGCCGGATCCGATGATCCTGCTCGACGAACGCCGGCGCATCGTCAACGCCAACGCGGCGGCGAACGAGCTGCTGGGCATGCGGCTGATCGAGCGCGACCTCGCCGTGGCGCTGCGCCACCCCACCGTGCTTGCCGCCGCCGACGCGGTGCTTCGCGGCGAGGACTCGCGCATCGTCGAGTTCGACATCACCACGCCGGTCGAGCGCCATCTGCTCGCGCGGCTTGCCGCGCTCCGGCCGCACGCCGCGGGCGGCGCGGCGGCCGTGCTGACGCTGCACGATCTCACCGCCGCCAAGCGCAGCGAGCGCCTGCGCGCCGATTTCGTCGCCAATGCCAGCCACGAGCTGCGCACGCCGCTCGCCTCGCTCATCGGCTTCATCGAGACCCTGCGCGGCCCCGCCCACGACGACAGCGCCGCCCGCGACCATTTCCTCGCCATCATGGCCGAGCAGTCGCAGCGCATGAAGCGGCTGGTCGACGACCTGCTGTCGCTGTCGCGCATCGAGATGAACGAGCACCGCCCGCCGACCGAGCGCGTCGATCTCGAGCGCGTGCTGCGCACCGTGGTCGATCTGCTGGGCCAGCGCGCCGAAGCGCGCGGCATGCGCATCGCGCTCGACCTGCCGCGCGGGGTCTCCGAGGTGCTGGGCGATCCCGACGAGCTCGCCCAGGTGTTCCAGAACCTGCTCGACAACGCCATCAAATACAGCCGTCCCGGCACCCCCATCGAGATCAGCGCCCGCCCCTCGCCGCGCTTTCTCACGGGGACGAGGCCGGGCGAGCGCCCGCCGGCGATCGCCGTGGCGGTGCGCGATCACGGCGAGGGGATTGCGCGCGAGCACCTGCCGCGGCTGACCGAGCGCTTCTATCGGGTCGATGCCGCGCGCTCGCGCGAGCTTGGCGGCACCGGGCTGGGCCTCGCCATCGTCAAGCACATCGTCAACCACCACCGCGGCGCGCTCGACATCGACAGTGAGCTTGGCGAAGGCACGGTTTTCACCGTGCATCTGCCGCTGCCGGTGGGTTAAAATAAATTGTCATAAAAATGCAATTAAATTGTCGTATTGATGTAGCGCTTGGTCTGTAGCCAAGGGGACGAAAGCGCCGCGCAGCCGCTCGCACGCAAGAGCGGGACCGGCTTTCGCTTCAACGCAGCGTAAGGAGAAACCCCGTGCAGGCTCGCAGTGGACTCACCTTTTGGCTCGGCGCCCTGGCCGCTCTGGGCTTGGCCGCCGCGACCGCAGCCGGCGCCGGGGCGACGGAGATTTCCGGCGCCGGCGCCACCTTCCCCTACCCGATCTACGCCAAATGGGCCGAGGCCTACAAGGCAAAGACCGATGTCAGCATGAACTATCAGTCGATCGGCTCCGGCGGCGGCATCAAGCAGATCAACGCCAACACCGTCGATTTCGGCGCGTCCGACATGCCGTTGGAGCCGGACGTCCTCGAGCAGTCCAAGCTGACGCAATGGCCGATGATCATGGGCGGCGTCGTGCCGGTGGTCAATCTGCAAGGCGTCGCGCCGGGCGAGCTCAGGCTCGACGGCGTCACGCTGGCCCAGATCTATCTCGGCAAGATCGCCAAATGGGACGATCCCGCGATCAAGACGCTCAACCCCGACGCCAAGCTGCCGAGCACGGCGATCGCGCCGATCTACCGCTCCGACGGCTCGGGCACCACCTTCATCTACACCAACTATCTCTCCAAGGTGAGCCCGGAATGGAAGGAGAAGGTGGGTAACAGCACCTCGGTCGAATGGCCGACCGGCATCGGCGGCAAGGGCAATGAGGGCGTGGCGGCGCTTTCCGCGCGCACGGCCGGCGCCATCGGCTATGTCGAATACGCCTATGCGCTGCAGAACAAGCTCACCTACGTCAAGCTCATCAACAAGGAGGGCGCCACCGTCACCCCCGACAGCAAGAGCTTCCAGGCGGCCGCCGCCAATGCCGACTGGCAGAAGGCGCCGGGCTTCTATCTCCTGCTGACCGATCAGCCGGGCAAGGAGAGCTGGCCCATCACCGGGGCGAGCTTCATCCTGATGCACACCACCCAGGAAAAGCCGGACACCGCCAAGGCCGTGCTCAGCTTCTTCGCCTGGTCCTACCAGAACGGCGCCGCGATGGCCGAGGCGCTCGATTACGTGCCGATGCCCGACAACGTGGTGAAGCTGGTCGAGGCGTCATGGTCCGACAAGATCAAGGACGCCGGCGGCAATTCGGTCTGGCAGCCGCACTGAGGCAACGGGCGCGCCGGCATGGCCAGCATCCTGACCGTTCCCTCGCGCCGGCTCGACCGCCAGCGCCTGCAAGACGCCGCCTTCCGCGGCACCACGCAGCTCTTCGCCCTGGGCGTGCTGGTGCTGCTGGGCGGCATCGTCATGGCGCTGGCGGTCGGCGCGGTGCCGGCCTTCCGCCGCTTCGGCTGGGCTTTCCTCACCAGCGACGCCTGGAATCCGGTAACGGAGCAATTCGGGGGTCTGCCCGCCATTTATGGCACGCTCGTCACCTCGCTCATCGCGATGCTGATCGGCATTCCGCTCGCCTTCGGCATTGCCGTGTTCCTCACCGAGCTTTGCCCGCCGGCGCTGCGGCGGCCGATCGGCACCTTGATCGAGCTGCTGGCGGCGATTCCCAGCATCATCTACGGCATCTGGGGCCTCTTCGTCCTCGCGCCCGTGCTGCAGCTCACCGTGCAGCCGATGCTGATCGACATCCTGGGCGATCTGCCCGTCATCGGCGCGCTCTTCTCGGGGCCGCCGCTCGGCCTCGGCGTCCTTACCGCCGGCATCATCCTCGGCTTCATGGTGCTGCCCTTCATTGCCGCGGTGGTGCGCGACGTCTTCTCCACCGTGCCGGCGATGTTGCGCGAGAGCGCCTATGGCATCGGCGCCACCACCGCCGAGGTGGTGCGCCACATCGTGCTGCCTTATACCCGCGCCGGCGTCATCGGCGGCATCATGCTCGGGCTCGGCCGCGCGCTCGGCGAGACCATGGCCGTGACCTTCGTCATCGGCAACGCGCATCGCATCAAGGCCTCGCTGCTGGCGCCGGGCACGACCATCTCGGCGACGCTCGCCAACGAATTCACCGAGGCGGTCGGCACGCTCTATACCTCCTCGCTCATCGCGCTCGGCTTCATCCTCTTCGTCATCACCTTCATCGTCCTTGCCGCCGCCAAGCTGATGCTGCTGCGGCTCGAGCAGGAGGCGGCCAAGTGATGCAGGCCGCGGACCTCTACGCGCGCCGGCGCACGGTCAACGGCATCTACCTCGCCCTCTCCATGGCGGCGACGGCGACCGGTCTCGCCATCCTGTTCCTGATCCTGTGGACGCTGCTGCGCAACGGCATTCCGGCGCTGGGATCCGATCTCTTCACCGAGACCACGCCGCCGCCCGGCAGCCGCGGCGGCATCGCCAATGCGATCTATGGCAGCATCGTCATGACGGCGGTCGCCACCCTGGTGGGAACGCCGGTGGGCGTGCTGACCGCCACCTATCTTGCCGAATTCGGCGCCGGCAGCCGCATCGCGCCCGTCATCCGCTTCGTCAACGACATCCTGCTGAGCGCGCCTTCGATCATCATCGGCCTCTTCGTCTACGAGTTGATGGTGCTGCGGATGGGCCATTTCTCCGCCTGGGCGGGCTCGGTGGCGCTCGCCATCATCGTCGTGCCGGTGGTGGTGCGCACCAGCGAGGACATGCTGCGCCTGGTGCCGGCCAGCTTGCGCGAGGCCGCCACCGCGCTCGGCACGCCGCAATGGAAGGTCATCGTCATGGTGATTTACCGCGCGGCGATCCAGGGCATGCTGACCGGCGTCATGCTGGCGGTGGCGCGGATCGGCGGCGAGACCGCGCCGCTGCTGTTCACCGCTCTCAACAACCAGTTCTGGTCGACCAACATGAACGGGCCGATGGCAAACCTGCCGTTCGTCATCTTCCAGTTCGCTATGAGCCCCTACGCCGACTGGCAGGTGCTCGCCTGGGGCGGCGCGATGCTCATCACCATTGCCATCCTGCTGCTCAACATCCTCGCCCGCCTGCTTGCCAATTGGAGCAACCGCTCGCCATGACCGCCGATCTTTCGCTGACCGTCGAGGCGCCGCGCGCGCCGACCCTGGGCCGCCCCGTCGTGCGGCCGCAGGAACCCGCCGTGGTGGCGCAGACCGCGCCCAAGGTCGTGATCAAGGACGTGCGCTTCTATTACAACAATTACGAGGCGCTCAAGGGCATCAATCTGGCGCTGCACGACAAGCGCGTCACCGCCTTCATCGGCCCCTCGGGCTGCGGAAAGTCGACCCTGCTGCGCATCCTCAACCGCATCTACGAGCTCTATCCCGGCCAGCGCGCCACCGGCGAGGTGCTGGTCGACGGCCACAACATCCTCGACGCCGGCCAGGACCTCAACCTGCTGCGCGCCAAGGTCGGCATGGTGTTCCAGAAGCCGACGCCGTTCCCGATGTCGATCTACGACAACATCGCCTTCGGCATCCGCCTTTACGAGCGGATCTCGCCGAGCGAATTGGACGAGCGCGTCGAGGAGGCGCTCCGGCGCGCGGCGCTGTGGGACGAGGTCAAGGACAAGCTGCGCCAGAGCGGACTTTCGCTCTCGGGCGGCCAGCAGCAGCGCCTGTGCATCGCCCGCGCGGTGGCGGTGAAGCCGGAAATCCTGCTGCTCGACGAGCCGGCCTCGGCGCTCGACCCGATCTCGACCCAGCGCATCGAGGAGCTCATCGCCGAGCTCAAATCGGACTATTGCATCGTCATCGTCACGCACAATATGCAGCAGGCGGCGCGCAGCTCCGACTATACCGCCTTCATGTATCTGGGCGAGCTTGTCGAGTACAGCGAGACCGAGGCGATCTTCACCCATCCCCGGGAGAAGCGGACCGAGGACTACATCACCGGCCGCTTCGGCTGAGAGGGACCCCATGGCCTCAGAGCATATCATCAAGAGCTACGACGAGGAGCTGCAGCGGCTCGACAACACCCTGACCCAGATGGGCGGCATCGCCGAGAGCCAGCTCGGCGCCGCCATCGAGGCGGTCGTCCGGCGCGACAGCGACCTCGCCACCCAGGTGATCGAAGGCGACGTGCGCATCGACGCGCTCGAGCGCGAGATCGAGAGCCTGGTGGTGCGCCTCCTGGCGCTGCGCCAGCCGATGGCGCGCGACCTCAGGCAGTCCATCGCGGCGCTCAAGATCTCCAGCGACCTCGAGCGCATCGGCGATTACGCCGCCAACGTCGCCAAGCGCTCGATCGCCTTGAACCAGACGCCGCCGGTGCGGCCGGTCTACGCCGTGCCGCGCATGGGCCGGCTCTGCCAGGCGATGATCAAGGACATGCTCGACGCCTATGTCGAGCGCGACGCCGACAAGGCGCTCGCCGTGTGGCTGCGCGACGAAGAGCTCGACGAGATGTACACCAGCCTCTTCCGCGAGCTGCTGACCTACATGATCGAGGACCCCCGCAACATCACCGCCTGCACCCATCTGCTGTTCATCGCCAAGAACCTGGAGCGCGTCGGCGACCACACCACCAACATCGCCGAGACGCTCTATTTTCTCGTGCACGGCACGCCGCTTGCCCAGGCGCGGCCCAAGGGCGACCGCTCGAGCCTCGCCGTCGTGCGCGGAGGTCCGACCGAGAGCGCGCCCGAGGAGGAGAACGCCTGATGCGCCCGCTGGTTCTGGTCGTGGAAGACGAGCCGGCGCTCGTCACCTTGCTGCGCTACAACCTCGAACGCGAGGGCTTCGCCGTCAACGAGGCGCATGACGGCGAGGAGGCGTTGTTGCAGCTCCGCGAAAGCAAGCCCGACGCGGTGCTGCTCGACTGGATGCTGCCGCGCATCTCCGGCCTCGAGGTCTGCCGCCAGATCCGTCGCGCCCCGGCCTGGCGCGACCTGCCGGTGATCATGCTCACCGCGCGCGGCGAAGAGGGCGATCGCGTGCGCGGCCTCGACAGCGGCGCCGACGATTACGTCGTGAAGCCGTTCTCGCCGGGCGAGCTCATCGCCCGGCTGCGCGCCGTCATCCGCCGGGTGCGGCCGGTGACGACGGCGGAGACCCTGCGCTTTGCCGACATCGTCATGGACCTCGCCGCCCACCGCGTCATGCGCGCCACCGCGCCGGTCCATCTCGGCCCGACCGAATTCCGCCTGCTGCGCTTCTTCCTGGAGCGCCCCGGCCGCGTCTTCTCGCGCGAGCAACTCCTCGACGGCGTCTGGGGACGCGAGGCGGAGGTCGAGCTGCGCACCGTCGACGTGCATATCCGCCGCCTGCGCAAGGCGCTCAACGACAGCGGCCGCGCCGACGTCATCCGTACCGTCCGCGCCGCCGGCTACGCCCTCGACGCCAGCGAGGCATAGGCGCCCGTCACCGTTCCGTCACGGAACCGTCATCTTCCGCCGCTAAAACTGGACGCCGCAGCGGCGCGACAAGGGGGCGAGCGATGACGGACGCAGTTGCGGGGCGCCATGCCCAGCATCACGAGCATCATCCGCTGCATCAAAGCCATACGCCGGCCTGGACGACGCGCGCGGGACGGTTCGCCGTCTTCGCCATCATGGCGGTGGGCGCCGCCTATGCCGGCTCGCAGCTCGTCTCCGACCTGACGCAGGTGCCGGCGCGGAGCTGGCTGCCCTTCATCCTGCTCGGCGTGGCCTTGCTCATCGCCTTGGGCTTCGAGTTCGTCAACGGCTTCCACGACACGGCGAACGCCGTCGCCACCGTCATCTACACCCACTCGCTGCCGGCCTATGTCGCGGTGATATGGTCGGGCGTGTTCAATTTCCTCGGCGTCCTGACCTCCACCGGCGCCGTCGCCTTCGGCATCATCTCGCTGCTGCCGGTCGAGCTCATCCTCCAGGTCGGCAGCGAGGCGGGCTTCGCCATGGTCTTCGCGCTGCTGATCGCCGCCATCATCTGGAACGTCGGCACCTGGTATTTCGGCCTGCCCTCCTCCTCCTCGCACACGCTCATCGGCTCGATCATCGGCGTCGGGCTGATGAACCAGCTCATCGGCGGCAGCAACGGCACCAGCGGCGTCGATTGGAGCCAGGCGGCCGGGATCGGCCGATCGCTGCTGTTCTCGCCGGTGGCGGGCTTCGTGCTGTCGGCGCTGGTGCTGATCCTGGCCAAGGCGCTGCTGCGCGCGCCGCGCCTCTTCAAGGCGCCCGAAGGCCGCTCGCCGCCGCCCTGGTGGATCCGCGGCCTGCTCGTTTTGACCTGCACCGGCGTGAGCTTTGCCCATGGCTCCAATGACGGGCAGAAGGGCATGGGCCTGATCATGCTGATCCTGATCGGCACCGTGCCGACCGCCTATGCCTTGAACCACGCGGTGGGAAACGATCAGGTCCAGGTCTTCAGCAATCTCAGCCAGCGCGCCGAGGCGGTGCTCGCCCGACATGGCGGCGACGCCGCCGTTTCCGACAATCCCCGCGCGGCGCTGACCGAGGCGATCCGCATCCGGACCGTGACGCCGGACTCGCTGCCGGCGCTACGCGCGCTCATCGGCGACGTCGCCCGGCAAGTCGAGAGCTACGGCTCGCTCGCCAAGGTGCCCTACGACCAGACCTCGAACGTGCGCAACGACATGTATCTCGTCAGCGAGGAGCTGTCGCTGATCGGCAAGCAGCACACGCCCGACGTCACCGCCACCGAAGGCGATGATCTGAAGCGCTACAAGTCGGCAATCGACAATTCCACCAAGTTCATCCCGGCCTGGGTCAAGGTGGCGGTGGCGATCGCTCTTGGCCTCGGCACCATGGTCGGCTGGCGGCGCATCGTCGTCACCGTCGGCGAGAAGATCGGCAAGAGCCATCTCACCTATGCCCAAGGCGCTTCGGCCGAGCTGATTGCCATGGCGACCATCGGCGCCGCCGATTCCTGGGGCCTGCCGGTGAGCACGACCCATGTGCTGTCCTCCGGCGTCGCCGGCACCATGGCCGCCAACCGCTCGGGCCTGCAGGGATCGACGGTGCGCAATCTGGTGATGGCCTGGGTGCTGACCTTGCCGGCCTCGATCGTGCTCTCCGGCGTGCTGTTCTGGGCCTTCCGCCAGACTTTCTAGCCCCGCCTTGCGGCCCGGCGCGGCGAGACGCTAGCCTCGCCGCGCGATGCCGTCGGATGTTCCGCCGGCTCGAGGAGAGAGCGATGACGGAGACCATCGCCATCATCGCCCCAGGCGAGATGGGCAGCGCCACCGGCCGCCGGCTTAGGGACCATGGCGCGCGCATTCTCACGTCGCTTGCCGGCCGCAGCCGCGCGAGCGCGGCGCGCGCCGAGCGCGCCGGCTTCGCCATCCTCGACGACCTGGCGCTCCTGGTGGAAGAGGCGGCGCTGCTGCTGTCGATCGTGCCGCCGGGCGAGGCGTTGGCGCTCGCCGAGCGGCTGGCGCCGGTGCTGGCGGCGGCGCGGACAAAGCCGGTCTATGTCGACTGCAACGCGGTCTCGCCCATGACCGCCAGGCACATCGGCGCGATCATCGAAGGCGCCGGGTGCCGCTTCGTCGATGCCGGCATCATCGGCCCGCCGCCCTCGCCCGGCGCGCGCACCGTCTTCTATGCCTCGGGCGAGGCGGCGCGCGCGCTGGGCGCGCTGGGCGCGCTCGGCCTTGATGTGCGGGTGCTGGACGCGCCGGTCGGCGCCGCCTCGGCGCTCAAGATGTCCTATGCCGGCCTCACCAAGGGCATCGCCGCCCTGGGCGTGGCGATAGCGCCGGGCGCGACGCGCGGCGGCACCGCCGACGCCTTGATCCAGGAGCTGCGCGAAAGCCAGCCCCATCTGCTGCCTTATCTGGCGCGGCTTCCGACCGTCTTCCCCAAGGCCTATCGCTGGGTCGCCGAGATGGAGGAGATCGCCGATTTCCTCGACGGGGACCCCGTGGCGGAGCTTTTTTATCACGCCATGGCGCAGCTTTACGAGCGGCTGGCAGACCGCGTGGCGACGCCCGAAACAGGCGAGCCGGCGGCCATCGCCGCTTTCGCCAAGAAGGCGCGCGAGGCGTGATGGCGGGCGCGTCCGCCGGATTCTTTGTGTCGCGAGAGCGGGAGGAACAATCATGTGGGGCAAAGCCGGAGCCGTCGTTCTTATTGCCGCGCTGACCGCCTGCGCCGGGACGCAAGGCGCGCCGCCTTCGAACCCCGGCCCCGCCGCCGTCCTCGGCACGCCGTTCCTGATCGCCTTCAAGATTCCGTTCTGCGCCGCGACGGTGGCGATCGCCGCGCCCTTGGCCGGGGCGACCGGGCTCGCCCCCACCGTCGAGGCGCGCGAGATCCGCCGCGACCTCGACCAGGGCCTGACGCAGAATTGCGGCCCGCCCTATGCGCTCGGCGCCGATTAGCTAGGCAAGCGTCTTGCGCACCCGCACCAGCTCCGGATCGTCGGGATGGGCGGTGAGGCGGAAGCCCAGGCTCTGCGCCAGCTTCAGCATCGGCGCGTTCTCGTGCAGCACGTCGCCGATCATCTCGCCGATGCCGCGCTCGCGCGCGACGTCGATGATGCGCGACATCAGGAGATAGCCGAGCCCGCGTCCCTTCCAGTCGCTGCGCAGCGCCACGGCGAATTCGGCGCAAGCCCGGTCGGGATCGCTGGAAAAGCGCGCCACCCCCAGCACCGCGCCGTCGCCGTCCGGCCGCGCCACCAGCGCCATCTCGCGGTCGTAATCGATTTGCGACAGCCGCGCCGCCATCGTGTGCGGCAGCGTCTTGATCGGCGAGAAGAAGCGCAGCCGGAGATCGTCGGGCTGCATGTGAAGGGCGAGGTCCTGCAACGCCGGCTCGTCCTCCGGCCGCACGGGCCTGAGCAGCAGCGCCGTGCCGTCGCGCAGGCTCTCGCGGCTTTCGAGGTCGCGCGGATAAGGCGAGATGGCGAGCCGCACCGCGCCGGGCGCCGCCGCCGGCGCGACGCGGATGCGCGTATCGAGCGCGACCGCGCCGTTGGCGTCGGCAAGCAGCGGGTTGATGTCGAGCTCGCGGATCTCCGGATGGTCGGCGGCGAGCTGCGCCACCCGGACGAGCACGCGGGCGATCGCGGCGAGATCGGCGGCGGGCTGGCCGCGATAGCCTTGCAGCAGCCGCCAGACGCGCGTCCTCGCGAGTTGCGCCGCGGCGAGCGCGGCGTTGAGCGGCGGCAGCTCGAGGCTGGTGTCGTTGAGCTGCTCGACGGCGATGCCGCCCTGGCCGACCAGCACCACCGGGCCGAACACCGCGTCGTCGATGAGGCCGACGATGAGCTCGAGCGCGCCCGGACGCCGCACCATCTGCTGCACGAGGAAACCCTCGAGCCGCGCCTCGGGCCGCGCCGCGGCGATCCGCGCGAGCATCGCCGCGGCCTCGGCGCGCACGCGCTCGACGGTGCCGAGATTGAGCGCGACGCCGCCGAGATCGCTCTTATGCGTGATGTCCGGCGAGCGGATCTTGAGTGCCACCGGGAAGCCGATGGCGGCGGCCGCGGCGGCGGCCGCCTCGGCGCTCTCGGCGATGCGGCTCTGCGGCTGCGGGATGTCATAGGCGCCGAGCACGGACGCCGTCGCCTCGGCCTCGAGCCAGGCGGGCGCCGGGCCGAGGGCCGGCGCGATCGCCCGGCGCGCCGCCTCGACATCGGGCACGAAATCGTCGGCCCGCGCCGCCGGCGTCTCCATCAGCAATTCCTGGTTGCGGCGATAGCGCACGCGATGCATGAAGCCGCGCACCGCGGCGTCGGGCGTCTCGTAGGTCGCGATGCGCGCCTCGGCGAAGCGCCGGCGCGCCGGCGCCGCCGCGTGCTCGCCGAGCCAGGAGGTCAGCAGGTTGCGGCCGACGAGGCTCCCGGCCGGCATCGCCGCCAGCGTGTCGATCACCGCGCGCGCCGCCTCGCTCGGCCGCGTCAGCGCCGTCGGCACGTTGAGCACCAGGACCGCGTCGAGCGCGCCGTCGCCGAGCAGGATCTGAAGCGTGTCGGCATAGCGCTTGGCCGGCGCGTCGCCGATGATGTCGACGGGATTGCCGCGGCTCCAGGTCGCCGGCAGCACCGCGTCGAGCTTGGCCGCCGTCTCGGGCGAGAGGGTCGCGAGCGTGCCGCCGGCCGCGATCAGCGCGTCGGTCGCCAGCACGCCGGGGCCGCCGCCATTGGTCAGGATGGCGAGGCGGTCGCCCTGTTGCGGCCGGGTCAGCGCCAGCGTCTCCACCGCGTCGAAGAGCTCCGCCATGGTATCGACGCGCAGCATGCCGGCGCGGCGGAAGGCGGCGTCGTAGACCGCGTCCGAGCCGGCGAGCGCGCCGGTGTGCGAATGCGCGGCGCGGGCGCCCTCGGCGAAGCGGCCGACCTTGACCGCCAGCACCGGCTTGGCGCGGGCGGCGGCACGGGCGGCGGACATGAATTTCCGCGCCTGGGTGATGCCCTCGACATAGAGCAGGATGGCGCGGGTCTCGGCGTCGGTGGCGAGATAGTCGAGCATGTCGCCGAAATCGACATCGGCCATGTCGCCGAGCGAGACCACATGCGAGAAGCCGATGCGCCGCGGCGCCGCCCAGTCGAGCACGGCGGTGATCAGCGCGCCGGACTGGCTGACGAAGGCGAGATCGCCGGGGCGCGGCGCGATATGCGAGAAGCTGGCATCGAGCCCGATGCCCGGCACCATGACGCCGACGCAATTGGGGCCCATGAGACGCAGCAGATGGGGCCGCGCCTGCGCCAGCGCCTGCTGCTGCAACGCGCGGCCCTGCTCGCCCAGCTCGCCGAAGCCGGCGGTGATCACTGCCGCCGCCTTGGTGCCGCGCGCGCCGAGATCGGCGATGAGGCCCGGCACGGTCTCGGGCGGCGTGACGATGACCGCGAGGTCGGGGGTCTGCGGCAGGCTCGCGACATCGGGATAAACCGGCATCCCCTCGAGCTCGCGGTGATGCGGGTTGACGAGCATCAGCTCGCCCTTGAGCCCGGCGCGGCGCAGATTGCGCAGCACCACCATCCCCACCGCGCCCGACCGGTCCGTGGCGCCGATCAGCGCCACCGAGGCCGGCTTCAGCAGCTTGTCGAGATTGCGCACGGACATGGCGGGACCGGGGTGGCGGGAGGGGTGTCGCGCCGGCCGGTGGGTGAGTCCGGCGAGCGGCGGGTCAGGGGTTATGCTCTAGCAGATTGCGCTTTCGGAGTCTTGTGCGGGTCGCCGATGCTTTCCGACGGTGCTTCAGCGGTCAAAGGCCCTGGCGGTTGGAGAATGCTGACGAGACGAGCGCTACTGGAAAGATACCACTCCACCTACAGTGAAGCGAGAGCGAAAAATAAACGAATATTACGAGTGGCGAGCGATGTCCGTAAATCTAAAATGGCCTACAATTTAGATTCATATCGCAGCGCTGGTTTATACGAATTTCCCAGTATATCAGCCCGGCGTTTTCTTGCGCTGATGAAGTTCGAACCATCAGGTGCTAGGCGCTCTTCCACCGCCTTGAAGAGATCGGCAACAACTTGTGCACCGACTGCGCTATCTTCCAGGCGGCGCAATAGGCGGTGCTGAATCATCTCCCGCGGTGTTTGCGTATCTCGCGTCGCACCATGGCCGCATCCCGAACCTTCTGTTCGCCACTCGACTTCTGTTCGGAACTGTATGATTCTCATCTCGCCAATGCGAAACAAAGGCCTTATGATTTCCTGTCCATCGTCGAAGGCTAGGGGGGCTTGGCGGGGCGGTTCGTCTGTCCCCGCAAACCCAGTCTCCACGAGTTCCCTTACCCGCGCTAATATTGGGATGCCACATCTAGTCTTTGAATGCTCGTCGACCTGCTCGATGGCATTGTCAATCAATGCCGAGAAGTTTTTTCTGTCAAACCGCGCGTGGCCGATGTCCCATCGGTCAATGTACATAAGCCCGGATTTTAGAAGCGAAGTTATAGCGTCTGTCGCATGATGTCCAAAAGCTACTCTGCGTATCCGCATGGCATCAGCCGCTATACTCAGCGCCACTGCCTTCGTGTTGTAACAGTGAGTACACGGAGTAGCGGTCAATTCCGCATCCGCGGAGATCATGTCTAATGCCGATAGCTGACTGTTCAGATACTCCTGATGCTTCTGTCCAATTGCGGTCTGGAATGCAGTACTCCGCACATCTATCACAGCTAGATGTAGTCCGATTTCCTCTGCCGCTGTACTAACTCTTGTATTCCAACTATCCTCATAGCCCATGTCGACGGCGACAAGTTTGGCCTCATAGCCTAGCTCGGCCAAAGCGCGAGCGAGCAGGAGAGAGTCCTTTCCACCCGAAACCGCCACCAACACGCGTTCCCGTGGCTCAAGCAGTTGATAGCGTTCTATAGCCGCGCTCACGTCATCGAGTAGATCCCTAGGGACAATATTTAGTTCCATATAGGATCGCCTATGCATAACCTCTCATCGAAAATGCGGTCAGGGCACATGGTGAGTGGACGTGCGGACAACAACGTATCATATACTTATGTAGCTGGCTCACTGGTGTAAAGGCTACTCAGATGGCCATTATAACGCTCTGCGGAAGCGGCAAATTTCGTGATCTCGTGCATGGAATCGCGCAACGATTGATAAACAGAGGCATGGTGGTACTGGCGCCGCCACTTCACGATATTTCCGTTTTAGCGAAGGGAGCCGAACCAGAGGGCGTGCTATTGGCATGGAAAGGTGCTACGCATGCGCACCTAAAGCGAATTGCGACCAGCAATGTCTGCGTGATAGTGAACCCAGGCGGTTACCTAGGAGCGAGCAGCACGATGGAAATGGGCTATGCTGTTGCTCTACAAAAGTTGGTAATCGCTCTCGCTCACGACAGTGAATTGGCGCGGGAAGCACTGTTTGACATCGTGCTTGAAACGGAAAATGAGGAGGACGCCGCTGAGAGAATCTACGATATCGTCACATCGATATAGGATTTGCAGATGACGACGTCGACAACATCTCTCGAGGCCAAGTTATGTACCCGCCTCGTAAATCATCTTTCCAACGGTGAGGAGGTGTTCCCCGAACAACTCTGGCCGCTGTGTCGTGTTTTGGCAAAGGAAGGTCTAGCGCTAAGCAACAACGAAGAGGTAGCTGCAATCCAAATTGGCCCATTCCGGGCAGCAACACTCGCCGGTCGCGCGGATGCAATAGAGTGTTTTGTCGAGTCCCTGTTCCCCACCGCTGTCGAATTTCTTATGACCGGTGGTGATCTAAAGTCCTTCATCAATGGCTCACTTACATTCGCAACCGAACTTTTTTGCGCTTGCTGGCGAAAGGGCACATTAGTGCGCGATGAGTTCGCTTGGAAAATTCTCATTTCTATAAAACAAGAAAACAGGGAAGGACGGTCGCCTACTATCAGTCAAATCGTCGCAAAATTCTCGGCCATTGAACCTGTGTCGGAAGACGAGATACGGCGCCGCGTGGTCCGCGGGTTAATGTATCTCGAACAAGCTAAATCGTCCTTGAGCGGCTCTGAAATTCCTTTGGTACACATGAACGCGGATCAAGCATATATTTCGTTAGTCTGATATCACCTACTGTCATTTACAGGATTCGGCACGGATGCGGCGATCAGAGCCGGTCCAAGCGACGGCAACCGTCAGTGTCATCGGCGTGGGCGTCCCTGAAAATGTTGGGACGGCTTTTGTTGCGCCAATTTACTCCAGCGATGATCCGCATGGGGTTTTTCTGGTAACGGCAGCACACGTAATTCTGGAGGCATATCGCTCTGAGTGGCCGATCTTGGTCCAATTTGATAATGGCGTCCCTCTGGCTGCGCGCGTAATCGTTTTGGATCCCCCCCGACCCGAGGGCGACGACATTGCTGTCCTGCGGCTAGAGGAAAGCTTGAACCTTGTTCACGTCGTATGCTCAGCGGATGCGCTGTCGGGTCCCGCAATTATTCGCGGGGCCGCGACCGGGCTATCTACCACGTTCACTACGCTGGACGGTGTGTGCAACGGCATAGAAAAAGACAGACACTCTGGACGACATATGATGGATATCAAGTCGGTCGAATTGATCGACATCCCTGGATGCGTCGATGGACAGCCGCGAACCAGCGCACACGATATCTGGGCCGGAATGTCGGGTTCGCCAGTTGCCCAGCGAACGGCGGATGCCATCGAACGCTACGTTGTTATTGGTATGTTGGTGCGCCTAGAGCCAGAAGGTAGAGCCGGCCGTGCGTACGCTGTGCCGATAGCGTCGGTTCACAGACTGTGCCGGCAGCACGGTGGTCTCGATCTAGAACTGCAGCGGCAATCTGTGCTCGCAACTCCCGAGAGCGCTGTCGAGCTTCTTCTTGTAGAGCTGCTTCAAAACCTAGAGCAAGAAACAAACGAGAGTCGTGCGTGGCAGATGCTCTCGAACTTGCTTTTTCGCGGATACCCCATCGATACAATGCTGGAGCGCTTTATAAATTCACCTGCTTTCGTAGCAATCGATCGTGGAGATGCAGCCTTCACCGACTACTTTCTAGGACGTCTCCTGCTAAAGAGGGGCCGACCAAAGAGAGGCGTCTACACGATCAACAGGGCCCTCAGGCGAGCGGAGACCGCGAGCGATATCGTTCGGAAGCGACTGAACGCACTTGCGACCGCGCGCGTGGCGGTCGAACTCCCATCAAGAGGATCCCCCGGCAGCGATAATTCTGAATGGAAGAGGGCATTGTTAAGGCTCGAAAACCATACACGAGAAGAGTACCTGCTATATGAAATCTCCTCATTGACCGGCGTGCAGGTGATGAAAAAATTTGAGAACACTAACGCCATAAGACGAGGTGCATCGAACATATTGTCCGATATCTCCACATACGAAAGCTTGGTCGAGCGCGGCGGTCACTTCCTTGCAAAGCACGATGTTGTGCTCACGGCCGCAAAAGTCCTGGCCGGTCTATGGCAGCTAGCTGGACGGGAAAGCACTGAATCCGTTTTTGCGTTGACCGACCGAGGGTTCGTACAAAGCAGGAAACTACGCAACTCGCTGTTCTATCTGCAGATGATAATGGCCAGAGCTGTCGTCTTCTATAGAAGAGGTCAATCCGCGAGAGCCGTCGCAATGCTCATGTTTACGATACGCCTACTCAAAGCGGCGGGAATTTCGCTTGAGCATGAAGGAAACTTCCACATCATGCTCAATATAAAGCAGCTACATCCGGAATTGGCTAATTTCATGGAGCTCGCTATGAATCAACCAATCGATGCTTCCTTAGCTGACATTGATCTTGACCGGTTTCAAATCGCATTGTCCGGCCGACAGACGCTCGAAAGCTATGGGGTGGCGGGTGATTGGCTTGAGTCAGCTAAATGGGAGACGTTGTATGAAACGGATCCAAGTCGGTTTACGCAGTAGCGAGTAAAGCCGCTTGACAGGATACTTGGCGTATGCGCCCGGTGACGGCCGCCTTCCTGCGATGGCGCAGGCGTGAGATGTTTGCACATTAATTGGCGAGTTAATGTGCAAACGATGGTCGAGGTCTCGGTTCTTCCCGGTCGGGAGCGGCG
>Ga0187784_10001458_pt1 | contig 18822 bp, 16 predicted proteins | sample 1015_SJ02_MP15_2_FD_132964 | JGI IMG/M metagenome (GOLD analysis project Ga0187784, IMG submission 132964) | Tropical peat soil microbial communities from peatlands in Department of Meta, Colombia - 1015_SJ02_MP15_20_MG | ecosystem: Environmental > Terrestrial > Soil > Wetlands > Peat | place...
ATCTGCGAGCGATCGCAAATCATCCGGGCGCACTCCGTGCGCATCGAAGCTGCGGCGGTACGAGGGATTGTGCGCATAGGCGTGGTTCAGCGTCCAGCGCAGCCGCTCGAGCTGCAACGCCTCGAGCTCGGCGCGTCCCATGGCGAGGGCCGGCTCGCTCGATAGCCCCTCGGGGTCAACTGGCATGGTCCGGCACCTCGTGAACGCTCACCATCGTCAAGACCTCGTAGGAGGCGACGGTCTCGCCCCGCTCGTTGGTGATCTGCGTATCCCAGCCCACTTCGCCCCACCCCTTGTCGGCCCGCAGATTCTTGCGCGCGCAGGTGAGGCGCACTTTGATCCGATCCTTGGGCTTGACCGGCTTCACGAAGCGTAGCTCGTTCAGTCCGTAGTTGCCGAGCACCGGCCCGTAATCGGGATCGACGAACAGGCCCGCCGCGGCGGAGATCAAGAAATACCCGTGCGCGACCCGGCCGCCGAAGAGGGGGTTGCGTGCCGCCTGCGTATCGCTCATGTGCGCGTAGAACTTGTCGCCCGAGAGCTGCGCGAAGCGCTCGATATCCTCCGACGTCACCTCACGCTCGGCGGACTTGAAGGTGTCGCCCAATTTGAGCTCGTTGAACGCGATTCGAAAGGGATGCCGTCCTGGATCGTGCTCGCGACTGCCGCGCACCCACCGCTCGCCCACCGCGGTAATCGTATCCGGCGTGCCCTGCACGGCCGTGCGCTGCATGTAGTGCAGCACGCCGCGAATGCCGCCGAGCTCCTCTCCTCCGCCGGCCCGTCCCGGGCCGCCGTGCACCAGGGGGGCGAGTGGCGAGCCGTGGCCGGTGGACTCCTTGGCGCACTCTGCGTTCACCACGAGGATTCGACCGTGATAGGGAGCGAGACCGAGCACCAGCCGCGCGGCGAGCGCCTCATCGGCCGAGAACACCGATGCCGCCAAGCTTCCCCCGCCGGAGCGCGCGAGCGCAATCGCTTCCTCCGTGCTGCGGTAGGGAACCACCGTGCAGACCGGCCCGAAGGCTTCCACCTCGTGCACGGCGCGCGCGGCTGCGGGGTTGCGGCACCTGAGCAGGAGCGGCGGCACGAACGCGCCGCGCTCGCGATCGGCACCCCGGACATCGAAGGCGCGCGGGTTGCCGACGACGATATCGGACTCAGGGCGTAGCTCCTCGACTCGCGCCAGCACGTCTGCGCGCTGCGCGAGGCTCACCAAGGGCCCCATGCGCACGCCCTCGCTGCGCGGATCGCCCACGACGATCTTGGAGAGCCGGCTCTCGAGGGCGCCGATCACCTCCTCGGCCACTTCGGCCGGAACGAGCGCTTTGCGAATGGCGGTGCACTTCTGGCCCGCTTTGACCGTCATCTCGCGTGCGACCTCGCGGACGAAGAGATCGAATTCGGCCGTTCCGGGCGCAGCGTCCGATGCGAGGATGCTGGAATTGAGCGAGTCGGTCTCCGCGATGAACGGGACCGCGTGTCGGATCACGGCGGGGTGCACGCGCAGCTTCGCCGCCGTCGTTGCGGAGCCGGTGAAGGACACGAGGTCCTGACAGGTGAGGTGATCGAACAGATCCCCGAGACTTCCGCACACGAGCTGCAGCGCGCCCGCGGGCAGGAGCTCTGACTCGATGATCCGGCGCGCGACGAGCTCGGCGAGATAGGCGGTCGTGGTCGCGGGCTTCACGATGACCGGCACGCCCGCGAGGATCGCCGGCGCCAGTTTCTCGAGCATGCCCCACACCGGGAAATTGAACGCGTTGATGTGCACGGCCGCGCCCTCGCGCGGCACATAGATGTGCTGGCCGACGAAGGCGCCTGATTTCGACAGGCCCTCGACGGCGCCGTCCAGGTGGATCCGGCCGTTCGCGAGCTCCCGGGCGCCCTTGCTCGCAAAGGCGAACACCGTGCCGATGCCGCCCTCGATGTCGATCCAGGAATCATCGCGGGTCGCGCCCGTCCGGTAGGAGAGCGCATAGAATTCCTCCTTGAGGTCGAGCAGGCGTTTGGCGAGCCCCTTGAGCGCTGCGGCGCGCTCGTGAAAGGTCATGGCGCGAAGTGCCGGGCCGCCTTGCGCACGTGCATGGGCGAGCGCCGCGCCGAAGTCGATGCCGCCGGAGGGGGCCTCCGCGATCACTTCACCGGTCGATGCGTCGCGCAGCACCACCCCCTGACCGCCGCCCGACTGCCACCGTCCGGACACGTAGCTTTGCAATTTCATGCAGCACCCTGCCTTTGCGTGCGTCGATCGCTCACCGCGCTCACGGTAGTGAGTCTCACACGACCCGTTCGATGACCATCGCGATGCCCTGCCCGACGCCGATGCACATGGTGGCGAGGGCACACCGCCCGCCGCTGCGCTCGAGCTGATGGAGCGCGGTGGTGAGCAGACGGGCGCCGCTCGCGCCCAGCGGGTGACCGAGCGCGATGGCCCCGCCTTGCGCGTTGACGTGCGCGGCGTCCTCCGCCAGCCCCAGCTCGCGCAGCACCGCGAGCGCCTGCGCGGCGAATGCCTCGTTGAGCTCGATGAGATCGAGGTCGGGGAGCCCCAAGCCGAGTCGGGCGAGGAGCTTGCGCGTGGCCGGCACCGGGCCCATCCCCATGATGCGCGGGGCCACGCCCGCCACCGCGCTTCCCGCGATGCGCGCACGTGCCTTCAAGCCGTAGCGCTTGACGGCGGCCGCTCCCGCAAGCAGCAAGGCGCACGCGCCATCATTCACGCCGGAGGAGTTGCCCGCGGTCACCGTTCCGCCCGCGCGAAACGGCGTCGGGAGTTTCGCGAGCGCCTCGAGGCTGGTCTCCCGCGGATGCTCATCGGCGCCGACGAGGGTCACCTCGCCGCGCTTCCCGGCGACCGGCACTGCCACGATTTCCCTGGCGAGATACCCCGCCGCCTGTGCGGCCAGGGCGCGCTGCTGACTGCGCAGGGCGAATCGGTCCTGATCGGCGCGCGAGACGCGAAATTCCTCGGCGACGTTCTCGCCCGTTTCGGGCATCGAGTCCACGCCGTATTGCTGCTTGAGCAGCGCGTTGACGAATCGCCAACCGATGGTCGTGTCGAACATCTGGACATCGCGCGCAAAGGGCGTCGCGCCCTTCGACACGACGTAGGGCGCGCGGCTCATGCTCTCGACGCCGCCTGCGAGTACGACCTCCGCCTCGCCCAGGCGAATCAGGCGCGCGGCGCTCGCCACCGCATCGAGGCCCGAGCCACACAGGCGGTTGAGCGTGGCGCCCGGCACCTCGACCGGAAGCCCCGCGAGGAGCGCGGCCATGCGCGCGACGTTACGATTGTCCTCGCCCGCCTGATTGGCGCAGCCGAGGATGACATCGTCCACGGCCTTTGGATCGAGGTCCTTGTTTCGGCGGATGAGCTCGCGCAGCACGACGGCCGCGAGGTCGTCGGGACGCACGGAGGAGAGTGTGCCGCCGTAGCGACCGATGGGCGTACGGATGGCGTCGCAGATGAATGCCTCGGTCATCGGATCCTCGTCGTCAGCTACCGGAAGGGGTTCGAAGGCGCGCACAGCGGCCGCGAAAATGCGCGCGCGGCTCGCCTGAAGCGTCGCTCACCGCCACATCGTAGATTCCGTGGCGCGCGCTGCGCGAGGTCTCGCGCGCGCTGGCGATCAGCCGCTCGCCGAGACCGACCGGGGCGAGGAACTCGATGCTGGCGCCGGCGGCCACCATGGGCTCGCCCCGCGAATTACAAGCATACGCGAGCGCCGTGTCGGCGAGCGCAAACAGAAACCCCCCGTGGCAGATGCCGTGCGCGTTGAGCATGTCGGGACGCACCGTCATGGCGATACGGACGTTCCCCGGCACGACCTCGAGCACCTCGATGCCGAGTGACTGCGCGGCGACGTCTGCGGCGTACATCGTATCGATCGCGCGGCGGGCGCGCGCCACGGCATCGTCGATGGGTGAAGCGGTCAACGTCTCCATCCTCACCGCCCTTTGAAATTCGGCGCGCGCTTCTCGGTGAACGCGGCGACGCCTTCGGCATAGTCGGCGGAGCGGCCGAGCTCGCGCTGCAGATCCCGCTCGAGATCGAGTTGCTCGGGCAGGCTCCTCTGCCAGGCCGAGCGGATCGCGGCCTTGGTCGCGGCGAGGCCCCGCGTCGGCGCGACGGCCAGCCTGAGCGCGAGGGCCTCGACCGTCGCGGCGAGCTCTGCATCCTCGACACATTGCCAGATCATTCCCCAGGCCGCCGCTTGCTCTGCGGACAATTTGTCGCCGAGCAACGCGAGACCGAGCGCGCGCGCCGTACCCACGAGCCGCGGCAGGCTCCAGGTCCCGCCCGAGTCCGGTACCAGGCCGAGCTTGCTGAAGGCCTCCACGAAGCTCGCGGAGCGCGCGGCGATCACGATATCGCAGGCGAGCGCGATATTGGCTCCGGCGCCCGCGGCGACTCCGTTGACCGCCGCGATGATCGGCAGGGGCAGCTCGTGCAACGTGAGGATCAGCGGATTGTAGTTTTTCTCGATCGAGTCGCCGAGATCGACGCCCTGAGCGCCGGGCGCAACGGCTCGGTCGGCGAGATCCTGGCCAGCGCAAAAGCCGCGTCCCGCTCCCGTCAAGACGAGCACTCGGGCCGCGCTCGCCTTCACGCTCGCGAGCGCGTGCCGCAGCTCCTCGTGCATGCGGAGGTTGAAACTATTGAGCTTGTCCGGCCGGTTGAGCGTGATGCGCGCGATGCCTCGATCGAGGCCGTACAGGATCGTCTCATACGACATGGGAGCGCTCCGCGGGTCGACTTTGCTTACTTCTCGTCATAGCTCAACTCGAGCGTCGGCGTGGTGGGTCGAGCCTGGCAGCACAGCACGAATCCGGCCGCGGTCTCCCAGGGCTCGAGCGCGATATTGTGCGCCATCACGGCGGCGCCGCCGACGATCTTCGCACGGCAGGTGGCGCAGATCCCCGAGCGGCACGAGAACGGCAGCTCGAGACCGGCGTGTTCCCCGGCCTCGAGCACCGAGGCATCCTCTGCGGCCATGGTAAAGCTTCGCCGCCGGCCGTCCATGAGGACCGAGATCGTCGCGAGCACCTCGCGCACCGGTGCCTGGGGGCCGCTCCCCGGCGCGCCCGGCGAGCTCCGCGTCGCCTGCGGTCGGGTGGCGCCCGAAGGTGCATCGGCGGTCCTCGCCTCGCGGCCCTGCGCGATATCGCGCTCGGGCGAGCTCGCCGGCGAGCTCGTGGTGAAGCGCTCGAAGCGAACCGGCGCAGCCCCGTTCAGGCGTTTGATCGCGCCGCGCACCTCATCGACCATCCCGCCCGGGCCGCATACGAAGTACTCATCCGCGGAGGCGATCTCGACGATATCACCGGCGAGCGCCTCGACCTTGGCCGCATCGATTCGGCCGTTGAGGAGCGCGGTGTGCTGGGGCTCGCGACTCATCACGAAGTAGAGCGAAAATCGGCCCATGTAACGATTCTTGAGCGCGAGGATGTCCTCGAGGAACATGGTCCGCGCCATCGTGCGATTGCCATAAATCAGGGTGAAGCGGCTGTGGGGCTCGCGGGCGAGGATGTCGATGGCGAGCGAGAGCACGGGAGTGATGCCGCTGCCCGCGGCGAAGGCCACGTACGAGCGAGTGCGCCCGGGATCGATGGCGGTGCGAAATCGTCCGAGCGGCCTGCCCACCTCGAGCGTGTCGCCGGGCCGAACGCGCCCGGTGAGCTCGCGCGACATGCGCCCGCCGAACTGCGCGCGCACGCCGAGGCGCAAGGTCGAGCCGCCGGGCGCAGTCACGATCGAGTAGGTTCGTCGCTCCTCGCGGCCATCGATGACCCGGCGCACGGTGAGGTACTGCCCCGCGTCGTGCTTGAACTCATCGCGGAGCGATGCGGGAATGGCGAGCGTGAGGCAGGCTGCATCCTCGGCGATGCGCTCGACCGACTTCACCTCGAGCCGATGAAAGCTCAGTGCGCCTGCCACGGTACGCCGCGATCCGACCGCTGACTCATCTGGCGACTCCATCAAATGCACTTGAATACTTCGAACGGTTCCAGGCACGCGCGGCAGCGGTGCAGCGCCTTGCAGGGCGTCGATCCGAATTCACTCAAGCATTCCGTATCGAGCGAGCGGCAGCGCGGGCACGCGAGCTGCCTGGCCTGCAACGAAGGAGCGGCAGGCTCGGGCGGCACGATGCCGTATTCGTGGAGCTTGCGCCGCCCTTCCGAGCTGATCCAGTCGCTCGTCCACGCGGGCGCGAGCACCGCGCTGATCGAGAAGGCTCCGATCTCGGCCTCGATGAGCGCCCGCTCCGCCCGCTGGCGGATGTAGTCGGTCGCCGGGCACCCCGTATAGGTGGGCGAGAGCCCCACCTCGAGCGTGCCGTCGGGCCGCGACCGGACGAAGCGGATGACGCCGAGGTCGCCGAGGGTGAGCGGGGGCAACTCCGGATCCGCGATCGAGGCAAGAGCGCGCCATGCCGCCTCGATGCGTGCATCGGCGGGGGCGGCGCTCACCAGCGGGCACCGGGATGAGAGCGCTGCAGGTATTGCATCTCCGCGAGCACGTACCCCAAATGCTCGCTGTGCTCGCCGCGCTTGCCGAACCAGCTAAAGGGGCGCTCGGGCGGTCGCTCGAGCGTCGCCTCGGCGAGTACCTCATCGAGGCGCTTCGACCAAGCGACCCGCAGCTCCGCAAGCGGCGGGGCGATGCCGCAATCGGCCATCTCTCGATCGAGCTCATCCTCCTCGACGAGCTCCACGGTGTAGGGCCACAGGCGCTCGAGTGCGGACTGCACTCGCGCGTGGCTTTCCTCGGTGCCGTCGCCCAAGCGAATCAACCAGTTCGAGCTGTAGCGCCAGTGATAGCGAGTCTCCTTGAGCGCCTTCTCGGCGATCGCGGCGAGGCGCTCATCGGCCGAGCTCCTCAAGCGATCGTAGAGCTCGAGCTGAAACGCATCGATGAGCACCTGGCGCACGATGGTGTCGCCGAAATCCCCGTTCGGCTGCTCCACGAGCGTGGGATTGAGGTACTCCTCCTGCTGGCGCAGGAAGGCGATGTCGTCTTCGCCGCGGCCCCGATCCTCGAGCTCGGCTGCATAGGCGAGGAGGAGCCGCGCCTGGCCGATCAAGTCGAGCGCGATATTGGCAAGGCCCAGATCCTCCTCGAGCGCCGGTGCGTGCCCCACCCACTCGCCCAATCTCTGGCCGAGGATGAGAGAGAGATCTCCGAGTCTCAGCACGTAGCGAATGAGGAGCGGCGTCAAGGTCTTGGCCGAGGCGATCACAGTGTCTTGACCTCCTCGGGAATGTCGTAAAAGGTCGGATGGCGGTAGATCTTGTCGCGCGCCGGCGCGAACAGCGCCTCCGCCTCCTCGGGATCGGAGGCGGTGATGCTCGCGGAAGGGACGACCCAGATGCTCACGCCTTCCTCGCGCCGCGTGTAGAGATCGCGCGCGTGCTCGATTGCCATGCGCGCATCGGTCGCATGCAGGCTTCCGACGTGCTTGTGATCGAGTCCACCTCGCGCGCGAATGAAGATCTCATAAAGCGGCCATTCTCGCCGGTCGATCGCGGGTTCCATGGGGGTTCCTTGAGGGTTCATGAGGGTCGGAAACTTGCGCGGCCTTAGGCCGCGCGGGTAGCGGCGCGGCGGCGCTGCTTCTCGGCGTACGCGGCAGCCGCCTCTCGCACCCAGGCGCCTTCGGCGTGAGCACGGCGGCGCGCCGCCAGGCGCTCGGCATTGCAGGGCCCGAAGCCTTTCAGCACGCGCTCGAATTCGCTCCAGTCGATCGTTCCGAACTCGTGACGCTGTGTTTCCTCGTTCCAGCGAAGCTGCGGATCGGGCACGGTCAGCCCGAGAAATCTCCCCTGGGGCACCGTGAAGTCGACGAATTTCTGCCGCAGCTCATCGTTCGAGAAGCGCTTGATCCTCCAGCGCTGCGAGTCGCTGGAGTGGACGGAGGCGGCATCCGGTGGGCCGAACATCATGAGCGCGGGCCACCACCAGCGATTGAGCGCCTCCTGCGCCATCTGCTTCTGCGCGGGGGTGCCGCGGCACAGGGTGAGCATGATGTCGAAACCCTGTCGCTGGTGGAAGCTCTCCTCGCGGCAGATTCGCACCATCGCGCGCGCATACGGCGCGTAGGAGCAGCGGCAGAGCGGGATCTGGTTCATGATCGCGGCACCGTCCACCAGCCAGCCGATCGCGCCGATGTCGGCCCAGGTCGGCGTCGGGTAGTTGAAGATGCTCGAATACTTGGCTTTGCCCGAGAGCAATTGATCGATCAATTGATCGCGGCTCACGCCGAGGGTCTCGGCGGCGCCGTACAGATAGGCGCCGTGACCGCCTTCGTCTTGCACCTTCGCGATCAGGATCGACTTGCGCTTCAAGGTCGGCGCGCGCGTGATCCAGTTTCCCTCCGGCAGCATGCCGACGATCTCGGAATGAGCGTGCTGCGAGATCTGGCGAATGAGCGTTGCGCGGTAGCGTGCGGGCATCCAGTCCTTGGGCTCGATTTTTTCCTCACGATCGATGCGCGCCTGGAAGCGCCGCTCGAGCGAGGCCTCATCGAGCGGGGCGACCGGATCCGCACCGTGAGCATCGAGCGCCTGGGTGTACATGAGAGCCTCCCACCTGCGTTCATCGTCGAGACTGCATATTGATCGTGACACAAAAGATAACAATAATCAATCTTTTTTGTGTCATTTGTTGGAGACCGTATTAGACTGCGCAGCATCATGACTGAGTCCGCCGCGACCGCCGCCGCCCGGCTCGTAGCGCGCTTTCGCAAGCAGCGCCCGCTGCGCGCCGGATCGCTGATCGTCACGATCTTTGGTGACTCGATCGTGCCGCGCGGCGGCGCGATTGCGCTCGGAAGCCTGATTCGCCTCGCCGCCCCGTTCGGCTTGAGCGAGCGCCTGGTCCGCACCGCCACCGCGCGGCTCGCTCACGAGGGCTGGGTCGAGGCGCGCCGCGTGGGCAAGCGCAGCGAATACCGGCTGTCGGACGGCGGCCGCGAGCGCTTTGCCGAGGCCACTCGCCGCATCTACGGCGAGCCCGCGGCCAGCTGGTCGGGGCGCTGGACGCTCCTCGTCCTGCCTGCCCTCCCAGCCGCCGAGCGGCATCGCCTGAGAAAGGAGCTCGCGTGGCAGGGCTTTGGCGAGCTCGCGAGCGGCGTGTTCCTGCATCCGGACGTGCCCGCCCCCGGCCTTGGGAGTCGGGTCGGCGAGGCACGATTACCCGCCCGCAGCCTGGTCTTCGACGCCCGGCTCGACTCCCCGCCGGCACCGGCGACGCTCGTGGATCTCGGCTGGGACCTCAAGGACCTCGCGAGGCGCTACCAGCGATTCGTGGAGCGCTTCGAGCGCATCGAAGAGGCGCTCGCGGTCCGTCCCGATCCCGAGACGGGCTTCATCCTGCGCACCCTGCTGATTCACGAGTATCGGCGCCTGCACCTGCGCGATCCGCTCCTGCCCCAGCGATTGCTACCGGCGGACTGGCCCGGCATTCGTGCCGCCTCCCTGAGTCGAGAGATTTATGGAAAGGTTCTTTCGGCCTCGGAGCTGCACTTGTCGGCGGTGGCCGCTCAGCTCGGGGGGACGCTCCCGCCCGCGGATCCTTCGATCAAGGAGCGTTTCGGGGGCCTGGTGAGCGGTTTGCCCTGAAATCTCACTCGCCCCGCAGCCGCACCGCCGGGAAGTACGACCCGAGGAGCCGCCGGTCCCACCAGAGGCCCTTGGCCTTTTCGTTGCGATCGGCATAGGTGTAGTCGTAGAACTGTGCACGCACGTATACGGGCGGCCTGTCCGGAAAGGGATTGCGCTCGAGAAGCGCGGTCACCGCCTGCCGATTTTGCAGCACGCTCTCGAGGAAGCGCGCGAACCACGGCAGGCGGCGCGGATCATCGAGGGCGGCGAACCACATTTGCCAGTCCAGGCGAGGCTGATGGGGGATGTTCCAGCGCGGGCGGCGCGCCCGATCGCCCGGCTTGTAGCGGAATTCGTACTCGCGCCACTCGATGCCGTCATTCGAGCCCTCGATCACGATCTCCTCGCGCTGCGTCGTCATGACCGCGAAGAGCCCATAGCTCGACACGATGTGCAGCGGCTCGATCAGCCGATCGATGGCCTGCGCCACGGCAGGCGGGCGGCCGCCGAAGCGCTCGTCCATCTCGACGAGGCTGCAAAACACGAGAAGCATCGCCAATGCGCCCACGCCGACTCTCACGGCTCTGCGGGGCGGGCGCATCGTCCGCAGCAGCAGGAGACGGATCAACCGCCGTGGCGCGAGCTTTCCGAGAGCCGCATCGTCGAACAGCAGCAGACACATCAACATCGTCTGCAGATTGAACCAGTTGTAATTGCCGGTGATGAGAATGCAGCTTTGCAAAAGAACGATGCCGAATGCCGCGCAAAAGCGCAGCCGGCGCGGGCAGAAGATGAGGAAGGGCAGGATGAGCTCGATGAAAAACGTCATGCCGGTCGAGAATTTCAGCAGGGCCGGCGGTAAAAGCGCGGCGTACCAGGCGAGGGGCGTCGGCAGCGGCTGAGTGAGAAAGTGATAGGACAGCGCCGACAGGTTCCACCAATTGGGATCACCGCTCAGGAGCTTCACCACGCCCGACATGAACATGAAACGGAACAACAGCCAGCGCAGCAGCCAAATGCCGGGCAGCGTCGCGAAGCTCAGGATGAGCGCGAGAAATCCGGTCTCGAGCAGGTAGGTGTCCCACTGATAGGTCATGAAGGTCTGCCCGCCGTACAGGAGCGACAGATAGAGCACGTGGAGCAGAATCAGGGAGAGGCGCGGCAGGAGGTTGAAGACCAGAAGGAGCGAGAGTCCCGCTCCGCTCCAGCACACGGCCTGGATCGTCAGGTCGCTCGCGCTCCACCAGAACACCATCGGCATCTGCAAGAAGCGCTCGACGCCCCCGCTACGATTGAAGGCATCGACGATCTCGGCGAGCGGCAGGATGCCGTGGCTGCCGATCAGCCCGAGCGCCTGCACGCCAAAGGAGACGAAGGCCGACAGGTAGATCAGCGCGAACCCGCGCAGGAACAGAAACGCGACGAGATCGTAGCGCGGCGGTCGATAGCCCTTGCCCCACAGAAGCAGGCTCACACGGTAGAAGGCCGGGCGGTGCGCGGCGATGAAGGCGTAGGCGAGCTCGGCAAGGAACGCAAAGCCCGGGAGCTTTCGATAGAGTGCGAGCCAGAACCCCTTGCCGCGCGCGTGGCTCAAGGTGAGGAAGCTCGCTTCGGCGGCGCTCGCCCGCGCGCCGTCGCTCGCAATGTACTGCACGGCGCGTTGAAACTCGGCGAGCGAGATCTGCGGATATTGGGCCGTCACCTCCTGGAAGGGACGGTACTGGACCCGATCGCCCGTGAGCGCTTGCCAATATCGCGCCCAGTAGAGGCAGAAACCGCAATCACCGTCGTAGAGAAGAAGCGGCCGCGTCGCTTGAGCCTGCGATTCAGCGGACGATGCTGCAGGCCGCGGCACATCGGCCGACGGCTCCGAGTCGGCGGATTCGGGTGATTTCTCCACGAGCGTAATCTAAATCAGATCGCATCGCTCGTGTGGCGCTCGTTGGCGCGATCAGGGTTCGCTCCACTCCTCGAGCGTCTTGACGACGTGCGCCAGGAATGCGTTCGCCTGGAATGCATCGAGCGCCCGATGATCGATGCTCAGCGTGAGGTAGCACATCGAGCGAATCGCGATCGCCTCGGTCCCTGCCGTCTCCACCACGACGACCCGACGCTCGACCTTGCCCACGCCGAGAATCGCCACTTGCGGCTGATTGATGACGATCGGCGCGGCGAGGAGGCTCCCGCCGACGCCGTGGTTTGAGATCGTGAACGTTCCGCCTCGAACCTCCTCGGGGGCGAGCTTGCCGGCGCGCGCGGCGGCGACGAGCCGGTTCAATCGCTCGGCAATCTCGGCGAGCGAAAGCCGTTGAGCCCGATGGATCACCGGCACGATGAGCCCCTCGTTACCGAGGGCGGTGCCCACACCGATATTGGCATCCGCGTGCAGCTCGAGCGCATCCTCGTGGAAGGTCGCATTGACCGACGGATGCGCACGCAGCGCACGGACACAGGCGGCGACAAAGTAGGCGGTCAGGGTCAAGTGCGCGCCTCGCCGCTCGTACTCGGCGGCATGAGCCGCGCGGTGTGCCCGCACGCGACTCAAATCCGCCTCGAAGAGTGTCGTCACATGAGGCGCCTGGGCGAGGCTTTTGACCATGTGCTCGGCGATGCGTCGCCGGATGGGCGTGTGCGGGATTCGCGTGGAACCGACGGGCAGCGCATCGGGCTGGGCGGGGCCGGCGCCCTTGCGTCGCGCCGCGCTCTCACTCAAGTGCCGCTGGATGTCCTCTCGGGTGATGCGCCCCTTGCGCCCCGTGCCTTCGACGTCGGCGGCCGTGAGCGCGTGCTCGTTCAAGAGCCTGCGCACCGCAGGGCTCAGGAGCTCTCGCGCATCCTCCGCGCAGGTCGTCCTCGCGCGCTCCGCTGCAGCGGCGGCCGGTGGGGGCGTGACATCCTGCGCTTCGGCTTCGCCGATCCGCACGCGCGCCAACACCTGTCCCGGCTCGACTTCCTCGTTGGGCTGCTTGAGGATCTCGCAGATCTCGCCGCTCGCCGGCGAGGGCACTTCGACCGTGACCTTGTCGGTTTCGAGCTCCAAGAGCGGCTCATCCTTGCGGATGGCATCGCCGGCGCTCTTGCACCAGCGCAGAATGGTGGCCTTGGTGCCTTCCTCGTTCGCCGGGGCAATGACGTCCGCGATGCCGCCGCTCATGCGGCGGCGCCTGGGCGCAAGCATTGATGATCGCGGCTCGGGGGATTACGCGGGGGATTACGCAGGATAGGCCCCTCTAGACGGCAATCAGATCGCGCATCGCAGAGGCAATTCGATCGACGCTCGGCAGCACCGCCTCGAGCAGCACCGGACTGTGCGGGCTCGGCACATCGGGCATCGCGAGCCGTTCGACGGGCGCATCGAGATCGAAGAAAGCCTCCTTGGCGAGCACGGCGGCGATCTCCGCCCCGAAGCCGGCGGTGATCGTATCCTCGTGCACGATCAGGCAGCGTCCGGTCTTGCGCACCGATGCAATCGTCGCCGCTCGGTCCCACGGTGAGAGAGTGCGCAGATCCAAGAGGTCGGCGCAGAGTTCCGTGCGGTGGAGCGCGAGCTCGCAGCGCTCGACCATCGCACCCCAGCTCACCACGGTGAGCGCGTTGCCCGTGGCGAGGAGGCTCGCCTTGCCGAATTCGACGATGAAGTCGTTCCCCGGGTAGGCGCGGCGCGCCCAGCTCCCGTCGAGCAGCGATCGATGCTCGAAGAATATGGTCGGATCGTTCCCCCGCAGCGCCGCGCGCAGCAGGCCGACGGCATCCTGGGCGTTCGATGGCATGGCCACTCGCCAGCCGAGACCGTGGATCCACTCCACTTCGTTCGATTGACTGTGCCAGGGATCACCGCACTTGAAGAATCCGCCCGGAATTCGCACCACCATCGGCGCTGCGAAGCGGTTGGCGGTGCGCCAGCGCATCGAGCCGCAATCGTTCAGTTGCTCGGCGGCGGGATCGGCGTACTTGCGGAACTGGATCTCCGGCACCGGCATCAATCCGGCCGCGGCCATCCCGACGGCGCGGCCGATGATGCCTTCCTCCGACAGGCTCGTATCGAACACGCGCTCGGCGCCGAACTTCTCCTGGAGGCCCATCGTGACGGCGTGCACGCCACCTTTTCGACCGACGTCCTCACCGAACAAGACGACCCGCGGGTTCACCTCGAGCTCATGCTCGAGCGTGCGGCGCACGGCGGTCACGAGATTGATGCGCGGACCCTGGGGATTTGCCTCGAGGGAGCCCGCCCGCGGCTCGAGTCCTTCCGCCCATAGGCCGCCCTGGGCTTGGACCTCGGCGCGCGTGCCGTCGAATTCCGTGAACACATAGCGGCGCGCGCGCTGCGGATCGGGAGCGCTGCGCTCCTCGACGCGCGCCCGCGCAGCCGCCACCTCGGCGCCCGCATCCCTCACGAGCGCGTCCCATTCCTCGGCGCAGAGAAACGCAGGCACGATCTGTGCGCGGAGCCTCGCCCACGGATCTCGCGCGCGCTCGGCCGCGATAGCCGCCGCTCCCTTGTACATCTGGGTATCCTGGCCTGAATGCCCGGAAAGGCGCGGCACGACGAGTCGCAGCAGCGTCGGCCCCTCGCCTGCGCGCGCGCGGCTCACCGCATCGCGGATCAAGCCCGCGGCCGCAAGCGGATCGGACCCGTCGCCATCGAGCACGTTGAGACCACGAAATGCGCTCAAGTTACGCGCGATGTTTCCGCCCGGGGTCTGCAGGCGCGAGGGTACGGAAATCCCATAGCCGTTGTCCTCGATGAAGAACAGCACCGGCAGGCGCTCGGTCGTTGCGATGTTGAGCGCGGACCAAAATCCATTGGTCGCGGTGGAGGCATCCCCGCCGTGAGCGACCGCGATGCTGCCGGCGTAGCGCTGCTCGCCAAGGATACGCTGCCGGTAGCGCAGCGCCTGGGCCCAGCCGACCGCGGGTGTGTACTGCGTGCCGACCCCGCCGCACACCGGCAGGGCGCAAGGCCCCTCGCGCCGCGGCAGGTTGAACACCACGCCGATGTCGCGGCCCTCGCTCATGCTCCCCGCGCGCATCATCGTGGAGGCGAGCGCTTCATCGACCGTGAGCCCCAAGCTGAGCATGAGCGGGCGAGAGCGGTAGTAGCCCCCGACCGCATCGCGCGCGCCGGTGAGCTCCGCGCCGAGCAGCACCTGCGTGACATCGTGGCCGCGCGCGGAGAACTGATAGAGCACTTTGCGCTGCGGCACCAAAATCGACTCCTCGAGATCATCGAGGGCCCGCGAGATCGCCACGTGTCGGACCACGCCGCGCCAGCCCGCGGCATCGTGCGGCGCCGCCGGCGCGAGGTTCGCAGAGCTGGCTGCCATGCGCGGAGCCTAACCCCAAGCGCGGGAGAAAATCGCCAAATTAGCTCTGAAGTAGCACTATTTTTAGCAGATAGCTCCAAATTTTATTTATTATTAGGGATAATCGCTAATTGGGCTTACGGCGGAGCTTCCCCATGGATCTCGATCGCTTCGATGCACGCATTCTCGCCGAGCTGCAACGCGAGGGCCGCCTGCCCGTGGTGGAGCTCGCAGAGCTCATCGGCCTATCGCCCACTCCCTGCGCACGGCGCATCAAGGCGCTCGAGTCGGGCGGCGTGATCGAGGGCTATGCGGCGCTGTTGAATCCGGCTCGCGTCGGGCTCGCGGTGCAGGCCATCGTTCACGTCAAGCTGACCGAGCATACGGATGAGACGGTCGCGCGGTTCGAGCGCGAGATCGCGCTGCTCGAGGAGGTCACGAGTTGCTTTGCCACCACCGGACCCTATGATTTCATACTGCAAGTGTTCGGCAAGGATCTCGACTCGTTGAGCTCGGTCATTTTGAAGAAGCTCTTGCGCATCCCGCATGTCCGCGACGTGCAGTCGAGCGTCGTGCTCGCAACGGTCAAGCGCTCGACGCGCGTTCCGCTGAGCCATCTGCACGGCCAGGTGGGTCGCCATGAGCTCGGCTGACATCATCGTGATTGGCGCCGGTATCGCCGGTGCCTCGGTCGCCGCGCATCTCGCCGAGACCCAGCGCGTGGTGCTGGTCGAGCGGGAGAGCCGTCCCGGTTATCACTCCACCGGCCGTTCGGCGGCACTATTCACCGAGATTTACGGCAACTCCTCGATCCGCGCGCTGACGCGTGCGAGCCGTGCATTCCTCCTCGAGCCTCCGGCCGGTTTCACCGAAGAGCGATTGACCCGCCCGCGCGGCTGCCTCTACATCGCGACCGAGGCGCAGCTCGGGACATTGCAGGCATTCGCGAGAGAGAGCGACATCGCCCGCGCGACGCGCAGGCTCACCGCGCCGGAGGCGAAGGCACTCGTGCCGATTTTGCGCGACGAATACCTCGCCGGCGCGCTCCTCGAGACGGACTGTGCGGACATCGACGTGCATGGCTTGCACCAGGGGTATCTGCGCCTGCTTCGCAGACGCAACGGTCGCATCTTGAACGATGCGCCCGTGCAGGCGATCTGCGACGAGCGCGGCGGCTGGAGCGTCGACGCCGGCGTGGAAACGCTCACCGCGCGCCTCATCGTGAATGCGGCCGGCGCCTGGGCCGATGAGGTTGCGGCGCTCGCCGGTATCGGCCGAGTCGGCCTCGTGCCTTGCCGCCGCACGGTGGTGGTCGTCGATCCGCCTCCCGGCGTGCCGGTGGGCGGCTGGCCTTTCGTCGGCGACATCGATCAGCGCTTCTATTTCAAGCCGGATGCGGGCTCGCTGTTTCTTTCGCCGGCCGACGAGACGCCCGTGGCGCCGTCCGACGCGCAACCGGACGAGTGGGACATCGCCGTGGCGATCGAGCGATTCGAGTCGGCGACGACGCTCGAGGTCACGCGCCTCAAGGCGCGCTGGGCGGGACTTCGCACGTTCGCTCCCGACCGCACGCCCGTCGTCGGTTTCTCGCCCGAGCATCGCGGTTTTTTTTGGCTCGCCGGACAGGGTGGCTACGGCATACAAACCGCGCCCGCTCTCTCGCGGGCCGCCGCCGCGCTGGTACTGGAATTGCCGATCCCGAAGGACCTCATCGAGAACGGCGTTCGAGCAGAGGAGTTGTCGCCCGCGCGCTTCGCTGGGCGCCCGACCGAGTAGGCGAGCCGCCGTCGCCCCGCGCGCCTCAACCGATCAGATGCGCCGCCACTCCGACACGCCGCCCGGCTTGTCCTCGAGGACGATGCCCTCGCCTGCGAGCAGGTCGCGGATACGGTCGGACTCTCGGAAGTTCTTCGCGGCTCGCGCCTCGCGTCGCAGGGCAAGCAGCTCCTCGATCTGCTCATCGCTGAGACTCTTGCCTCGCGCATCGGCGGCCGAGGCGGGGTTCGGACGTTTCAGATACTCCTCCGGAGATTGCTGCAAGATCCCGAGCGCTTTGCCCATGGCTCGCAGCGAGCGCGCCGCTGCGAGCACTCTCGCCGATTCCCCCGACGCCTTGGCGCTGTTCAGCTCGCGCGCCACTCCCTGCATCACAGCCATCGCCTCGGGGGTATTGAAATCATCCTCCATCGCCGCGTGGAACCTCGCGAGCGCCTCCTCCTCGCCTTCGCCACCCGCGCCGCCCGCCTCGGCACCGTCCGTAGCGGCAACGCCCTTCAGCGCCCGATAGAGCCCGAGCAGCGTCTCGTCGGCCTGCGCGAGCTGGGCCGCCGAGTAGTTGATCGGCCCGCGGTAGTGACTGCTCAGCAAGAAGAAGCGCAAGACCTCGGGGTCACGCAAGCTCCCGAGCACGTCGCGCACGGTAAAGAAGTTGCCGAGCGACTTGGACATCTTCTCGTCGTCGATGTTGACGAACCCGTTGTGCATCCAGACGCGCACGAAGGGCGTCCCGCAGGCCGCACAGGATTGCGCGATCTCGTTCTCGTGATGGGGAAATTTCAAGTCCATTCCGCCGCCATGCAGGTCGAAATAGTCCCCGAGCAGACTCGTGGACATCGCCGAGCACTCGATGTGCCATCCCGGCCGGCCCGGACCCCATGGCGACTCCCACGACGGCTCGCCCCGCTTTGCATGCTTCCAGAGCACGAAGTCGAGCGGATCGTGCTTGAACTCGTCGACTTGCACGCGCGCGCCTGCGCGTGATTCGTCGATCTTGCGGCCCGAGAGCGCGCCGTAACTCGGGAATTTGCGCACCGCATACATGACGTCCCCGTTCGCGGCGCGATAAGCATAACCCTTGTCGATCAGGGTCTGCGTCATCGCAATGATCTCTCGAATGTAATCGGTGGCTCGCGGCTCGGCATCCGGTACCGAGAGCCCGAGACGCGCGCAGTCCTCGTGCATCGCCGCCGTGAAGCGGCGCGCGAGCTCGGACCAGCCCTCACCCGTGTCGGCGGCGCGTTGAATGATCTTGTCGTCGATGTCGGTGATGTTGCGGACGTAGGTGACATCGAAGCCGCGCGAGCGCAAGTAGCGTTGCACGAGGTCGAACACGGTCAACATGCGCGCATGGCCGACGTGAATGTAGTCGTAGACGGTGATGCCGCACACGTACATGCGAACCTGGTTGGACCGCAGGGGCTTGAACGGCTCCTTCCTACCGGAGAGCGAATTATGAATTTCGAGCATACGTTTCGAGCCGCTCGCGGGCGGTTTGCATCGGCATCAATTTGAGGAGCGGTGCGAGCTCGGGCCCATGCGCACAGCCGGTGAGCGCGACCCTCAGGGGCATGTAGAGCTCTGCGCCGCCGCGTCCGGTGCGCTCCTTGAGGATCCTGGAGAGCAGGTGCAAGTCCGCACCGGACTCATCGAGCGCGGCGGCGGCGGCGGCAAAGAACTCCCTGCCCGCGGCGGTGATGACGCGCTGCTCGTCGGGGCCGATGGGCGGCAGCTCCCCGCGCACCACCGCCACCCACGGCTCGGCATCCTTCGGCAGCACCACGTTGTGCCGCACGAGCTCCGCGAACGCGGTGGATTCGGGCAAGCCGAGCCACGCGGCGATGTCCGAGGCCGACATGCGCTGCAGCGTCTCCTTCTGCCAGTGCAGGAGCTGCGACTCCTCGAAGCGCGCCGCCGCCCGGCCGAGGTGTTCGGGTCGAAAATGCGGCGGCATATCCGCCGCCGCCAGCCAGTGATCGACGTCGCTCGTGTGCCCCAGGCGGAACAAGTGGTTCACGAGCGCATCGGCGAGGAAGCCGCGCTCGCGAAATTCCTGCACGCTGGTGCTGCCGTGACGCTTGGACAGCGGCGTGCCGTCCGCACCCACGAGGAGCCCCACGTGACCGTAGGCGGG
>Ga0187784_10001459_pt1 | contig 18815 bp, 13 predicted proteins | sample 1015_SJ02_MP15_2_FD_132964 | JGI IMG/M metagenome (GOLD analysis project Ga0187784, IMG submission 132964) | Tropical peat soil microbial communities from peatlands in Department of Meta, Colombia - 1015_SJ02_MP15_20_MG | ecosystem: Environmental > Terrestrial > Soil > Wetlands > Peat | place...
CATTTCGATCAACCCCACGCCTCCGGAACTCGGCGGGGGAACACTCAGAACTTCGTAGCCCCGAAAGTGACCTACCAGTGGCTGGCGCAACGTGGGCTGGTAGTGGGCGAGGTCCTGCTCGGTGATGAGGCCATGGTACTTCCCCATCGTGGCGACAATCGCCTGCGCCACGCGACCCGAATAAAAGCCCTTCGCCCCCCGACGCGCGACTGCCTTGAGCGTACGCGCCAGTTCCGGCTGCTTGAAAACCTCGCCCGGCTCGTACAGGCGTCCATCACGGAGGAAAATCCGGCGCGAAGCATCGAACTTCGCCAGAAGGTCCCGGTCCCGGCGGAGCGATTCGCTAAGATCGTAGCTGACCGCGAAACCATGCTTGGCGAGGCGTATTGCGGGCGCCATCACGCGCGCCAGCCCCAATTTCCCATACTTCTGCTCAGCCAGCGCCAGACCGGCGACCGTGCCCGGAACCCCGGCCGACAAAGCTCCCACTGTGCTGGCCTCCGGGACGACTTGCCCATTGGAATCGATGTACATGTTTCGGGAAGCCGCCGCCGGCGCCGCCTCACGGTAGTCCACTACAATGGCTTCGCCGCTCGCCAGGCGAATCAGCATGAATCCGCCCCCGCCAATATTCCCTGCCACCGGATGAGTGACCGCGAGAGCAAACCCAACCGCCACCGCAGCGTCCACCGCGTTGCCACCCGCCCGCAGGATTTGGACCCCCACTTCGGATGCCAGAGCTTCGCTCGACGCCACCATCCCATGCCGCGCGGCTACAGGCGTGAATGAGAGCGCGGAGAGCGTGAAGGTCAAAAGAGCCAGAGGCGGGATGAGCTTCTTTTGCCAACTGAAATACACAGTGCCTCGGAAAGAAATGCCGGACAATCCCGATGAGCGCGCGCCGCCCATTGACCTTCGTAAGCACGTCTGCTGGAACGTCGTCAAGCACCTTACTCTATGGGAAATCACCGCGAGGCGTCAAGCTGAACAGGCGTCGGGGAATGCTCAGTTTTCAGTTGGTCCAATGCGATTCTTCATCTCTTTGCGGATGAGGTCGGGATTATCGAGGGGTTCGCCGGGCTCGGCCTCGAGGCCCGGTTCCTTGATCTTCGCGGGGTCGAAAATCCGCGTGTCGGAAGGCAAGGGGGTGTATGGGGTGAAATCCGGGGTATTGGTGAACATGTCGGAGAGGTCCGTAGCGGCGGCATCGTATTGATTCATGAAAGGCATGCCCAGAATCAAATCGATGGTCTTGAGAATGCTCGCCATGCTGGTATGGATGTGTGAGACGCCCGGCTTCGCATAAGGGCTGATCGTGAGCAAGAGGCTGCGGTGAGCATCTACGTGGTCCTGGCCGTCTTGCGCGTCGTCCTCCGTGACGAAAATGGCCATGTCGTTCCAGAACGGGCTGTGAGAGAACAACTCCACCAGCTTGCCTAGCGCCAGATCGTTATCTGCCACATAGGAAGCGCGGTAGGCGAATCCATCCTGAGGGCGCGGATCGGAGGTGTGATCGTTCGGGAGCCAGATGTAGATGAATTGCGGCATAGGTCTCTTGCCGCTGACGAATTCGGCGAATTCTTTCTTAAACTGGGCAAAGCGATACTGGTCGGAAATGTTGGTATTGAAGGTTGGAAAGTCACGCGACGTGTTATCGAACAGGACCTTTGGCATCGGCGTATTCACGGCCTGTCGCGCGCCGGTGGGATACTCTCCCGTGCTTTCGTCGTCGCCCGGCATTTCCAGCCCTTCGCCATAATTGCGGAAGGTGAGATGAGTGCGAGCCAGGTTTTCCCAAAGCGAACCGTTTTCCAGGTAAGTCTCGGGAACCGGACCCGAAGCCCCGATGTCCAGCCGGCCTGGCGCATCCTGATCCGGCACGAAATCAAACTTGCCGCCGTAGGCGGCGGGCCATGCCGATTCCAAAAGCTCATTCGGGTAATTCCCCACCAGCCAGTGATGGCCGTCCACCGAGACATCCGAATCCACATAGAAGTTATCGCCGAAGGCAAAGCGCTTAGCCAAGGCATGTTCGTTCGGCGTGACCTGCACGTGCTCCAGTGTAGGTTGGTTCTCCTCCTTGACGGTAGCGTCAAGCCCCCAGCGGGCCAGCATGGCATCGCGCTCAGCGTCGGTGCCCTCCAGGTCGCCCAACACTTCGTCAAAGGTCCGGTTCTCTTTTGTAATGAAAACCACGTGGTGGATCTTCGAGCTGGGTGAGCCTGGGAGGGGAACGGGGAAGTCCGGAGAGAGCTTGGGCGCGGGTGCTTGTCCCTGCGCCAGAAAACCCGGAACAAAACCGTTGTTTCTCATCACCTGGAGCGTTAAGGGGCGCAGCTCGTAATCTTTCGGGATCGTCACGATCGAAACCGTCCCCTTGGTGATGTCGCCGATGTAAGCCCCCTCGGGGCCGAGCTGAAAGTCTTTTCCCCCGTTGGGGCCTGCGCCAAAGCCCTTGGCATTGGCCACAAAGAGGGTCTTGCCGTCAGCACTCACCGCCACACGTGCTGGAAACCAACCGCTGGGAATGAAACCCAGGAATTGCAGGTGGTCGGTCTCAACCACGGCGACAGCGTTGATGCCGGCACAGGCAACGTACAAGCGCTTTTCATTGGGACTGAGGGCCATGCCGAAAGGCAGCACGCCGCGCAACCCCTTGACCCCGCTTGCCGGAGCAATCAGGGCATTCTCCTCCACCTTCCCGCTGCGGGCGTCAATCACACTGATGCTGTCCTGGCTAGCGTTTGAAACAAAGATCTTCTTACCCGCCACCACCGCTCCCGGGCTACTTCCGCCCACCACCGCGCCGCCAATCGGGAGCCCGGTCCGGATCCTGTCGAGCACCTTGGGTTCGGAAGGATCTGTCGCATCAATCACGTAAAGCGAGTTTGATTCAGGAACGTTCGGGTCGCCCAAGCCGGCAATCGGCTTGCCTTCCACCGCGGCGCCTTCTTCAGCCTCTTTGGAAGGGTATCCAAACGCCGGGAATGTGATGCCGGTGTCTCGAGGATTCTTGGGATCGTAACCCGGAACCAGCGCGTAGCTGAACGTTCCCACATTGGATACGTAAACCCTTTTCCCATCCCGAGAGAGCGCGAGTCCAAAGGGCATCCGGCCTACCGCAATGCTGGCGCTCACTTGTCTGCTGTCCGTATCGAAAAACACCAGGCGGAAGTGTGCAAGATCGAGGACATAGAGGCTTTTGCCGTCATGCGAGAGTAGGAGTTCCCCGCTGAGGCTGTGGTTGTAAGTTTTGTTTTGGAACTCACCGTCCAGGCTAAGAGATCCCAGCCGTTGGTGCGTTACCATATCAAAGATGCCGACCTTGCCGTTGTTGCCTTCGGACAGGTAGAGAGTGCGATTGTCGCGCGCGATGCTGGCGCCCATGAATACGCTCTCCGGATCAGCGTCTGACGCTTTGAAGCCGGGGGGAATCTGGGCCACTTGGGGAGCGAGCCCGAAAATGTCGGTCACGATGCTGGCTGAAAAAGGATGCGTGCCGCTGTTCACGGTGACCAGGGTTTTGCCGTCCGGACTGAGCGCGAGGCCATAGGGATGGGGCGCCACCTTCACTTGCTTGCCCAATGGGGTAATGAGGCGACCGTTGGGAAGAACGGTCATTCCTCTGAGATCGATCTTCACCGGCAAGCGGCCCGCCGGAGCTTGCAGAAGCTTAGGTCCAGACGTCTGAGCGCCTTCTGCGCGAAAACGGAACGGCGCAAGCACCATGGAAACCATGAACAACGAGATTAGAATGCGACGCTGCCTGGACAGCATCCCTTGATCTGTTTTTTGGGACATAAAACCAATGTATCATAAAGGTGGGGAATCTTCGCAATCCATTCAGCCGGCGTGTAGTGTCCTGATTTCGCTGTCATTCCGAGCGCAGCGAGGAATCACGCTCTGGTTTCGGCGTGTAATGGGAAGAATCAAGGCGAGATTCCTCGCTGCGCTCGGAATGACAATGCGGGGAGGGTGCGGCTGGCAATCCAGTTAGGAAACTACCAGCCGGGAAGGAGAGGGGATGGGCACCCCAGCCTGTCCTCGATCAGATGATCTCGAAGTAGCGCTCCAGCTCCCAATCAGTTATGGACCGGCGGAACTGACGCGTTTCCCAATCGCGTGTGGCGGAGTAATGATCGACGAACTCATCCCCGAAGATCTGCCGTGCGGTCTTGCTGGACCGGAAAACCTCAGTGCTCTCCTCGAGACTTCGGGGCAGCGCCGGGGCCTGCGATTCGTAAGCGTTGCCTGTGGGCGCGGGCAGTTCCAGACTGTTCTCGATCCCATAAAGCCCGGAGGCCAGGCTTGCCGCAAGCGACAAATAGGGGTTGGCGTCGGCTCCAGGGAGCCGATGCTCGACCCGCGTACTTTTGGCCCCGGCAGAAATTGCGCGCAGGGCTGTCGTCCGGTTGTCCACACCCCAAGTTACGTTGGTCGGCGCCCAGGTGCCCGGCACAGTGCGCTTGTAGGAGTTTACCGTGGGGCAGAACATGACCGTGAAATCTCGCATGAGAGCCAGTTGTCCTGCCATGTAACGTCGCATCAGCTCAGAAATGTGCGAGTCCGATTTCGGATTATAAAAAAGGTTCTTCTTTCCCGACCGATCGGACAAGCTCTGATGGATATGCCCGCTGCAACCCGGCAGGTTGGCATTCCACTTGGCCATGAACGTGGCAAGCAAGCCGTTTTTGCGCGCAACGATCTTGACCAAGGTTTTGAACATTGCCGCCTTATCCCCGGCACCCAAGACGTCGTCGTAGCGAATAGCCGTTTCGTAAACCCCCGGACCCGTTTCGGTGTGAAAGCTCTCCAGCTCAATACCCATCGCACTCGCGGTGTCGAGAATGCTATGTGCCAGCTCCGAGTGCGCTGAAGCGCGCAAAAAGCTGTATCCGAACATGCCCGGCGAAAGTGGAGTCATGTCGCGGAAATGCTTTTGCCGCGCCGAGAGCGGGTCCTCGCAGAAAAAGAAGTACTCATACTCGATCGAAGCCTTCGCTCTGTAACCCTTTCTCACCGCAGCCTCTGCGACACTTCGCAGCGCCTGGCGCGGAGAGACGGGAAGGGGCGAGCCATCCTTGCGGAAAAAGTCAACCAGGAAACAGGCCGTGCGCGGTTCCCAGGGGAGGACACAAAACGTCGACAGGTCGATTCGGGCCAAAGCGTCCGGATAACCCGTGTGCCAACCGGTGAGTGTGACGTTGTCGTAGAGTGCGTCCGAACTGTCCCAGCCGAAAATGACGTCGCAAAAACCGAACCCTGACTCGGCCGCGGAGAAGAACTTGTCGAGTGAGATGTATTTTCCCCTCAGCACACAGTCGATATCGAATCCCCCCAGCTTGACCTTTTCGATTCGCTGCTTCGCAAAAGATTGCTTGATCTGCTCGAGATTCATGAAGATTAACCTTGTCATGACTGTCATTCCGAGCGAAGCGAGGAATCTCGCTCTGGAAGCTCTGGTCCGATCGGGGCGAGGATCCTCGCTTCGCTCTCCTGAAAATCACTCCCACGCTGGTCATTCCCGCGAAAGGGGGAATCCACCTGACGTGGGCCCCCGCTTCCGCGGGGGCGACGTGTTGACTTTCATTTCTATGGGTGGGCCGCTGGCCCATGAGCACTCGGAATGACAGCGGCTTCGTTCAGAACGACAGGCCACCCGAGTCCTTCCGCATCCTACCGAAAGCCGTTGTCACTTGCCCGTCCGCGTGCGGAGGTGGAAGCTCTTTGGGCGCGTCAAATACAGAAACCCGAGGTGTGAGAGCGTGCACCCGTGGCCGCTGTCCTTGATGCCCACCCAAGCAAGCTCGGGATCGAGAAAATCACAACGGTTGACGTAGACCGTCCCCGCCGCCGTGCGGTGCGCCAGCCGCTCGCCCTGCGCGATGTCCTCGGTCCAGATGGACGCCGTAAGGCCGTACGGGCTGTCGTTCATCAGCCGGATGGCCTCCTCCTCGCTGCCCACGGGCATGATTCCAATGACAGGCCCAAAGCTTTCCTGCATCATAACGCTCATGCTGTGGTCGACATTCACGAGCACGGTTGGCTGGTAGTAGTACCCAGGCCCCGGCAGGCGGTGTCCTCCGGTCAAAACCTTGGCGCCTCGGCCGACCGCTTGGCCGACCTGGAATTCCATGAATTCAACCGTCTTGCGCTGGGCCAACGGCCCCACGGTCGTGCTCTCATCCTCCGGGTTGCCCACTTTGTATTTCTCCACCTCGGCAACGTAAGCATCGACGAATCTGGAGAAAATGGGGCGCATCACGTAGATGCGCTCGACGGCGCAGCAGCTCTGCCCGGCATTGTAGAAGGCGCCGTCCACCAGGTTTTCCACGGCGAAGGCAAAATTGGCGTCTTCGCGCACGAAGGCCGGATCCTTGCCGCCCAGCTCGAGACCCATGTCGAGCAACTGGCTCGACGCTTCCTGGTACACCTGACGCCCACCTTCCACCGAGCCGGTAAATGAGATGAAATCGACTGCGCGCGCTTCGATGAGCTTGCGGATCGTGGCGTGACTCACGTGAACCGAAGCCACCAAGTCCTGCGGAAGGCTGGTCTTGTGAAAGGCGTCCACAAATGCGTCGCCGCACAACGGCGTCAGGCGGGCGTGCTTGATGAGAACGGCATTGCCCGCTAAAAGGGCGGGGACGATCACGTTGACTGCGATCAGCAGGGGGTAGTTCCAGGCGGGAATGTCGAGCACGATGCCCAGCGGCTCGTGGCGTATGAACCTGCGGAACCCCTCTTTGGGCGGGAGAACATCGTCCTGAAGTGAACCGGGCGCCAACCGCACCATGGTTTCGGCGCGGTCGAGCATCGTGTCCACCTCCCGGCGCGCTTGGCCGATGGGCTTGCCCATCTGGCGCGTGATGTCCAGCGCGACTGCCTCCTTCATGGACCGAAAAGCATTGATGAACTGACGGCAGATCTCTGCCCGCTCTTGTACCGGCACGTCGCGCCACAGCCGCTGCGCCACTCGCATTCTCGAGAGAATGGACTCGAGCTCCGACTCCGAAGTGGACTCGAGGGTGCGAAACACCTCTTCGGTGGCAGGATTCACGAGGTTCCAAGTTGGGTTTATCGTCACCAGTCCTCCTCAGCAGAGCCTTAAGAGACGGCTAGAATATAGCCGCCTCTTCTCACGGCCACTTCTGTGCCTGGTGCAGGATGCGCACAACGTGAATGACTTCACCGGTGATGCGGTAAACCACGATATAAGGAAGCGGCCACAGCACGAGTTCGCGCGTCCCCTCTTTCCTCCCCACACGTCCGGAGTACACGAAAGTCAGCAACGTGGCGGGCCCTTCGTAGATTCCGCGCACCAACTCTGCGGCGCGTGTTGGAGATTTCTGAAATAGGTAGTCGGCGATCTTATTCAGGTCGGCGGCGGCTTCCTTTGTCCAGCGAAGCTCCGTTTTCATGGGTGCGGCTGTTTCGCGCTCAGCAGCTTTTCCAGGTTCGCCCCCACTTGCGCGTGGGTCAGGACCTCGCCGTGATCGATTTGTGCGAGGCCTTTTTCCACTTCGTAAATGAACCAATCGTCGTAGTCGACGAAGCGCTCAATGGCTTCGCGTGCCAGCGCTTGGGCGTCACTTCCACGCTCCGCAGCGAGGTGGCGCAGCTTCTCTTGCACGGCGGGGTCGAGGGATACTTCCATGTTTGAAGTCTAGGCAATCCGCCAACGTGTGTCAAGGCCACGCCCTCTCCTATCCCGCTGAACTGACACGTGAGGGAACGGTGGATTTGCCGCTGGAAATCAACGCTTGAGATTCAAGATCGACCCAGGGCTGTCCAAATTAGCCGTAGCGTCTGATTGCCGAGGCGGCTCTGCCGCCGGTTTCTCCCAAAGACCATAGCCGAACTTGGACAAGCTTGAGATCGAGCAGAACCTTCCCGTTGAATACGCCGCCCTGCTCCGCGCGGCGGACCGAATGAGAACAGCCACAGGTGCCGCGAGGTATAACCGGGGCGAGCATAAATCGCGACAAAAGGCTTCGGGGCGTATGCCCCGCCCACCCGTCACCAACTCGCCTCATAGAGCCGCAGGAGATCGCTTTGGGTGCAGGGGCGGATATTGGTGCGGTGGCAAGAGTCTTCGAGGGCCTTCAGCGAGAGGGGGCCAAGGCTCTCCTGGGGGACTCCGTGGTGGCGCAGGCCGCGAGTTATTCCCAGGCGCTCGATCATGGACTCCACTTCCTGCACCGATCTCGCCGCAGCCTCCTCTTCTGTCATCTGGTGCACCGGCGCGCCGAAGAGAGCTGCCAAACGCGCGTAGTGACTGGCCGCCGCCTCCAAGTTGAAGCGCATCACGGCAGGGAGGCACAAGGCGTTGGCCAGACCGTGATTCAGTCCGAACTCGGTCGAAAGGGGGTGTGCCAGCGAGTGGGTGGCGCCGAGATCCTTCTGGAAGGCGATGGCTCCCATGGCGGCGGCCACCTGCATATACCCCCGCGCCTCGATGTCCTTGCCATTGCGTGTCGCCCGCTCCAAGTAACGGATGACAAGTTCCAGACCGTGGATGGCAATGGCGTCGCACAGCGGATGAAATTGGGGACAAGTCAGCGACTCCAGGCAGTGCGTGAAGGCATCCATGCCGGTAGCCGCAGTCAGGAAAGGCGGCAGCCCTACGGTCAACTCCGGATCAAGGATGGCGCGCTTGGGCATTAGCCATGGGCTGAAGATGATGATCTTCCGGCCCAGCTTGCGAGACGTGATCACCGAGGATCGCCCCACCTCGCTGCCGGTCCCCGCCGTGGTGGGAATGGCGATGATGGGGTCGTAAGGCCCCCTCATCCGCTCCATCCCCCCGGCCTGCCACTCGAGTTCGGTCAGCGCACCCTGATGCCGGGCCATGACCACCACAGCCTTCGAGACGTCGAGTGGGCTTCCCCCGCCCAAGCCGACCGCCCCGTCGCAGCCGGCAGACTGGTAGAGCTCCGCTGATGCGAGCACGTCTTCTTCGATCGGGTTGGCGTGGACCCCATCGAAAACCCCGTGGGGCACTCCAGCTTCCTCGAGTACTGAAACGACTGCGGCGAAGACGAGCGTGGCGCGAACACCAGGATCGGTGACGATGAGAGGCTTGCGAACGCCGGTTTCCTCGAGACAGGCGGGAAGGCGCTTGACGGCGCCGCATCCGAAGACGACCTTCGTGGGAAACGAAAACGTGCTGATCTCGTCGAACATGTTAAATCAACCTCCTCGCGCTCGCGGCAGCACAAGCTTGTTGATCCAGTTGCGAAATTCCGCCTGGCGCAATTGATCCGAAAGCACATCGTCGTCGATGTCGAGCTCCCAGCGCAGGTCTTTTCGATTGGGGTTGCGGTGGAGCGTTTCGAGCTTATCGACGTACTGCACCAGAGCTTCTTGGCTCTGGAAGAAGCGTTCGGCAACCAGCTTGGCCGCCCGCGCCGTGATCAGTCGCGCTACTTCGTGCAGGTCGTACTCGGGATGATACTGGGTGGCCCAGAAAGTCCCCTTCTTGTGCTTCACTTCTATCGCCTGAACATGCGTGAAATCGTTGGAGGCCAGCAGTACGCCTCCGGGAGGAAGCTGCGTCACCTCATCCAGATGGCTGATGTAGCCGTTATACACGGGGGGTTTCCCTTCGAGCATAGGGTGTTGAAGCCCTTCAGCGGTGAGTCGGATTTTGCGCGCGATTCCCATTTCACGTCCGAGCGGGTTGGCGCGCACATCTCCGCCGGCAGCCGCCGCCGCCATCTGGATGCCCCAGCAGGTGCCAAAGCCGGGAGTCCCAACCTCATAGCTTTTCTTGGCAAACTCGAGTTGGCGGGTTACGCGGACATCGTCCAGATCATAAATCGTCAGGTTGCAGCCGGTCCAGAGTATTCCCGCGTAGATTTCCGGCCCCTGCCCGTCCGGGGGAGTAGGATTGTCGCTGGGTAGCCAGACGCTGTATTCGGCCTCTGGCAGGTACTTTTTCAGCATCTCCGCGTACAGGCGCCAAGCGTGCTTCATTCCAACCACGTCGAACTCGTCGCGGCTGGCTTTCGGGTAGCCATCAACGATCAGAAAACGAAGTGTGGATCGCATAAGGTTGTTTGTCCGGCAAGTCGAAAAGTCGAGAAGTCAAGGAGTCGAGGAGTCAAGAAGTCGAGGAGTCGAGAAGTCGAGGGGTCTTCGGCTTCCCACAGGTCGCGGCTCAAAACCCCCTCACTCGGCCCGCCCCGGCTGAAGAAAACGCTAGCGGCGAGCCACCCTCTGTCGCCGCGGCGACAGAGGGCTGGAATGCGGATGAGCCTACGTTAAACATCATAGGGTACTCGTCTCATCAACTCCTTGACTCCTCAACCCCTCGACTTCTCGACTCGGCTCCTCAGCTTTTCAACTTCTTAACTTCTCGACTCCTTGACTCCTGAACTTTTCAACTCCTCGACTTCTTGACTCGCGTCAGCCCCGCGCCAGGGAGTCGATGATGGCGGGAAGCTGGGCGAAGTCTCGGCACACCGCGTCGGCACGGGTATTGGCGCTGTCCCGGTCAACCACCGCGGTGAAAAGCACCGCTCGACTTCCCGCTTCTTTTGCGCCGACAATGTCGTTGTGCTCGCGGTCGCCAACGTGGACGATTTCGTCGAGTCGGCACCCCGTAAGTTCCGCGGCGCGGCGAAACATCCCCGGCGCAGGCTTCGCGCAACCGACCTCGTCAGAGAAAACGAAGGCCGAGAAATTATCCCTTATCCCGTACCCTGCCAACAATTCGCGGAGGGCGCGGCCGGGCGTGAAAATGGCGTCCGAAACCACCGCCAGGGTGAATCGCCTACCCAGCGTCCTCAAAGCCTCGCCGACTCCTGGCACCAGATCAGGGCGGACGCGCAGTTCCATGTCCTCATGCAGCCTCACCAACTCGCGAAGGTCCTCTTCCGGCAACTCACGCTTCAGACCCGCCAGCAGAACCCGCAGCCGCGCCTCAACTGACCAGGTAAAGTGCTGGTGGTGCCAGACCTGCCGGAAGGCCGCGTCTGCCGTGTCGTAAGCGCAGTTGACGAGCGCCCGATCGACAGGAGCGTGCCGGGAAAGGAAACGGTGAACTAGCTCCCTGCGCTCGACTGGCTTTGCGGGCAGACCTTGCTGGCGTCGCTTCGGCTCGTCAGAGTCATCGACGAAGACCGTATCCCAAAGATCAAAGGTCACCACGCACAGTCGCGGCATGACACGTCCCTGATAGCAGGAGGCGCTGAGTTAAAGCGCAGGATTATACCATAACATCTGCGGAATCACGCGGCTCCGATTCGCGGTAGTGGTGGCGCCAGCGCCCCAAGGCGCTCCATGCCACAGCCATCCCTGCCCAAGCGGGGATCCATTCAAAGATCCAAAGAGAGTACCCACTGGTGATACAGGAGATTGAGAGCGTCGGCGTAGGGTTTCGCATAAATAGACTTGTCAGACTAAAACACTTTGTCGATCCCAGGGTTAATAGACTGGCCAGACTGCTTTCGGCGCAACGCTCCTTCTAATCCAAATCTGCCTGTGCGGCTTCAAAGGCGGGCAAAAACGCCTTCTTCGTCCCCTGGATGACGGATGGCAAAACCGATCTGGGATCTAAACCTTCCTGGGCTTTGCCGAGACCTCAAGGCTGTTTTTCGCGCTTGACATCCCATTCTATGTTCACTAGAGTGGGAGAATCCTTTGCTAAGGCAAATGTAATTAGTTCGGGCGAATTGGGCCAGAAAAGGGTGAATGCTACTCGGAGGTCGGATGAAGAAACTTGTCATAGGCTGCGCGGTGGTAGGGCTTATTGCCCTTTCCCCCAAGTCTGAAGCAAGGCTGTCCGCGTCCCTGGTACCACCCCGCTTGAATGCCATACCGCGACAAGAACACCAAACCGGGGTAGCAAGCTGGTATGGTCGTAAATTCCAAGGATATACTACCGCTAGCGGAGAGGCTTACGATCTGAATAGACTTACAGCAGCCCACCCGACCCTCCCCTTCGGAACTACCATCCGCGTCACCAACCTCAGGAATAGAAAGAACATATTGCTGCGGGTCAACGACCGTGGGCCACACATTGGACGGCGCCTGATCGACGTTTCTTGGGCAGCCGCTAAGCGCCTGGGATTTGTCCACTCAGGCATCACGCCGGTTCGCTTGGAGGTTGTCGCCTATCCAAAGCGGTACGTGTCACCCCCCACGGCCAAGATTAACTATTAATCCGTTCGCCGCACTCCTCCGACTGGGTTTCGCGCCGGCAGACCGTTTGACGCAGCGTCTCCCTCTTGCGGCTGCGCCTCCTAATGACTCTTCCGAAAGCTGTTTGAGCTTCGCTGGGCTGCCCAACAAGCTCAATACCCAAGGTCAAGGCTTACCTTAAGCGCCGGTAGTCGGGTGACCTCGAGTTTCCTCCTACGTCAAAACCAAGTGGATAGAACCCCACGGATTGGCATGCCTGTCGTTTCTCCCAAGTTGTGGGGAATGAGCAGGGCTTGACGCCACATCGAGCGGGAACATTTCCATGCGCGGTCGCGTAATTGAAGGTGAACACATGGCGTAGGGAGGTGCGAAGAAACGCTTTTTGGTGGCAGGTCGCAAGGACATTATGTCGGCTGGTCCGCCCGTAGTCGGATTGCCCTCGGGCGGCCACCACGACTGCCCCTACGACGCGACTTTTTCACACCACCTGGCGCCTGGGTGCGAGGAAAACCGATGGCCAACAACAATCATAAGAAACGGCGGCGCTGGATCGTCGCAGCGGTCGCCTTCATTGTCCTGATCGGGTGCGGATTTGGCATTGCCGCGGCTTTACGGCCTAATCGCCTGATAGACGCTTCCAAATTGGCAGCGGTCGAACGTGGGGACTTGGCTCGTTCAGTGGTTGCCACGGGGAAGATTGAGCCACTGGCCAAAGTGGACGTCAAATCGAAGGCCAGCGGGATCGTGGAGAAGATTTTTGCCGATTACGGTGACCGGGTGAAGCAGGGCCAGGTATTGGTGGAACTGGACAAAGAGCAGTTGCGCGCCAGGGTGGCTGAGGCGCGTGCCAACTTGCAGGCTGCCGAGGCCGCCGTGCAATCGGCGCAGGCGACCTTCGAGCGCAACGTCGTGGACGCGCAAGGCCCTGACCTTCCCTTCCTGAAATCCACCGCCGAACGCGACCGGAAGCTGGCGGCCGAAGGGTTGATTTCCGCTTCCGTGCTGGATGACGGCGAAAAAGCCTATCAGATGGCGTTGAATAAGCAGTTGTCGGCCCAGCGTAATGTGGCGGTCAGCCGCGCCGAGGTGGCCCGTGCGAAGGCCCAAGTGGCCCAAATGCAGGCAGCCCTCGACAATGCTGAGGAGGACCTGCGCAATTCCACGATTGTCAGCCCGATGGACGGATTGGTGCTTTCCAGGGACGTGGAAGTGGGTGATGCCGTCAGTTCAATTCTGATCCTGGGGTCGCAGGCCTCGAACATCATGACGCTAGGGGATGTGAGCGAAGTCTACGTCAAAGGCAAAGTGGACGAAGCCGACATCAGCAAGGTCTACCTTGGTCAGTCTGCCCGCATCTCTGTCGAATCGCTCAAAGAGAAGAAGTTCATGGGGAAAGTAACCAAAATCTCCCCCCTGGGCGTCGAGAAGGACAACGTTACAACCTTCGAGGTTCGCGTCTCCATTCAAAACCCCACCGGAGAACTGAAAGCAAACATGAGCGCCAATGCTGAAATCATCCTCGAAGAGAAACAGAAAGTATTGACGGTGCCTGAGGCGGCCGTGATCTACGACAAGGACCGCCACACGTTCCTGGAGACCCCCGACCCTGGGTCCAAGACTGGCCGGCGCAAACTGTCGGTGAAACTGGGTATTTCTAATGGCGTAAAGACAGAACTGCTCGAGGGGCTCAAGGAAGGGCAGCAAGTAATACTGCAGTGACGAGTGACAAGTGACGAGTGACGAGCAGAAAAGCAGGTGCCGGATGTCAGGTGTCTGTTGTCGGGAAGAAGCACGTCTCAGTTGCCAAGTGTCAGGTATGAGAAAAGAACGAGCAGGAAAGTCTCAACGACTGACTCCCGGCTCCTGATTCCTGCCTTCTGGCTTCTGACTTCTGACTCCTGACTCCCGCTCGTCACTTGTCGCTCGTCACTCGTCACTGGTGTTTGACATGGTTCTTCGCGATCTCATCCTCGACACGTTACGCACCTTGTGGTCGCACAAGCTGCGGACCTTCCTCACCATGTTCGGCATTGCTTGGGGGATCATCTCCATCACCCTGATGATTGCCGCCGGTGAAGGATTGCGCGTCGGCCAAATGAGACAGCAGGAGACCTTCGCCAAAGACTTGATGATCATCTTCAATGGCCGTACCAGCATGCAAGCGGGCGGGTTGCGGGCTGGGCGTGAGGTGAACTGGCAGGACTCGGACGTGCCTGCCGTGGCGGAGGAGGCTACGGCCTGCCGCTATGTCTTGCCGGAGCTCGAGCGGGGAAACCTATCCACGCGCAGTCTCTACAACAATGCTTCACCGCTGGTCACTGGTTCGCTTCCTCCATTCGCAGAGATTCGCTCGATTCGCGTTGCGGAAGGCCGGTTCTATGACTGGGGAGACAATGCCCAGGGGCGCCGCGTGGCCTTCCTTGGCAGTAACATCAAGAAGCAGCTCTTCTCCACCCGTCCCGCAGTCGGTGAGAGCATTTACATCGACAACCTGCCTTACACCGTGATCGGAGTGATGGAAAGCAAAGACCAGAACAGTTGCTACGACGGCTGGGACGTGGATAAGATCTTCGTTCCCTTCAGCGTCATGCTGCGCGATTTCCCCGCCAAACCTCCCCAGCTTTCCACCAGCGTTGATCACTTGTTGGTAGCCCCGAAGTCGCTCCAAGAGCACGAAACCTGCAAGTGGCAAGTGCGCCGCGCGCTCGCACGCATCCACAACTTCGACCCTCGAGACAAGGAAGCCGCGCCCATCTGGGACACGGTCGAGGAGGCCAAGGCATTTCAGAAAATCATGGACAGCATGAAGCTCTTCTTGGGAGCGGTGGGCATCACGACACTGTTGTTGGGGGGGATCGGCGTAATGAACGTCATGCTGGTGGCTGTGCGCGAACGCACGCGTGAAATCGGCGTGCGCAAAGCGGTGGGTGCCAGCGCTCGGGCTATCTTGAGCCAGTTCTTCATCGAGGCGCTCATCGTGGTTCTATTGAGTGGTGGTCTGGGCATGGGCATCGCCTACGGCCTCTGCGCGCTCGTCGATCTTCTCCCCATGCCACCCTTCTTTGCCGGTCTGCTGCCGACCTGGAAGTCCGCCGTGCTGTCGTTCGCCATTTTGGGCACCGTCGCTGTGTTCTCGGCGCTTTACCCGGCGCGCCGCGCCGCCTTGGTCGACCCCATTGAGGCACTGCGGTATGAGCCGGGAGGTTAGTCGTCAGTCATCAGTTGTCAGTCCTCAGTTTCAACCGCGAGGTGGAGCACGCTTCTGCAAGGCTCGGCGAGCGGTGGCAAAGTTCAGCGCGGTGGGGGATTTCGGCAGGGCGTTTGGAACTGATAACTGAGAACTGACGACTCAAAACTGGAAAGGAGGCACCACTTGCAGGACTTCAAAAAGCTTACCGTGTGGGAGAAAGGCCACCGACTGACATTGGCTGTATATAAGGCGACAGCGGGGTTCCCAAAGGATGAATTGTATGGCTTGACGAGCCAGATCCGACGGGCCTCCGCCTCCATTCCAGCCAACATTGCGGAGGGGTGTGGGAGGTCCGGGAGGGCTGAGTTGGGCCGTTTTCTTCAAGTTGCAATGGGCTCGGCCAGCGAGCTTGAATATCACCTTCTTCTCGCTCACGATCTCGCGATGTTGGGTGAATCCGAGTACAGGTCATTGGAGGGCCAAGTCGTAGAGGTCAAGCGCATGCTGAGCGCCTTCATCGGCAAGCTGAAGGCATAGGTCAGTCATCAGTTGTCAGTCGTCAGTTACCAGTCGTCAGTTAGCAGTTGTCAGTTCTCAGTTTCAACCGCGAGGCGGAGCACGCTTCTGCGAGGCTCGGCGAGCGGTGGCAAAGTTCAGCGCGGTGGGGGATTTCGGCAGGGCGGTTCCTACTGATAACTGAGAACTGATAACTGAAGACTATGGGGTTATAAGACATGCTCCAAGAAATAGTCGTCCAAGCCTGGTCCGCCCTCCGCCGCCAACCGCTACGGAGTTTCCTCACTATGTTGGGGATTACGTGGGGTATTGCCGCCGTCGCACTTTTGATCGCCTACGGCCGAGGGCTGCGCTCCGTGGTGGTTGCGGCCTTCGACGCCTTCGGCAAAGGTGCGGTCATATGCTGGCCCGCTCAGACCAGCGAGCAGGCGGGAGGCCAGCGCGCCGGCAAGCCAGTTGTATTTGAGAAAGCGGACCTGGACTTGGTTCGGGATAACGCCACGCTAGTCAGGACCGCCTGCCTGGAAACAGTGCGCTGGCTTTCCATCTCTTACGGTGACCGGGTGGCTAATACCGCTATTCGCGGGGTCTGCCCCGAGTATGGGCAGATGCGCAACGAAGTGCCCAGTGCCGGCCGTTGGATCAGCCCGGATGACGTGCTCGAGCGCCGGCGCGTGGCCTTCCTCGGCGCGCGTCTCCGCGAAAAGCTCTTCAGTGGCCAACCTGCCGTGGGCGAAACGGTCCGCATCAGTGGTACCCGGTTCACTGTGATCGGGACCATGGACCGGAAGATTCAGGACAGCAATTATTTCACCAGCGACGATGAATCTGTCTGGATACCCTATTCCAGTGCCGGAGATATCTGGAACACTCGCTACGCTTCCGTGATGGTGTTCGAGCCCCTTGCGCCTCGATTCGAAAAGGAGGCCATGAGTCAGGTGCGGGCGGAAGTGGCCAAGCGCCAACGCTTTTCACCCACGGATGAGCGCGCCATCCTGATGTTCGGTCGCGAGCAGTTCCGGCCCATCATCGACGGCATCACCATCGGCTTCGAAGGCCTGTTCACCTTCGTCGGAGCGCTGACGCTGGGCATCGGCGGCGTGGGGCTGATGAATATCATGCTAGTGGCCGTGGAAGAGCGCGTGCGCGAGATTGGCTTGCGGCGCGCCTTGGGCGCCCGCCGCTGGCAAATCCAGGTGCAGTTCCTGGCCGAAGCGCTGGTCATTACCGCGATTGGCGGCTTCATTGGCATTGGCCTCGCCTACGCTGCCTCCGCCGCCATCGGACCACTTCCCCTTTACGGCCCCCTTTACGAAGACACCTCCGGCAAAGGCGACATCCACCTTTACATCTCGCTGGGCACCGTCGGTGTTTCCACGGCCATCCTGATCTTCGTGGGGCTCTTGAGCGGCCTTGCCCCGGCCATCCGCGCCTCTCACCTCAATCCCGTCGAAGCCCTCCGCTACGAGTGAGCGGCAGCGCGGACCTCCGCCATGAGAATCGTGGCGCGGGCGTCTCGGCCACTGTGGCGCGGGCATTCTGCCCGCGACTTCTTGCGGGGGCGAGACACCCCCGCGACAGCGGGCGAGGCGCCCGCGTTACGTCATTGCGGCGGCCATTTTCATGCCCGGTGGTGAGCCGAAGGATTCCGGACGAGGAGTACCTCGCCCTGGCGGAGGAGTTGATGGCAAGCCAATCCACGGTGGCCACCCGCGACGAGCGAAGCTTCTCAAAAATACTTGGGCTGAGCGTGCAATTGCTATAAGCCGACAGTGGCACAGTCCCTCAGCCGGCGGATTCCCTGTGCCCAGGAATGATTGCATCCCATGCACAAGGCGCAGGCGGTCCGTCGGCTGCCGGACTGTGCCCCCTCACCCTTGATGGCAGCAAATCCTGGCCCGGCCCGAAAGCCTCCCGATATCCAGGGCCCAAGCCCGCGCGGGAAATCAATAAGCTGGTAGCGCGGTGTGGTTAGCATTTGCAAGTGGGGATTATCGCGTCAGACATTGCGCCTCCAGGGCTGCGTCAAAGTCGCGGGAAAAGCGGCTCCGCCGCCTGACTTGCGGAAAGCCTCTGGCTTTCCGACGGAGGCCGCCTCCCTTGTACCCTCGGCCCGGCTGGAAGGCTGAGCCTTCCAGCCGAGCCGAGGAAAGTCAGCCAAGCCGGAAGCCTCGGAAAGGCGGAGCCTTTCCGCATGTCAGGAGGCAGAGCCGCATTGCGGTGCCTTCCGGGGGCTTTGACGCGACGGTGATTGCATCCTCTCGCATCCTTGACAGACACCAGCCGGGGATATATGCTTCAGTGTAATGTGTTTCGAGGCAGGGTTTTCCCGTGCCAGTTTCCCGCCAGCCGCGCCGGGTGTTTTCACAGACAGGCAAACAGGGCTGGACGGCTGTCTCCGTAACCAGGGCAGGGGTCGGACCGTAAAGCATATTAGGGTACGAGGTGGATGATGTCCGGATTGTTCCCGTACTCTCGTTCTCTGCGCCTCCTGGTTCTTGTCGTTGCCTTCGCGCAGAGCCTCAGCCTGGCGCAGGCCCCGCCGGGCTCGCGCATCACGCAGCCAATCGATGATGGAGTCCGTATCACTCTGAAGGGGAACGTGCACCCGCTTGCCCAGCCCCGCTACGACCAGGGCGCGGCGCCGGATGACCTGCCGATGGAGCGGATGTTGCTGGTGCTGCAACGCGGGCCGGAGCAGGAATCCGCCCTGCGGCAACTGCTTGATGACCAGCAGGTGAAGTCCTCTCCCCGGTTTCACCAATGGCTGACCCCCGCGCAGTTCGGGCAGCAATTTGGCCCCGCTGATTCCGACCTTCAGGCGGTCGCCGGTTGGCTAACCACGCAGGGCTTCGAGGTGGCGAAGATTTCGGCAGGCCGCACCGTCATCGAGTTTTCCGGCACGGCGGGGTTGGTACGGCGAGTCCTGGGTACAGAGATTCACCGATTTCGTGTGAACGGC
>Ga0187784_10001461_pt1 | contig 18809 bp, 17 predicted proteins | sample 1015_SJ02_MP15_2_FD_132964 | JGI IMG/M metagenome (GOLD analysis project Ga0187784, IMG submission 132964) | Tropical peat soil microbial communities from peatlands in Department of Meta, Colombia - 1015_SJ02_MP15_20_MG | ecosystem: Environmental > Terrestrial > Soil > Wetlands > Peat | place...
AGCGCCCCGCCGGCGAGGATCACGGGCGCCCCGTAGATCCCCACGCGGACCAGGAAATCGCGCCGGTTGGTGCCGCGCGGCTCCCCGCTCGCCGGATCGTGCTGGTCGTCTGCCTCGTACATGCGAGCCTCCATCCCCCATCCTGGGCCTGTGAACAAAACGTTGAGCGGCGACCCTAGCGGCCGCGCGGGGCGCCGTCAACCGCCGCGGCGGCGAGCAGCTCGCGCAGGATCGCGGCGGCGCGCTGGCCGCGCGGCCCGAGGCGGCGGTAGAGAAGATCGAAGGTGATCTGCCGCCGGTCCGGCACCACGAAGGCGTTGGCCCAGAAGATGATCCAGATGAACAGCACCACCGAGATCTCGTCGGCCCACGCGACCGCATCGTGCGCGAGGTAGCGCATCGCGATCTTGTAGACGAAGATCAAGAACACGGCAGCAAACAGGGCGCAGGCGACGCCGTCGGCGATCCATGCGGGCCAGGAGAGCCAGCCGGCGGCCGCGTGCTTCTCCGGATGCTCGTTGTCAGCCGCCGTCACGACACGCCGTTTACTGGATGTCCATCACCTGCTGCATCAACGACTGATCCCACCGCTTGGCGAGATCCGACTCGCGATAGACCTTCTCGGCGAGCTCGCGGAAGGGTGCGAGGTCGATCGTCGTGACGGCAAGCCCTTTCGCCTTCAGCGCCTCGGCGACGTTGCTTTCATCGGCGAGCCGCGCCTCGTCATTGCCCTTGGCGGCGCTTTTCGCCGCCGCCTCGATGACTCGCTTTTGCTCGGAGGTGAGCTTTTCCCAGAACGGCTTCGCGATGTTGAAGAACACCGGCTGTACCAGATGCGCGGTGAGCACGACCTGCTCGGTCACCTCATGGAATTTCGCCGCGCTCATGATGGTGAGCGGATTTTCCTGCCCGTCGATCGCGCCGGTCTTGAGCGCGAGATAGACTTCCGGCATGCCGAGCGGCGTCGGGCTGACGCCGAGCGTGCGGCCGAGCAGCAGCCACTCGGGGCCGGCGGGCATGCGCAGCTTCACGCCGGCCAGATCGTCCGGCCCTTTTACGTCGCGTTTCGCGCGCAGATTGACCTGGCGCGTGCCGAGATAGGCGACAGCCAGGATCTCGATCCCCATCCTGTCGCCGACCTTGCGGCGGTAGTCGGCGCCGATCGGCCCGTCGAAGACCTTGCGCAGGTGCGCGTAGTCGCGCAGCAGATAGGCGCGATTGAACAGCCCGTATTCGGGCATCTGCTGCGCCACCTCGAAAGTCGTCATCGTGCTCATTTCGAGGTTGCCGCGCTGCAGCGCCGGCACCTCGGTGCCCTGACGGAACAGCACCGAGCCTGGATAGGTCTCGACCTTCACGCCGACATCCGCCTTCTCGACCTCGACCTTGAAGGCATCGAGAGCCCTGGCGAGAAAGTCGGAGGGCGGCGCCGCGCAGGAGAAACGAATCGTCACCTCGGCGGCGCCGGCTGGCGCCGCAAAAGCGACGCCGGCCGCAAGCGCAAGGCTGATCAAGCGAGACATGGCAGACAAGCGAGACATGGCAGACAAGACATGGCGTTCTCCGAAAAGCCGGTGTCCACGCGCGGGGTCATGCGGTCAGAGCGGCGGCCTGATCTCGACGCTGAGCCGGCCGACACCGGCGATCTCGGCGTCGATCTTGTCGCCCGGACGAAGGAACGTGCCCTTCGGCACGCCGACGCCGGCCGGCGTTCCAGTCAGCACCACGTCGCCCGGATCGAGCGTCATCAGCTCCGAGGCGCGCGCGATCTGCTCGGCCACCGAAAAGATCATCTCCCTGGTGCTCGAGTCCTGCTTCACCACGCCATTCACCGCCAGCTTGAGCGCGACGTTCTGCACGTCGGCGAGCGCGTCGGCCGGCACGATCCACGGCCCCATCGGACAGGCCGTGTCGGTCGCCTTCCCGGCAACCCAGTCGAACTTGTAGAACTGATCCGGGGCCTGATTGAAATCGCGCGCCGACATGTCGAGCGCGACCGTGTAGCCCGCGACATGGCCGAGCGCCTCTTCGACCGCGACGTGGCGGGCGGTCTTCCCGATCACGGCGGCGAGCTCGATCTCCCAGTCGTATTTCTTCGTGCCGCGCGGCATCACCACGGTCGCACCGGGTCCGACCACGGCGTTGCGCGGCGGCTTGAAGAAGAAGAACAGCCGTTGCGTCTCCTTCTTCACGCCGGGAAAGCCCATCTCGGCCATATGGTCGTAATAGTTCGCGCCGGCGCACAGCACCTTGCCGGGGTAGAGCAGCGGCGCCGCCAGCGCCGCCTCGACCGGTGCGACGCCGCTGCGCGGCGCCGATGCGGCGAGCGCCGCAAGTGCCGCACGCGCGCGTTCCCAGTCGGCGAAGATTTCGACGTTCGACGATGGCAGCGCCTTGCCGCCTGCGGCGGCCAGCGCCGCCAGCGGGTAAAGCCTGCCGTCGACCATCAGTGCCGACCTGCCGCCCTCGATGGTCGCAAGACCCCACATGCCCTAGCCCTCCGCCCTGCCGGCGCGCATGGTTCGCGAGGAAGCGGCAAGAGTCAAAGGCGGGCGCAGGCGGCAGCGCGGCTTCGGGTTCCGCGCCCGCAAGCCGCGCCCGCGTCGCGGAATGGCCGGCTCACGCCCAGAGCCGCTCGGTCTTCTCCAGGCCCTTGTAGAGGTCGGCGACGTATTCGCCGTAGCCGTTGAACAGCACGGTCGGACGGCGCTCCTTGGTGCCGATGTCCTCCTCGCTCGCCTGGCTCCAGCGCGGATGCGACACTTCCGGATTGACGTTCGCCCAGAAGCCGTATTCGGAGGCCTGCAGGCTCTCCCAGAACGTCTTCGGCCGCTGATCGGTGAAGGTGAAGCGCACGATCGACTTCACCGACTTGAAGCCGTATTTCCACGGCAGCGCGAGGCGCAGCGGCGCGCCCATCTGCTTGAGCGCCGGCTTGCCGTACATGCCGGTGACCAGGAAGGCGAGCTCGTTGCTCGCCTCCGCCATCGTCAGCCCCTCGGTATAGGGCCACGGATACCAGATCTGGCGGAAGCCCGGCGCGGTCTTGTCCTGGAAGGTCTGCATCTGGACGTACTTGGCCGACGCGAGCGGCTTCGCGAGCTCGACCAGCCGGCTCATCGGGAAGCCGGTCCACGGGATGGTCATCGACCATGCCTCGACGCAGCGGTGGCGATAGAGCCGCTCCTCGATCGGCATCTTGCGGATCAGATCGTCGATCGCGATGTCGAACGGCTGCTCCACCATGCCGTCGATCTTCACGCTCCAGGGACGGATCGAGAGCGCCTGCGCGGCACGGTTGACGCTCTTCGAGGTGCCGTACTCGTAGAAATTATTGTAGTTCGCGTTGATCTCCTCCGGCGTGATCGGCCGCTCGCCGAGCCCGTATTTCTCGTTGCGCTTGGCCGGATAGAGATCCTTGGTCGGGTCTGGAATGTCGGTGACGCGTTGCGCGCTTGCGCGCTCCGGCATCATCGCGGCCGCGGCGGCGCCGGCGGCAACGTTGATGAAGCTGCGGCGGCTCAGGTAGACGCCCTCCGGCGTCGCCTGATGCTCGGGGATCTCCCATCCCCGGCGATGAAGTACCTGCATGAGAGCATATCCCTCTGATTGGCGGCGCGATCCGGCGGCGGTGGCGCCGGTCGGGCCTTGTCAGAGGTACGGTCAAACAGCCATCACGGACAAGTCACGCTTGCGCCAGCATGGAGCGAGGCCGAGGAACTAGCTCCTCCGCCCCTGGCCGCGCTCGCGCAGTAGGCGCAGGAAATGGTCGCGCGGCATCGGGCGCGCGAACAGATAGCCCTGCCCGGTGTCGCAGCCCATACCGTGCAGCGCGCGCAGCTCGGCCGCGGTCTCGACGCCCTCGGCGACCGCCTTCGAGCCGAGGCGATGCGCGAGCTCGATGATGGTCTGGCACAGGCCGGCATTCATCCGGTCGGCGTTGCAGTTCGCCACGAAGCTGCGGTCGATCTTCAGCTCGCTGAACGGCACGTCCTTCAACTGCGCGATGGTCGAATAGGCGCGGCCGAAGTCGTCGACCGCGAAGCTGATGCCGAGCGGACGCAGTTCCTTCTCGACCTTCTGCACCAGCGACAAGTCCTTGATGATCTCGTCCTCGTTGATCTCGAGCACGAGACCGGGCCAGTGGGCGGCCTTCGGCCGGTGCTGCGTCACGATGGTGGCGATCGACAATTTCTCCAGCGCCACCATCGGCACGTTGATGGAGAAGCGGATCGGCAGCCCGACGCTGGCAAACACCGACCAGTCGCGCAGCGCCGTGGTCATCACGTGCTTGGTGAGGTTGAGCATCTCGTCGGTGCTCGCGCCGCTGAACAGGCTCTCCGGCGGCACCACCCCGTGATCGGGATGGCGCGCGCGCACATAGCCTTCGGCGCCGGCGAACACGCGGCCGCGCAGGTCGATCTTCGGCTGATACCAGAGCTCGAGCCAGCTGTACTTGAGCGCGTCGCCGATGGTCACGTGGACATTGGCGAGCGCGTCGCGGCGCAGCCCGAGTTGCTCGATGATCTGCTTCACCGCCGGAACGCGGAACGGCTTTTCCAGCACCGGCAGCATGGTGAGCCCCCTGCGCTCACCGAGCCGGCGCGCCTCCTCGGCGAGCACCGGGTTGAGGCCGCTCATCAGCTGGATCGGGCAGCGGAAGCCATGCCCCGCGAGCGCCGGAATGACCTCGTCGCCGTCGCGGCCGTCAATGCCGGGCTCAATGAAGATCACGTCGGGCACCAGCCGCGCACCCTCGGCGATCAGCTCCGGAACCGTGTCGAAGCGATGCGCCCGGATGCCGAGATCGGCGCATACATTCGCGATCAGAAGACACACGCCGGGCTTGGGATCGACAATGGCACAAACCGGCTCGGCGGCGCCGGGGGCAGCGACGACGTCCTCCTCGAATACACTCAAATGCCGAACCGCCTGGTTCATCCCATGCCACCGCACTGGGACGCGAGAAGTCGCATGAAGTTGATCCGGCAAACTACCGACAACACCTTAAAAGTCTGTCCGACTTTGCTCCTTGTTTCGGCGTTCCCATTAATCGATTGGTGCGCAAGGCGTGGAACTCCTCCCGTGCTTTCAAGCACGCGAAAATCGCAGACCCAAGATTTCGGCGTGGCGTCAGGCTGCCGCTAGGGAAGCTTTCCGTGCCGCGATGATCTGATCAGCGGTACGCCCGGTGAGCTCGGCCATATGATCGAACTTCGCCGTGAAGGTCCCGACACCGGCCGTGGCCGAGCGGACCTCGATGATGAGGTCGCCGATCTCGGCTTCGGGGATCATCGCCTTCACCGAGTCCCAGCCGCTCCAGCCGTCGCGCGTGTCGAACCCCAGGATCTGGCCGCGCCGTCCCGACAGGATCGCGTTGACCTTCGCGGTTGCCTCGTTCGGGCAGACGATCTCCACCATGTGGATCGGCTCGAGCAGCACCGGCTGCGCGTTCGGCAGCGCCTCCGCGATTCCGATGCGGCCCGCCTGGCGGAACGCCATGTCGGAGGAATCGACCGTATGGTACGAGCCGTCGGTCAGCGTCACCGCGAGATCCACCACCGGGAATCCGAGCGGCCCGTGCTTGAGCCCGTCCTCAACCCCTTCCTCCACGGCCGGGATATAGTTGCGCGGCACTGCGCCGCCGGTGATCACCTCGTTGAAGGTGAAGCCCGATCCGCGCGGCAACGGCTTCACATCGATGACGACGTCGCCGAACTGACCATGGCCGCCGGACTGCTTCTTGTGGCGTCCGCGCTGGTTCAGCACCGGCTTGCGGATCGTCTCGCGATAGCCGACCGATGGTCTGTGACGCTCGATCGCGACGCCGAAACGCGCGGCGAGGCGCTCGGTCGCGACACGCAGATGCATCTCGCCCTGTCCCCAGACGACGATTTCATGTGACTCGGCATTGTGCACGACGCTGAGCGAGGGGTCCTCGTCGAGCAGCTTGTTCAGGCCCTGCCCGAGCTTGACGTCGTCCTTTCGCTCCTTCGCGGCGATCGCGATCGCCAGCACCGGCGGATAGGGCGTCACCTGCGCGATCGGCGCATGCGCGTTCCTGCCCGCGGTCAGCGTGTCGCCGGTCTTGGCGTGATCGAGCTTGCCGAGCGCGACCGTGTCGCCGGCCGCGGCCGGACCGCGCTTCTCGAAATTCTGCCCGACCAGCTTGAACACCCCGGACACGCGCCCGGCTTCCGTTTCCGGCGTGACGAAGGTCGTGCCGTCACCGGCCGTGCCGGACAGCACGCGCGCGATCGACATCTTGCCGCCGTGCGCCGTGTGCAGGGTCTTGAGCACGGCCGCGATGGCGTCGCTGCCCGGTTTGAGGCCGAGACGCGCGACAGTCTCGGCGATTCCGGGCGCCTCGTGGCGCAGCGCCTTCATCAGGCGCAACACGCCGTTGGTCCGCGTCGCCGAGCCGATCAGCACCGGACAGATCACGCCCTCGCGCAGCTCCTTGGCGAGGTCGTCGAACACCTTGTCGCGCGGCGGCGGAATGTCCTCGAGCAACTGCTCCATCAGCTCGTCGTCATGGTCGGCGAGCGACTCGAGCATGGTGAAGCGCGCTTCCTTCTCGCGATCGGCGTTGTCGCCTTCCAGCGGCACCACCTCGGAGGGGGCATGCTCCTTGTAGATATGCGCGCGCTCGAGCGCGAGATCGACGAAGCCGATCACGATATCGTTCGACCAGATCGGAATCTGGCGCAGCACGAGCGGAACGCGCGAGGCTGGCTGCAACAGCTTCAAGGTCTCGCGCACGCGCTTGTCGGCCTTGTCGATCTTGTTGAGGAACAGGAAGCGCGGAATCTTCAGCTCTTCGAGCTCGCGCAGGATCAGCTGCAACTGCGGGATCTTCTTCTCGTCGGCCTCGCAGACGACGACCGCCGCGTCGATCGCGGGAAGCGTCGCGCGCATGTCGTGGGCGAACTCGACCGAGCCGGGACAATCGATGAACGTATAGGTATCGCCGAGGAAGCTCGTGGTCGCGATGGAAACCTCGACACTCATCTTGTGATGGCGCGCCTCCGCCGAGGCATCGCCGACCGTCGAGCCCGCCTCGACCGAGCCCTGGCGCGCAATCGCGCCGGTGCGCGCGAGGATCGCTTCGAGAAGTGTGGTCTTGCCGCTCTGGAACGGGCCCACCAGTGCGATGCACCGGGAGCCCTTGGGACCTGTGCCGCCGTTGTTTGCTGCGGTGTTTGCCATATCCGCCTCCCTCCGGCCGTTCCGGTTCAGCGCGGGGCGGCCGCTGTTTGTGACAATATCGTTTCAGGACGGCGCACGGCTGGCAAGAGCCGAGCCAAAACGCATTGCGCAAAAAATGTGACGGCGCAGGCGACGCGCGAAACGCGTTAGAGCGCATCCCGATTGGAAAGAATCGGGACGCGCTCTAGATTCTTGTGTTGGCGCATATCCTTTTCGGAAAACCGGTACCCACTTTTCCGGGATATGCGCTAGCTGCGCCGCCCGGCGAAGCGGTCGAGCAATAGCCTCAGCGCACGAACTGCAGCGAGATCTCCGCGATGCCGGCCGCGACGTTGATGCCGACCTGGCCCTGCACCGAGAGCGGCTGCAGCGCGACCGAGCGATCGTTTCCGCCGACCAGCACGTTGGCGCCGGCGCCGATCAGGGCACTCACTTCCGCCGACGCGCCCGCATAGGAGCCGGCGAGCACGCCGCGCCGGCGCGTCGTCGACATCTGCACGGCCCAGATCAGCTGGCCGCCGCCGGTCACCCCGACATCGAGGCCGACCTTGGTGATCGAGCCGACATATTGCTCGGGCGGAGCCGGATAGCTCGGCGTGAACAGGCAGTTGACCTCGCGCCGCGAGCCGATGATTAGGCCGATGCCGGCCGACACGTCGCAGCTGAGCGTCCCGGCCTGCTCCCAGACCGGCCGCTGCGCCTCGCTCGCGCCGGACATCGCGGCAAGACCCAGAAGCGCAGCACCAAGCAGCCTGAAACCCTTACGCATGAAACCTCTCCCCGTCAGCCCCGTTCGGGCCATCACCCCCTTTAGCACGCCTTCGCGGCGCAAACCAAAGAGGTAGCTGGGGACTGGTACGCATGCGAAGACGCGTTCCGGCGGTGCCGAAACGCGATCTGCGCCGGCCACGCGAGGTCGCCGCCAAGCCGGTTATGACAGATTCCCGCAGAAGCGCTGGATGCGCCGGCAGGCCTCTTCCAGGTCTTCGGTCTTGGTCGCGTAGGAGATGCGGAACGCCGGCCCTACGCCGAACGGCGTGCCCTGCACCACTGCGACGCCCTCGCTCTCCAGGAGCTCGGTGACGAAGTCCTCGTCGGTTGCGAGCTGCTTTCCCGAGGGTGCCTTCTTGCCGATGGTGCCGGCGCACGAAGGATAGACGTAGAACGCGCCCTCGGGGCGCGGGCACTCGAGGCCCTTGGCCTGATTGAGCATCGAGACGCAGAGGTCGCGCCGCTCCTTGAAGATCTTGTTGTGCCTCGGAATGAAATCTTGCGGCCCGCTGAGCGCCTCGACCGCAGCCCATTGCGACACTGCGGTCGGGTTCGAGGTCGATTGCGACTGGATCATCGCCATCGCCTTGATCAGCGGCTCCGGCCCGCCCGCATAGCCGATGCGCCAGCCGGTCATGCAATAGGCCTTGGAGGTGCCGTTCACCGTGAGCGTGCGCTCATAGAGGGAGGGCTCGACCTCGGCCGGCGTCGTGAACTTGAAGTCGTCGTAGACGAGGTGCTCATACATGTCGTCGGTCATGATGTGCACGTGCGGATGGCGCTTGAGCACCTCGGTGACGGCCTTCAGCTCGGCGCGCGTGTAGGCGGCGCCGGTCGGGTTCGAGGGCGAGTTGAAGATCAGCCACTTGGTCTTCGGCGTGATCGCGCGCTCGAGCGCCTCCGGCTTCATCTTGAAGCCGTCCTTCATGTGCGTCTTCACCTCGACCGGCGTGCCGCCGGCGAGCAGCACCATGTCGGGATAGCTCACCCAGTACGGCGCCGGGATGATCACCTCGTCGCCTCCGTTCAGCGTCGCCATCAGGGCGTTGTAGAGCACCTGCTTGCCGCCGGTTCCGACGATGATCTGCTTCGGCGCGTAGTCGAGATGGTTCTCGCGCTTGAACTTCGCCGCGATCGCGGCTTTCAGCTCCGGAATACCGTCGACGGCGGTGTACTTCGAGGCCTTGCCGCTCTCGATCGCCTTGATCGCCGCCCGCTTGATGTTGTCCGGCGTGTCGAAGTCCGGCTCGCCGGCGCCAAGCCCGATCACGTCGCGGCCCGCCTGTTTCAGCGCGCGCGCCTTGTCGGTCACGGCAATCGTGGCCGAGGGCTTGATGCGCGTCACGAGGTCGGCGAGGAAAGCCATCAGAGTCTCCAGGTTTTGGGCGTGCCAGTAGGTACCTGTCGCGGCCGCCGGCCGCAAGCAAAAAGCCTGACTTTTCAATGAAACCTGCTGATGGCAGCCATCAGGGAGCAAGCTCGGCCGACCGTTTCGCCCGGCAGCGAAGCGGCGTGCACTCCGTCAGTCCAACCGGTGAGCCGGCTCCCCGCTCGCGTGAGCGCGAGGGCATGGCGCGCGCCGTCGCGTTCCGAAGCGTCATTCCGGTCGCGCCCGAACCGCGATGCAGATTTGGTGCACTGCACCCAGCGAACTTTGATAGTTTGCAGGCGGACCGCGTCGCATGTCGGAGTCACGCCATGAAATTGTCCGCCGAACAGCTGCGCCAATTCGACGAGCAGGGCTACTGCTTCTTCCCCGATTGCTTCAGCGAGGAGGAGATCACGCTGATGCGCTCCGGCGCCGACGAGATCCTCGGCCAGCACCGCGAGGAGGTCTGGCGCGAGAAGAGCGGCGCGCCGCGCACCGCCTTCGCGGCTCATAAATATCACGAGGTGTTCCGCCTGCTGGCGCATCACCCGCGCCTGGTCGAGCCGCTGCGGCAGGTGTTCGGCGAAAGCGTCTACGTGCACCAGTTCAAGCTCAACGCCAAGGCGGCGTTCGAGGGCGATGTCTGGCAATGGCACCAGGACTACGGCACCTGGGCGCGCGACGACGGCATGCCGGAGCCGCGCGCGATGAACATCGCGGTATTCCTCGATGAGGTATTTCCCTTCAACGGCGCGCTGATGCTCGTGCCGCGCAGCCATCGGCACGGCACGCTGCAGGCCGGACACGACAAGTCCACGACCTCCTATCCGCTCTGGACGCTCGATCAGGAAACCGTCACGCGGCTGTGCCGCGAGGCCGAGCGTGACGGCAAGCCCGGCATCGTCGCGCCGACCGGCAAGCCCGGCTCGGTGCTGATGTTCCACGGCAATCTGGTGCACGCGTCGGCGCCCAACATCACGCCCTACCCGCGCAAGATCGTGTACCTGACGCTGTGCGCCGTCTCCAACCACATCACCAAGTTCAGCCGGCCGGAGTTCATCGCGCATCGCGATTTCACGCCGATCGAGCCGGTCGACGACAATGCCCTGATCGAATACGCGCGCGCGCATCGCGTCGCCGCGGAGTGACTTTCCCGGCGCGTCCGAAATTGGAGGCGGCGTTGCCTCCAAACGGCCGGTTTCAGGCCAAGTTGTGCTAATCTGCGTGCGCCGTCGCGCAAGGTCTTGCAATGGCGCTGCCGCGTCCCTTGATTAAGGGAGTCGCGAACAGCGCCGGGGCCATATCCATCAAGTTCACTGGCGGACTGAATGTATACGCTCTACTCGATGCAGCGGTCGGGGAATTGCTACAAGGTGCGGCTCGCGCTCGCGCAGCTCAATCTCCCGTACAAGCTCATCGACGTCGATATCCTGCGCGGCGACGCCCGCACGCCGCAGTTCCTCGCGATGAATCCGAGCGGCCGCGTGCCGGTGCTGGAGGTCGCGCCGCGACGCTATCTCTCCGAGTCGAATGCGATCCTCTGGTACATCGCGGGCGGCACGCCGCTCGCGCCGGAGGACCGCATCGACCGCTCGACCGCGCTGCAATGGATGTTCTTCGAGCAGAACAGCCTCGAGCCCTATCTCGGGGCGGCCTATTTCTGGCTCACTCTGGTCAAGGGCGGGCGCGAACTGCAGGTGCACGCGCTCGAGGACTGGATCGAGAAGGGCTATCAGGCGTTCAACGTGATGGAGAAACACCTCGCGACCAACGAGTTCGTCGCCGCCGGTCACTACACCATCGCCGACATCGCGCTCTACGGCTACACCCATCTCGCGCACGAGTGCGATTTCGATCTGACCGCGTACCCCTCGATCCGTGCCTGGCTCAACCGCATGGTCGACCAGCCCGGCCACGTGCCGATGGACTGGCACCCCGCCGCAGAAGCGGCCGAATGAGCTCGCAGTTGCTGGATGTTCCGGCCGGCAAGATCGCGGCGGTCGTCACCTCGCTCGAGATGCTGGAACGGCCGGCGCCGCGGCCTGAGCGATCCGCCCGCGGCCTCACCCTGCAGCACATCGCGAATCCCGACCTCGCGTGGTTTCGCGGACTGTTCCGCCGGGTCGGCGAGAATTGGCTCTGGTTCTCCAGATTGGTGATGAGCGACGCAGAGCTCGCTGCGATCGTCCATGACCCGCGCGTCGAGGTTTACGTGCTCAAGGCCGGCGCGGACGAGGCCGGCCTGCTCGAGCTCGACTTCCGCGCGGCTGATGAATGCGAGCTCAGCTTCTTTGGGCTTGCGCCAGCCTTCGTGGGGACCGGCGCCGGCCGCTGGCTGATGAACCGTGCGATCGAACGCGCATGGGCTCGGCCCATCCGGCGGTTCTGGGTGCACACCTGCACGGTCGATCACCAGGCCGCGCTCGCGTTCTACGTCCGCTCCGGCTTCCGCCCGTTCAGGCAGCAGATCGAGCTCGCCGACGACCCGCGACTGAGCGGCCTGTTGCGGCGTTCCGCGGCGCCGCATGTTCCGCTGATCGACTAGCTCTTCGCGACGCAGGCTCACTCGTCGCGACGCAGGCTCACTCGGTCGGCTTGATGCCGGCGTCCTTGATCACCTTGGCCCATCGGGCGATGTCGGCGCGGATGATCCGCGCGAACACTTCAGGCGGGTCGGAGACGACATCGAGCCCGATCAGCGCGAACTTCTCGCGCGCGTCCTTCTCCGTGACGATCTCCATCGCCTTGGCCTGCAGTTTCGCGATCACCGGCGCGGGCGTGCCGACCGGCGCCAGCAGGCCGAACCACGAGGTGACGTCGAAATCCGGCACGCCGGCTTCGATCATGGTCGGGTAGTCCGGCATGTTGGGCGAGCGCGTCGGCGCCGTCATCGCCAGCGGCCGCAGCTTGCCCTCGCGCACGACGGCCAAGATCGCGCCGGCATTTTGGAACGTCATGGTGACGCGGCCGCCGATCACGTCGGTGAAATTCGCGCCCCGATAGGGAACGTGCATGATCTCGATGCCGGCCTGGCGTTTGAACACCTCGCAGGCGATGTGCTGCGGCGTGCCGGTGCCGGGGCTCGCGCAGGAGAGCTTGCCGGGCTGCGCCTTGGCGAGCGCGATCAGCTCGGCCACGCTCTTCACCGGAACGTCGTTGTTGACCGCCAGGATGCTCGGGGCAAGGAGCAGCCGCGCGATCGGCGCGAGGTCGCGCGCCGGATCGAAACTCGCGCTCGGCTGCAGCGCGGGATTGATCGTCATCGCGCCGTTGGCGCCCCAGTAGAGGGTGTAGCCGTCGGGCGCCGCGCGCGCGACACGTTCGGCCGCAACGCTGCCGCCGCCGCCAGGAACGTTCTCGACCGGGACCGGCACGCCCCAGGCGTCGGCGAGCTTCTGCGCGAACACGCGCGCGCTCACATCGGTCGCGCTGCCCGGCGTGAACCCGACCAGCAGGCGAATGGCCCGATCCGGGTAGGTCTGCGCAGCGGCAGAGCTGGCGGCGAGCATCGACAGCGCAAGAACGAGAGTCCGGATTGCATTCACGGCCGCCTCCCTACACTCTGCCCTCATCCTGAGGCGGCTGTGCCATAGCGCGTCCTTTAGGGCGTTCACGCCCGTCTTCGACGGGCTATGGACGCGCGTAAACGCGCTGATGGCACGGCCCTCGAAGGAGGGCGGCGAGTCCTGCATTGTTGGCCATGGTTCGAGACGCGCGCTGTCGCGCGCTCCTCACCATGAGGTTTGCTAATCGGTCGCCTTGATTCCCGCTTGCTTGATCACCTTCGCCCAGTAGGGCGTCTCGGTCCTGATTGTTTCGCTGAATTCCTCGGGCGTGCCGCCGATCAGGTCGAGGCCCTGGTTCTCCAGCGCCTTGCGCACCTCCGGAACGGCCAGCGCCTTGACGGTCTCGGCATGCAGCTTCTCGATGATCGGCCGCGGCGTGCGCGCGGGCGCCATCAGGCCGAACCAGGGCACCGCCTCATAGTCGGGAAAGCCGGCTTCGATCATCGTCGGCAGATCGGGCACCAGCGCCGAGCGCTTGCGCGAGGAGACCGCAAAGGCGCGCAGCTTTCCTTGCCGCACCAGCGGCACGACATTGACGATGTTGGCGAACGCCATCGTGATGCGTCCGGCGAGCAGATCCGGCAGGAGCGCGGTCGTGCCGCGATAGGCGATCGGCTGGATGTTCACCTGCGCCATCGACTTGAACAGCTCGCCCGCGAGATGCTGCGACGTGCCGACGCCGGTGTGCCCGTAGGTGAGCTCGCCGGGCTTCGCCTTCGCGAGCGCGACCAGCTCGGGGAGGCTCGTCGCCGGCACGTCGGGATGGACCACCAGCAGGTTCGCGGCGACGAACACCCGCGCGATCGGCGCGAAGTCCTTGATCGGGTCGTAGGGCAGCTTCTCGTAAAGGCTCGGCGCGACGACCAGCGAGCCGTTGCCGCACATCACCAGCGTGTAGCCGTCGGGCGCCGCCTTGGCGACGCGGTCGCAGGCGATATTGCCGCTCGCGCCGGAAATGTTCTCGATGATCACCGGCTGGCCGAAATCCGCCGTCATCTTGTCGGCGATCACGCGCGCCGTGACGTCCGGCGCGGTGCCGGCCGGAAAGCCGACCAGGATGCGGATGACGGTTTGCGGATAGGGCGTTTGCGCGAGGGCGGGTGTGGCAGCAAGCCACAACAGCGCCGCGATGCAGGCGGGCATCGCCTTCATCCTGCTCTCCCCTCATGGTGTCCCGGACGCAGCGCAGCATGAAAGCTGCGCTGCTGATCCGGGACCGTCCCGAACTCAGAGTATGGAACGGCCCCGCATCTGCGGTGCATCACCAAAAGCGCGTTTACGCGCGTTTACCACGCGCTATTGGTGCCGCACCGCGTGCGGGGCACACTCACTCCGCCTTGATCCCGGCCGCCTTGACGATTGGCCACCACTTCTCGATCTCGGCCTTCTGGAACTGGCCCAGCCCTTCCGGTGTCTGCATCTCGCGCGGCGGGATCTCCTGACCGAGATCGGCGAGACGGCTGCGCACGATCGGATCGGCGAGCGCTTCCTGCGCGGCGGCGGTCAGCTTCGCGACGATGTCCTTCGGGGTCCCGTGCGGCACCCACAGCCCATGCCAGACCGAGATGTAGAAGCCCGGCAACCCCGCCTCGTCGACGGTCGGAATGTCCGGCGCGGAAGCGAGCCGCTTCGGCGCCGTGACCGCAAAGGCTCTCACGCTGTTCGCGCGCACGTGCGGCAACGAGTTTGCCGATTGGTCGCACATGATGTCGATCGTGCCGGCGACGAGATCGACCATCGCGGGGCCGACGCCGCGATAGGGCACGAAGGTCAGCTTCGTTTGCGTGAGATTCTGGAAATAGACGCTGCCGACATGCGAGGCGCTGCCTGCGCCTGCGGTCCCGGCCGACACTTTGCTGTCATGGGCACGCACCCAGTCGATGAGCTCCTTCAAATTGCCGGCCGGGACATCCTTCTTGGCGACGATGAGCTCCGGGTTCGCCGGGAGCAGCGCGACCGGATCGAGGTCCTTCAACAGGTCGTAGGCGAGCGGGTAGATGGCGCCGTTGATGACATGCGTGCTCCAATTCCCGATGCTCACCATGTAGCCGTCCGGGGCGGCGCGCACGACCCGGCCGACCGCGATCGAGCCGGCGGCGCCCGTCGTGTTCTCGATCACGATGGCCTGGCCGAGGCTGCGGCCCATGCGCTCGCCGAGGAGCCGCGCGACCGTGTCGGTCGGTCCGCCGGCGGAAAACGGCACCACCATGGTGATCGGGCGCGCCGGATAGGATTGGGCCTGCGCGGCACAGACACCGACCGCGCCGGCAAAGGCGGCCAGCAGCAACGTCCTCGGCATGGACCCCCTCGAGATTTGACGCCGAGCTTAGCCCAATTCGGCAAGCGCGCGAGGTGGTTGCAGAGCGGGCGCGCGCCGCGATTGCGCGCATTGCGATCCGCCGCCGTTAACGGCGCGTTAACCATAATTCACGGGTTTGCCTTTATTTTCCAAAAGCTTCGCCAAAGTTCTCGGGCCTAAAGGACGGCGGGAAACAAGGCACGGTGGAAGGATTTGATGCGGGACGTTGATCCGCCGAGACGACCATGTTCAGACGACCTCCCTCCTCCGCCGGCTTTGCCGTCGCGCCGCAAGAAGAGCGCGCGCTCGATCGCGGGATTCTGCCCGCGCTGATCGCGACCCTCTCGCTCTGTGTCTCCATCGCGATCGTGCTGAGCACGGTCACGGCCCGCGCCGCGCAACTTTTCTGATACTTTCGCGTATCCGCTCCGAACGGACGCGCGAAAGGATCATGGATGCGGCGCATCGGTTTCATGATCGCGCTGGTCGCCGTATCGCCGGCGGCAGCGCAGACGTTCCCGTCGAGCGCCGGTCCCGTTGCGGTCGAGACGGTCGCGCGCGGGCTCGACCATCCCTGGGGTCTCGCCTTCCTGCCCGATGGCCGCATGATCGTGACCGAGCGGCCGGGCCGCGTGCGCATCGTAACGCGCGACGGCCAGGTTTCGGCCCCGCTCGCCGGCGTGCCGAACGTCGTGGCGGGCGGCCAGGCCGGATTGCTCGACATTGCGCTCGACCGCGGCTTCGCGAGCAACCACACGCTCTACCTCTGCTTCAGCTACGAGCGGGGCGGAAACGCCGCGGTCGCGCGCGCAAAGCTCGCGGGCGATACGGCGCTCGACGACGTCAAGGTGATCTTCCGCCAGCAAGGCCCCGGCGGCTCGAACAACCACGGCTGCCGTATCGCGCAAGCACAAGCAAGCGACGGCAACCTGTTCGTCACGCTCGGCGACCATTTCGGGCCGCGCGACGAAGCGCAAAATCTCGGCGTCGACAACGGCAAGATCGTGCGCATCGCACCCGACGGCAGCATCCCGCAGGACAACCCGTTCGTCGGGCGCGCCGGCGCGCGAGCCGAGATCTGGAGCTACGGCCACCGCAATCCGCAAGGGCTCGCGTTCCATCCGACAACCGGCAAGCTCTGGGAGCACGAGCACGGACCGCGCGGAGGCGATGAGGTCAACATCATCGAGAAGGGCAGGAACTACGGCTGGCCGGTGATCGGCTACGGCATCGACTATGACGGCTCGAAGATCCATGAGGCGACCGCGAAGCCCGGCATGGAGCAGCCGGTCAAATACTGGGTGCCGTCGATCGCGCCCTCCGGCATGGCGTTCTACACCGGCGATCTGTTGGCGGCCTGGAAAGGCAATCTGTTCATCGGCGCCCTCGCGGCGCGGCTGCTGATGCGGCTCGAGCTCGACGGCGAGAAGGTCGTCCGCGAAGAGCGACTGCTCGACCGCCTCGGCGAGCGCATCCGCGATGTCCGGCAGGGGCCGGACGGCGCGCTCTGGCTGCTGACCGACAGCGGAAACGGCCGCGTGCTGCGGGTTGTGCCGGCGCGGTGAAGGCTCCGGCATGCACCGACAAATCGGCGCCGGCGGAGCCGGGCGCTAGCGCGGTCGGCTCGCCTTCGGAATCACCAACTTCAGTCCGGACCAGGTCGCATCGACGGCGCAGACCTTGATGTCGACCAGCCCTGCCGCGAGCGCGTGGCGCCGCACCGCCTCGTCGCTCAGGTCGGTCGCGACCTTTGAAGCTTTTTTCGGCCACGAGACCCAGATCATCCCGTCCGGCGCCAGCCGTTCGCGCGCGTGAGCGAGCGCGGCCGCGAGGTCGGCCGCCGCGATGATGAACAGATGGACAAGATCGAACGGCCCCTTCTCGCGGCGAAGCTGCGCCACGCCGCTCAGCGCGCGCCGCTGCGCGAAACCTTCGAATTCGACCAGTTCCGCGACCGGGACGGCGATGAGGCAGGCGCGCTGCCCGGTCCTGTAGCCGAGCTTCCGCAGCAGCGGTGTTTCCGAATGGCTCCCGGCCAAAGTGTTCTCCCTCCCCTCCGCGCAGGCTCGACCTGCGCAAAGCGCGTGTCCGGCCCACCCCTTCTCGGCGAAAAATCAGCAGAGACTCGGCGAATAATCACCATAAGTCATGTGACAAGGCGCGCCTGAACCTTTAGAAGGGCGCGTCCACAAATGAAGGGGTCGTGTCGCGCGAGTCGCGCCCGAGGGGCGTGCGCGTGGGCGCGGCCCTTCGCGGGTCTGCATGTTCGGGTTGTTCGAACGCCAGTTGAAGACCACGGTTGCCCCGGACGGCGAAGCGCCGCCCGCCGGGCTCGCGGCGTTCTATTGGCACTTCGCGCGCCAGGCGAAGCCGTTGTTTGCCGCGTTGTTCGTCGCCGGCTTCTGCGTCGCGCTGCTCGACACGCTGGTGCCGATCTTCGTCGGACGCATCGTCACGCTGGTGACCAGCGCGAATGCGCAAACCCTGTTCGCGGACCACTGGCACCTGCTCCTCGTCATGGCGCTGCTGCTGCTGTTCGTGCGCCCCGTCGCCTTCGCGATGCAGAACCTGCTCGCGAACCAGGCGATCGCCGCCAACGTGTCGAACCGGATTCGCTGGCAGAACCACTGGCACGTGGTGCGCCAGTCCTGGGCGTTCTTCCAGAACGACTTCGCCGGCCGCATCGCGAACCGCGTCATGCAGACCGGACCGGCGATCCGCGAGAGCGTCGTCGCCTCGATCACCAGCGTCTGGTACATCCTGGTCTACGGCACCAGCGCCGGGCTCCTGCTCGCGCATGCCGATCCGTGGCTGGCCATCCCGATCACGATCTGGTTCGCGGGCTATATCGGGCTCTTGCGCGTCTTCGTGCCGCGCATGCGCGACCGCTCGAAGGAAATGTCGGAAGCGCGCTCGCAGCTCACCGGCCGCATCGTCGACAGCTACACCAACATCCTGACCGTGAAGCTGTTCGCGCGCGCGCAGGACGAGGACGCCTATGTGCGCGAGGCGCTCGACCATCACACCGGCCGCTTCCACCGCTCGCTGCGGCTCAACACCGGCTTCGGCTTCTGCCTCTCGACCCTGAACGCCGCGATGGTCACCAGCACGGCCGGCCTCGCCATGCTGCTGTGGTCGAGCGGCCGCGTCGAGGTCGGCACCGTCGCGATGGCGGTCCCGCTCACCTGGCAGATCGTCAGCGCGGCCGGCTGGGTCGCCTACCAGATCACGGCGATCTTCGAGAATGTCGGCGTGGTGCAGGAAGGCATGATGACGATCGCACGGCCGATCGGCCTTGTGGACGCGCCCGACGCCGTCGACCTGAAGGTCACGCGCGGCGAGATCGCGTTCAAGGGCGTGCGCTTCGGCTACGGCCGCGCGCCGATCGTCGATGCGGACGGGAACGAGCGTCCATTTGCGGTGATCGACAACCTGACCTTGACGGTGCGGCCGGGCGAGAAGGTCGGCCTGGTCGGCCGCTCCGGCGCGGGCAAGTCGACGCTGGTCAATCTGCTGCTGCGCTTCTTCGACCTCGAGGACGGCCGCATCCTGATCGACGGGCAGGACATCGCGCACGTGCGCCAGGAGAGTTTGC
>Ga0187784_10001462_pt1 | contig 18788 bp, 19 predicted proteins | sample 1015_SJ02_MP15_2_FD_132964 | JGI IMG/M metagenome (GOLD analysis project Ga0187784, IMG submission 132964) | Tropical peat soil microbial communities from peatlands in Department of Meta, Colombia - 1015_SJ02_MP15_20_MG | ecosystem: Environmental > Terrestrial > Soil > Wetlands > Peat | place...
CAGGTCCTTGGCGGCCTCGCTCAGCGCCTCGTCCCACGAACGCCGCTGCAGAATCAGCGGGATCGCGACGTTCTCCACCGTGGTCAGGCGCGGGAACAGGTGGTAGTCCTGAAACACGAAGCCGATCTTGTGCAGCCGGAACTCGGCGAGCTCGTCGTTGGAGAGGCTCCATATCTCGGTGTCCTCGATCTTCACGGTCCCCGTGTTCGGCCGGAGGATTCCCGAGATCATGCTGAGCATCGTGGTCTTGCCGCTGCCGGACGGGCCGACCACGTAAAGGATCTCGCCGAAATAGGCCTCGAAGCTCACGTCCCTCACGGCGTGGGTCTTGGCGTCGCCTTCGCCGAACCACTTATTGAGGCCGACAGCCTGGATCGCCGTCCTGGGCATGACTAGCCTCGGAAGATGTCGAAGGGTTCGATTTTCAGGACCTTGCGGACCCCGACGTAGCTCGAGAATGCGGCGATGATGACGACCATGACGAGGGCGAGGCCGAGGTTGGGGTAAGTGATGATCGCCGCATAATCGGGAATATATAGCAGAGCCAGCCATATCACGAGCGCGCATAGGCCGACGCCGATGCCATATCCCGTCAAGGCCACGAATGACGCCTGAAACAGGATCATGGAAATCAGCTCGCGCCCCTTCGCGCCGATCGCCTTGAGAGCGCCGAACTTGTCGAGGTTCTCGAGGATGAAGGTGTAGAAGGTCTGTCCCGAGATCGACATTCCGATGATGAAGCTGATCACCGTCATCAACAGCATGTTGGTCCCGATCCCGGTCTGATATTTGTAGAAATTGGAGATCTTCTGGATGAACTCGTCTTTCGTGAGAGCCAGGTATCCCGCCGCCGCGACCTGCCGCTTGATCGCCGGCACGTCGGCCGGCGTCTTAGGCTCAACCAGGAGGTAGGAGATGGTAAAGCGCGTATTGGGTATGTATTGCAGGGCCCGGTTGTAGGTCGTGTAGAGCGTCGGCACGCCGAACAGTCCGCTCGATGCCACATGCGCGATGCCCACAATCACGCCGCGATGGTCGTTTAGCTCGAACTCGGCGCCGATTTTCGGGTTCTCGAGCTTGTAGAACTCGGAGTCCTCGACCGCGAGGAAGGCGTTCTCCGCGAAGATGTCCTCGATGGTTCCGGCAATAAGCGTCGGCCTGCCGAACAGACTGGTATCGTCGAGACCGACGATGTTGGCGGCCTGATACACGCCGTCGCGCAGTTTGAGCAGCGCAGTGCCGGAATAAAGCGGAACGGCGTATTTGACGCCCGGTATGCTACGGACCTCGTCCAAGACGTAATCGGGCAGCGGAATGGTGTTGGCGACCGTCTGGATTGCAGGGTCCATCACCCAAATCGAGGCGCCGATGTTGATGACGGTAGCCGACGCGCGCTTGAGAATCCCGGAGAAAAGCGACGTCATCTCGATCATCAGGAACACGGCAAAGGTGATCCCGACCAGAAGCGCCGCGAACTTCGCCCGGTCGTTGACCAAGAGCTTGTAGGCGATCCTCAGGATTCCCGGCATCGGAGTTCCGGCTCAGCATGCCGCATGACGAAATCGCGCGGCATGGCGCGAGGCCGCCGAGTGCGGCTCGAACCATCTTCCCGGCCTGCACGCGGGGCTTGCCGCGGCAGGCCTACGTGGTGGTGTGAGCTTTCGCGCATCGTTTGCTGCAGCTCGTACGACGTTAATATCGCGCAACATCATGGGCTTCGGCGCTCAAACGACATTGATGTAGGTCAATCCACGCCGCTCGCGCGCTTGCCAGACGCGGCAATGACGCATCGGGCCGACTGTCGATTGGTCGCGGCCAGAGCCCGCCCGCTCCGCGAGGCCGGCTGAGGCCCCAGGAGCCACGGACCGGCTTTGATCTAGGTCAAGGCCAGATTGCGACCCTGGCCCCATCATTCGCTGCGATGACCCCGGACGTTCTCTCGCGGTATGCGCGGCCGGTGCCGCGCTATACGAGCTACCCCACGGCGCCCCACTTCGGACCCGAGGTGGACGCGCGCCGCTATGGCACCTGGCTCGGCGAGCTCGGCGCGGCCGGCCCGCTTTCGCTCTATCTGCACATTCCGTTCTGCCGCTCGCTGTGCTGGTTCTGCGGCTGCAACATGCGCGTCGTCAACAAATCCGAGCCCATCGAGCGCTATCTCGAGCTCCTGCTCAAGGAGATCGAGATGGTGGCGGATGGCATCGGAGGGCGGCCGCGGGTGAGCCATATCCACCTCGGCGGCGGCACGCCGACGACGTTGAGCGCCAGCAACTTCAGTCGCCTCGCCGACGCGCTGCGGCACCGCTTCGACGTCGCGGGCGACGCGGCGTTCGCCGTCGAGGTCGATCCCCGCGTGCTGAGCGCGGAGCAGGCCCGGGCGCTCGGCCTGGCCGGAGTCAACCGTGCCAGTCTCGGCGTGCAGGACTTCGCGCCGGTGGTGCAGAAGGCGGTGAACCGCATCCAACCCTATGAAGTGACGGCGCGGGCGATCGACGCGCTGCGCGCGAACGGCATCGCCTCGATCAATCTGGACCTCCTCTACGGGCTGCCCTACCAGACGGTCGCGAGCGTCGCCGCCACGGTCGAGCGCGCGCTCACGCTGTCGCCCGACCGGCTCGCCGTTTTCGGCTATGCCCACGTGCCGTGGCTCAAGCGGCACCAACGCCTGCTGCCCGAGGAGGCCATGCCGGACGCCGAGGAGCGGCTTGGTCAGATGGCGGTGGCCGCAGCCACGCTCGAGGCCAACGGCTACGTGGCGATCGGCCTCGACCATTTCGCGCGAGCCGATGACGCGCTCGCCTTGGCGCTCGCGCGCGGCGAGCTGCGCCGCAATTTCCAGGGCTATACGGCGGATGGCGCGGAGACGCTCATCGGGCTCGGCGTTTCCGCCATCGGCTCGCTTCCCCAAGGCTATGTGCAGAGCACCGCCGAGCTGCGCGGCTATGCGGATGCGATCGGCAGCGCCTCCTTTGCCACGGCGCGCGGCATAGCGCTCGCGGACGACGATCGCCTGCGGCGCGACATCATCGAGAGCCTCATGTGCTTCCTCGAGGCGCCGGTTGCGCGGCTCTGCGCCGCCTACGGCCACACCTTCGGCTCGTTCCTGGCGGAGTGGAAGACCCTCGACCAAATGATCGAGGACGGGGTGGTCACGCTCGAGAACGGCCATTTGCGCGTGACCAGGGCGGGACGCCCCCTGGTGCGCGCGGTGTGCGCCGTCTTCGACCGCTATCTCAAAGAGGGGACCGCGCGGCACTCAGTCGCGGTTTGAGGCGAGCTCGGGGGCGCGGCCGCATGGCGAAGACGATACTCGACGGGCTCCATGGCCTCTGCACGAGCAGCGTCGGGCTCGCCGAGCTGATGCGCTTCCTCGGCGGCGTTGGCCTGCCGGCGGCGCTCTTCCTGATCGGCCTCGTGGGCGGCTTGGCGCATTGCACCGGCATGTGCGGGCCTTTCGTGCTGGCGCAAGTCGCCACCGATGAGCGCTCGCTCTCAGGCGCTGGAATGAGCGAACTGCGGCGGCTCAAGGGGGCACTTCTTCTTCCCTATCAGCTCGGCCGGACCACGACCTATGTCGTCCTCGGCGCGCTCGCAGGCGGGGGTGCCGGGATCGCGGTCGAGGCGAGCGGCTACCGCTGGCTGCCCGCGGCCTTGCTCGCGTTTGCCGCAGTGCTCTTCCTCCTCCGAGCCGTGCCTCAGTTGACGCGCTGGTTTGCCCCGGCGTGGCATCCGGCGCCGCCGCCGGGGCCCGAGGTGCCGTTGGCCCGCTTTGTCCAGCCGCTCTTTGCCGACCCGCGGGGCATTCGCGGCTGGGCGCTCGGGCTCGCGCTCGGTTTCCTTCCCTGCGGCTTTCTCTATAGCGCCCTTGCCGCAGCGGCCGGCAGCGGCACGGCCATGGGCGGCGCCTTGGCGATGGCGGCCTTTGCGCTTGGCACCGGCGTCGACCTCGTCCTTGTCGGCTATCTCGGCGTCTTCTTCGGCCGCGGCCGACCCGGACTCGCGCGCGCGCTCGCAACCCCCCTCATGCTGGCGAACGCCGGCTTCCTCGCCTTCCTCGCTCTCAACGCGGTCAATTGACGGGCGCGCGCTCTTCGACGACGTCCTTGTAGCAGTGCCAGCTTGCGTAGCCGATGAGCGGCAGCGCCACCGCGAGGCCGAGGTAGAAGAGCGCGATCCCGAGCCCGATGAAGAGCACGATGAGGGCTGCCCACAGCGCCATGGGCCGCACGTTCTCGCGCACGGCGACGAAGCTCGTCGCGATCGCGGTGACGACGCTCACGTCGCGGTCGACCAGCATCGGGATGGAGACCGCGCTGATGGCGAAGACGAGGGCGGCAAGCACGGCGCCCGTGAGCGTGCCGGTGACGAGAAAGGGCAGACTCTGAGGAGAGAAGAAAAGGACGCTCGCAAGCTCGGTGAGGGGGGGATTGGGACCCGAAAAGAACAGCGGGTAGAGCAAGAGCGCGATGCGCACCCAGGCGAGATGGAACAGCATGAGGATGACGCCGAAGCCGGCGATCTGGCTCGGATTGCGCCGCCAAGCCAGAAGGGCCGCTTTGAGCGAGACGGGCTCGCCGGCCGCAAGCCGCCGACTCGTGTCATAGAGGCCGACGGCGAGGAGGGGGGCCACGAACATGAAACCGGCGGCGAGCGGGAGCAACAGGAAGAGGAGCCCCGTGAGCCACAGCCCGAGCGTGAGCGCGAAGCTGACCAGCACCAAGACGCCGCCGTAGGCGAGGCTCACCAGGGGGGCCGCGAGCAAATCGCGCCAGCCGTTTGCCAGCCAGATCCAGGCACGGTCATCCGGCAGGCGCCGGATGCGCGGGCTCGGGGACTCGAAGACGGGAACCATTTCGCTCATGATTCTTCCGATTCTTCCCCGGGGCCGCAGCGCTGCGGCCGTTCGCGGTAGATTGCCGTCCTTTGTGCACCCCTTCCTTGACTTAGATCAATGTAGCTCGCCGGCCCGCTTCCTAGGTTGTCTCGGAAGCCTTGCCGCGGTGCAGGGGCGAGGAGGGTGAGCTTTGCCGAGGGGAAGAAACTCATGGCGACAAGCGCAGCGGGCGACAAGGCGGCGATAGCGCGGCCGGCCTCGCCCTACGTGGACGACGTCATTCGCGCCTTCATGATCGCCACGGCGTTCTGGGGCATCGCCGCCTTCCTGGCCGGCGTCTATATCGCTTTCGAGCTCGCCTATCCCTCCCTCAACATCCCACCCTGGTTCAACTGGGCGCGGCTGCGCCCGCTCCACACCTCGGCGGGCATCTTCGCCTTCGGCGGCAGCGCGCTCCTCGGCACCTCGTTCTACGTGGTGCAGCGCACCTGCCGCGCGCGGCTCTTCGGCGGCGCGGCGCTCGGCTGGTTCATATTCTGGGGCTACCAGCTGTTCATCGTGCTGGCGGCCTCGGGCTATCTCCTCGGCATCACCAAATCGAAGGAATACGCCGAGCCCGAATGGTACACCGACCTGTGGCTCACGCTCATCTGGGTGCTCTACCTCGTCGCCTTCATGGGCACCATCATCAAGCGTCGCGAGCCCCACATCTACGTCGCCAACTGGTTCTACCTCTCGTTCATCATCACGATCGCGATGCTGCACATCGTGAATAACCTGGCGCTGCCGGTGAGTTGGTTCGGCGCCAAGAGCTACGTCGTCTACTCGGGCGTGCAGGACGCGATGATCCAGTGGTGGTACGGCCACAACGCGGTCGGCTTCTTCCTGACCGCGGGCTTTCTCGGCATGATGTACTACTTCGTGCCGAAACGCGCGGAGCGGCCGATCTATTCCTATCGCCTCTCGGTCGTGCATTTCTGGGCGCTCATCTTCCTCTATATCTGGGCCGGTCCCCATCACCTCCACTACACAGCACTGCCCGACTGGGCGCAGACGCTCGGCATGATCTTTTCGGTCATGCTGTGGATGCCGTCTTGGGGCGGCATGATCAACGGCCTCATGACGCTCTCGGGCGCGTGGGACAAGCTGCGCACCGATCCCGTGCTGCGCTTCATGATCACCTCGGTCGGCTTCTACGGAATGAGCACGTTCGAGGGCCCGGTGATGTCGATCAGGCCGGTCAACGCGCTCAGCCACTACACCGACTGGACCATCGGGCACGTGCACTCGGGCGTGCTCGGCTGGGTCGCCTTCATCGTCTTCGGCGCGCTCTACCACCTCGTGCCGATCCTGTGGGGGCGCCGGCAGCTCTACTCGATGAAGCTCGTCGCATGGCACTACTGGATCGGGACCATGGGGATCGTGCTCTACATCACCTCGATGTGGGTGTCGGGGATCATGCAGGGCCTGATGTGGCGCGCCTACGACAACCTCGGCTTCCTCCAGTACTCGTTCGTCGAGTCCGTGGTCGCCATGCACCCGTTCTACGTGATCCGCGGGCTCGGCGGGGTGCTCTTCCTCGCGGGCGGCCTGATGATGGCCTACAACCTGATCCGCACCATGCGCGGCGACATCGCGGAGGAAGCCGCGACCGCGCCACGGGCGGTGGCAACCGTTCCCGGGGAGTGAGGCTCGCCATGCGCTTCCGTCACGAAACGATCGAGAAGAACGTCATCCTGCTCGCGGTGCTCAGCCTGATCGTCGTCTCGATCGGCGGCTTGGTGCAGATCATCCCGCTCTTCACCATCGAATCGACCATCGAGAAGGTGAAGGGCGTGCGACCCTACTCGCCCCTCGAGCTTTTCGGCCGCGACATCTACGTGCGCGAGGGCTGCTATCTCTGCCACAGCCAGCAGATCCGCCCCTTCCGCGACGAGGTCGAGCGCTACGGCCATTACAGCCTGGCGGCCGAGAGCATGTACGACCATCCGTTCCAGTGGGGCTCCAAGCGCAATGGGCCGGATTTGGCGCGCGTCGGCGGCAAATACTCGGACGCCTGGCACGTAGCCCACCTCAAGGAGCCGCGCTCCGTCGTGCCGGAGACGATCATGCCGCCCTATGCCTTCCTCGCCGAAAGCGAGCTCGGCTATGCCGACATCGCAGAGCGCATGCGGACGCTGCGCGCGGTGGGCGTGCCCTACACCGAGGAGATGATCAAGAACGCGGCGGCCGACCTCGAGGCGCAGGTCGATCCCAATGGCGACACCAAGGGCCTGCTCGCGCGCTATCCCAAGGCGGTGGTCGCCTCGTTCACGGGCAACCCCAAGCGGATCACCGAGATGGATGCGCTCGTCGCCTATCTCCAGATGCTGGGCACGCTCGTGAACTTCAACGACTATACGGCCAGGGACCTGCAGCAGTAGGGACGGCGCGTCATGGAAATCATGGACCTGTACAGCCACCTCGCCACGGCGATCATGGTGGCGCTCGTCTTCCTGTTCGCGGCCATCGTCGCCTGGGCCTATTGGCCGAGGCACAAGGCGCGCTTCGAGCAAGACGGGCGGATTCCGCTGCGCGACGACGATTGAGGGAAACCGACAATGCCGACAAAGATCGAGAAGGACGCGGTCACCGGGACCGACACCACCGGCCACGAATGGGACGGCATCAAGGAGCTCGATACGCCGCTGCCGAAGTGGTGGGTGCTCCTCTTCTATGCGACGATCGCCTTTGCCGCCGTCTACTCCATCCTCTACCCGTCGTGGCCGTGGCTGAATGGCTATTTCCACGGACTGATCGGCTATTCGACGCGCGCCGAGGTCGACAAGGGCCTCGCGGCCGAGAAGGCGCGGATGGCGCCCATGGCGGGGAAGATCGCCGCGGCGCCGCTCGCCGAGATCGAGAAGAATCCGGACCTCCTCAACTTCGCGATCGCCGGCGGGCACGCGGCCTTCGCGGAGAACTGCGTGCCATGCCACGGCCTGGGCGGCGCCGGCTCCAAGGGATATCCCAACCTGGCGGGCGACGACTGGCTGTGGGGCGGGGACCTCGACAACATCTACAAGACCGTCGCCTTCGGCATCCGCAACGCGAACGCGGATTCCCGGCAGGGGGACATGCCGCGCTTCGGCGCCGACGGCATCCTCAAGCCGGGGCAGATCAACGACGCGGCCGAGTTCGTCCTCTCGCTCAACGGCAAGTCGACCGACGCCAAGGCCGCCGAGCGCGGTCAACGGGTCTTCGCCGACAACTGCGTGGCCTGCCACGGCGCCAAGGGCGAGGGCAATGTGCAACTCGGGGCGAAGCGGCTCAACAACGGCATGTGGCTCTACGGCGGCGACAAGGCGACCATCGTCCAGACCATCACCTATGCGCGCAACAGCAGCATGCCGGCATGGTCCGAGCGGCTCGACCCTGCGACGATCAAGATGCTGGCGATCTACGTGCACTCGCTTGGCGGGGGAAAGTAGGCGGCGGGGGGAGGGTTGATGGCGGCACTCATGCATGCCGAGCCCGTCCGCGAGGAAGCAATAGGTGCGAGCAGCGGCGGGGAAGGCCCGCGCGCGCCGCATGCGCCGACGCCGCTCTACGCCAATCGCGTCAAGGTCTACCCCAAGCGCATCGACGGCACCTTCCGCCGCGTCAAATGGGCCGTCCTCGCCTTCTGCCTGGCGCTCTATTACCTCGGCCCCTGGCTGCGCTGGAGCCGCGGGCCAGGCGCTCCCGATCAGGCGCTTCTCATCGATCTGCCGGGCCGGCGCGCCTATTTCTTCGGCATCGAGATCTGGCCGCAGGAGGTCTACTACCTCACCGGTCTTCTCATCCTTGCCGCCATCGGCCTTTTCCTGGCGACGAGCCTCCTGGGGCGCGTCTGGTGCGGCTACGCCTGCCCGCAGACGGTATGGACCGACCTCTTCATGCTCGTCGAGCGGCTCATCGAAGGCGATCGCACCGAGCGGATGAGGCTCGACCGCCGCCCGCTCAGTGCCGGGAAGGCGGGCCGCAAGCTCGCGAAGCACGCAGCCTGGCTGCTCATTGCGGCGGCGACAGGTGGCGCTTGGGTGTTCTATTTCCAAGACGCGCCCACGGCGTTGCGGCAAGTGGCGGCCTTCTCGGCTTCCACGGAGACCTATTTCTTCTTCGCGCTCTTCACCACGACGACCTATCTTCTCGCCGGCTGGGCGCGCGAGCAGGTGTGCACCTATATGTGCCCGTGGCCGCGCTTTCAGTCGGCCATGCTCGACGAGCAGTCGCTCATCATCACCTACGAGGCCTGGCGCGGCGAGCCGCGCGGCAGCCACAAGCAGGGTGCGAGCTGGGAGGGCCGCGGCGATTGCGTCGATTGCCTGAAGTGCGTCGTCGTCTGCCCCACCGGAGTCGACATCCGCGACGGCCAGCAGCTCGAGTGCATCGGCTGCGGGCTGTGCATCGATGCCTGCAACACCGTGATGCCGCTCGTGGGCCGCCCGCGCAACCTGATCACCTTCGACACGCTCGCCAACCAGCTGGCGCGCGCGCAGGGCAGCGCCGCCCAATACCGGCTGCTCCGGCCGCGCACGATCGTCTATGCTTCGGTGCTGGCGGTCGTGTGCGCCGTCATGCTGGGCGCGCTCCTCATGCGGGCGCACCTCGGCATCGACGTCCTGCACGAGCGGAGCCCGCTCTACGTCACGCTCTCGGGCCACGAGATCCGCAACGGATATACGATCAAGATTCTCAACAAGACCCATGCGGCCGAAACCTATACCCTCACGCTTCGCGGCCTGCGCGCGTACAGCATGAGCGTGATCGGCAACCCGGCCATGGGCGATGCGAACCATCCGCTCGCGCTCACGGCCGAGCCGGACACGGTCGCGACCTACCGGCTCTACCTGACGGCGCCGCGCGAGGCACTCGCGGGCGAATCGACGCCGCTGACCTTCGAGATCGAGGAGCACGCGACCCGCGAGGTGGCCGCGCGCGACTCGATCTTCCTCGGACCGGAAAGATGAGGTGACGCCATGACGATCCAGCCGCTCCCAAGGGGGACTGCCGAGGGGCCGCGCTTCGGCGATTGTCGCTGGGTGCCGTGGGCGATCATGGCCGCGTTCGCCCTGGTCTTTGCGGTCAACGGCGGCTTCGTCTATTTCGCGCTCGAGAGCTGGACCGGGCTCACGACCGATCACGCCTACGACGAGGGCCTCGCCTACAACCGCGTCATCGAGGAGGCGGAAAGAGAGGCGAAGCTCGGTTGGAAGCTGGCGATCGCGTTCGTCCCCGACGCCACGGGCAAGGTGGGCGGGCAACTCGTCATCGACGCGAGCGACAGGAACGGCATGCCGCTCGAGCGCCTGGAGATCAAGGCCGAGCTCGTGCGTCCGCTCGGCGAGCCCGCCCGGATACCCGTCCTCCTCGAGCATTACACGCGCGGGCGCTACGCCGCCGCCCTGGAGCTGCCGCAGCGGGGCCAGTGGGACGTCTACGTGACGGCCGCGGAAGGCGACGCGATGGTCCATACCGGCCGACGCATCCAGACGCCATGAGCGTGACGGACCGCGCCACTTCCGCAAGGGCCTCGCCGGCGGCGATAGCCGAAGCGCCGCCGGCACCCGCGATCCTGCGTTGCGCGCACTGCGGGACAGCGCTGCCGGCCGATGCGCGCGACGAATTCTGCTGCCGAGGCTGCGCCGCCGCGCGCGCCATCATCGACGGGTTCGGCTTGAATGCGTTCTATGCGCGCCGCGTGCTCGATCCACGCGTGCCGCCGCTCAAGCCCGAAGCGGACGGCGGGATCGACTACGCCCGCCATGTCGAGATCGATGCGCGGTGCGGCATTTCGACGCTCCATCTCATGATCGAGGGGCTGTCGTGCGCGGCGTGCGTCTGGCTGATCGAGAGCGTTCTCGCGCGCGAGCACGATGTCGTGGAGGGCCGGGTCAACATGTCGACCCGGCGCCTCAGGCTGCGCTGGCGCGGCCCGGCGTCGGACGCCGCGGCGCATGCCGGCAGGATCGCGGCACTCGGCTTCCGCGCCGTGCCTTTCGATCCGCAGAAGCTCGCCTCGGCGAACGCCCGCCGCGAGAAGACGCTTCTGAGAGCCATGGCCGTTGCCGGTTTTGCCGCCGGCAACGTCATGCTGCTCTCGATCTCGATCTGGTCGGGCGAGGGCGAGATGGGCGGCGCCACGCGCGACCTGATGCACTGGCTTTCGGCCCTCATCGCCATGCCGGCCATCCTTTACGCCGGCCAGCCGTTCTTCCGCTCCGCGCTCGCGGCCCTCGGCCGGGCTCGCACCAACATGGACGTGCCGATCTCGATCGGCATTTTGCTCGCGACCGGAATGAGCCTGTTCCAGACGCTCAACCACCAGCGCGATGCCTATTTCGACTCGGCGATCACGCTTGTGTTCTTTCTGCTGATCGGGCGCTATCTCGACGCGCGGGCGCGCGGCAAGGCGCGCTCGGCGGCCGAGCAGCTCGTGGCGCTCAAGGCTTCCGACGTGCGCGTCCTCCGGCCGGACGGGGCGGTCGAGCGCCGCATGCCCGAGACGGTCAGGCCCGGCGAGATCGTCCATGTCGCTGCGGGCGAGCGCATCGGCATCGACGGCCGCGTAGCGAGCGGCGCCTCCGAGCTCGACCCCAGCCTCGTCACCGGCGAGACCCTGCCCGTGCCGGCGCGCGAGGGCACGCCTGTCTTCGCCGGCATGGTGAACATTGCCGGCCCCTTACGCATTCAGGTGGCGGCGACCGGCGAAGGCACGCTCCTTGCCGAGATCGTGCGCCTCATGGAGGCAGCCGAGCAGGGCAGGGGACGCTACGTCGTGCTGGCCGACCGGGTGGCGCGCTTCTATGCTCCCGTCGTCCACCTGCTTGCCTTGCTCACCTTCCTCGCCTGGACGCTCGCCATCGGCGTGCCGTGGCAGACGGCGCTTCTTTACGCGATCGCCGTGCTCATCATCACGTGTCCGTGCGCGCTAGCGCTTGCGGTGCCGGTGGTGCAGATCGTGGCAAGCGGCCGCCTTCTCGCCCGGGGCATCCTGCTCAAGTCAGCGACCGCGCTCGAGCGCCTGGCGCGCGTCGATACGGTCGTGTTCGACAAGACCGGCACGCTCACGCTCGGCCGGGCGGCACTCCTCGGAGACGCCCGCAGGACGCCCGACGAGCTTCGCTTGGCCGCCTCCCTCGCCGCCGCGAGCCGCCATCCGCTCGCCAAGGCGCTCTGCCGCGCGGCGCCGGACGTGGCGCCGGCCGCGGGCGTCGTCGAGCATCCGGGCCAAGGGCTGTCGCTCGCAACCCCGCAAGGCGAAGTGCGGCTCGGCAGCCGAGCCTTCTGCGCGGTCGCCGAGGAGGAGGCGCGCACGCTTGCGGGCCCCGAATTCTGGCTCGCCCGGCCCGGCCACGCGCCGGTCCGCTTTGCCTTCGCCGATCCCCTGCGCGAGGACGCCCGCGCCACGGTCGCGGCCCTCGCCGCGCGCGGGCTTCATGTCGAGCTGCTCTCGGGCGACCAGGCGGCGACCGTCGCCGCCACGGCGCGCGCGGCCGGCATCGAGGTCTGGCGCGCCGGCGCCACGCCTAAGGAGAAATGCGGCCGCCTCGCCTCGCTCCGCGCCTGCGGCCGCCGCGTCGCCATGGTCGGCGACGGTCTCAACGACGCGCCGGCGCTCGCCGCGGCGGATGTCTCGCTTTCGCCCTCCTCCGCGGTCGACGTGAGCCAGACCGCGGCGGACGCGGTGTTCCAGGGCGAGCGCCTCGGCGCCGTGCTCGAATGCCTCGAGGTGGCACGGAAGAGCGAGCGGCTCGTGCGGGAGAACCTCGCGCTGGCGCTGGGCTACAACCTCCTGGTCGTGCCGTTGGCGCTTCTCGGCATGGTAACCCCGCTCCTCGCGGCCGCGGCCATGTCGACCTCCTCGCTGCTCGTCATCTCGAACGCGCTCCGGCTCAGAGGGAGTGCGAGCGCATGAGCAGCCTTCTGATCCTCATTCCAGCAGCCCTTCTCCTCGGCCTCGTCGGGCTTGCGGCCTTCCTGTGGGCGCTGCGCGCCGGCCAGTTCGACGATCTCGAGGGAGCGGCCAACCGCATCCTCTTCGACGACGAGGCCGACGAGAAGGGGCGCGCGGCGCCGCCTGTCGGCCGCAGCCGCGATTCGGATCGCTTATGACTGGCTTCAACAGAGGAGACGGACAATGTCGGATATCGGCAGCGTGATCATGAGCATCTTTGCGGGCCTCCTCGGTCTCCTCGGCCTGTTCGTGGCCTCGCGCGCCGTGGATACCGGGTTTTACCTGTTCGGCCTGGCGCTTGCCGGCTTCGCGGTCATTTATATCTTCACCATGATCAAGCTCGCTTACGGTCGCGCCTGAGCGCTTGGCGCGCCACGCGCCTGCCCACTGAGGCCGAAGGGCCGCCTCTCTTGCGCTCCCTCAATGGGACATGAGCACGGGCACCGTCATGTGCTGGAACAGGCTGCGCGTGACGCCGCCCAGCACCATTTCCCGCAGGCGGGGGCGGCCGTAGGCGCCCATGACAATGAGGTCGACGCCGAGGTCGGAGGCGCGCGAGAGGATGACATCGCTGGCGTCGATATCATCGGCGAAAGCATGCGCCGCTTCCGCCTTGAGGCCGTGGCGCGCGAGATGGAGCGCTATATCGGCGCCGGGCACCTCGCCGTGGCCGCGCTCGCCGCCTCTCGGGTTCACGGCCAGCACGGTGATGGCCTTGGCCTGCGCAAGCAGCGGCAAGGCGTCGTTGACGGCGCGCGTCGCTTGCGCGCTGGCGTTCCAGGCGATGAGCACGCGCTGGCCAAGCGTGGGAAAGCGGCCCGCATAGGGCACCATGAGGACGGGCCGGCCCGAGTCCAACACCACGCGCTCGGCGAGATCGAGCTCCTTGGGGGACAGCGCCTCATCAGGGTCGGGCTGGCCGATCACCGCGAGGTCGGCATAGCGCGTGTTGAGGGTCGCCTTCGCGCCGCTATCCTCCTCCACCTCGCGCCACTCGATGCTGATGCCGGCCTTGCGTCCGCGCTCTTCGAACTCGGCTTTGGCTTTGTTGCGCTCGTCGGCCAAAAGCCCGCGTTGCGCGGCGATGAGTCCGGCCGCGAGCTGCGAGGTGAGAAAGGCCGACGTGAAGAAGTCCGCGGCCGTATACAGGCCGACGAGATGGGCGTCCGAAGCTTGTGCCAGCCGAATGGCCATATCGAGACGTCTGACGCGATGCTTGGAGTTGTTCAGGTGGACAAGGAGATCCTTGTACGCCATGACGAAGTCCTCCGCTGAAATCCATTTATCCTGCGCGACGGCGGGAGTAGACCCTGGCAAGGAGGCGCGCTCATTGACTTGGGTCAAGGCTCCGAGCAGGCGCTCAAGCGGCCCCGGCCCGAGGCGGTCGGCTGTCGAGATGTCTCCAGGGCGCTAGCTCCCCTGTGCCGTGGCGCCGAGCGCGCGCATGTCGGAGAGCTGCACGCGCGAGTTGTCGAGAAGGCGAATGGCACCCGAGGTCTTGAGCTGCGTGAAGACGCGGCTCACCGTCTCGGTGGTGAGCCCGAGAAAGTCGGCAATGTCCGTGCGTCCCATCGGCAGATGGATGGGATTGTCGGACTGTCCGCGCCGGCCGGCGCGGCGCGAAATCATCAAGAGGAAGGACGCGATCTTCTCCTGCGCGGTCTTGCGGCCCAGGAGGAGCATCTGGTCCTGCGCCTCGATAAGCTCGTTCGAGGCCATGCTGAGCATGCGGTTCTCGAGATGCGGCATCTCGCGCATGAGCGCATGGAGCTTGGTCCGCGGGAAACGGCAGACGCTGGTGGCGACGACGGTTTCGGCCGTATAGGCGTAGTTGTCGTGGACCGCGAGGCCGACGAAATCGCCCGGATAAAGAAATCCGGTGACCTGACGCCTGCCGTCGGCCAAGAGCTTGTGGACCCGAATCATGCCGCCCGTGACGTTGAACAGGAACTCGGCGGGGTCGCCTTCGTAGAACAACGTCTGCTGCGGCTGCATCCCGAGCGTGCTCATGATTGCCGTGAGCCGAGCAAGCTCGTCCGGGTCGAGCGCGCTGCAAACGGAAATGTCGCGGACCTCGCAAGCCGCGCATGGGCTCGCAACCGCACGGGCGGCGATACCTCGTCCCGCTCGCCTTCGCGTGGACATTGCCGATCCCATCCCCAGTCCTACCCCGGCCGCCCGCCAGTCTACTGCGCCCGGCCGGACGAAACAATTCCGGCACGGCGCGGCCTCGGGCTCGCCATGGCGTCACGGGCGGCCCGGCCAAGTGTACCCTGGACAGGGGAGATACATCGATTCTTGATTCATATCAATGCCGGTCCAATGCCGCTATGGCTTACTTGAGGCGTCCGAAATGCATAGCGAAGGGCTCGTTTCCGGAGATGGGCAGACGATACGAAGTGCGCCCGCTTCCTCTAAGCCGGCTGCCGCAGGTCTATCCGCTTGTTCATGCGATAGCCCCCCGCCTCGGGCTTGGTGAGTGGCTCGCCCATGGGCGGACCCTGTGCGCGGCGGGCCGAGAGCGGGAAGCGGGGCTGATTGCCGCCCAAGGCGCAGATGGTTACATCTACGGCCTGTTCAGTTACAGGATCCTGCCGGATATTCAGCACGGACGAACCTTCCGGGTCGAGAACTTCGTGGTCCTCGATCTCGTCGATGGCGCCGGCGCGGCCGAGGCGCTCATCGCCGCAATCGACAATCTGGCCCGGAAAACGGACTGCGTGGCCGTCCATGTCATGGTCGCGCAGCAGCAGGGCAGGCGCGCAGCATTCGACGAGCGCCGGCTTGGCCCCTTCTTCCATGCGGGCTACGGGGCGGAGGGGATAGGCATGTGCAAGCGGCTGCTGCCGGAAACGAGGGCCCATGTCGACGCCCTGAGACGCGAGGGCTGATCCCCGGCGGCGGCGTATGGCGGGCGGGCCAAAAAATATCCTGCAATAGAATTGATCTGGATCAAATCGCCGCTTGGGGTGTGGTGCTAAGAAGGGGGCCTCTCTAGTCCCTCCCCAGCACATTAGAGAGCCGGCGGTCGCGCAAGCGACCGCCGGAACCGTTTGTGCGGGTCGCGAGCGCACGTGACCCTTGCCCGCCGCAGCGGCGCCTCGTAGAAGGGCCGGCGCCAGCCGGCCTGCAGTTTCGCATCGGCGGCTCGTTGGCCTGGAGGGGAGCCCCTCTCTCATAAGGCAGGGTTCGAGGGTGCTGCGGAGGAGAGATGGCGCGGTTGCGTATCGCTACCTTCAACCTCGAGAGCCTCGACGACGAGCCCGGCGCGGTCCCGGCGCTCGCGCAACGCGTCGCCGTGCTGCGACCGCAGCTCCGCCGTCTCGACGCCGATCTCCTTTGCTTCCAGGAGGTCAACGCTCAGACGGTCGCGCGCCACCTGCCGCGCCGGCTCACGGCCCTCGATCATCTCCTCGAGGATACGCGCTACCTCGGCTATAACCGCTCTCACCGGGCCCATCGCGCACGACGGGCCGGCCGAGCGCCATAATCTCGCGCTCTTGAGCCGCTATCCGATCGCGGCGAGCCGCCAGATCCACCACGAGCTCGTGCCGCCATTGAGCTATCGCTCGGCTACGGCATCGCCGCCCGCCAGGGACGCGCTTACACTCAACTGGGACCGGCCCCTCCTCTATGCGGTCATCGAATTGCCGGGGGGCCGCAGGCTGCACGCGCTCAATCTCCACCTCAAGGCGCCCCTTGCGGTCGCCATCCCCGGACAGAAAGTCTCCGCCGCGGAGTGGCGCAGCGTCGGCGGTTGGGCCGAGGGCTTCTTCCTCGCTGCGATGAAACGGGCGGGTCAGGCGCTCGAGGCGCGGCTCGTCGTGGAACGGCTGTTCGACGCCGATCCCTCGGCCCTCATCGCGGTCTGCGGGGATTTCAATGCCGAGGCGCGGGAGACGCCCGTGCGCGTTTTGATCGGAGACGAAAGCGACGGAAGCGGGCGAGCGCGTTCGGAGAGGATGCTGATAGCGCTCGAGGAGAGCGTGCCGGCGCCGCGGCGATACTCGGTGCTGCACGCGGGCCGTCCGCTCCTGCTCGACCACGTGCTCGCCTCGCCGGCGCTCGCGGCTTGGCCGCACCGTGTCGAGATCCAGAATGAGGGGCTCTCGGACGAGGCCCGCGATCCCTTGTCCGCCCATCCTTCGCTCGGCTCGTATCACGCCCCCATCGTCGCGGAGCTCGAGATGGCGGATTGAGAGCCCTAATCCGGAGCGACGGTGTAGCCGCTCGCGCCTCGCGCGTACTCGGTCGCGAACTTGAAATCGGCGGGAAAGCAGGCGTGGATGCGATAAAGCGCCTCGCCCTCTGCGACCGCTTCACCCACCTTCTTGAGGAGATCGACGCCCGCCCCTTTGTCGGTAGGCGCGCCCGCGAGCCGTGCCGTGCGCGCGATGCGGTAGCAGTCGATCGCCTTGACCCTGCCCCGGGCGGGCGAGGGCACCTCGCGGGTGAGCTGGCCGAGGGGATAAAGCGCCCGGCTCGGTCCCTGGACGGCGATCATGCGCTCCATCTGCGCGAGCGCGTCCCCCGAGGCGAGCAGCTTCTCCGCATGGTCTCGCCCCTCGCCCGCGCGCAGGCGGGGATCGAACTCGAGCACGCGGCCGGCGAGGAAGAGGGAGCGCTCGCGCAAATCGGGCGGCGCCTCCGGCTCGTTGCGCAAGACCTTCATCACGTCGCGCGCCTCGAGCACTGGACCGATGCCGCGGCCAACCGGCTGGGTGCCGTCGGTAAGCACCACGTCGAGCGTCAAGCCGGTGGCCGCACCCACGTACTCGAAGAGCTTGCGCAGGCGCTCCGCCTCCTCGGGATCGCGCACTTTGGCCGAGGGGCCGACGGGGATATCGACGACGAGATGGGTCGAGCCGGCGGCCAGCTTCTTCGAGATGATCGAGGCGACCATCTGCTCGCGCGGATCGAGGGAGAGCGGCCGCTCGACGGAAATGAGAACGTCGTCCGCCGGCGAGAGATCGACGTGCCCGCCCCAGACCAGGCAGCCCCTCTCTCGGCGCACGATCGAGCGCATCTCCTCGATGCTGAGATCGACGCGGGCGAGCACCTCCATGGTGTCGGCCGTGCCGGCCGGCGAGGTGATGGCGCGGCTTGAGGTCTTGGGAATGGTGAGGCCGTAGGCGGCCACGATGGGCACCACGATCATCGAGGTGCGATTGCCGGGCACTCCGCCGATGCAATGCTTGTCCACGACGCGCCCGCCGTCCCAGCTGAGCTGGGTGCCGACCTTTGCCATCGCCCGCGTGAGGGCCAGGACCTCCTCGACCGCCATGGAGCCCGCGGAGGAGACGAGGAAGGCGGCGATCTCGATCTTGGAATAGCGGTTCGCGGCGATGTCGCGCACGACTGCGTCGATCTCGCGCTCGACGAGCACATGGCCCGCAAGCTTGCGATGGATGGCCTCGAGGCTCTGCGGCGGGCTCGCCTGCGCCACCTCGACGAGCGCTCCTTCCGGCATCCCGAAATGACGGAAGGCGCGCTCGCCCAGGCCGAGCTCGTCGCCTTTCAGTATCGCGGGGTCGTCAACCACATTGAGGATGGCGAGGATGCGACGGTTGTCGGCGGAGATCTCGATCTTCTCGAGCGCCTCGAATTCCTCGGGGCGGTATTGCCGGCAGTCGCGTGCAAGGAAGGCGAGGTTCTCGTGGCGGGCGTCGATCGCGACGCGGCGAAGCTTCAGCATCTGAGCCCATTCCTCCGGCCGGAGCGCAGACGCCGACTATCGCCTGTCGTGGCGCAAGTCAACCGCCCCGGCGACAGGTTCGCGGCGGAGGAAGGGAACGCTCGTCGGAACCATGAGACCGTGTCAAGCGCCCGGTGCCGCGCCGAGCCCGACTCTCGCCTATTCTACCGCTTTCGCGGCTCGTGGCCCGCGTTAGCGAACCACGAGCCCGCGAAAATCGGCAGCGGGGTCGCGCGTTACTTCGACGCGATGTGGATCTTCTTTTCCTTCGCCTTCGCCTC
>Ga0187784_10001463_pt1 | contig 18786 bp, 12 predicted proteins | sample 1015_SJ02_MP15_2_FD_132964 | JGI IMG/M metagenome (GOLD analysis project Ga0187784, IMG submission 132964) | Tropical peat soil microbial communities from peatlands in Department of Meta, Colombia - 1015_SJ02_MP15_20_MG | ecosystem: Environmental > Terrestrial > Soil > Wetlands > Peat | place...
GGTCGAGGCGAAGGAGCCGGGAACCCGGCCGAATTGGATCGTCTTCGCGCTGACGAACGACACTGACGAGCAGATCGAGCGACTGCTCGTCGCCCCGCACTATCGACTCCAGGATTCGGGCCTCATCTGGCCCGACCTTGGCGCGAGCCGCATATCGGCGGTGACCGCGAGCCAGGGCTCGCCGCCCGAGCGCGAAGAGGGCGCCGACGCCGACGTTTTCCGCGTGACGCTCGATCCGGGCGTCACCATCACTTATGTCGCGGAGCTCAGCACGCCCAAGCTGCCCCAGCTCTACCTCTGGGAGCCCGACGCCTATAAGGACAAGGTGACGAGCCTGACCATCTATAAAGGGATCGTCATCGGCATCGCCGGCCTGCTGGCGCTGTTTCTGACGATCGTCTTCGTCGTCAAGGGAGCGGTCATCTTCCCGGCGGCCGCGGCTCTGGCCTGGGCCGTTCTGGCGTATGTCTGCATCGATTTCGGCTTCTGGGATAAGATTTTCGGGGCCGACCCGGCGACCAACCGCATCTGGCGCGCCGGCGCCGAGACCGTGCTCTCGGCGACCCTCGTCGTGTTCCTTTTCGCTTATCTGAACCTCAATCGCTGGCATGTGCGCGCATGGCACATCGCCATAATCTGGCTGGTGATTCTCGCAGACCTCGGAGGCCTCGCCGTCCTGGATGCGCCGGTTGCAAGCGGCGTCGCGCGCATCTCGCTCGGCACCGTGGCGGTGGTCGGCTTCGTGCTGATCCTCTATCTCGCCGCGCACGGCTTCGAGCGGGCGATCATGCTGATCCCGACCTGGTTCCTGCTCGTGCTCTGGGTCTGCGCCGCCGGGTTCACGGTCTTCGGCTGGCTGACGAACGACCTCGTGGCGCCGGCGCTCGTCGGTGGCCTCGTGCTGATCGTCATGCTCATAGGCTTCACGGTCATGCAGAACGCCTTCGCGAGCGGCGGCTTAGGGGCCGGCGCCATCACCGACGTCGAACGCAAGGCGCTGGCGCTCACCGGCGCGAGCGAGATCGTCTTCGACTGGGACGTGCCGTCCGACCATATCTTCGTCAGCCCGGAAATCGAGGCGCAGCTCGGCCTTGACCGCGGCGGGCTCGAGGGCGCCGCGGCGTCCTGGCTCGACCTTCTGCATCCCTTCGAGCAGGACCGCTATCGCGCCTGTCTCGACGCCATTCTCGAGCAACGCCGCGGGCGCATCGACCAGGAGTTCCGACTGCGCGCCGCCGACGGCCACTATCTTTGCTATCGCCTGCGCGCGCGCCCCGTCGTGGGGACGGAAGGCGAGGTCATCCGCGTCGTCGGCACGCTGATCGACGTGACCGATGAGCGCAATGCGCAGGAGCGCCTGCTGCAAGACGCCGTGCATGACAACCTGACCGGGCTGCCGAATCGCGAGCTGTTCTTCGACCGGCTCGGCACGGCGCTCGCCCTTGCTCGAAGCGGCAAGGACCTGCGCCCGACCGTGCTCAGCATCGACCTCGACCGGTTCCGCCAGGTCAACGAGCAGGTCGGCCATGCGACAGGCGACAGCATCCTGCTCACGATCTCCAACCGGCTCATGCGCCTGCTGCAGCCGCAGGACACGCTGGCGCGTCTCTCCGGCGACGGTTTTGCGATCATCCTCGTCTCTCAGACCAATGCGGAGGGGATCGTCGCGCTTGCGGAGTCGCTGCGTCGGGTGCTGGCGACGCCGGTGCGCTTCACGGATCGCGAGGTCAGCCTGTTCGGCTCGATAGGCCTCGCCCTCTTCGACCCGAACTTGCACGCCGGCGCGAGCGAGATGCTCGAGGACGCCGAAATCGCCATGCGCGCCGCCAAACGGCTCGGCGGCAACAGCGTCGAGACCTTCCGCCCCTCGATGCGCGGCCAGCGCTCCGACCGTCAGGCGCTCGAAGCGGACCTGCGTCGCGCGCTCGAACGCGCCGAGATCAAGGCGTTCTTCCAGCCGATCGTGCGTCTCGAAGACCGCACCATCGCCGGCTTCGAGACGCTCCTGCGCTGGGATCATCCGCGGCTCGGTCGTCTCGATCCGGCGGAGTTCTGGCCCGTCGCCGAGCAGACGGGGCTCGTCGTCGACATCGGCCTCATGGCGCTCGACCGCACGGCGCGCGAGCTCGCGGCCTGGCAGCGGGCGCTCGTGGTCGATCCCCCGATATTCGCTTCCGTCAACCTGTCATCGCGACAATTGGTGCGCCACGACCTGCTGCGCGACGTGAAGAGCGTGCTGCTACGCCATGATCTCGTGCGCAGCAGCCTGAAGTTGGAGCTTTCCGAGTCGCTGATCATGGAGAATCCAGAGTTCTCGGCGCAGATGCTTCTGCGCATGCGCGAGCTCGGCGCGGGGCTCGCGCTCGACGACTTTGGCGCCGGCTATTCGTCGCTCGCCTATCTGCATCGATTCTGCTTCGACATGATCAAGATCGACCGATCCTTCGTGAAGCAGACCGGCAAAGCCTCGCGCGCCACGGTGCTGCGCTCGATCATCACGCTCGGGCGCGAGCTCGGCATGGATGTGGTGGCGGAGGGGACGGAGACGGAGTCGGACGCGATCGAGCTCTATCAGTTCGGCTGCGCCTATGCGCAGGGCTCGGCGTTCGGGCGCCCGATCAGCGCCCAGGAGGCGCGCCGGCTCGTCGGCGCCGCGCCCGAGGCGGCGTAAGCTCTTGCTGTCGCCGATCGAGGCCCGGCTCTGCCGCAGCCCTGACCGGACCTGTCACCGGGATATCAGGTCTATCTGGATCGACGTCAGCGCGTGACCGGCTTCGGTCGTGACCGCGCCGCCGTCGACCGCCTCCTTGGGACGCTTCACACCCGCGAAAGCGCAGGTGGTTCTGACAGAGAACTTTTTCGCGAGGCTCGCCTTCACCCGGGCTGCGACGCCCTTCAGCGCTTCGCTCCGCCCGCGCGTGCCTGCAAACACCCCCTCCGCAACCCAGTCTCCCCAATGGCCATCTTGATACTGCACCCTGTATTCGAGCGCATTGAGCTCCGACGAGATCGAAATCCCCTGTATCTCAAAAGATCGGTCGTTATTTATGCAGCTTATAAAGCCCTCTCGCCTCAGGTCTCCTTCAAAGGCGAAGTGCGCGAGAATCGTAATCCCTTTGGAGGCGGCGCGCCGGCTGTCGTCGTTCAAGACCCTGGCGTAAAGCGCCGAAGCATCGGATCGTTTCCTGATCAGGCAGGCGTGAGGATAGAAGAGTATCTGGGCCGCCGTGCGCGCATGCGCCCTCAAGAAATCGTCCTGGATATGCGAAACATCAACCTGCTCATCGCCGACGAGGATATCGAGCCAGCTCTTCAGAAAGTCGACGCAGGTGATCGCAGCCGATCCTTTGTAGTCATTCAGCAAGGCTCCATAATTCGTTTGCAGATCTTCAACAATATAAATACCGTCAGCTGCAAGAAACGGGAACAATGTGCGTAGACTCGTGATTTGATGGTCGCACATATGCGATCCATCCTCGATTATGATGTGGAACGGCCCGTGATTGACGCCAATATCTCTGAGCTGCTGCGCGTTGGACTGATCGGCGATCTCGATGGAGATGCGGTCCGTGGCGAATCTTCGCGACTCCGGCACGATGTCGACGCCGACGATGCGCGCCTTTGGAAAATATTCGGCCCACACGCTGAGCGATTGACCCTTCAGCACGCCGATTTCAAGTATCGACAAGGCGTTGTTGCGAATGGGCGAGAAGAATAATTCGTAAAAATTCAGATAGTTGTGGTGGGTCGAGGCCTTGTCGGCGCCGTATTTCAAACCGATGGCGTCGAGTTTCGGTTGCGCCATTGCGTAAACCTCCCCTCATGTTTTCTTCAGGAGCCGCAAGCTCGACTGGGCCCCGGAAATCGCAACCCTCTGTTGCGGGCCGGAAACGTAACTGTCTATGGTCGGCGTTGCCGCCAAGCAGGTTGAGGCCGCCGCAGAAATTGCGCCCCAGATTGGAGATTTGTGGTCATCCTGGACCAGTCGAGGCGAGCCGAGCTTTCTCCGGCTGCGCCACGGCAGGGGGACGCAAGCACGCATAGAGACGGTCCAGCACATCGTCAGGCTCTGAAATCTCGCTCGCCTGCACATAGGTGAAGAGTCCGCGGTCGCCGTTTCCCTCCGCCGGATGAAACGCGTGAACCGCGCCTTGCGACCATAGCATGGCGGACGAATGGAGCGGCGTCGCGCGCGACGCGAAGGAGTCGTGATGAAATTGGGTGAGGCGGGAGCCGGCCGCGGCCGCATAGAGAGTCATCGCGCTCCAGTTCTTGCTGGCGTCGATCGCGGCGCGCAACGCCGCTTTGGGATCCGCGCCGCCTGCTTCGCGCGAGATCAGGTCGAGCGTCCAGCGCGCGAGCTCGGCGCTCAAGATCGCCGGCAGGATCGTCGGCCCCTCCCAGCCGGAGAGCGGCGTCCGACCCGTCAGGGATCTTGCATTGCGCCACCAGTCAGGGTGATAGTCGACAGACTCCCATTGCGTGCGCGCCCGATTGCGCGGGAGCAGCGTGGATGCGGACAGCGGGCCGATCGCAAAGGCTCCGACCGGCAGGACAAGCGCGAACTCCGCCTCGCAATTTGCGGCGAAGTAAAGCGCCAGCAGTTGCTCGCGGTACCACGTCGGAAGGCCCGCCGCTTCGTCTCCCTTGCCGAGGACCGACGGGACCGAAGCTGACCGCCGGATCAGCGGCGAGCGGCCTTTTGCGCGGCCTTCATCCGCCCCGACCAGAGTCACCACGATATCGTCGCTTGGATCGAGGTAGACCTCGAGCGAATGCAGCAGCGCGTCGAAAATCACCTCGCGCTGAGGCGAGAGGTCGAGTCCGAGAATGGCGAGATCGCAACGCATGTTTCTCTTTCCACTGTTCCCGCGCCGGAACGCGCGCATGCGCCGTCAGCGCGCGCGCGCCGTCCCCCCCGGTAGGCCGAGACTTCCGAAGATTTCGCGCCAGGCCGCCTCAAAGATCGATTTTTCCGACAGGCGGCCGTACATGTCCCAAGCCTCGGACGCCATTTCCGCCTGTGCGCCTTCGTCGACGAGGAGCTCGATCATGCGGTCCGCGAAATCTTTGGGCGCGTCGTACGTTCGGGGCGGATCGCTCAGGCGGTCCGCGAGGCCCCGAAAGGCGACGGACGTCGCCACGAAGGGCGCGCCATAAGCTAGCGTTTCGAGAGTCTTGATCGAGATGCCGCTGCCCCGCTGGTCGGGCAGGACGACAATTCGACTGAGCGCGCGCACGTCCGCAATGTCGTCAACGAAGCCGCAGTAGTAAATGTTGCCGATCGCGCCGAGCCGTTCCATGAGGATGGAGGAGAGCCGGCCGGCGATCGCCAGGCAGCAGCCGCTGCCGGAGACATACGGCAGAAACGCCTCTTGAATGAACCACATCGCGGACTCCACATTCGCCGGGTGCGAGTCGCCGATCATGAGAAAGTCGAATTTCGACTTGCCGTAATAGCTCTTGTCCCAGCCGTAGGCGTGCGCCATCGCCTCCACCGACTCGAAACGCTGCGGTCGAGTGTTTGACGGAATGTAGGGCGTGACCACGCGGGACTTCGGATTCGCGAGCGCAAGCTGCCGGTGTTCGGCGCTGGAGACGTTGATCACGAAATCGAACGCCTTGATTTCATCGAGCTCCTTGTTCAACAGCGCGTCGTAGCTCTCGGCTTCGCCTGTGAAGGGGTTGCGCAGGGGCCAGTGCGCCATTTGAGCGCTCTGAACGTCGTGGCTCTCCAGGATGAACTTGCCGGCGCAGATTCGCCTCGCGAATCGCGCGTTGAAGACGTGGTTGACGACAGTGACGACCGCCTGCTTGGCGAGCGTCGCAGCGACGTCGTCCCGGAGAGAGTTCTCGGCGATATTGCTCAGATAGAAGTCGAAGCCGCTCGCGTCCTCGGACAGCGTCAGCAGGTCGGCATTACTCTCTCGATAGGCTATGCGCTGCAGGCTTCCGCGGATCATGCGCGAGTTCTCATAGAGCATCCGCCAGAACCAAGGAATGACGTCCCTCAACTGCACCGGCTTGTCCAGCGTGAAAACCTGCAGAACGAAATAGCCTCGCTCCAAAAGGAAGCGTATCTGGCCTTCTATGGCGTAGGAGCTGCCGACGCGGCCCCAGAGCGGCATGATCACAACGGCGATCGGCCCGCGCCTCTCGACGGTCAGTGACGGCGCTGCCATCGCGCCGACGAGACGCGAGATTACGTCGGAGGCAAAATGTTTCGCCGCGACAGGGGCGAGAGCCGCGGCGCGGGCGGGGTCAGCCATGAGCGCCGTCGCGGCGCGGAGGATTACGCCGGGCAGCTCCTCCACTTCGTGATAGCAATATATGTCCGCCCATTCGCGCGAGTCCTCCAGCGTCGCGCCCCGCGGCACGACACAGGAAACGCCGAGCACGGCGCAGTCGTGAAGAACGGCGCTAACGCGCTTCTTGTAGATTTCCGGACGATAGGGAAGGACGGCGATCGTCGAAGAGGCGAGAAAACTGATGTAGTCCCGATGCTCGGTCGTGTCGTGCAGCTCAAACGCCGACAGTTCGTCCTCGATCCCGGCGACGAGACGCACGGCTTTCCCCTTGTTGCCGGCGTGATAGGCGCAGCGGACTGTAACGCGCAGCCCTTGCCGCAGCAGCAGCTGCGCCGCCTCGCGCAGCGCTTCGATTCGCGCCTCGTCGAGATCGGCGATGCGCGCCCCGATGACGATGTCGCGCTCAGCGAGCGACTTCGCCGCACGCGCGCGCAGCTCCGCATGGGCCGTCGGGCCGCCGAGGCCATGGATGTAGCGGTCGAGATTCGTCAGTCCCTCGAACAGGCCGACGGGCAGACCGAAAAAGGCTTCCAGCTCGTCGCGCAGCTTGCCGTTCGTCGCCAGAAGGCGCACGCGCTTGAACGGCGAGCCGGACTTGAGACGCAGGCCGAGCGTCTCGAAATGCGAGAAGGAGTAGTAACGATCGATGAAGGTGCGCGCGTCCGGGGCCTCGGCCCCAAAGTGGAACAGAAAATATGCGTCGACGTCGAGGGCCTCGCCGTTGGGGAGCCGCGCGCTGACCTCGGTCAGGCTCTCCAGCATCGCCTGCGTGGCCGTGTGTAGGAACAGCACGTCGCCCTTTCCGAGCTTCAGTTCCAGAAGCTCGGCGGCGAGCGCCTGCGCGAAGTCGTCGCGATTGAACGGCGTCGGGATCGGCTCGATCCGTTCCGCCTCTTCCCAAAGCGGCGCGCTCTCGGCGATATGACGCCGCAGGAGCGCCTCTCTTTGCTCTTGCAGCCGCTGCGCACCCACGAAATCGCGGCTTTCGCGCGACGCAGCGATCTTGTCGTCGAGCCGAGCGAGCTCCTCGTTCACGCGGGCCTCGGCGCTCTTGAGCGCGACGCGCTTTTTCCCCTTGGCGTGCCGGCCGACGACGTCTCCGTGCATGTAAAACCCGGCGTCGAAAACGTTGCGCTGAGCGACCTTCGTCTTGACCTCGGGCTCGATCAAGGGGGAGGACTTGTGCGCGAGCAATACGAATTCATATCCGTTTTTCACCGCCGAGTCGAAAAACGACAGCGCATATTGCCATTTGTCTCCGCCCTTCCCGTCAAAGCTCGGGTCGACGAGAACGAATCTCCTGCTCCCTTTGATCTTGAACATGCCAGAGTTCCCGGAGTTCGTCCCTGCAAGCCTCGCGCGCAACCCGAACGCCGACGCACCCCCTTGGGCCGATCTGGGCGCGAGCGCGTCTACGTCCTACAGGCGCGGCGCCGGACCAGCAACCGCAATCGCGCGGCGACCAGCGACTTTGCGCGACGCCGCGCATGGAGTTCTCCTCGCGGCGATCGCGCTCGTCCGCACCCGGCTCCATCGGCTCAACTCGACTCGGCGCTGCCGCCGCTGAGCCCCCGGCGATGCTCGTCGACCATGCTGGAGAGCCGTCGCCGGAGCAGCGCCCACCCCGGCTCACCCTGAAACTTGACCCGTGCGCGGAAGCGCGCGAGCTCCTCATATGGATGGAAGGACTTCGGATGGAGCAGCGCGGTTCGGAGCCCGTAGAGAAGGTCGCGCAGCGTATGCGCCGTCAGGCGCGTTTCATATTTCGGATCTCGTCCAGGATCTCGCTGGATCGTCATCGGAACATATCTGATAACCGGCACAGCGGCGCGCTCATATATTTCTCGCGTCGCGCGCAACTCGCCGGGAGCAAGATCGATGACGAGACGCGGCCGCGGGCCCGCGAGACCGGGTCGGCTGAATCGGTCCACATAGGCCCGCCTCTCCTGGGCGCTCGAGCTGATCACCTCCACGACCGCATGGGGAACCCAGTCCCGGGCGATCTTCTCCAAGCTCCTTGCGAAATCAATGGCGCCATCGCTTGCGAGCACGTGAATCACGCTGTCGTAATTCGGCGTCTGCCCCCAGCTCCTCGCGACCGGTCCGCAGTCGTGCAAGAAGTAGGGGAGCTCGATTACGCGCCCGTGGTCGAACCCGTCTCTCCGCGGATGCCGGTCGCTCCTCGTTCCGCAATAGACCACCGCGGCGCCCTGGTTCCGTCGCTCGTGCTCGGCTGCGTCGAAGACGCCGGCTTCCGGGGGCGCGAGGGCAAATATGTCTCCTTGGAGCTTTCGGCAGAAATCGACAGCCGCGCCGCGCCACTCCATCACGATCGCGCCTTTTGCCCGCCTGGCCAGGTCGTCGATCTCGGCGGCAGAGCGCACGCGAGCCACGGATTGCAGCTTTCGCAGCGCCAGCTGCGTTATGCCCGCTGCGTCGGGTAGAAGGATCTCGAGCTTCACCGTCCCGCGCAGATAAGCGAGAATGTCCCAAAGGCGATGAAAGACGAAGGCCGTCGTCTCGCCGACGTATTCCGGCGCCACGAGCACGAAGGTCGGAGTCCAGTTGCGGGCCGCGACGACGAGCTTTTGAACGCTCTCATCGAAGCGCTCGCGGGCGCCTCGCTTGGCGGTCAGCGTCGCCGCCCGCAGCTCCGCGAGCAGCGGACGATCCAAGGCGACGGCGACGCAGGCCTTGGCCAGCTCCGTGAAGTCCGCGCAACACATGAACGGGTGCGGCGCAGGATAGCCTTCCGCCGCATGCTCGGTCGCGAGCAGCGGCTTCGAAGCGGCGAGGGCCTCGGCATATTTGATCTTTATGCCGCTCGACCAGATCATCGGAACGATCGCCACATCGATCGACGCGTAGAAGCTCGCCGGATCTTCAACGTAGCCGATCTGTTTGACGAAGGGGCTCCTCACGTCCAGCAGCGCGTCGCAAATGCCGCCGGCGACGATGATCTCGATCGGCGCGAACGACCGGGCGAAAATCGGCTCCGCCACTTTCAGGAACTCACGCAGGTTTTCGCGATTGATCGTGTTTTGTCCGCCGATGAGCCCGATCTTCAGAACGGGGGACGCCGTCGGGTCGCCCGCAGCGATGTCCGGCTCGAAGTGCGGGACCGTGATGACGTTCTTTGAGCACAGCCCGCGAAAATACTCCTCCTCCCGCTCCTTGACGGCGATGACCGTGTCAGCGCGGGAGATCGCCTCCGCTTCGCTTTCGACGCTGAGATGGAAGAACTCCCGCCGAAAGCCGCGCTGCTCGAACATCAGCCGGCGGTCGCCGAAGCGGTCGGCCGTGTAGAGCGCCTTATGGACGGTCTTGGGCGCAAGGAGAAAGGCGCGCGAGAGCCAAGTGTAGTGAACGATGAACGCGTCGAACTGGCTGCGTGCGAATCGCCAGCTGAGATAGTCGCCGATCGCCTCGTCCCACCACTCGTCCACCTCGTGATCGGCGCCCAGCGCTTCAAGATGCGGGATTCGCGTCGGCGGAACGAGATGGAAGCTGTCCCACTGACGATGCATGCCCTCGAGCGCCGGCTCGTCGAAGCCCTCGCGCCACTCTCCTTCCGCGGCATAGAACACGAAGTGGATGCGGCCAGACTCGCGCAGCTTGTTGTGCAGGGCGACGATTCCCTTGCGGTTGCCGAGGTCGGGCGGCCAGGTCGGGGTCGGCGACAGAACCAGGAATTCCATGATCAGTCCGATTCGGGGAACAATTCGCCCGTCTCCGCGATGAGCCCTTCCAGCGTGTAAAGCGCCTGCAGCTGCCAATAGAAGAGCTCGGGATCCTGCGCGTCGAAGAAGAACGCTCGCAGCGAGCGCTCCCGGGCCGGGACATGCGCGATGTAATCCATCAGCTCCCGTTCCCTTTGCTCGCGGGGCGCCCTGTCTTTCTTGCCGGCGATCATGTCCGAAATGGCCTGCCAGAGTACGCGTCGCCTGAGCCAGGCCCGCGTCATGCGGTTCGCCGGAACGAGATGCTCCACGCGCGCGTCCGGCGCGTAAAGCGTGCGCCCGCCGTTCGCCTCGATCCGTTCGACCAGCTCGGTCTCCTCGTTCGACATCAGCGTCGCTTCGGCGCCGACGCGTCCCAGCGACGTATTGCAGCCCCCCGCCGCCTCATAGGCGGATTTGCGATAGGCGATGTTCGCCCCCGCGACCCATTGCTCCTTGCTGAGGAAGCGCGTCGAGTCGCCCCAATGAATGACGGTGAAATAAACGAGAAGCTTGTCGTGCAGCCAGTCGGGCCTCGGCGCCTCGAACAGCGGCGCGATCGCGCCGCCGGCGATTTGGGCTTCCGCGCCGAATGCGTCAAAAGCTCTGAGGTAGGCGCGCGTCCAGCCCGGGGAGGCGATCGCGTCATCGTCGAGGAAGCCGACGATCTCGCCCCGCGCCTCTTTCACGGCGACATTGCGAGCGTTCGCGAGGCCCGGACGATCCACCGTGACATAGCGGATCCGCGGGTTGCGCCCGTAGTGCTCCCGCCAGCTGTCGCGCTCGGCGCCCGGCGGCGAGTTGTCGACGACGAGAATCTCGAACTGTCCGGGATCGGCGTCCTGCTCCAGCAGGCTGTCGACGGCCTTGGTCAGGAGTCCATATCTGTTGTAAGTGCAGATGACCGCGGAGAAACGAAGCGCCGAGGGCGCCTCGGTCGTCATGCGGGATCCCCAGGAGAAACCGGCTCCGTCGCGCTATAAACTTCCGCATCGAATTCCGCGAGCTCCGCAGGGGAAATCGGCTCGAGGCTCAGCTCGCTGATCGCCAAGGAAATATGTCGGGGATCGTCGCCGTCGCTGCTCGCTGGAACGGTCGTCGGACCTGCGAAGTCGATCAAGACGCTGCGGCTCGTCTCCTCCGCGGGCGCGATTGCGGAAATGATGTAGTCAAATTCGGTTTTGACGATCAGCAGCGGGACCGGATAGCCGTCGATCCGGCACTTCAGATCGCGGACATTAACGGCGGGATGCGCGAACGGCGCCTTCAGCACGCATTTGACCGGGTTCGACCGATCGATAACGACCACGAAACGGAAGTGCCGGCGTGGGCCCACCCATCGAAATGGGCGCCCGGAATCGGTCCACTCCAGCTGATAGAAACCGTCTGTCGGGTCCCAGGCTTCGCTCGCGAGCAGATGGGCGGATTTTGGAAGGGAGAGGGCGGGCAGCTCGTTCGGACCGATGCTTTCCGACTTTTCGAGCAGCTGGCGCACGGCCAGCATGATCATCCGATCGTTCTGAATGCTGCTCAAATCATCACGCAGCTGTTTCAGCTGCTGACAGATCTCGGTCAGAATGTCGGCGAGAGCGGCCGATCCCTCGCCCGTCTTGCCCTTATTTTGGAGACGCGAGACGATCGCTTCCCGGATCTGCTCCGGGCTTCCGTCCAATTGCAGAGATTGCATGTCGTCGTCCCTCCCTGGAATGCAAGACGAAGCTCAGAACATTGACCCGACGCGATTTTGCAGGGGGGCGCATTACCAATACGACGAGTTTTGTCAAACATGAAGCTTCGCCGCAGTCAAGCTTCCTCATCGGCGATCGCCGCCCCGAAATTCCTGCTCTTTTGCGACTCGCAGCGCGTCCTCGATACGCCGGTCGGGGACGAGCCAGAGCGTCGCGACGAAGCCATAGATGGCGATCGCGACCCAAGGAGCGAAGGAAGCGAGCCCCACGCCGACCGCATAGAGCAGCAAGGAGACCCTGGCCTTGCGGTCCGAGCCGATGGCCTGAGCCGTCGCCTCGTGCAAGGCGCCGCTCGAGATCAGCAGCCTGGAGAGAAAATAATCGGCGACGCCCGGAGCAAGAAGCGTCAGGCCATAGAGCGTCGCCGGGGCGGCGGCGAAGTGAGCAGCGCTGAGCCAAGCCGTAGAGAACGGCACGAGCGAGAGCCCAAACAGCAGGAGCATATTCGCCCAGAGGATCCCTCCGCTGACGCGGCGCGTCGCCTGGAGGAGGTGATGATGGTTGTTCCAGTAGATCGCGACATAGGCGAAGCTCAGCGCATAGGCCAGAAAAGTCGGCGCGAGCGGCGCAAGGGCGCGCCATTCGCCGTTTTCCGGGGCCTTCAGCTGGAGCACCATGATGGTGATGATGATGGCGAAGACGCCATCGCTGAATGCGGTGAGCCGATTCTTGTCCATGAGGCCTCCCGATGGCGATCCCTCGACCGCAGGGATCACGCCCCGCGGTAGACGCAGCCCTCGGAGCAGCTGTCGCGAAACACGCCGACCTCGCAAAGGCCCGGCGCGGACGAGGCAAGCTCGCGCCAGATGTAGCGAGAGAGGTTCTCCAGCGTTGGCTTGCCGAGGCCCTCGAGATCATTGAGAAAGCTGTGGTCGAGCCGCTCGCGCAGCGCGACGAGGCGCCGCCCGAGCTGGCCGAGGTCCATGACCCATTGCTCCTCGGGCTGAGGCTCCCCGCGCAACGTCACGCGCACCCGGAACGAGTGGCCGTGCAAATTGGCGTATTTGCCCCCTTTCGGCGCCTCCGGATCATACAGCGCGTGCGCCGCCTCGAAATAGAACTCCCTGAAGATTTCGAAGGTCGCCACGGCTATTTCACCCCGATGAGCTTGTGCGTTTGCAGCGACAGGCGCCAGCGCGGATGCGCGAGGCAATAGTCCGCCGCGGCCCTCGTATTGCTCAGAATCTGCGGGCCGTCCATGGGTTGCAGCAGAAAATGCGCGAAGTCGAGACCGTCGAGTTGCAGAGGATCGAGGCCCGGCTGCGGAAAGACAAGCTTGAGCTCGTCGCCGCTGAGCTGGCGCAGCGGCGCCCCGGCTTTCGGCGACACGCAGATCCAGTCGACGCCGGTCGGTGCTTCCAAAGTCCCATTGCTCTCGAGCGCAATCTTGAAGCCCTCGGCCTTCAGCGCGACGAGCAATGATTCGTCCACCTGCAGCAGCGGCTCGCCGCCGGTCAGCACCACGAAGCGGCGCGCGCGCGAGGCTCCCCAAAGCCCTGCAAGTCGGGAGGCGAGCGCGCGCGCCTCCGTGAATCTCCCGCCGTTCTCGCCGTCGACGCCGACAAAATCCGTGTCGCAGAACTGGCACATCGACTGCGACCGATCCTGCTCGCGCCCTGTCCAGAGATTGCAGCCGGCAAACCGGCAGAACACCGCGACTCGGCCGGCGTTGAGCCCCTCGCCTTGCAGCGTCAGGAAAGCCTCCTTGACGGCGTAGGCCATGCGATCATCCTCCGCGCCGTTTCGACTGAGACATGAACAGCGGCGCAACCCGCATTATGGGCTTTTGCGAGCGCGATCCCAAGAGCGGCGCCAAGGAAATCGGCACCGCAGGCCGGCGCAGATGTGACCCAAAAGCAACACGCTTGAAGATAAAAGCGAGATCACGAAACGGGGCCCAACCAGCCGCTTTTCAGCCATAAAGCCCGCGCTAAAGTCCTCTCGTCACATGGTCATGCCGGAGACGATCGAAGAGCCCGCGCGGATGAGATTTCGAGCGGCGCGGGTTCGTTCGCGTTCGCGCATGGCCGTATGAAGCTCGCAAGCGTGGGCGGAATCAGCGCGCGGTGGGAAAATCAGCTTGATCATGAAGAGGCTTTTCGCGATGCAGGCCCTGGCCCGCCGTGCGCTGTCGAGCGATCGGGCTCGACTGGCGGCGAGCGTGGCGGCGCTGATGATCGCATACGCCGCCCCTGCGCCGGCGCTCGATTCGTCCGACCAAAGGCCCGACCAGCCGCCCACGAAGCAGCTTCCGATGTTCAAAGACCCGCACGCCGCGCTGCGCGCCGGGCTCGAACGCTACCATGCCGGGGAGACCGGCGCCTCGGTCGAAGCCCTGAGCTATGCGGCCGACGGCGGCGAATCCCTCGCGCAGTGGAAGCTTGCGCGGATGTACGCCAATGGAGACGGCGTGACGCGCGATGACAGCAAGGCCTTCGACTATTATTCGCGCATCGTCGAGCATTTCGCCGATGACGACCCGGACCCCAATGAGCGCGTGATGGCTTCGAACGCCTTCGTCGAGGTCGGTCGCTATCTGCGCGAGGGCATCGCCGGCGCAAAGCTCGCGCCCGACCCGCAGCGCGCCTTCGACCTATTCCGCTACGCAGCGACCTTCTTTCGGAACAGCGAGGCTCAATACAACGTCGCGCGGATGTATCTCGACGGCGCCGGCGTCAAGAAGGACTTGCGCCAGGGCGTGAACTGGCTGGAGCTCGCGGCCCGCAAAGGCCATGCGCAGGCGCAGGCGCTGCTCGGGCGCATGATGTTCAACGGCGAGGCCGGCGCCGCGCCGCAACGCCCGCTGGGCCTCATGTATCTCACGCTCGCTTGTGAGTCGTCTGCGGGCGGCGCCGACCAGTGGATCGCCGATCAGCGGGCCAGGGCCTACGCAGCGGCGAGCGAATCCGATCGAAAGACAGCGGACGATCTGGTCACGAACTATCTCAAACGCCGCGACTGAGCGCCGTGGACGCGGCCACGGTCAGGAAACGCTCGCTCTCGATCGCCGGCCACCGCACGAGCGTGTCGCTGGAAGCCGAGTTTTGGCGAGCCCTGAAGCAGATCGCCGCAGCGGAGGGACGCTCGGTGGCCTCGCTCGCCGCAGAGGTCGACCGCGGGCGCGGCGCGGCGAATCTGTCTTCGGCGCTACGGGTTTTCGTGCTCCGACGCGTTCAAGCCGGCGCAGAACGATCACCGGCGTCAGACCGATCTTCGACGCCAGCGGGGTCTGACCGCCGATGAGCGTCAGAACTTGGCGATGACGGGCGCGGACGCCCCCCAGTTGAACCGATAGTTGAGGCCCATGCGCACGAGATGCGCGGCGCTGCGATTGCCGATGGCGAGCGGGAAGGGATAGACGGCGTTCGCGTAGCGCGGGTCAAAGTGGGCGAGCTCGACGTAAAGATACTCCACCTTGACCGACCAGCTGTGGGTGAGCGCATATTCGAAGCCGGCGCCCGCGGTCCAGCCGGGCAGGAGACTACTGTCGCCAGCGATCCGCGCCCCCGCGTAACCAGGGCTGTTCGCGCCCGAATAGTGCTGCGGAGCAATATCGTTGCCATAGGCGAAGCCGGCAGTGGCATAGACGAGGCCCTGGTCGAAGATAGCGTAGCCGAGGCGCGCTCTCACCGTGCCGAGGTAGCCCTCGCTCGAGGGACCGGCATGGAAGAGGCCGTCCTGGCCCGCGTCGATCGTGCCGCGAAAATCGGCGTCGAGCTCGACGCCCGCGACGACTTTCTGTTGCCAGGCCCAGTTGTAGCCGAGCGTCACGCCGCCGGTGAAATTCGAGCCGATGAGGGGAACCACGCCGGCGAACTCCCCGTCGCCGAGCGCCGCGCCGACATTGACGCCGGCATAGGCGCCCGTCCAGGAAAAGAGCGGTTGCAGGAACGGCGGAGGCGGAGGCGGCTCCTTTCGCGAGGGAAGATCCGCAGCGACGGCCGCACCGGCGGAAATCGCGGTCAGAACGGCGGCTGCGAGAGTCCGCGCATGCATGGACATTGGTGTCTCCAGGCTCGAGGCGCCGCGTCTCCTCGCAACGAACAATCGCGAGACACCCGCCGAATCAATCTTGTAGGAGCCTAGGTCGCCCGCGCGCGTCACGCAATGCGCCAACCAGACGAAGACGAATATTTTCTTTGGAGGTGTGGTATAAATGTAACAGTTTCTTAAGTTAATCTTTTGTTTACTTTTGTGGCGAAGATTTGCCCGCGCCGAGAACGCGGGCGATCAAGCCCGGTCCTGCTCCATTTCAGCGCAGGAGGCGTGGCTTTCGCCGTCGGCAAATCCTGTGCTATCGCAAGCGGCAAAGGAGCAGGAGATGACCGACGCCTCCGCGCCGCGGCGCGACAAGCCCTGGATGTTTCGAACTTACGCCGGCCACTCGACCGCGCGCGATTCAAACCTTCTCTATCGCTCCAATCTCGCCAAGGGCCAGACCGGTCTTTCCATCGCCTTCGACCTGCCGACACAGACGGGCTACGACAGCGACGACCCGCTGGCGGCGGGCGAGGTCGGCAAGGTCGGCGTGCCGGTCTCGCATCTCGGCGACATGCGGGCGCTGTTCGAGGGCATTCCGCTCGGCGACATGAACACCTCGATGACGATCAACGCGACGGCGGTCTGGCTCATGGCGCTCTATATCGCCGCCGCCGAAGCGCAGGGCGTCGCCCGCAACAGGCTGCAAGGCACGACTCAGAACGACATCATCAAGGAATATCTCTCCCGCGGCTCCTATGTCTTCCCGCCGGCGTCCTCGCTGCGGCTCACGCAGGACCTCATCCTCTTCGCGACGAAAGAAACGCCGAAGTTCAATCCCATAAACGTCTGCTCCTATCACTTGCAGGAGGCCGGCGCGACGCCCGTGCAGGAGCTTAGCTTTGCGCTCGCGACCGCCCTCGCCGTGCTCGACAATGTCAAGAAATCGGGGGAGCTGTCTAGGGAAGATTTCGAGCAGGTCGTCGGGCGCATCTCCTTCTTCGTCAACGCCGGGATGCGCTTCGTCACCGAATTGTGCAAGATGCGCGCCTTCGCCGAGCTCTGGGACGAGATCACGCGCGACCGCTATGGCGTGACCGACGACAAGCTGCGGCGCTTCCGTTACGGCGTTCAGGTGAATTCGCTCGGCCTGACCGAGCAGCAACCGGAAAACAACGTCACGCGCATTCTGATCGAGATGCTGGCGGTCGTGCTCTCCAAGGGCGCGCGCGCGCGCGCCGTGCAGCTTCCGGCCTGGAACGAGGCGCTCGGCCTGCCGCGGCCCTTCGACCAGCAATGGTCGCTGCGCATGCAGCAGATCATGGCCTATGAGACCGACCTGCTCGAATATGGCGACATCTTTGACGGCTCGACCGAGATCGCGAAGAAGGTCGCGCAATTGAAGGCTGAGGCGCTCGCCGAGCTGAAGAAGATCGAGGCGCTAGGGGGCGCGGCGGCGGCGGTCGAGAGCGGCTACATGAAGTCGAAGCTCGTCGAGTCGAACACCGCGCGGCTCGAGGCGATCGAGGCCGGCGAGCAGATCGTCGTCGGCGTGAACAAGTTCACGGAAGGCGAGCCCTCGCCGCTGACCGCTGGCGACAATCAGATCATGGTCGTGCCGGCGCATGTCGAGGCGGAGCAGATCGAACGCCTGAAGGCTTGGCGCGCGCAGCGGGACGACAAGGCGGCGAAGGCGGCGATCGAGACGCTCTCGCGCGCCGCCAAGGAAGGACGCAACATGGTCGAGCCGTCGATCGCGGCGGCCAAGGCGGGGGTGACGACCGGCGAATGGGGCGGCGTGCTGCGCGGCGTTTTTGGCGAGTACCGCGCCCCGACGGGCGTTTCGCCGACGGCCCGCCAGGTCGGCGGCGCGCTCGACGACGTCCGCAGCGAGGTCCAGCGCGTTTCGACGAAGATCGGCAAACGCGCGAAGTTCCTGGTCGGCAAGCCCGGGCTGGACGGCCATTCGAACGGGGCGGAACAAATCGCCGCGCGCGCGCGCGACGCGGGCTTCGACGTGATCTATGCCGGGATTCGCTCGACGCCGAAGGAGCTCGTCGACGCCGCGAAGAAGGAGGGCGTCCACTGCGTGGGCCTCTCGATTCTCTCGGGCTCGCATGTGACGCTCGCGCATGAGGTCATGAAGCTCATGAAGGACGAGGGCCTGGAGAGCGTGCCGCTCGTCGTCGGCGGCATCATCCCGCCGGCGGACGAGAAGCTCTTGCGCGAGGAGGGCGTGGCGGCGGTCTACACCCCGAAGAATTACGACCTCAACGCGATCATGACCGATCTGGCGCAGATTATTGAGAGGAGTCTGGCTTAGTTTCACATTTACGGATTCGGGAAGAAGATGGCCTAAGCAAACCAAGCTTTATCAGGGTTTGCTCTTGACCAGGAGAACAAACGAACGCAACGATTCACGTGCCAGAACTAGAGACGACTTCATGCGAAGGCTCTTCGCGGTCGCCGTCAGCGTTGGATTCGTGACAACCTTCCCAAAAATGAAATGGGTTGCAAGCGCTTCGTTTCCCGACCAGGACGAAATAAATCATATCTTAATACTGATAGTCGCTTTTTTCGTAACAATACAAAGCTAAGACGGTTACCTGCTGTCGATAGAAAGCAAAAAATTTTATGGAGAAGCACGATCTCCCATATATATAGTTGTGCTATATATGTTTCTGCTGACCAATTCTGACCGATGTTATATTTTGTCCACATGTGTCGTGCTGATATTTTTATTGTACGTTGTTTGCGATTTTTTTGACCATAATCGAGCATTATTCTCGCTATAGCGCTGATTCTGCTGAAGACTACTGTACTACTTCGGAGGCGCTTCTAGCCCGTCTTCGCGGATTCGCCTGTGCATAAGCCGGAAATGACGATTTTCAGCGCCGGTAGGTAGCGGAGAATGTTGATGTGCGATGCACGCAATCGGCTGAAAACGGCTGTAGATACTATGGGGCGTGCGGCGTAGCTTCCCGTTTTGGCTGGAGGGAGCATCTCGCGGAGCGTCCCATGTCACAAGTCAAC
>Ga0187784_10001464_pt1 | contig 18780 bp, 15 predicted proteins | sample 1015_SJ02_MP15_2_FD_132964 | JGI IMG/M metagenome (GOLD analysis project Ga0187784, IMG submission 132964) | Tropical peat soil microbial communities from peatlands in Department of Meta, Colombia - 1015_SJ02_MP15_20_MG | ecosystem: Environmental > Terrestrial > Soil > Wetlands > Peat | place...
AATGGCGGCGTCGGGCAAGCGAGCCACTTCGCGGGCGCGCGGCTCGAGCAGATGGCGGACATCAAGCTGACGCAGGTGCCGTACCGCGGCGCGGGTCCGGCGCTGAGCGACGTGCTGGGCGGTCACGTGCCGATCCTGGTCAGCAACATTTCGGTCGCGGCGCCCGACGTCGCAACTGGGAGACTGAGCCCGCTCGCCGTGACGTCGCCGCAGCGCTCGCCGCTGCTCCCGGACGTGCCGACCGTCGCCGAATCCGGCTTTCCGGGCTACCAGGTGAGCGAGTGGTTCGGTTTCATCGGCCCGGCCGGCCTGCCGGACGACATCGTCAACCGCATGAACAAGGCGATCAACGACGCGGCGCGCACGCCGGATGTCGCCGCGCGCTTCAACACGATGGGGCTCGTGGTCACGCTGACGACGCCGGACGGCTTCAAGGACGTCCTCGCCGAGGAGACGAGGGTGACGACCGACATCATCCGCAAGGGCAACATCAAGGCGCAGTAAGGTTCTACTTCCTGCCCCTCACCCGCGGCAGGTCGATGTGCGGCCACGGGAACGGCATGTCGCCGACCGGCACCTCGATCAGCGCCGGCTCGTTCGCCGCCAGCGCCTGCTCGAGCGCAGCACGAAAACCTTCCGGATTGTGCGCGCGCAGCGACAGGATGCCGAAGCTCTCGCCGAGCTTGACGAAATCCGGGTTGGTAAGGTCGCTCGCGATCACGCGGTTGCCGTGGATGTCGATCTGCATGCGGCGCACATTGCCGTAGGCCGCGTCGTTGAACACCACGGTGACGAGCGAAATGCGATGGCGCACCGCGGTCGCAAGCTCCGGCATGGTGAACATGAAGCCGCCATCGCCGTTGATCGACACGACCGGCACATCGCCAAGCGCATGCTTGACGCCGAGCGCGGTCGCGACGCCCCAGCCGAGCGTGCCCTGATAGCCGGAGGTGACGAAGCTGCGCGGATGGCGCGCCTCGTAGAGAACTCGCGACGCGTAGCCTACCTGCGTGAGCTCCTCGACCAGCACGCCATTGTCAGGCAGCACGTCACGGAGCGCGCGGCAGTAGGCGCCTTGCGGCTCGAGCACGGAGAGCTTCCTGGCGGTCGCTTCCTTCACGGCGCGGCTCGCCGCCTCGCGGTCGGGGCGTTTCTCGGGAAGATGCCGCAGGTGGTCGTTGAAGCGCTTCAGCACCGCCGCGGCGTCGCCGACGACGGCGATCTCCGGCGTACGGATCTTGTCCATCTCGGCCGGGTCGGCATCGATCTTGATGACGGTCAGCTTGTCGTCGACGCCCCAGGTGGTGCTCGGCCATTGCAGCCGCGTCCCGACCGCGAGCACGACGTCGGCGCTCGGCCACAGCGCGTGGCCGCCGGGCACGACCTGCGCGAGCGGATGGCGGTCATCCATCACGCCCTTGCCGCGCCGGTAGGCCACCACGGGCGCGCCGAGCCGCCCGGCGAGCGCCCGCACCTCCGCCGAGGCATCGAGCGCGCCGCCGCCGACGAAGATCAGCGGATGCTCGGCCTTCTCGAGCCGCTTCGCGGCACGCTCGATCGCGTCCTCGTCGAGCGGCTGCGGGATCGCCGCCAGCGGCGCGACCGCGTCCATGTCGGCGCGCGCCTGCAGAATGTCGGGAGCGATCTCGAGCCCGGCCGGCTGCGAGCGCCCGGAGCCCATCTGCTGGAACGCCTGCGCGACCAGCGCCGGCGCATCCTGCGGCCGCTCGATCCGTTCGGTCCACTTGGTCAGCGTGCGCAGGATTCCGATCTGGTTGGGAATTTCATGCAGCATCCCATGGCCCTTGCCGATGAGCTTGCTCGGGATCTGGCCGCACAGCGCAAGCACCGGCGCGCTGCAGGACTGCGCGGTCGCGAGCGCCGCGGTCGCATTGAGCAGGCCCGGTCCCGGCACCACCGAATAGACCTGCGGCTTGCCGGTCGCGAGCGCGGCGCCGAGCGCCATGTAGGCGGCGCCCTGCTCGTGGCGCGTGTGGATCGCCTCGATGGCGTCGCCGGCATCGAACAGCGCGTTGAACAGATGGTCGTTCTGGATGCCCGGCAGGCAATAGACCGACGTGATGCCGTGCGCGATCAGCGCCTGGACGACACCGCCACCTCCACTCATTTCCGGCATGCGCTTCCTCGTTATCATTGTGTCCCGCACGCGGTGCAGCGTGAAACGCTGCACCGCAGATGCGGGACCGTTCCAAACTCGGCGTTCTTGGCGGTCCCGGGTCAGCGGCGCAGCATTGCATGCTGCGCCGCGCCCGGGACACAGGAGATCATTTACCCCGCGAGCGCCGCAAGGATACGCGCCCAGGAGCGCATGCCTTTGTGGAACGAGGTGAGGTCGTATTTCTCGTTCGGCGAATGCACGCGGTCATCATCGAGCCCGAAGCCGACCAGCAACGTATCCATGCCAAGCACGTGCTTGAAGTCGCCCACGATCGGGATCGAGCCGCCGGTGCCGACCGCGACCGCCTTGGTGCCCCACTCCTCGCTCAGCGCGGCGCGCGCCTTGCCGAGCGCGGGATTGTCGTAGGCCACCGCAAGCGCCGGGCTGCCGCCGAGATCGACGAAGGACGCCTTCGCGTCGGCCGGCAGCCGCTCGCGCACGAAGGCGCGGAACGCGGCGCGGATCTTCTCCGGATCCTGGCTGCCGACCAGGCGGAAGGAAATCTTGGCGGTCGCGTGCGAGGCGATCACGGTCTTGGCGCCTTCGCCGGTATAGCCGCCGATGATGCCGTTGACGTCGCAGGTCGGACGGGTCGAGACCTGCTCGATCAGCATGCGGTCTTTTTCGCCCGCCGGCACTTTCAGGCCGACCTGGCCGAGGAAATCCTGCGGCGTCAGGTTCAGCGCCTTGAGCTCGGCCTTGACGTCCGGCGGCAGCTCGCTGACGCCCTCGTAGAAGCCGGGAAGCGTGATGCGCCCGTTCTCGTCATGCAGCGCCGCGATGACGCGCGCCAGAACGTGGACCGGGTTGGCAGCACCGCCGCCGAACAGGCCGGAATGCAGGTCGCGGTCCGCGCAGGTGATCGTGACCTCCTCGTACAGGAGACCGCGCAGCGAGGTCGTGATCGAGGGCGTCTTCTGGTCCCACCTGCCGGTGTCGCAGACGAGCGCAAGGTCGCGCTTGAGCTCGTTCGCGTTCGACCGCACGAAATCGAACAGGTTCTTCGAGCCGCATTCCTCCTCGCCCTCGATCATCAGGGTAATGTCGAGCGGCAGCTTGCCGGTGACCGCCTTGAAGGCGCGGCAGGCTTCGACGAAGGTCATGAACTGGCCCTTGTCGTCGCAGGCACCGCGCCCGTGAATGACCTTGCGCCCGTCGGGCAGGCTCTCGACCTTCGGCTCGAATGGCGGCGTCTTCCACAGCTTCAACGGATCGACCGGCTGGACGTCGTAGTGGCCATAGAAAAGGACGCGCGGCCCGCCGTTCGATGCGGCTGCACCGTTGCTCTTGCCGACTACGACCGGGTGGCCGGCGGTCGGGCGCACCGAAGCCGTAAAGCCGAGGCTTTCGCAATCCTTCGCCACATGGTCCGCGGCCGCGCGGCAGGAGTCCTTGTAGGCGCTGTCGGTCGAAATCGACGGAATGCGCACCAGATCGAACAGCCGCTTCAGGCTGTTGTCGAGATCGGCGTCGATATGCGCGAGAACCTTCGGAAGGGCTTGCGAGGCAGAAGACATGAAGCGGACTCCAGCGGATGCTTTTGGTTATTCCGGCCGAGCATAAGCGCGTTCAGACGCGTCCAATACCCCGTCGAAGACGGGCGTAGACGCCCTTCAGGCAGCGCTATGGCGGGAGCCGGAATTGACAGCCACGAACCTATCCGTGTGGCATTCAACGCGCCAATCTGCAACGGCTGTGGTCACGGATTTCCGGGCGCGCGCGGACCTTCGGTCCGACCGCGTGGTCTGGCGCGGCCGTCGCCGCCGACCCTCATGAAGGCTTCCGGTCGCGCGCAGGCTCCCAAGGGACCTCGGTCGACCCCGGTTCTCAAATACCAGCTGGTGCAGCGAGATCGTTCCGATGCTCGCCTTCGACGCGTCGCCGTATTGCGTCGTTCGCCTGCGCGTGCGCGGCGATGAAAACCGAGCATCGCGCCGATCTTTCATATCGAGCAAAAAGCAGCCGCTGCACGTCGGCAACGCGAAACGCGATGTTCGCCACGCCTTCAGAGATCCACCATCGCAGTGCATCGTACAAGCGCCGCTCTGCGGCCCTCGCTGCCCAACGCGCGCGCAAATTTGTAGTACGTCGCTCTTGGCCCGACCACCACGCATACGGGTGGTCGACGCCTGTGTCTCCGCGGTCACGCTCGCGAATGATCCAACGCGCGAGCGCTCCATGCTCTCGACGCTCGCCGCGTCTCGTGCTTGTGTTCACCGACAATCATGGTCAAGATCGTGGCAACCTGCCGGCAGCGCGGGACTGAGGGGGATCATGAGCAAGATCAATGCTCGTATCGTTGGAACTGGGGCCGCCAACCGTCTTCCCGTGAGATTTGATCCTTTCACCTGACTTGGGTTCTCGCAGAGTGGCGCGCGGCGCCTTGTTGCCGCGGCGTACCCGCTTGAGACCGAGGTCTAGGAGGCATTTGCGTGTCTTATCCACTGACGGCGATGACGGGTATCGGCCCGGCGATGGCGGCGCGCTTGAAGGCGCTCGGAATCCGCACCACCGAGAAGCTGCTCGAGGCCGCGAAATCGCCGAAGGACCGCAAGGCGCTCGCCGAAAAGCTCGACATCGATGAGCATCTCGTTTTGCGCTGGGCCAACCTGACCGATCGGATGCGGATCAAGGGCGTGCGCGAGCCCTATGCGGAGCTGTTGAAGGACGCGGGCGTCGATACGGTGCGCGAATTGAAGTACCGCAATCCCGGCCGCCTGGCGCAGGCGATGTGCGAGGCGAACAAGAAGCACAAGCGCGTGCGGCTGCTTCCCTCCGAGAAGCGCGTCACCGCCTGGATCGAGGCCGCCAGGAGGCTCGAGCCGAAAATCCGCTACTGACGAGCTGCGCTTGACTCTCACTGAAGGCGGCCGCAAAGCGGCGCGATGCAAGCCGCGCTGACCGAAAGCCCGTTGCGCGTCCTGCTGGCGCAACGCCGGCCCCTGGTGATGGGCATCCTCAACGTCACGCCGGACTCGTTCTCGGACGGCGGGCAATTCTTCGATTCCGCTGCCGCAATCGCGCATGCGCGAAAGATGGCCGAGGGCGGCGCCGACATCCTCGACGTCGGCGCGGAGTCGACGCGGCCCTATGGCGGCAGGCAGCCGGTTTCTTTCGAGGACGAGCTCGCGCGCCTGAAACCGGTCCTGCCGGAGATCGTTCGGCTGTCGCTTCCGGTCTCGATCGACACTATCAAGGCGAGGGTCGCCGACTGGGCGCTCGCGCGCGGCGCAACGATCCTCAACGATGTGTGGGGGCTGCAGCGCGACGGCGACATGGCGCGTGTGGCCGCCGCGCACGACGTGCCGGTGATCGTCATGCACAATCGCGACGCGGCCGATCCGGCGATCGACATCATGGCCGACGTCAGGGCCTTCTTCACGCGCTCGCTCGAGATCGCCGCGCGCGCCGGGATCGCCCGCGAGCAGATCGTGCTCGATCCCGGCATCGGCTTCGGCAAGACGCAAGAGCAGAGCCTCTTGATGCTCGCGCGCCTCGGCGAGCTGCGCGACTTCGGCCTGCCGCTGCTGGTCGGGCTGTCGCGCAAGCGCTTCATCGACAGCGTCTCGCCTTCGCGGCCCGACGAGCGGATCGGCGGCTCGATCGCCGGCAACGTGCTCGCCGTGCTCGGCGGCGCCGACATCGTGCGCGTGCACGACGTGCGCGAAACCGTGCAGGCGCTGCGGGTGATGGCGGCGATCCGCGCCGCGCAAGTACTCGGCGAGCAAGGGTAGCCGCCATGGCGGAGGCGCTGCTCGGATTTGGCGGCAATGTCGGCGACGTGCGCGCGACGCTCACCGCGGCGGTCGCGCGCTTCGCCGACGGCAAGGCGGTCACGCTGCGCGCGCAGTCCTCGCACTACCGCACGCCGCCCTGGGGGCTCATCGAGCAGCCGCCTTTCGTGAACCTCGCGATCCAGGTCGAGACCTCCTTGTCGGCGCGCGCGCTGCTCGAGCGCGCGATGAGGATCGAGAGCGCGTTCGATCGCGACCGCTATCGCGTGAAGCGCTGGGGCCCGCGCCCGCTCGACATCGACCTCCTCGCCTACGACGATATCGCCGTCGACGAGCCGGGCCTGATCCTGCCGCACCCGCGCATGTTCGAACGCGCCTTCGTGCTGGTTCCGCTCGATGAGATCGTCCCCGGCCGCGTGATCGCCGGCCGCAATATCCGCGACGCGCTGGCGAAGCTGGACACGCGCGGGATCGAGCGGCTGCCGCCGCTCGCTTCGTCCTGAACCCACAAAAGCGCCGTAGGGCGGGCAAAGACGCGGAACGCGTCATGCCCGCATCAGCTTCCCTCACGGGTGTTGCGGCGGGCATGCTTCGCTTTGCCCGCCCTACCGGTATTCGCTCTTGCCAGCTTGGCACTTCCATTGCATCGATTGAGGATGCGCTGCTGAAAGTCGCCATGCCCGATCCTGAAGACCTCACATTCGGCGCCGAATTCCCTGCCGCGACGCGCGAGCAATGGCTCAAGCTGGTTGACGGGGTCCTCAAGGGCGCGCCGTTCGACAAGCGGCTCGTCGCACGCAGCTATGACGGCTTGCCGATTCAGCCGCTCTATCCGCGCGCCGCGAACGCCATGCCGGTCGCCGGACGGGCGCCCGGCGCGCCCTGGCGCATCCTGCAGCGCGTCGACCACCCCGATCCCGCCGCCGCCAACGCGCAGGCCCTGCACGACCTCGAGAACGGCGCGACCGGGCTCACGATCGTGCTCGCGGGCTCTCTCAACGCCAACGGCTACGGCCTCGACGGCGCGGCGGACACGCTTCGGCGCGCGCTCGCGGGCGTCTACCTCGATGCCGGTGTCGCGATCGACTTCAATGTCAGCGCGCAGACGCGCGAGGCATCGCGCCATTTCGCCGCGCTGGTGCAGGAGCGCGGCATCAGGCCGAATGAAGTCGAGATGCACGCCAGCATCAACCCGCTCGGGCACCTTGCGGCAACCGGCGAAGGCGACTGGCGAGCGATCGCACCGCGCTTCGCCGCCCAGGTCGGCGCGCTCGCCGGCGAAGGCTTTCGCGGACCGTTCGCGGTCGCCGACGGCCGCGTCATCCACAATGCGGGGGGCTCAGAGGCGCAGGAGCTCGCCTTTGCGCTGGCAAGCGCCGTCACCTATCTGCGCGCGCTCGAGGCGAGCGGCATCGCGCTCGATGCGGCGCGGCGGATGATCTATTTCCGCCTCGCGTGCGATGCGGACCAGTTCCTCTCGAGCGCGAAGTTTCGCGGCATCCGCAAGCTGTGGGCACGGGTCGAAACGGCCTGCGGCCTTGCGCCGCTGCCCGCCCACGTCGCCGCCGAGACCGCGTGGCGCATGATGACGCGGCGCGATCCATACGTGAACATGCTGCGCGCGACGGTCGCGGTCGTCGCCGCGGGCCTTGGTGGCGCGGACGCGATCACGGTGCTGCCGTTCACCTTGCCGCTCGGGTTGCCGGATGGCTTCGCGCGGCGGATCGCGCGCAACACGCAGCTCATTCTGCTCGAGGAATCGAACCTCGCGAAAGTCTGCGATCCGAGCGCCGGCGCCGGCGGCATCGAGGACCTGACCGACCGGCTGTGCGGCGCGGCGTGGTCGCTGTTCCAGGAGATCGAGAGAGCCGGCGGCACGGCCGCCGCGCTGGCGCAGGGGTTGATTCAGCAGAAAGTCGGCGCGACGCGCGCCGCGCGCGAGAAGAACGTCGCGCGGCGACGCGATCCGCTCACCGGCACGAGCGAGTTTCCGGACATCCATGAGGTGACGGTGCAGGTGCTTGATGTGGCGCCGCGCCCGACCGAGGCGCAGCCGGTGCCCGCGTTTCCGGCGCTGCCGCGCATCCGCCTCGCCGAGCCATTCGAAGCGCTACGCGATGCCTCGGACCGCGCGCTCGCCGCGACCGGCGCGCGGCCAAAGGTGTTTCTCGCCAATCTCGGCAAGCTCGCCGACTTCACCGCGCGCACGCTCTACGCCAAGAATTTCTTCGAGGCCGGCGGCATCGAGGCGGTCTCGAATGACGGCTTTGCGAGCCGCGAAGCCATGATCGCGGCGTTCAAGGCGTCAGGCGCAAAGCTCGCCTGCCTCTGCTCATCCGACAAGGTCTACGAGACGGAAGCGGTCGCCGCCGCACGCGCGCTCGCCGCCGCGGGGGCCGCGCCGATCTACCTTGCCGGGCGCGGCGGCGCGCTTGAAGGGGCGCTGAAAGCAGCCGGCGTGCAGGACTTCGTTTACGTCGGCTGCGACGTCCTGGCGACACTGCGCGCCGCGCATCGCGAACTCGGCCTCTGACGGCCTCGATCAGGGCACCGGCCGCTTTAACGGCGGCGCGCGATCATCCGGCATCGGCTCGGGCCGATTGACCGCCGCGACCAGGGCGTAGCTGATGATGAGCAGTAGGAACCACGATCCGAGCTTGCTCACATAGACCATTGACCACGTGGCGCCCTGGTGCGGATACAGCCATGTGCGCGTGATCGTTCCAATGTTTTCGGCGAGCCAGACGAACGAGGCGTTGAGGAAGCAGGCGAGCAGCAGCGGCATCCTCCGGTACACGTGCCAGACCCGGTAGTGGATCCAGGTTCGACCGAACAGCAACGCCGCTGCGGCAAACAGCGGCCAGCGGAAGTCGACGAAATAGTGATCGGAATAAAAGTTCAGATAGATCGCGAGCGCGAGCAGATAGACGCTCCACATTGGCGGATGATGCGTGAAGCGCAATTCGCACAGCCGCCACACGCGCGCGATGTAGCTGCCGATCGAGGCGTACATGAAGCCGGAGAACAGCGGCACGCCCGCGATGCGGAAGAAAGCGGCCTCCGGATAGATCCATGAGCCGGTCGCCGTCTTGAAGACCTCCATGATGGTTCCGATCACGTGGAAGATCAGGATGACCTTGGCCTCTTCAATCGTCTCCAGTCGAAGGATCAGCATCGCGGCTTGGATCGCGACCGCTGCGAGAAACAAGAAGTCGTAGCGCGCAAGCGCGGCCTCGCGCGGGTACCAGCGCGCGGTGCCGGCGAGAAGCGCGACCATCGCGGCGCCGAACAGGCAGGCCCAGGCTTGCTTCAGACCAAAGCGCAGAAGCTCGTAGGCAAAGGCACTCGCCCTGCCCTGCTCGGCGCGACGTCCGATCCGGGCCTCGATTTCGATGAAGCGTGCAAGCGGCGCCCATCGGGCAGCCGCGCTTTCGGTTGTTGGAATGGGGTGGGGTTCGTGCACGGGAGGTGGGGTTCGAGGGGGCGGGTTCGACTACGGTCCCAATCCGGCGCGAAAATGGCTTGATGTGACGATTACTGCCCGAGCAGACATTGCCGTCACTCGGCACGGCGATCGGCGAGTAGCCCTTCTGTCCTTATTGCAATGCGTGATATGATTGTCACGACGAGGAAATTGCGCAGCCCATGAGCAGCATTCCGAACTTCTCGACGATCGATTTCGCGCCGGTCGCTGCGCCGTCTAGGCCGGCTGCGGCCGAGCCGTGGCTCACGCCCGAAGGCATCCCGGTGAAGCCAGTCTACGGCGCGGACGACCTCAAAGGCCTCGACTTCCTCGACACCTATCCGGGCATCGCGCCCTATCTGCGCGGCCCCTACCCGACGATGTACGTCACGCAGCCCTGGACCGTGCGCCAATATGCCGGGTTCTCGACGGCGGAGGATTCCAACGCCTTCTATCGCCGCAACCTCGCGGCCGGCCAGAAAGGGCTCTCGGTCGCGTTCGACCTCGCGACCCATCGCGGCTACGACTCCGATCACGCGCGCGTCGCGGGCGACGTCGGCATGGCCGGTGTCGCGATCGATTCGATCTACGACATGCGCACGCTGTTCTCCGGCATCCCGCTCGACCAGATGAGCGTGTCGATGACGATGAACGGCGCGGTGCTCCCGGTTCTGGCGCTCTACATCGTGGCGGCGGAGGAGCAGGGCGTGCCGCCGGAGAAACTTTCGGGAACGATCCAGAACGACATCCTGAAAGAGTTCATGGTGCGCAACACCTACATCTATCCGCCCGCCCCCTCGATGCGCATCATCTCGGACATCTTCGCGTTCACCTCGGAGCGCATGCCCAAGTTCAACTCGATCTCGATCTCCGGCTACCACATGCAGGAGGCGGGCGCGACGCAGGATCTCGAGCTCGCCTACACGCTCGCCGACGGGCTCGAATATGTGCGCGCCGGACAGAAGGCCGGCCTCGACATCGACCGCTTCGCGCCGCGGCTGTCGTTCTTCTGGGCGATCGGCATGAACTTCTTCATGGAGGTCGCCAAGCTGCGCGCCGCGCGCATGATCTGGGCGAAACTGATGAAGCCGTTCGACCCGAAGGACGCGCGCGCGCTGTCGCTGCGCACTCATTCGCAGACCTCGGGCTGGTCGCTGACCGCGCAGGACGTCTTCAACAACGTGGTGCGCACCGCGATCGAGGCGATGGCGGCAACCCAGGGGCACACCCAGTCGCTGCACACCAACGCGCTCGACGAGGCGCTCGCGCTGCCGTCGGACTTCTCCGCCCGCATCGCGCGCAACACGCAGCTGTTCCTGCAGCAGGAAAGCGGCACGACCCGCATCGCCGACCCGTGGGGCGGCTCGTTTCATGTCGAGCGGCTGACCGCCGATCTCGCCCGCAAGGCGTGGGGCCACATCCAGGAGGTCGAGGAGCTCGGCGGGATGGCGAAGGCGATCGAGGCCGGCATCCCGAAGCTGCGCATCGAGGAGGCCGCCGCCAAGGCGCAGGCGCGCATCGATTCCAAAACGCAGTCGGTGATCGGCGTCAATAAATACCGCCCGACCGACGAGAAGCCGATCGACGTGCTCAAGGTCGACAACTCGGCGGTGCGCACGCTGCAGCTCGACAAGCTCGGCCGGCTGAGGAAGGAGCGCGACCCGCAGGCCGTCGCGGCGGCGCTCGCCGCGCTCAGTCGCGCGGCCGATCGCGGCAACGGCAATCTGCTGGCGCTCGCGGTCGACGCGGCGCGCGCCAAGGCGACCGTCGGGGAGATCTCGGCGGCGCTGGAAAAGGTCTATGGCCGCCATCGCGCCGAGATCAAGGCGCTGTCCGGCGTCTACAAGCGGGAGGTCGGCATGAGCGAGGCGGTCGGACGCGTGCAGGCGCTCGTGACGCAGTTCGAGCAGGACGAAGGCCGCCGCCCGCGCATTCTGGTCGCCAAGATCGGCCAGGACGGGCACGACCGCGGCCAGAAGGTGATCGCGTCGGCCTTCGCCGACCTCGGCTTCGACGTCGACATCGGGCCGCTGTTCGCGACGCCGGCCGAAGCCGCGCGCCAGGCGGTCGAGAACGACGTGCACGTGATCGGCGTGTCGTCGCTTGCGGCCGGGCATCTGACGCTGGTCCCCGAGGTGAAGGCCGAGCTCGAGAAACAGGGCCGCGGCGACATCATGATCGTGGTCGGCGGCGTGGTGCCGCCGCAGGACTACGAGGCGCTGAAGGCGGCCGGCGCCGAAGCGATCTTCCCGCCCGGGACCGTGATCGCGGAGGCGGCCGAGGAGCTGATCAAGTCGCTCAACCGGCGCCTCGGGCACGCCCGCGAGGCGGCGGAGTAGGCGACCGCGATGCGGTCCATTTGTGTGGCTGCGCTCAACGTCGCGCCGCTCGCGCCCGCAACTCACTATTCTCGCCATGTTTGCGGACGATCCTGTTTTGGTGGAATGCGCCCAAATTCGGGAGCGCCGCATGCTGCGCATCGCCATAGTCGTCCTGTTGAGCGCCCTGCTCTCCGGCTGCTTTGTCTCCGACCATCCGGTGTTTGCGCCCGCGAGCGCGGTCCGCGCGCTCGGTGACGGCGGCAGATACGCGACCTTCGAGCAGGTCGACGGAAAGGAGCAGCCGAGCGACCCGATCGAGATTCGCCTGCGTGACGCGAACGCCTACGATTTCATCAACCAGAAGGGCGTCGCCAACCGCGTGACGTTCCATGCGCTGCCGGACGGCCGATTTGTCGCCCAGACCAAGCTCGATGCCGATCAGGGCTACGGCTACGTGATCGTGCGTATCGATGGTCCGCAGATCGTCCCGACGCCGATCGATTGCAACGAGCAGGACGCGGCCCGGATGGCCTCACTCGGCGTCGTGCGGCGCTCGCAATACGAGTGCCGGATCGACGCGGTGAAAGACCCGACGGCCTTCTTCGCCGAGCTGAAGCCGAGCGACGCGGTGTCGCGGATGGTGCGGCAGTAGCGCGCGGGGGCTATGCCGCGACATCACGCAGACCACGAGGCGCTATTCCAGCTCGCGCAGCCGCACTGCAAACCGCGGCAAGGCCGGTGTGGTCAAAACGTCGTCGCGACCACGTTCAACGATCGATCCCCAGCCGTTGGCGCCCGGCTCGGTATGGATCCACGCGGTGCGCTCATTCGCATCGATGACCCAGAGCTCACGAACGCCATGGCGCGCGTAGAGAGCAGCCTTTCGGGTCTTGTCGCCGCGAAGGCTCGTCACGGCGATCTCCACGACCAGCAGCACCGAGCCGGTCGGCAGGTCCACGAAACCCGCGGTCGATTCTGGAAGTGGCGCACGCGGAAACACCGCAATGTCCGGCTCCGCGATAATGTCGTCGGCGAGCTGCAGCGTCGGCTCGGAGACGACCCGGACGTCTTTCGGCCGAGCGTCCGACATCAGCTCCGTCAGCGCAAATCGAACGATCTCATGCACCCGGCCCTTCGGCGACATCACGACGAGCTCTCCCTCGAGCAATTCGATGCGCTCGTCAGCGCCGATGATGCCCGCATCGATCATTCGGCGCACGTCATCGACCGTGAAAGCACGGCGTGGCAGTCCGTCGGCGGCTCTGGTCCATGCGACATTCATGGCGCCATTATAAAGCAGAAAGCGACCGGCCGCACGATTGTGTGGCCGGCTGAAGCTGACCGAAATAGGCGGTAATGGCCTGGAGGACGCCGCCCGGATGACCTCGCGCGGCGCGCGCTAGTGCATGATGAATTTAGGTTTGGCCGATTCTGCTGGCAGTAAAGCAATGGCAGCGAAGTGCGTTGTTGTGCCCTCTCCCCTCGTGGGAGAGGGCTGCTCAGCGATTCAACGCAGAGGATTGGGAGAGGGGGACTCTCCGCACACCGAGCAGATCGAGAGTCCCCCTCTCCCAGCCAAGTCCGCTGAGATTCCTGCGCTGCCCTCTCCCACGAGGGGAGAGGGCAAACATGGCTGGCGCCGTCGCGTCAAACTCGATCCACCGTGCTCTCGTTGAGAGCTCCTGGATTCCCGCTTCGGCGGGAATGATCGGAGTTCAATCGCAGCAGGTGTGCCGAAGCTAAATTCATCACGCTCTAACGAAGGTCTGATAGCCTGATCGTCAAAGCCGGCACTGCAGGGGTATAGAGAAGTTCGCCAGGCTGAACCTCCCTGATGCTGGCCCAGCCGGTCGCCGTCGGCCCCGTATGAACGGTTGTCACGCGCGTGCTGGCGTTGACGACCCACGACTCGCGCATCCCGTAAGACGCATACAGTTGGGCCTTCTGGCCAAGGTCAAAAGACAGCGTCGTGTCGGCGACCTCGATAACGAGCTGCAGATCGGGACCTCTTACGTCCGCGAGTGCCAAATTCTGCTCATAGACACACAGATCAGGCTCCACAAAAGTCCGGCCCGCCAGATAGACGCTGCTTCCGACCCCGAGCCAGAGATCCTGCGGCAGGTGCGGCGCGATCGCCAGGATCAAGCCGGACTTGACGCGCTCGTGAGGATCGTGGCTCGGCGACACCGGGACGATCTCCCCCTCGATGAGCTCGAATTTCTCGTCTCGGCCAAGGACGCCCGCATCGATCATTCGGCGCACGTCATCGACCGTGAAAGCGCGGCGTGGCAGTCCGTCGGCGGCTCTGGTCCATGCGACATTCATGGCCGATACTCTAGAACAAAACGCGTCCGGCCGCACCATGGTGCGGCCGGATCGCGCATGTCTTGAGGCCTCGCGGTGGCGGCGCGGCCTAGTTCAGCCGACCCTCGACCAGCGGCTTCTTGTCCTTGTCGATCAGCGCGCGCACGTGACGCATCACGTGATCGGCGACGATGGCGTGGCCTTCGGCGGTCGGATGGAACGCACCCGAATAGAGCGCCGCATAGGCCGGCTGCAGGATGTCGAACGGCGAAATCCCCTCGCGATGCGTATTCGCGGTGAGGAAGGTGTCATTCGGATTGTGGATCAGCCGCCAGCGATGCGCATAGGGCAGCGCGAAGGCCGGCGAATAGGGCTCGAAGTCGCCGCTCACCTTGGAGCGGCGCGGCATCTTCATCGCCGCCTGGTCGGCGAGCACGCGCGTCGGCTCGCGCGCGCAGATCCCGCGCTTGGAGAATTCCGCGATGTGATCGGTGACGAACTGGAAGCCGGTGCCGGCACCAGTCGCGAGCCCGCCCGGGCAGTCACGCCGCCCCGCGGTCGAGGCCATGCATTCGAGCCGCTTCTGCAGCTCGCCGGCCACATCGGCGACCTCGGAGAGCCGCGCCTTATTCACCTTGAGCGACGGATGCACGTCCATCCCGAGCGTCGGGATTGCGCCGCAATAGCTGCCGGTCTCGTCATATTGGATCGGCTCATAGGCGTTCTGCAGCACGTGGCTCGGCTCGACTCCGAAACCATCGGCCAGGGCGTCGCGCACCGCCTTGATGCGGCGGTCGAGCTGCGCCATGTAGACTTTGGAAACGTCCGGCCCGAAGCGGATTTCGCTGCCGACCAGACCGGCGATCGGCGCCAGGTCCTTCGCGCTCTCGGTCGAGGCGTACATCGCGAGCGCGCCGAAGCCGATATCGTTGCCGCCGATCGACAGCAGGACGAGATCGATCGGCCGCTTGCGGTTCTGCGGCGGGCACCATTGCTTGGCGATGCTCTGCGCCGAGACCGACGTGCTGCCGTATTTGTACATCGGCAGCGTATAGCTTGCTGACTGGGTGCGGCCACTCCGGCCGCCGCGGCAGATCAGGTCGGCGAGCTGGTCGAGCTGCGGCGGCACCATCGCGCCGCCCGGCTCGCTGTTGCGCTCGCGCGCCTCGTGGTCGACGAACAGATTGGACACCTGGGCGCCCGAGCAAGCCACGCTCACGAGCGTCACCGCCCGGTGGCGGTTCTCGAGCGTCATTTCGATGCCGACGCGGAACGGATAGCCGTATTGCGAGCGATGGCAGTCCGCCGACAGCCACTGCGCCCCGCTCTTGTTGAACGCCTTGAGGAATTCGGCGGAGGTCGGGCCGTAGATCAGGCCCTTGTCCTCGTCCTCCATGCGCCGGCGCGGCAAGCTCTTGACGTCGAACTGGTCGTCGGCGGAGGCAAGCCCGAAGCTATTGGCCTGCGCCGGCGGCTTGACCGCCGCCATATGGTCGCGGTCGTTCGCCATGGTCGGGTCGTAGACCATCTCGCGCGCCGGGCTAAAGGTCACCGGGCGGTCGGGATTGCTCTCGCCGGACATGAACGAGTCGCCCATCGCGACCACCAGCAGGTCCTGCACCGCGATGGTCTCGGCAAATTCGCGGCCATCCGGCAGCTTCACCTTCACCTCGCCGCCGGACACCTTCGCGTCCTGCGAATAGGGCACGCGCTTGACCACGAACGCGCTCTTGCAAGGCTGCTTCGCGCTCTCGCTCTTGCCGGTGCGCGACTGGAAGGTCCAGCTGCAATCACCGCTCGCGGCTTCGGCGAGGTGCTCCTTCGAGAGCGACACCTCGACCGTGTGCGCGTCGGGCAGAATGTAGTCTTCCTTGGCGGTGCCCCAGGAGTATTGGCGCTCGCAGACCACCGGATAGCGGAACGGACGCGAATTGCGCTCGTAGCAGACCATGTCGAGCGTCTGCGCGGCCCAGCCGAGGCGCGAATGCTCGAAACCCTTGTGCGCGGTCGCCTCGCATCGCGTCGGGCTCGACCGGTCGCCGCAATCGGGATCGTTCAGGCGGCGCTCGGTGCGCCACACGATGTTCGCCGGCAAGGCGCTGTCGGCGCCACCGCGCACGGCCTCGAACGCCTTTTCGTGCAGGGTGAAGGCCGCGGTCTTCTTGAAGAAGCGGAACGGGCTCTGCACCTCCCAGGTGAGATCGGAGGCGGAAGCGGCGCTGATGGGCAGGAAGGTCGTAAGGGAAACGCAGACAAGCCAGAAATGGGCGTGCAAAGTGGTCGTCGCGAGCCGACGCATGAAGTTTCTCCCGCACCCTTCCACCCGCCAGCATGATAGCTGATTTCCGCCGTGACCGGGAGATCGGAAATTCATCGCGGCCGAACGCGCGGAGCTCAGCGCCCCGCGAGGAGTCGTTCGCAACAGACTGATTTCATGATGTTTTCGGCTCAGAAGCGGTGCGCGGCGGCATTTACCGCAAACAGAGTGCCGGGCAAGAAATTGCTCGCCGCCATGGTCACCGCGCAGGCAAGCCCCTCCGGCCGGTAGTCGCTCGTGACGTCGCCGTCGAGCGAGCCGCCGATGCGCTCGAACACCACCTGCCCGAACCCCTTGCGGTCCGGCGTCGCGACGGGAGGGCCGCCGGTCTCGGTCCAGCGCAATTCCACCCTGTCGTCGGCCTGTCGCGCCCAGTCGATGCACACCGCGCCGGCCTTGCCGGACAGCGCGCCATGCTTGGTCGCATTGGTGGCGAGCTCGTGCAGGATCAGTCCGAGCGACTGCATCGCCTGTGGGCGCAGATAGATCTCCGGACCATGAATCGCGATACGGCCGGTATCGAGTCCGCCGAACGGCGCAAGCTGGATGCGCACCAGTTCCTCGAGCGTCGCGCCCTCCCAATCGTGTTGCACCAGGAGGTCATGCGAATAGGCGAGCGCCTGGATGCAGCCATGCAGCCGCGTTTCGAACTCCTCGATATTTTCGCTGCGGCGCGCGATCATGTGGGTGAGGCCTTGCACGACCGCGAGCATGTTCTTGGTGCGATGCGAGAGCTCGCGCAGCGTGAACGCAAGATGCTCCTCGTAGCGGTACCGCTCGGTCATGTCGCGATGCACCGCCGCGACCCCGACGACGCGGTGCTCGGCATCGAAAATCGGCGCACCGCTGACGCCAACCGGAATGAGCCGGCCATCCTTGTGGCGGCGCATGGTTTCGAGCGTCACCGGCTCGCCGGCGATCGCCTTGTCGTAGAGCGCGACCTGCTCGTCGCGCAGCGTTTCGGGGCACAGCATCGACAGCGGGCGATTGATGGCTTCCGCCGCGCCGTAACCGTAGAGCCGTTCGGCGCCGCGATTCCAGGTCTTGATGATCCCGCTTGCGTCGATCGAGAAAATCGCGTCGTTCGAGGACAGCACCGTCGAGGCATGCAGCGCATTCGTCTCCTCGGCGCGCTTGCGATCCGTGATATCGACGATGAGTCCGATCGAGCGGGTCGGGTAGCGCCCGTGCGGCCCTTCGGCGAAGAAGGTCTTGCCGCGCAGCAGGATCCAGCCTTCGCTGCCGTCGAAGCGCGTGACGCGGTGCTCGTCCTCATAGTCGCCGTTGGAGGTCGGCGATAGCGAAGCCTGCAGCTTGGCGCGGAAGCGCGGAAGCATCGGTTCCGGAATGATGCGCTCGATCAGGTCGCTGTCGGTGTCGATGTCGAAACCGTCCGGCACGCGCAGGAGCGCGCGCAATTCTGCCGACCAGTAGCGCCGCCGCGTGACCCAATCGATCTCATACATGCCAAGCCCGGTCGCGCGGCGCACCAGGCGCAGATGCTCCTCCGAGTCGCGCAACGCAGCCTCGGTCGCGAGCCCGGAGTGTGGGGCAGGCGCGCCGATCCGCCCGCCAAGGCCGACACGGCCTCGCAGCCAACTGGCAACTCTGGCGGCCCCCGGCAGGAGATGCATCGCAGTACCGATCCAGCACGCAACGCCGATAGGCAGCAGTTGTTCCACCTGTTCTTCCAACCCCGGAATGAGCCGCTGCCCACTGGATTAATCTAGCTAGATTAGCTAGAATACCAACATGAAGCATGTTGGCATGTTCGAGGCCAAGACCAACCTTTCGAGCCTCGTCGAGGAGGTCGAGAAGGGAGGCGAGATCGTGATCACGCGGCACGGCAAGCCGGTGGCAAAGCTCGTGCGGGCGGAAAGCGGCCTCAGTCCCGAGCAGATCGCTCGACAGCGGCAGGCTGTCGCCGAGCTGCGCGAGATGGCACGCAAGCGCGGCCTGCGGATTTCGCACGAAGAGATCAAATCCTGGATCGAGGACGGACGACATTGATTGTCGTCGATGCGTCCTTGTTTGCCGCATGGCTGCTCGAGGAGCCCGATCACGGCCCGGCCGACGCCGTTTGGGACATCGTGTCGGCCGACACGATGTTCGTGCCAGTACACTGGCCGAATGAGGTCGCAAACGCGCTGCGACGCGCTGTCAGAACCAAGCGGCTCAGCGCCGATCAGATTGCGCCGATCGCCTACCAGGTAAGTCGCTTCAAGATCGACTTCGCCGCCGTGACCCCGCCCGAACAGATCGGCCGCCTCGCGCTGGAGGCACTGGAACACGGACTCTCGACCTATGACATGGTCTACGTCCGCGTCGCGCGTGACCATGAGTATCCGCTCGCGACGATCGATCGTGCCATGCGCGAGGCCGCCGGGCGGCTGAACGTGCAGCTGCTGCCGGAGTGAACCCCGCAATGGCCGCCGCATCCCCGGACATCTCCGCGCTCGCGC